>Ga0126374_10000290_pt1 | contig 11839 bp, 10 predicted proteins | sample PanSoiMetPlot_12_FD_89874 | JGI IMG/M metagenome (GOLD analysis project Ga0126374, IMG submission 89874) | Tropical forest soil microbial communities from Panama - MetaG Plot_12 | ecosystem: Environmental > Terrestrial > Soil > Tropical forest > Bulk soil | place: Panama | collected 2016-02-17
ACACGAAGTCTATACTGTGGTCGCGCTAGGCCTCGCAGCCGCTTGATCCGGCTTCGGCTCGTTTTCATGGGCTCGTGACGAAGATACGTTTCAAGTGCATCGTGGACGGTCGATCGAACGTTGGCCTTTAAAGCGCGAAGATCTTCCACTGCCTCGGGAGCCAGAATGATCTCAAAGCGCATTCTGGCCAGATTATAGCCAAAACTTGGATCGTTTCAAAGTCGGGTGCTCTCACTAGCGCCCACGAACTTGTTTGGCTGCTTCCTGAATCGCGCGCGAGGCGTAAACTCGCGCCAGATGCGCTCGGAATTCGGCGGAGGCATGAAGATCCGCCGTTGGATCGATGCCCGTTGCGACTTGAGACGCGCTTTCTTCGATTAGTTCTGGTGTGAGTTTCTTTCCACGCAGACGTTCTTCGACTAAGCGCGCGCGAAAAGGCTTATCGCTGAGGCCGGTCACACCGACGCCGATATCTTCACAGCGAGCTTGTTGACCGATCTTAAGCCAGACCGCCACGCCAACGATCGCAAAGCCCGAGGCCTGCTGAGCCATCTTTAGGTAAGCGCTTCGGCAACGGCTCCCGAAGACCGGCACACGAATCTCCGTTAAGATTTCCGTTGATTCGATTCCTGTTGTCATTGGACCGAGAAAAAACATCTCTGCCTGAACTGTGCGATCTGCCTTCGGCCCGCTGAGTTTTAGCTCTCCTCCTAAAGCGAGGATTGCTGCCGGCCAATCGGCGGATGGATCCGCGTGTGTCAGACTGCCGCCAATGGTGCCACGATTGCGCACCTGAACATCACCGATTTCGCGCGCGGTCTGAGGCAACAGTGGACACTTTTTTTTCAGCAGCTCCGAACTTTCCATCTGGTAATGTGTGGTCAGCGCACCGACTATGATCTTGTCGTCCTGTTGGCGAATCCCGCTAAGGCTGGGAATTCTTCTCAGATCGATGAGTAATTTGGGATTGGCAAGCCTGAGCTTCATCAGCGGCAACAGGCTATGCCCGCCTGCCAAAAGCTTCGCCTCTTCTCCATGTTCGGCCAGCGCGCGTACGGCTTCGTCCAAAGTTTGCGGCGCGATGTAGTCAAACGACGCCGGTATCATCTTCGACCTCCGGAAACGGCCACAGGGCAAGCACACGGGCTTACCCCCACAGAAAAGAAACTGAACCAGCTGTGATGCGCCATCACGGCGGTCATCTCCTCTACGATTTTCGCGACACCGAACGGTTCCGTGGGGCTTTTGTTCCTTGACACAAGCTCCAGATCTTTTGCGGTGTCAGCGGCATGTCGATGTGCGTAACCCCGAAGGGAGCCAGAGCATCCACCACCGCGTTCACCACCGCCGGCGTGGAGCCGATGGTTCCCGCCTCGCCGATTCCTTTTATGCCCAGCGGATTCACCGGCGTCGGCGTTTCTGTGCGAGCTAGATTCAGACGCGGCAAGTCTGCCGCCCTCGGCACAGCATAATCCATCAAGCTGCCAGTGAGGAGCCCCCCATTCTCGTCGTAGATTACTTCCTCAAAGAGAGCTTGTCCCACGCCCTGGACAATTCCGCCCTGAACTTGTCCATCGACTAGCAACGGATTGATAACCTTGCCGCAGTCATCCACTGCGACGTATTTTTTTATTTCGACTCTGCCGGTTTCCGGCTCGACTTCCACCACACAAACATGAGTGCCGAACGGAAATGTATAGTTGGATGGCTCAAACTGAGATTCCGCGGCAAGGCGGGGGTCCAATTTTTTTGGCAGGTTTTGGGCCGCGTGGATTTGTCGCGCGATTTGCTGGATCGTGAGCGCCTTTTTCGGCACACCCTTGACGCTGAACCTGCCATCGGAAAAATTGAGATCGTCAGGATCGACTTCCAACAGATGAGAGGCGAGCTCGCGCGCCTTCTCTTTGACCTGCTCCGCCGCTTGATAGATGGCGACTCCTCCCACCGCAGTGGCGCGGCTCCCGAAGGTGCCGATACCTTTGGGCACAACCGCAGTGTCGCCATGCATCACCGTTATGTCATCCATCTCTACGCCCAGTCGATCGGCCACGATCTGTGCAAAAGAGGTCTGCTGTCCTTGGCCGTGCGGCGACGCACCGGACAAGACGGTTACTTTCCCCGTGGGCTCCACCTCCACTTTGCCGTACTCCCACATGCCCTTAGGCCCCATGGCGCAGATTTCCACGTAGGTCGATAGCCCGATGCCAAGATATCTTCCCTGGCTTCTGAGCCGCTTCTGATCGCGGCGCAATTTTTCATAGCCGACCCGCGCAAGCGCTTTACTCAACGCGAGCTGATAATTGCCGCTGTCGTAGGTCACGCCGGTTGCAGTCTTGAAGGGGAATTCCGTTGGCTTCGGGAAATTTTTCTGGCGAATCTTCACCGCGTCGAGCTTTAGTTCTTGAGCGACGCGGTCGATCATCCGTTCAATTACATATGTCGCTTCGGGCCTGCCCGCGCCTCGATACGCGTCCGTGGACATTTTGTTGGTAAATACTGCCGTGACCTCGACGCTGATGTCAGGAATTTTATAACAGCCGGAAAGCATGAGGCCCGTAAACGGCGGAATGGCTGGCGTGAAGAGCTGATGATACGCGCCGATATCGGCGATAACTTTATACTTCAACCCGAGGATCCTTCCGTCTTTCTTGACCGCCGCTTCGACTTCACCTACTTGGCTCCGGCCATGGATCGTCGCCTGGATGTTTTCCCTGCGCTGTTCCATCCATTTCACGGGCCGGTTGAGTTTGAGGGCCAGGTAAGCCAGCAGCCCTTCCTCGGCATAAACGTTGAGTTTGCAGCCGAACCCCCCTCCCACGTCCGGCGCGATCACCCGCACCTGTTTCTCGTCCAACTTGACCATCTTCGCCAGGTGGCTCTTGAGCATGTGCGGGATTTGCGTGGAGGACCAGACCGTGAGCTCGTCGTCCGAAGAAAGATATTGAGCCACGACTCCGCGAGGCTCGATGGCGATGGGCGCCAGCCGTTGATGAACAAGCCGCTGCTTCACGATCTTGTCCGCTTCTTTGAAGGCTTTCGCCAAATCTCCCTCGCTATGCTCAGAGCGAAAAGCCACATTGTCCGGCCACTCGGAATGGATAACCGGCGAGTCTGGAGCCAGCGCCTTTTCCGGATCCGAAACCACCGGCAAAGGCTCGTATTCCACTCGAATCAAATCGAGCGCGTCTTTAGCCGTGTAGCGATCGTCGGCAATAACAGCCGCTATTCCCTGACCGACATGACAAACTCTGTCCACCGCAAGCACGTAGTGTTTGGGAACGCGCAGCGTGTCATTGCCGCCGCCAACCGGCAAAGGCGCTATCTCATCTTTGAGTTCCGATCCGGTGAATACAGCGATGACGCCGGGATGTTCGCGCGCGGCGTCGGTATCGACGCTCTTGATCGTAGCGTGCGCATAATGGCTGCGCAGAATTGCGACGTGGAGCATATCCGGCAATTTGACATCGTCCACGTACTGCCCAGCCCCGCGAATCAGTTGAGGATCTTCGCGCCGCTTGATTCTGGCGCCGACTAGTTTGCTTACCGGCATCGTCTTTTCCCAGTTTCGGGTTCCGAGTTTCGAGTCTCGGGTTTCTGAACGAGAGTTAATTCCGATCCCTCGCCCGCTTTGCGGGAGAGGGCGAGAGTGCTCATCGATTGAACCTACCGCTTTCTGCTTACGGCCTTCTGTTTCATTTTTTTCGCCGCCAATTTCACCGCGTCCACAATGTGCTGATAACCGGTACAACGGCAGAGGTTCCCGTCAAGCGCATGGCGAATCTCGTCTTCCGCCGGCTTCGGATTCCGCATCAGAAGCTGATGTGCCGTAAGAATCATTCCCGGAGTGCAGAAACCGCATTGAAGCCCATGGCACTCCCAAAAAGCCTCTTGCAGCGGATGGAGATTTTCTCCCTGGGCCAACCCTTCGATCGTCGTAATATCAGCGCCGTCAGCCTGCACCGTGAGCACCGTGCAGGACTTCACAGCGGTATTGTCCAGCATCACCGTGCAAGCACCGCAAATGCTGGTCTCACAACCGACGTGCGTACCCGTCAGCCCAAGGACATCGCGCAGAAAATGAACCAGGAGCAGCCGCGGCTCCACCTGGTGGCTATGCTCGACTCCATTGACCTTGAGGGAGACTGTCTTTTTGGCCACCGTATCCATTGTGCCTATCTTCGATACCTCTAGCCTATATCTCAATGTCGGGCCGGCTATCAAGTTTTTATTGCATGGGAAGTCGATATCCGTTAGTTCTGGAAGTTAACATTCGCATCTTTCCCTGGATCACCATTGACTTCCGACAACCAGACACTTCAAACAAATCGTTCCAATGTGGAAAAAAATCCCGCCTTCGCGGCTTTACATCATCGTGATTTTCGCTTCTTCTTCATCACCACCATGCTCGCCATGATGGCGGACAATATCGAGCACGTCATCAGCTATTGGCTACTGTTCCAGAAATTTCATTCTCCCGTTTTGGCGGGATTCGCCGACATCAGCCACTGGACTCCGTTTCTGCTGTTGTCCGTCTATTTCGGGAGCATTGCCGACCGCTACGACTGCCGCAAGGTCATTCAAGTGGCGCAAGTCATGTATATGGGAGTGTCGGTAGCGTGGGCCATACTGTTCTACACCGATACGATTCAAGTCTGGCACGCGTCGATCTTGCTGATTATCCACGGTATCGCCGGCGTTTTGTGGACTCCGGCCGAACAGCTCTTCATCCACGACATCGTCGGCACCGAACAAATTCAGAGCGCGGTGCGGCTCAACGCCACTAGCCGCCAATTGGGTATTCTCTTTGGCCCTGCGGTGGGAGCCGGATTGATGTTTTTACTGGGCCCGTCGTTGGGACTGCTCGCCAACGCTGCCATTTATTTGCCATTGACGGTTTGGCTGCTTTTTGTGCCGTACACGGGACATCTCCGAGAGGGTGCACCGCCAAAGCGTGCGCTGGCTTGGAACGACGCCTTCAGCGTGATCCAGGAGGTCGCTCACAACCGGCCGATCATTACGATGGTGATTTTGGGCGGCAGCGCGTCACTATTCATCGGCAACGCCGTTCACACCCAGATGCCAGAATTCGCCCATGACCTCGGAGCTAACCCAGATTTCGCCTATAGCTCACTACTCACTGCCAGCGCTGCAGGCGCCGTCTTCGGCGGCTTCCTGCTTGAAGGAAAAGGCTGGCTCAAGGCGAATGTCAGAACCGCAATCATCTGCGCCATGCTTTGGTGCGCTGCGCTGGGAGCATTCGCTTTCTCATCCAACTACCTGTTGTCTTTGGCGCTATTGTTTTTCGCCGGGATTTTGAATCTTTCGTTTTACTCGGCCGCCCAGGCAATCGTGCAGCTTCTTTCGCCGAGCCATCTGCGCGGGCGGCTGATCGGTTTGTTTTCCATGTCTGCCTTTGGCCTTCGCGCTTTCAGCGGCGTGACCATTGGCGTCGTGGGCGGATTGATTGGAATACACTGGTCATTGGCGATCAGCGCCATGGCGCTCCTCGCGGTTACCGTGTCGCTGCTCGCCTTCGCGACTCCACGAACATAAAACCAGCGGCTGGGCAATCGGTTTTTTCACTGTCTTTCACATTGACAACGTGCGCCCAAAGCCGTTATATCCTCGCTCGTTGAACCTTCCCACGGATCGCCTTCAGAAGCATCAAGCCGAATCGGGCCAGATGAAACTTTGGAGGGAAAACAATGAATCCAAATTGTTCAAATAAGCACGGCAGGTTCTTCAGTGGGTTATTGACGGGACTGGCTGTACTGGCTGTGTTATGGGCGCTGATGAAACCTGGAATAGTCAGCGCCAATCCTTACCTCGCCAAACCCGGTGAAGCGGTGGCGATGGTGCAGGTTGCGACATGCGCGGTGTCCGGCGGGTTTATTCACCTTTACACAGCCATGGATAATGGCCTATTCGACAGATACGCGATCAAGATCGATCACAGATTCATAAGCGGTAGCGCTATGAACCTCGCCGCTTTGTCAGCGGATGAAGTGCAATTTCTCTATTGCGCCGCCGACGGCACTATTCCCGGATTGGCCAGCGGCGTCGATGGGAAGCTAGTGGCATCGCCGCTGATCGGCTTGCCCTACGTGCTTTTGGCTCACAAAGACATCAAGCGCCTCGAAGACCTACGGGGAAAAAGCATCGGGGTCTCGAAAGCTGGAGATTTGGATGACCGGCTGATGAAGACTCTGCTGAAGAAGATGAACCTGAGCACTTCGGATGTCGCCATCCGACCCATCGGTGGCAGCCAATCCGAAAGATACAACGCGATGATGGCAGGTATTATTCAGGCCGCACCAGTCACCCCTCCACTGGACGCTCGGGGAAAAAAGGACGGCCTCAATCTTATCTACAATCTCAAGGATCTCAATCTGCCGTTTATTTACAGCTCACTGCACACCAACGCTAAAACCTTGAAGGAACGACCTCAACTGGTGCAGCGCTTTGTCGCCGCTATGGCGGAATCCGTTCACTACGTGGAAAAAAATCCCGATAAGGCCAAAGCCTCGCTCAGCAAAGTACTCAAAATCTCCGAATCGGAGATTCTTCAATCGGCCTACGACGCTTATGCGGTAGCTTTGATCAACCGCTCGATGCTCGTGCCAGCCAACGCGCTTGTCGAAGCCGTGGAACTAGCGCGCGACACGGGCACCGTTGTGCGCAAAAAGCCAGCCGAGCTGTTCGACAATGGATTTGCCGAACAGCTGTCTAAAAGCGGCTTTCTCAAAGAACTGTGGGGTGCTGAGCTGCGCTAGCAGGTCTCTCGCAAAAAGGTCCTTCATGCTTCGAGAGCCAGCATGAACCGAATTTTCTCAATCACTTCAAGCTTCTTCCGTTCGTTGGTCAGGACAAGCCGTGAGACTCGTCGAAGGACTCCGGGAGAGTCTTTTCGGAACCGGCTCGCCGATTGGGTCACCGCCCACTACCAAACTCACACCAGTGAATAATGCGTTTGCGTTCCGATCGCTAGACCTCCCAGCCCTCTTCGGAAAGGGCGATGTAAGTGCCGTCGGGATCTAGAAGATGAAAAGATTTATACGGACCGTCTGAGCCGTTCTGCTTTAACGCCAGCGGTGGCTCGTTCTTGTAAGTCAAGGCGAACGGCTTCTTCAACCGCTCTTCAATTTCTTTGACACTGGGGACTTGAAATCCCAAGACCTGAAGTCCAGGACCGGCTACTGGAGAATTCTTCACCAGCCCCAAATTAATCGTGCCGTCCGATAAGTAAATCGCCTCAGTTCCCATCCCTGTTTTTTTCTTTCCCACTTCTTTCATACCGAAAATGAACTTGTAAAAATCCGCCAAACGCCCGGGATCTTGCGTTGCGATGCCGACGTGCCTCACCCCGGGAATTTTTTTCTCGTCGCCGGTTCCCCAACCCTTTTCCGCCAAATCCACTCCGTTGCCGTCCGGATCTTTGATCCTGACTTCGGTGTAACGGCCGTCGCTCGGTCTTTGCGCCAGCCGAATGGGCGGATTCAGCTCTGCCAGTTTTTTTTCAATTTCTTCCAGGCTACCGATCTGAAAGCCGAAATGGTTTATCCCCACGTTTCTTTTCGTTTCAGCCATCGTCTGGTGAATCTGCAGACAGTTGAGATTGAAGTAGCCATCGGTCACATAAAACGCGTATGGACTGTTTTGCTCTTCATTCCAAACCTCTTCCATGCCGAAGATCAGCCGGTAAAATCTGGCGAGGCGGCGATTGTTGTTCGTGCAAGTCGCCATATGTCTGATTGCTTCCATAACATGCTCTCCTTCTCCTCCGTTTTTATATATTCTAACCACACAAGCACGCAAGCATATGGTGCGCTCGAATGTTACAGTCTGGGAAGAACGGTAACATATATCGAGGCCCACAAACCTGACGCCAAGTGGTATTTCCTTGACTCCCCTCTTTCACTTGCCTATTTTACGAGGCTAGGCTCTTAAACAGCTGACGTAACTTCGGGCACAGGGTCACGTAACCAACACGCGTTCACTAAGCGCGAATTCTACCAGGAGATTTCCTATGAGCGAGAAAACCTCGGCGACGGTTCTGGCAAGCTCTGCGTTGGCGGAGTCAATGACGAGCGCGAAAGAACCATGTATATGGCTCGATATGGACCAGAAGGAGCTCGATGACGCCTACGATCAGAGCGTCTGGGCGCCGAACCAACGCCACGTGAGCAAACGGCGCGATGCCTGGAGTGAAGCGGCGCACGCGCGGCTGCGGCCAGAGCGTGTTCCGTACGGGCCTACGGACATCGAAACGCTTGATATCTACAAGACGAAGCAACCCAACGCGCCGATTCGCGTTTTCATTCACGGCGGCGCCTGGCGCAACGGGACCGCGAAGCGGTCTGCCTATCCGGCAGAAATGTTCGTCAGGGCCGGCGCGCACTACATCGCGCTCGATTTTGTCTCGGTGGACAATGCGGGTGGGAATCTCATGACGATGGCCGATCAGGTGCGCCGCGCCGTGGCTTGGGTTTACAAAAACGCCGCCAGCTTTGGCGGCGACTCAAATCGACTCTTTCTTTCCGGCCACTCCTCGGGCGCCCATCTCGCCGGCGTCGTTCTGGTGACCGATTGGCAGAAAGATTTCGGCCTGCCTCGCGATATAGTGAAGGGGGCAGTCCTGATGAGCGGGATGTATGACCTCAAACCCGTCAGACTTTCCAAGCGCAGCGAATATGTGAAATTTACCGATGAGATGGAGCAGGCGCTAAGCACCCAGCGTCATTTGGATCGTCTCAACACGCCCATCATCGTGTCTTACGGAACCCTCGAGTCGCCGGAATTCCAGCGTCAATCGCGCGATTTCGTTGCGGCGGTCAAAGCCGCGGGCAACCCCGTGCAGCTCATCGTCGGCGAGGGATACAACCATTTCGAGTTCCCGGAAACTTTCGGCAATCCCTACGGTCTCCTGGGCCGTGCCGCCCTTGAGCAGATGGGGCTGACCGAGTAGGCATCGGCTTGTTCTAATCCCGAAGTGCGGCGTTGAGCGCTGCTTCCAATATGACGCCGTGTAAATCGACGGCAGTCAGGGCGCAATATTCCAAACTGTAGCCTGGCCTTACGTGTGCCATCCCGTCCTGGAGTAAACGTTGCAAAACGAGCCGTCTGAAGCTTCCATGGCCCATGACGCCCTCGTGCTCTTTTAGGTCCGCTTCTTCGTGGGTAGAAAAATAAACGGCCTGTTCCCGCGTCAGTCCGTAGTGCGTCGTCAGCGCCTCGAAAAACTCCGCCGACCAATAGCCGGTTTGCTCCTCCGTCGCCCCTGCCGCGTAGAATTCCGCCACGGTTCCTTCCCAGAGCACCGACCGTTTGAAATCGAGCTTGGCGCGAAATTCCGCCAGCATCGGAGAAAGAAAAATATCGTCCTCTGAAATGTCTAAAGCCCGAGCGGTTTCAAGCACCACGTGCACATGGCCAGGCGGCTTCGGGTGAATGAGTTCATCCGCGAGCTTTTGTGCCATCGGTCCCATGAGGTCGCGATGCTTGCGAAAAAAAGCTATGTGCTTGTGATAGGAAGCGGCTTCGACGGTATTTATTTCAATGGTATAAGAGCCCCAGTTTTTGAAAAAAAGGCGCAGGGCGTTTTTGGATAAAGTGCCGGCTGTGAGCGCCCGCATAAAAGAACCGTCGGTTACCCGTTCTTTCCATCTTTGCTTAACTGCCGCATAGAGCTTGTCCACATAAGCCTTAGCTGCCTGCTCACTCATACCTTCATTCATCGATCTCGTACCTCCAGAAAGACACGCTTTCACGATACAATGCTGCAAACTACGAGTTGCAGAAAGGCCAATACCCGCCCTTGCGCCTGCGATCGCCGTCGACGGCTGCAACATGCGCTACTCCGTTGCCGATCGGAACCCTGTTCGCGAGCGCTAAGATTTACCTCAGGCAGCGCGTTAACTATGCTTTCGGCAAAATGCTCTAGCGCTGTTCGTTGCCCGTTCTACGATCGTGCGTAAATGCGCAGCAATCAGGCGTATTTCTTGACCGCGTTCTCGATGGCACCGCCAGCCCTGGCTAGATCGTCTGGTATCATGACCGGATGAATCTCAATACTTGCGTTGAACGCAAGAAACCACGGTTCAGCAATCGCCGGGATTTGAGAAGCATCTTGCATCTCTAGAAAAATAAATCCTGCCCGCTGACCGTCGTTGTCCGTAAAATAGACAGCCTCAGGTTTCAAGTCCGCCAGTATCGATTGGATAGTTGCGCCGAGCTTTCCGGCTTTCGCAGCCGCATTCCCGGACTCTACGGGGATGTTTACCTTCAGTAGGAACCGCATAGTTCACCTCCTAAATGACTCGGGCCTGTTAGCGAGAGTCTATGACTTTCGAGTGGTCTACGCAAAGTCGCACGGATTTGACCGCCAAATCTGCCGCTGACGTTCCAGAACTGTATGAAGATTTAGCCGTCGTCTCTTGGAGATGACCCTGTGCTCTGCGCGCAGGGTCAATTTGGCAGGCGGTCTTCGATTTCGAATCCGAGATCGGCGATCATCTGGTGTGTCTCGGTCGCCGCCTGGCCGGGGGTCGTAAGATAGCCATTGACGAAAAGAGAGTTTGCCGGGTAGAGACTTAGCGGTTGTAGCGAGCGCATGTTGAGCTCTCTGCCGCCGCCCACGCGAAGTTCCTTGTCGGGATTGACGAAGCGAAAGAGACAAAGAATTTTTAGGCAGCGCTGCGGTGTCAAAGTATGAATTCCGGCAAAAGGCGTTCCATCAATAGGATGAAGGAAATTGAGCGGGATAGAATCGACGTCTAGCTTTCTTAGGGATAGCGCCAAGTCGATGATGTCCTCATCGGTTTCGCCCATCCCCAAGATACCGCCACAGCAAGACGAAAGGCCCACGGACTTGACGTTGTTCACCGTTCCGACGCGGTCTTGGTAGGTGTGCGTCGTGCAAATGTTGGGATGATGGCGCTCGCTCGTGTTCAGATTGTGGTTGATGCGCTCCACGCCGGCGTCCTTCAAGACCCGTATCTTGCTTTCTTCCATCAGGCCAAGCGAGCAGCAAATATTGATCTCGACTTCGTTCTTGATCTCGCGAACCACTTCGGCGATCTGCTCGATCTCCTTTTGCGTCGGCCCGCGACCGCTGTTAACGATGCAAAAACGCACGGCGCCCGCGGCCTTGGCTTGCTTGGCGCTTTCAAGCAATTTTTCTTTCGCCATAAAGGGATAGCGGTCGATGGGAGCTTCGGAAACCGACGACTGCGAACAGTAGTGACAATCTTCTGGACAAAGGCCGCTCTTGGCATTTTGCAGGACGTGGATCTGTACGCACTTGCCGAAGTAATGATGGCGCACTTTAAAAGCCGCGCTCAGCAGCTCCGGCAACTGTTCATCCGGCGCGTTCAACACCGCTTTCATCTCATCCCGCTCCGGAATTTCTCCTTGCAGCGATTTCTCAGCGAGTCTTTGAAAATTCATTTCCATCAATCGACAACCTCCACGGTGAGCCTGCTTCTATCACGGGAAAATTGCTCTTACAATCTGCCTAGCCCAGTATGGCGATTCCGCTTTGCGGAATTCGGCGTCGGCGTGGTTTCAAGCAAGTTATTTCGCTGAATCTGCCCGGCAGGGCCTAGCTTGCCTTGGCGGTTTTCAAGGCCAACGCTTTCATTTTCTTCAAATCCACTTTACCCGAGCCCAAAACCGGAATCGATTCGATCAAGAAGAAATTTTCCCGCTTCGGAATCCAGAGTTTTGGCAGGTCGGACTGATTGAGCTTGTCCCACAGCTCATCCTTCGATATGCCGTTCTGGGTGTAGAAAGCTATGAGTTTTTCGCCTTTGTGCTCGTCGGGGACTGAAATAACCACCGA
>Ga0126374_10000296_pt1 | contig 11795 bp, 9 predicted proteins | sample PanSoiMetPlot_12_FD_89874 | JGI IMG/M metagenome (GOLD analysis project Ga0126374, IMG submission 89874) | Tropical forest soil microbial communities from Panama - MetaG Plot_12 | ecosystem: Environmental > Terrestrial > Soil > Tropical forest > Bulk soil | place: Panama | collected 2016-02-17
CGCCGAGCCCGATCGCGGCGCGGTCCATGAACACGAACGCACGCGGCACCTTGACCGGCCCCTTGTCGCGCAGGCCCTGATGCACCCGGAAGGCTTCGCGCCTGCCATACATGCCGGGGCTCACCTTGTCGGCGATGGTGCGCACGCGGTCCTCGAGCATCGGGCCGTAGATGAAGTTCGCCCAGATGTTGAGGATGTCGATCAGCTCATTGGAGAGGCCAGCGAAGCCCCAGGTCTCGTAAGCGTGCACGATCAGCGCGCGGTCGCTGCGCAGCAGCCCGTGATAAAGATCGATCACGCCCTGGATGAATTTCGGCGCGAAGGTGCGCATGCAGCCATAGTCGAGCAGGTTGATGCCGGCAGCTCTCCCCTCGCGGTCTTCGAACACGTTGTAATTGCCGAGATGCGGGTCGCCGTGGATCATCCCGTAATGACTGAACGGGTACCACCAGGCGCGGAACATGGCGCGCGCGATCTGGTTGCGCTCCTCGATGGGGCGGCCGGTATAATCGAGCAGCCGCCGCCCGTCGAGCCACGTCATAGTGAGCAGACGACTGGTGGAAAGCTCCGGCAGCACCTCCGGCACGCGGATCAGCGGATCGTCTTTGAAGATCAGCGCGTAGAGCCGCATGTGGCGCGCTTCGAGATCGTAGTCGAGCTCCTCGCGGAGCCGCGCGGCGATCTCCTTCAGCATCTCGGAGGTCTCGATCGCCGGACGCATACGGGCGTGGATGGAGAAGAGGACGGAAAGCTGCGCGAGGTCGGCTTCGACCGCCGACTGCATGTCGGGATATTGCAGCTTGGCGGCAAACGCGCGGCCGTCATGGCTCGTCGCGCGATGCACCTGGCCGAGTGAGGCCGAGGCCGCAGCTTCATGCGCGAATGTTGCGAACTTCGATCCCCAATCGGGACCAAGCTCGGCGGCCATGCGCCGCCGCACGAAGAGCCAGCCCATGGGCGGGGCGTGGCTCTGGAGCTGGCCAAGCTCGGCGGCATATTCGGCGGGAAGCGCCTCGGGGATGGTGGCAAGCAGTTGCGCCACCTTCATGATCGGGCCTTTCAGCCCGCCGAGCGCGGCGGCAAGCGAGGCGGCCTCCTTGTCGCGGGCCGGATCGAACCCGAACAGCCGCGTCGCCGCAATGCGCGCCGCCACGCCGCCGACATTGGCGCCAACTCTGCCGTAGCGGAGCGCGCGGGCGCTGAACCTGTTCTTCTCCTTGTCTGATTGGCGCTCGTTCATTGAGGCGGTAACTTCACGCGAGACAAGTCTCTCTCATATAGGAGACCAAATTGCGCCCCGTCCTCCAATGGCCCACAATGATCGCTATCTGGGGCAGGAAATCTGCGGCCGTGAAACCCGTCATTCTTGCAATCGTGAGAGAATATGCCGATGGCCATGCGACCCGTCTTAGCTCTGTCTCTCGCGATGCTTTGGACCTCGCCGGCCTTTGCCGCGATGGACAGCTCGGTCGAGGTGTGGAAGTCGGCGATCTGCACCTGTTGCGGCAATTGGGTCAAGCACCTCGAGGCGAATGGCCTCCTCCCGACGGTGCACCCGACCGAGCCCGGAATGCTCGCCGAGATCAAGCAGCAGGCGGGCATCAGCTCGAGCTTGCCTCCTGCCACACCGCCAAGATCGACGGCTATGTCATCGAGGGCCATGTGCCGGCGCCCGACATTAAGCGACTCGTCGTCGAGCATCCGGACGCCGTCGGTCTCACGGTCCCAGGTATGCCGGTCGGCGCTCCGGGGATGGAGCAAGGCGCCGAGAGCGAACCCTATGACGTGCTACTGATCAAGAAAGACGGCACCACGGAGGTATTCGCGCACCACTGAGCGCTGATCCCGCGCGCGAGGCTTCAATCCTTGCAGAGTTGGCTGAGCGCGTCGCGATATTGGCGCATCGCCTTGCGGGCATTCTCAAGCTCGGCCTCGAGCGCGAGCGTGGCTGGCGATTTGGGCCGCCGCCTCTCTTTCGCGAAGAACAGCAGCCCAAGAATGGCGATGGGAGTGAGAAAGTCGGTGACCATGATCGGGCCGGCATTGCCAGGGGCAAGGTTGCCGGCCACGATAATATCGCTGATATGGCCGAACCCCGCGCCGATGAGGAAGCATGCGGCGGCGATGGCGACTGCGAGGCGAGCTTCGAAGCCTCGGAAGGCGGCATAGAGCGAGGCAAGCCCAAGCCCGAGATTGGCGTACAACGGCACAGGGATTAGCGCTTGGCCGGAGACCTCGCGTCAATGGCTTCGAGCTCGTCGATCAGGCCTTCGATGACCTTAAGCCCCATCGACCAGAAGGTCGGGTCGGAGGCGTCGAGGCCGAACGGTGCGAGCAGCTCTTTGTGGTGCTTGGTTCCGCCAGCCGCGAGCATGTCGAGATAGCGCTCGGCGAAGCCTTTATCGGCCTTTTCGTAGACCGCATAGAGCGAATTCACGAGGCAATCGCCGAAGGCATAGGCATAGACGTAGAACGGCGCGTGGATGAAGTGCGGGATGTAGGCCCAGAAAGTTTCGTAGCCGGGCTTGAGATCGATGGCCGGTCCCAAGCTCTCCTTCTGCACTTCAAGCCAGATCTCGCCAAGCCGTTCGTTGGTGAGTTCGCCGTCGCGCCGCTCGGTGTGCACCTTGCGCTCGAAATTGTAGAAGGCGATCTGGCGAACCACCGTGTTGATCATGTCCTCGACCTTGGCGGCGAGCAACGCCTTGCGCTCTCGCGATGACGGCGCCTGGTCGAGAAGCGCGCGGAAGGTCAACATCTCGCCAAACACGCTCGCCGTTTCGGCAAGCGTAAGCGGCGTCGGCGCCATCAGCGGACCTTGCTTGTTGGCGAGCACCTGGTGCACGCCGTGGCCAAGCTCATGCGCGAGCGTCATCACGTCGCGCGGCTTGCCCTGATAGTTAAGCAGGATATAGGGGTGCGCGCTCGGCACGGTGGGGTGCGAGAAGGCGCCGGGCGACTTCCCCTCCCTCACCGGCGCGTCAATCCAGCCCTTGGCGAAGAACTTCCCGGCAATGTCGGCCATGCGCGGCGAGAAATCGCCATAGGCAGTAAGCACTGTCTTGCGCGCGTCGTCCCAGCCGATCACCTGCTTCGGTTCTTCCGGCAACGGCGCGTTGCGGTCCCAATGAGCGAGCTTCTTCTTGCCGAGCCATTTAGCCTTCATCGCGTAATAACGATGCGAGATGCGCGGGTACGCCTCGCGCACCGCGGCGACGAGAGCGTCGACCACTTCCTTCTCTACGCGATTGGCGAGGTGTCGCGAGTCGGCGACGTCGATGAAGCCTCGCCAGCGGTCAGAAATCTCTTTGTCCTTGGCGAGGGTGTTGGTGATCAGCGTGAACAGCCGCAGATTCTCCTTGAACACTCTGGCCAAGGCTTCTGCAGTGGCCTTGCGCTTCACCTCATCCTGCTCAAGCAGGCGATTAAGCGTCGGCTCGAGGCTTAGCTTCTCGCCGTCGACATCGAATCGGAGCGCCGTCATGGTCTCGCTGAATAACCGGTCCCACGCGCCGCGCGCCGTTATCGCCTTCTCGTGGAACAACTGCTCGAGCTTGTCTTCGAGCTGATAGGGTTTCTCTTTGCGCAGATCCTCGAGCCACGGCCGGTAATGACTGAGCTCCGACTCCGACATTGCCTTCTCGAGTGCATCGTCGTCGATGCGGTTGAGCTCGAGCGGGAAGAACAGGAGCTTTGAGGAAATCGCGGTGATCTTCTCCTGGGTATCGCCGAAGAATTTCTGGCGCTTAGGATCGGCTGTGTGGGCGGCGTACAGCAGGCTCGCATAAGAGACGATGCGACCCATCACGTCGTTGAGCGCCTCGTATTCGCGGACGGCCTGGGCGATCTCCACACCGCCTTTGCCGTTGTCCAACAGGTTTGCGAGCTTGCCGGCGTAGCGCGCCTGCATGGCGTCGGCCGCGCTCTCAGAGCTCGCAAGGTCGGCCTTAAGCTCGGGAGCGTCGGGGCCCTTATAAAGGTCGGCGAGATTCCATTCGGGCAGCTTGCCGAGCTTGGGCTTGGCTCCGGCCGGAGCAAGTGAGCGGTGCTTCGCCTTGGCTTTGGCGGCGGCAGTCGCGGCGAAAACCGGGTGCTCCGGCCATGCGGTCAGTTTGGGCAGCATTGGCGTCTTTCAGATCCTCATCAGATTGGCGGCAATGGCCCGTTAGAGTGGGTAGGCGGCGCCGCGCTCGCAAGGCCATAGACCACGCCTTCTCGGCATTTTGGAGGGCGCCAGAGCCACAGCCTCACCAAAATCGAACCGAGTTAAAGGGGATATTTACCCTTCCGCCGCACAGTTTTGGCACAGGCGCAGCTTCCCTTGGGCCGCATGGAATGGTTCGGGGCCCTGCGCCCGCACCGTAGCGTTTCGCGTAACTGTATCGAGTCCTTCGTCATGCCAAAACGCATCCTGGTCGCCGACGGCGACCATGCCCAACGTCGTATTATCGAAGAGACAATCAAGCGGTTCGGCTATGGCGTCGCTGTCGCCGAAAGCGGCGACAAGGCCGTTGCCATGCTTCGCACGGACGCTGCGGGCGATATTAGCCTCGTATTGCTCGACCTGATGCCGGGCAGCGACGGAATGGCTCTGTTGACCGCAATCCGGGCCTTGCCGCACAAGACTCCAGTCATCGTGCAAACTGCCCAAGGCGGCATCGACGCCGCTTTGGCAGCGATGCGCTCCGGCGCCTTCGACTTTGTGGTCAAGCCTGTGAGCCCGGAGCGGCTTGAGATCTCGATCAAGAATGCGCTCAAGATCGAGGCGCTCGCGGACGAGCTCGTTCGCATCAAGGCCTCGGCAAAGGGCGAGCTCGGCTTCGCCGACCTGATCGCCGGCAGCGCTTCAATGGAGCGTGTCATCGAGCTTGGCAAGCGGGCCGCCAATTCGACCATTCCGGTTCTGATCGAGGGCGAGTCGGGCGTTGGCAAAGAACTGATCGCCCGCGCCATCCACGGCGAGTGCGCGAGAAAGTCGAAGCCTTTCGTCACCGCCAATTGCGGCGCTGTGCCCGAGAATGAGATCGCCAAACTTCTATTCGGCCACGAGAGTGACTCCTTCGGCGATGCTTCTAACAGGCACGCCGGGAAATTCATTGAAGCAGACCGGGGCACGCTCTTTCTCGACGAAATCGGCGAGCTTGCGCTCGCCTTTCAGGTGAGGCTGCTCCGCGCTTTGCAAGATGGCGCGATTGACGTCCACCTGATGGCCGCGACCAGTCAAAACCTGATCAGGCTTGTCAACCAAGGTCGCTTCCGCGAGGACCTCTATTACCGGCTCAACGTCTTTCCGATCTGGGTGCCGCCGTTGCGCGAGCGGCTCGAGGACCTGCCGGAGCTCGTCCGCCATTTCATCGCGAGATTCGCGGCTGAAGAGGGCAAGCCTATCGACGGCATCGATGCCGAGGCGAGCGCGATGCTCAAGCGCTACACCTGGCCGGGCAATATCCGCCAGCTCGAGAACGCAGTGTTCCGCGCAGTGGTCCTCGCCGACACGGCCATGCTCACTGTCAACGAGTTTCCGCAGATCGCAGCCCATGTCGAAGGCTATGCTGTGACCGTGCCGCCTGCGCCAGCGCCCAAAGATCCGATGCCGCGCATCGAGGGGCCGGTCATGCTCGGAGAGTCAGCGAGCACACCCACAACAATTCACGTGCCTTTGGCCAACGGCAAAAATGGCATCGGCATTCCCGCCTTGAGCGACTCGGGCGACATCCGCCCGCTTGAGGCTGTCGAAGCCGACATGATCCGTCTCGCCTTCGGGCGCTACCGGGGACGCATGACCGAGATCGCGCGCCGGCTACGCATCGGCAGGTCGACCCTCTACCGAAAGATGCGCGAGATCGGGCTCGAGTCTAGGCCTAACTGACTGATTGGTCACGAGAATCACACCGGGTCGGATTCAGGGGAAAGGAAATGATGCGGGCGGCTTGGCGGGTTGCTCTGATCTTGGCTCTCGCGGCCCTCTTGCATGCGCCGGCGCTCGCTGCAGAGCCCGATGTGCCTGCGGCCTTGATCAGTCCGACAGAGGCGATCCGCATCGCGGTACAGAATCGCCTTTCGGAGAAATTCACCGCGACCTCAGGCGCGAAGAAGAGCGAGCAAGGCGCGCTGGTCGAATATTACTCACAGCCTGGGCAGCATCTCTTATGGGTCGACGACAATGGCCTCACCGATCGGGGGAAGGCGGTGTTGGAGGAGATCGCTAAGGCTGACGACTACGGCCTCCGCACCTCTGACTACGTCCTGCCGAAGCCAGACACGTTCAATGCTTCGGATCCCAAAGCCACCGACTGGCTTGCCGCCGCCGAGATCAAGGTCAGCTTCGCTGTTCTCGCCTACGCCGACGATGCGAGGGGCGGGCGCATAGTTCCAAGCCGCTTGAGCGAGAATCTCGACCCCAGCCTCGCGTTGCCAGATCCTACCGAAGTCATCGATTCGATCGCCATCCGATCTGATCCGGCGGCGTATTTGCGAAGCTTCCAGCCGGATCAGCCTCAGTTCGAAGCCTTGCGGCAGAAACTACTCGAGCTCCGCGGAGACAAGGTAGAGAAGGACAAGTTGGCCGTCATCACTATCATCCCAGATGGCCCCATGCTCAAGATGGGCATCCAACACGAACAAGTGGCATTGCTGCGCAAGCGGCTCGATGTACCAGCCCGTTCGAAAGCCGATGGGAACACATTTGACGCTGCGCTGGTGGAAGCCGTGGAGCGCTTCCAAGCGGCGCACGGCCTGCTTCCCGACGGCATGGTGGGACCCGGCATGCGCCGCCTGCTCAACGGCCAGCAGCCCTCGCACACGTCGGGAAATCCTGCAAAGATCAGGGCTATCCTGGTCAACATGGAACGCTGGCGCTGGCTGCCGCACGACCTCGGTCCTTACTACGTGACCGTCAACATTCCCGAGTTCATGCTGCGCGTGGTCGATGACAACAAGACCGCGCATGCGACGCGCGTCGTCACCGGCAAGCCGGACAAGCAGACGCCGGTCTTCTCCGGCGAGATGCAGGAGATCGTGTTCAACCCGTTCTGGAACGTGCCGACCTCGATCAAGGTCGAGGAGATCAGGCCTTATCTTCGCGAGGAGGCTGCCTGGTTCTTCAGCGGGGGCGGATGGAACACGTCGGTGTTCGAGCGTCACAAGCTGCGCATCAAATATCTCGGCCGTGATGTCGATCCTGGCACGGTCGATTGGAACCAGATGGATATCCGCAATTTCGAGATCTATCAGCCGCCCGGGCCAGACAACGTGCTTGGTCACGTCAAATTTGTGTTTCCCAACAAGCACGACGTCTACATGCACGACACGCCGCAGAAATTCCTGTTTGCCCAGCCGGTCAGGACCGAAAGCCATGGCTGCATGCGGGTCGAGAACCCAGATCAGCTCGCCCTTATTCTGTTGAAGCACGACCAGGGGTGGAACGAGGCGCGCGTCGCCTCGGCCATTTCAGATGGTTACGACAGTCATGTTGCACTGCGGCAAAGAATCCCGGTCTACATCACCTACTTTACCCTCAAGGTGAACGAAGACGGATCGACCTCAAATTACGCAGATATTTACGGTCATGACGCCCGCATGGCGGCTGCGCTGGGCTTCTAGACTCTAAAGGAACCTGTGGAAATCCTGTTAACTCTAGTCCGAGATTCTGCGTCTCGGTAACTTGTTTGCCTTGTTTTTCCCGCAATTTGGCTAATACTCATCGTTAACGGACGGCAGGAGGGGTGCCGCCCGCGAGGTGCCTGGCCTCTCATGGCTTGTTACCTTACGGGGAAACCGGCTGGGGAGCCGGCGAGGGAAAGTCAGGGATGCGGATTCGGGGGAGTGTCGCGCGTCGCGCCGTGCTGGGCGCCGGCCTTATGCTTCTGACCGCCGCAGGTTGGTGGTCCGCCACGACCTATCGGGCGAGCGCGACCGGCGAGACCCGCACCCTCACCATCTACAACATCCACACCAAAGAGACGATCACCGTCACCTATAAGCGCGACGGCAAATATGACGCGGATGCTCTGAAGCGCCTCAACACCTTTATGCGCGATTGGCGGGCCGATAAAGAAACCAGCATGGACCCGGTGCTGATCGACCACATCTGGACCCTGCACAAAGAGCTCGGCTCACAAGTTCCCGTCCATCTCATCTGCGGCTATCGCACCGCCGAGACCAACGCCAATTTACGCAGGCACGGCGGCGGCCAGGCCAAGCGCAGCCAGCATATCCTCGGCAAGGCCGCCGATATCACCTTCCCCGACGTCCCCGTCAAAGTGCTGCGCAACTCTGCGCTCGTGTGGGAATGGGGCGGCGTCGGATATTACCCGACCTCCGGCGTCCCCTTCGTTCATGTCGACACCGGCAGGGTGCGCATGTGGCCAAGAATTCCTCGGCTTGAGCTCGCCGCCCTCTTCCCCGACGGCCACTCGAAATATGTGCCGATCGACGGCAAGCCCATCACGCCGCAAGACTACAAAACTGCCGTGGCAGAGGGCATAGTGGCGCAGACCAAACTCGCCGCGGCGGTCCGCGTGAAGCCTGCTGCCGAGGAAGAGGAAGTGGCTGACGCAGATGACGCGAGCGACACCGAGACTGATACCGAGACCGTAGCCCAGGCCGAGCCTGACGCCACGCCAGCGCAAGCTCAGCCGGCCGCCGCCACTCCGAAGCCGATCCTCGCCTCCTTCACGCCGACCATGGACGCCGAGCCCACGCTCGCCGTCGAGACGCATGAGCAGGGCGCGCCGCCTCCGCCGGCCAAGCTCTTCGCCTATGCGAGCGTCGGCGGAATGTCGCTCCCGAGCCTTTTCCCCAAAGCCCATCAGGAAGCGCCGGCGCCGACCTATCGCGATGCAGAAGTGGTCGGCGCGCCGGAGGCCGACGATGACCATCCCGACGAGACCAACTATACCCCGTTCGAGGTCGCGAGCCTGATGACTGATTCCTCGGTTGCCTTCAGCCGCACGGTCGCTCCCCTCACCCATCCAGACCAGACCAACCTCGACTATCTGTTCGAGGACATGAACAAGCCGACTGCGCTTACCCTGCGTAAGAGCTCCGGCTATGCAGGCCTCGCCGCGGCCCAGACCTTCTCGGGCCACGCCGTCAGGAGCCTGTACGCCAACGTGGCGATGGACACTCAGGTGCCTGCGCGCACGCAGCTCGCCGAATACACCCGCTAGTCCTGTCGTCCTTTTGCTGTCATTCCCGCGAAAGCGAGAATCCAGTAACCAGTGGCCTTTCGTTGACTTCGAATGCCCGGATTCCTGGATTGCTGGGTCAAGCCGGGCAATGACACTGGAAAATGGCGATGAACGCTAGGCCGCTTCGGCGTCTGCCATACCGAGCGCGTGGAGGTAGGTCGTGAGCACCGCTTCTTCTTCGCGGCGCTTGTTCTCATCCTGCTTGCGCAGGCGAATGACGGTCCTAAGCGCCTTCACGTCGAACCCGTTCCCCTTGGCCTCGGCATAGACCTCCCGCAAATCGGCGGCGAGCGCCGCTTTCTCTTCCTCGAGCCGCTCGATACGGGCAACGAAGGCACGAAGCTGGTCTCTCGCTGATGTCTGAAGCTGCACTTTAGGTCACTCCCCGCCGCTTGATGATTCGATTACGCGCAAGCTTAGGTCGCGCGAATTTCACGCTTCAAGATGCGCGGCCTCGTTATCCCATTTATCCAAAGCGGATGGCGAACTAACCTGTGCGCTTGCGGCGCTTGTCGGCGATCTCGGTTTGGAACATCGCCTTCCAGGTCTCGTAAGGCATGCCGTAGACGATCTCCCTCGCCTCTTCCTTGGAGATCGCTACTCCCTTGGCGGCGGCAGCCTCCTGATACCAGTTGGAGAGACAGTTGCGGCAGAAGCCGGCAAGCTCCATCAGTTCGATGTTCTGCACGTCATGGCGCCCCCGGAGATGCGCGACGAGCCGGCGGAACGCCTCGGCCTCGAGCTCGGTGCGGATCGACTCGGTCATGCCCTTGCCCGCTGGCTTACCGCCACTAGCCGCTTCCGCCTGCATACCATCGGTGTAGGAGCCATGCAGCTCGATCGCATGGAGCGGACCGCCAAGCCGCATCACCTTGCGCAAGACCTCGGCGAGATGCTTCGCCCATTCGGCTTGCCCCTCAGGCCCAAGGATCAGGTCCTGGCGGACCTCGATCAGCGCATGCGCAAGTCCGCGCTTGGAGCCGTGCCGGTAGAGCGTGTCGCCCTTGAGCTGTCCCGTGTAAGGCGCGTTGTCGCCGACCACGATACCCGGGATGGCCCTGAAGCCTTCAAGCAGGGGAAGGGCAAGCCGCGGGTCCTTGTCCCATAGCACGCCGACCGACCAGGGACGCGGGAGGCCTTTCCAGGCCTGCGTGAAGCTGTGCACCGACACAACGACCGGCGGCTTGCCGGCAGAGATCGTGGTGTCGATCGCGTGCTCGATGGCCCGGTGGTAGGGCGCGTAGTAGCGATTGATCCTGGTGGCGACGGCGGCCTCGTCGAGACCGGCATTGCCTGGTACGATCAGCCCGTCCGAGACCTGCATGATCAGCGTCGGATCGTCGAGCCCGCGGTTGGGGTCGATCAGGAGCCGTGAGAAGCGGGAGAGAATGGCCGGCGCGCCGAGCATCTCGGCAAGGCGCTCGGCTACGCTAGCCGCCCCGAGATCGTAGGCGATATGGCGATTGAGGTCCTCGGGCCTTAAGCCGAGAGTGCCGTAAGGTTCAGGGATGGCATTCTCGGCATGATCGCAGAGGATGAGGAGCCCAGTCCTCAAATCCCCCTCGATGCTCCGGTAGGGTTTCTCGCCCAAATCTTCTTGTATCAGCGTGTCCAGACTTCGCTCCACGCGACCTTCCCTCGCGTCTGCCTCTTTTTGCGCCCGCCTTCCCTCTGCGGCAAGAAAAAAGCTTGATCGTGGCCTAGGTTGCGACGCATTTACCCACGAGCTTCGGCTGGTCTTTTTCCCTGCCAAGCTGGCCGTATAATCGGCCTTCTGGTCAGACAACCTCAACCAATTCGGTGCTACCTTTCGAAATCCGTTAACCGAGATTCCAGGCCTGAGAGGATGATGCTTGCTTCGAACTTGGCGCGGTACGCGCGAGACCACGCACGTGCCCTTCACCCCTGCTCGGCCCGGAGCCTTTGGCGTTCGCTTGCGCTCCTTCTCCTCCTGGGTCTCGGCACAACTCCCGCCCACGCCGATCTCAAGCTCTGCAATACGACGGCAAGCCGAGTCGGCGTCTCGATCGGATACAAGGACGCCGAAGGCTGGGCAACCGAAGGATGGTGGAACATCGCCTCGCACACTTGCGAGACCTTGCTTAAGGGCGTGCTGATCGGACGCTTCTATTATATCCACGCCGTTGACTACGACCGCGGCGGCGAGTGGGCCGGCAATCTCTTTATGTGCACCGACGACAAGTCTTTCACCATCCGCGACACCAAGGACTGCGTGAAGCGCGGCTACAAAAAGACCGGCTTCTTCGAAGTCGACACCGGCGAGGAGCGCGACTGGACCGTTCGCCTCACTGATCCCGAGGGCGAAGCGAAGTCCCAATGAGGCGCAATCGCCGGGTCAAGATCGTCGCCACGCTCGGTCCTGCCTCCAACAACGAAGAAACGATGCGCCGCCTGTTCGAAGCAGGCGCGGACGTGTTTCGCGTCAATATGAGTCATGCGACCCATGACGGGTTACGCGACATCCATGCCATCGTGCGCAAGCTCGAGCTCGAGTTCGCCCGGCCGATCGGCATCCTAGTCGACCTGCAAGGACCAAAGCTTCGCATCGGCAAGTTCGAATCCGGTGCGATCAGGCTGACCGAG
>Ga0126374_10000298_pt1 | contig 11783 bp, 10 predicted proteins | sample PanSoiMetPlot_12_FD_89874 | JGI IMG/M metagenome (GOLD analysis project Ga0126374, IMG submission 89874) | Tropical forest soil microbial communities from Panama - MetaG Plot_12 | ecosystem: Environmental > Terrestrial > Soil > Tropical forest > Bulk soil | place: Panama | collected 2016-02-17
CGAGCGGCCCCTCCCTGTCTTGTCCGCAATCCAGCAACCAATTTCGAAGCATCCGGTCCATGACCCAAAAGACACTAGAAGATGTCATTTCAAGCCCTTGACAGCCATAGGAGCATCGTTCTCTGGAGCCCGTATACGAGAAGCCCTGGCAGAAATGGGCTCGCGCGTGGTTGACATGTAGGTGAACAGCATTCCGCATGTGAACCTGAACGCGAAAAGCGGCACCGACAATGAGGTTCGCGCCGGATCGGCTGGCGGACACGCTCCAGAGAACCAGTCCACGACAGTCGGCTACCGGCATCAAATGGACGTCGTGGACGCTTCAAGATCGCTCCAGAGTATCGGCGATCTGGCGCAGACACGCTGTAGAGGCAAGACCATTGTGCTCACGCTACGTGGCAGCTGGTGGTGCCTACCTGGCTGCGGAGCAACGGCCTAATAAGCCGATATCTCCATGTGCCATGGCCTGCACTTGAGGCCGGAGGAGTGGCCGTTTGGGGAGCGCGTGGGGAGTAGCCAGGATTGCATCTGTACCACACCGGCTGCGACGGAGATGGCGTGCAAATGAGTGAGAAGATCGCCGCTGCTGCGGCGGAGTTCATCGCCGGCCCGCTGCTGGACGTTTCTCACCGATCCGATACCTACGGCACATGAGCGACCAGCGCGTGTTCCGGGGAAGTGAGCGCTTTACCGGCTGGTTGCGGGATGGTCACTGCACGTAGCCGGAGGCACACCTGACAACGCGCGCCTATCCGCCGAAGCTGAATCCTACGTCAAGACTGGCTGTGAAAGATCTTGTTTGGCTTGTGGCGCTGACGCCGCGGCTGGCGGCTTTGGCCGACATAGGGTCTTGTAGATTTCGCGGGCGATGTAACGCTTGAGGCAGCGGATGATCTCTTTTCGCAACCGCCCGTCCGAAGCTCGTCTCCGCCGGGGCCTGACGCGGCTGCCGATCCTGGGCCTCGCCCCGGACCGGCGTGTAGACGCTCGGCCCTTCGTGTGTGAAACTTTGCCCGTTCCGTCACCAAAGGGAGGGTTCGTGAGACGCATCATCACGTTCGGGGCGGCGGTGGCCCTGCTCGCCGGATCCGTCGTTGGCTTTCTGGCCGGCCCGGCCGTTGCTTCACCGAAGGCTAGTGCCCGGGCAGGTGGTGCCGGGGCCATCGCCCACCACTCTTGGTCGGTCCCGTTGGCCGGGACCGTGAACGTCGCCGAGCTGCCGCGGCTCTCGCCGTCGAATCGCGGCGCCGTGCGCATCCCGCTCCGCCGGGGCCCGCAGTCGTCCTCGAGGGCGGCATCGGCCTCGCCGGGCGGCGCGGTCGCCGGCCCGTCGGTCACGGTCACGCCCGGAACGCCGCTGTCCGGCACGCTCGGTGACGGCGCCAACGCCAGCGTGGCGGGGGTGCAGCTCACCCCGCCGGACATGGGCTTCGCGGCCAACGGGACCAAAGAGGTCGAGTTCATCAACGTCGTTGGCAAGGTCTGGACCGGGACCACCCCCGGCACCGCGTTCAGCCTGGCGAGCTTCTTTTCGCCAGGCAGCCCGGGCGACTTCCTGACCGACCCGTGGATCAAGTGGGACGCGGGCAGTGGCCGGTTCTTCGCGGGCATCTTCGACGTGTCGCTGGGCGGCGAGATCATGGCCGTCTCGCAGACCTCGAACCCGGGTGGGAGCTGGTTCTTGTATCGGATCCGGTACCCATCCACCGCGGGCGGGATCACCGCCGGCGGGTGCCCCGACCAGGGCAAGGGCGGCGTGGACAGCAACGTGGTCGGCCTCGGGTTCAACGAGTTCGCCACCTCTGGCGTGCCCGGTTGCCCGAGTTCCGCCACGTTCCGAGGTGCCGCCGTTGAGGTGTTCAACAAGTCCCAGATGCTGGCCGGGTCCGCCGTGAACTTCGTGTTCACGAACCCGCTGCCGGGCTTCTTCTCCCTGATCCCCGCGGACACGCTGACGGCTTCGGCGACCACCGAATACTTCTCTTCGCTGACTTCCGGCACGGGGACCGCACTGCACCGGGTCACCACGGTCGGAGTCCCGCCGGGCGCTGTCACCCTGACAGCGCTGCCCAACATCACGGTTCCGGGCTACTCGAACCCGCCCAAGGCCCCGCAGAAAGGAACGACGGCGAAGCTTGACACCGGCGATGACCGCACTCAGAACGTCGTCGCCCTCGGGACGATGATGACCGTCACGCAGGCCGTGGGGTGCGTGCCTTCGGGCGATACCACGAAACGATCCTGCGGGCGGGTGTATGAGGTCAACAACGGGACGAACACGCTGACCGCCTCGCGCACGATCGCCAAGGCCGGGACCTACTTCTTCTACCCGGCGGCCACGTTCGCGGGGACCAGCACCGTGGGCGTGTCGATCGGCCGGTCCTCGGGCACGACGTTCGGCAGCCTGTACACCACCGCCGGGACGTGGGGCGGGGCCCTGGCGGCGCCGGTGCGGGTCCAGGCCGGCTCCGCGACGAACACCACCAAACGGTACGGCGACTACTTCGCCGCCGCCCCGCAGCCGGGCACGACCAACCAGTTCTGGGTGGCCGGTGAGATCGGCGGGACGTCGGGCACGAAGTTCAAGTGGAACACCGCCGCCGGGCCCGTGACGGTTCCGTAGGAGCTGACCGGCATCAGCCGAACAGAAGGGCCGGGCGTCGCGCCCCAGCCAGGCGCCCGGCCCATCGGCTTGGCTTGCTGCGGAGCTATGGGCGGATACTGGCGGGACAACGGGGCGGCACGATGGCGCGCGGGCGGCACGATCAGGAGGGCCGGATGGCGGAGGGCGCTGGCCTTGACGCACCGATCACGGGCGTGACCGTCTTCACGGAGGGCGCGCGCGCAGCGTGGTGGCGTGGTGAACCTGGAGCCCGGGCTGTGGCCGGTAGTGATTGGCACCTGCCGGCAACCGTGGATCCGGACTCAGGTCACATCGCCGCGCGCGGGCGGGATCTTGCCCTGGTGAACGCCGAGGTACACCGTCGCTACCGCGCCGATCCCCTTCGCGGGAAACCGCGCGGCTGCGTTCGGAGGTCGAAAGGTGCCGCGACGCTGTCGAGGCGCTTGACGATGAGGACACGTCACCGGCCGCAGCTGGGCGGCACAGACCGCAGTCGGAACTGGCCGCTGCGCGGGGCCGTCTGGACCTGAGCCCTCACGGTGCCGCGGGCGACACCGGTGACCAGGCTGCTGAACCTGGGACGTCCCGATCTTGCGGGAACCCGATGCTCAGGCCTGCCGTCTAAGCGACGATGACGACGATGCGATTGGTAGGTTCCGGTGCTTGGCGGCTGCTGCCCGCCGCTGTTGTGCTTGTGACCGCGGCGTGCGGCAGTCGCGTAGCCGGCCCGCCCGCAGCGCATGGCTCGGCGACCACGCGGCCAGCTGCCGCCACCGGGGTGATCTTCGGTGTGGTCCGGGCCGGTCCTACGTGCCCTATTGACCGGGCGTACCACGCGTGCCGCCCCCGCCCGCTAGATCATGTCGAGCTACGGGCCCGCCTGGCACGTACCGGTTTGATCTCCACCGGGCGGACCAGTACTGACGGCCACTTCTCCGTCCGGCTCAGGCCGGGCAAGTACGTGCTCACCGTCGTGACAACTGCGGTTTTCCCCAGGTGCCCGCCGGTACGGGTCTCGGCCAGGTCAGGAGCGGCAGTCCGTGCCAATATCACCTGCGATACCGGCATTCGCCTGCCAGAGCGAGTTGCCAGTAATTCAGGGTGGTCTGCGGGCCGTCCCAGTTCACCGTCGAGGCCGCTGCGCGCAGGTCAACGCCGCAGCACCGCTTTCACCCGCCCGGTATAGGCGACGGCCAGGGCGGCTCGCCCAGCGTGCGGGCCGCCGGTGCGGTCCCAGGCCAGGCCGGGCTCAGCGTCGACCGAACGGCCTTGCTGCGCGGGGATGAAGTCGAACCCGCCGACGTGGGTCTGGGTGACGAAGGTCCGGTCCCCGAACCCGGCCGGGCCGAGCCCGTCGGGGTCGACGTTCACGAAGATCTTGCCCCCGCCCTGCCCGGACTCGGTCAGGGTGCAGGCCTGCATCACCTGACCGGACGGGCCGATCGACACGTCGCCGTAGGTGCAGTTGTTGGTCCCGGGCACCACCTCGACCGGAATGAACGCGCCGACGTGGCCAAGCCCGCGCACCGGGGCGCTGGTCCTGGGCAGTTCGGAGAAGGGGCGGCTGGGGCTGCGGCGCACCGAAACCGCGCGGCTGGATCTGGCCGACTGGGGCGTAATCTCGCCGCGGCGCCGTTCGGCCGACTCGGGAATGCTGCACGTCCGCCACGGCAAGGCAGTGCGCGGCCGGTCGCCGCGGCGCCGCAACGTGGCCTCGGTGACGGTGGGCGGTGGAGGCGGTGGCCGACAACGTCGAGAACATCCGCTCCCGGTTCCCTGCGTTCCGCGTAATTCGGTGGCCTAGAGCGCCGGATCGGCGGTGTGACCTGGGCTGACACGTCGAGGCACCCTGCGGGGGCGTTTCTCTAGGCAGGCGGGGCGGTGAGCGGCCCTTATCGGACGGGTTCGAGCTCGATGATGTGCTTGGGGGCGGGGATGCCGAGCTTGGCGAGCAGGTCGGTCTGGGCCTTGGTCAGCTCGGTGCGCTGGCGGAATGTCCCGGCGGGGCCGGTGAAGGTGCCGATGTGGAGGCGGTCGAGGTGCCGGCGGATGGCGGGCCAGGTGCCGCAGTGTGGTGGTCTCGATGATCCGGACGAGCAGGAGGGCGAGCCAGCACAAGATGACGTGGGCGCGGATGCGCTCTTCCAGGTGGTGGTAGACCGGGTGCAGGTCGAGCACCGATTTCATGTCGCGCCAGCCGCGTTCGACTTGCAGGAGCTGCTTGTAGCCGAGCGCGATGTCCTCGGCGGAGAGTTTCGGGTCGGAGGAGCGCAGCAGGTATTTCCCGTCGAGGTTCTCTTCGGTTTTGATCGTGGCTTTGTCGATGCGGAGCAGCCCGCCGGGGGTGACGCGCAGGAACCGGTTCAGGCCGGGCATGGTGGAGATTTTCCCGCGGAGTTCCGCGCGCCTGGTGACGCTTAGCTTGTCCGACCCCGCGATCATGTCTTCGAGCTTGGTGATGAGGTCTGCCCGGGTGGCGGCGTCGCGGGTGGCGGCGTCGGGGTTGTGGCAGATGACGAACCGGTCGCCGGTGCCGTCGATCCGGACTTCTTTGATGTGCAGGTTGCCGGCGACGGCCTGGTAGCGGCCCGGCCTTGCCTGACGGGGTCCCACTGGTTGTGGGCCAGGTGCAGGTAGCGGACCTCGGTGCCGTCTTTGATCTTGCGGCTGGTCGTCTTCACGTACATCGCTCTAGATCATGCACCACGAACGTAGCCCACGCTGGGCTTATCCACCACAGGCGTTTCTCTAGGCAATCCGGGTTCCGCGCCTAGTCCGCCTTTGCCGGTGAGCATTGCCCGAAATCAGGGCCTGGGGCCAGAGGGGAATCCGTCATACGCTCAGTTCGACCCTGTTCCCAACGAGGGGGAGCTTGATGCGTCTCAGATTCGCTCCGGTAGGAACATTGGCCGTCGTCGCCTCGGCCGTCGTTGTCTTGCAGCCCACCGCGGCTGCGGGATCAACGCCGACCCCTGCCTTCACGAACACACCGCTCATTGCCACCTTGCCGCTGCCCGGCATTACGACGGCGCCGAACGCCAATTCGACCGGCGACAGCGAGCCGGCCATCGCGTTCGGCAAGGACGGCAGCATGGCCGTCGACGGTCTGGCCTGGCTGCCGTTCCAGGTGAACCTGTGGAAGGGGCACTTCGGTGCGACCCCGTCGTATTTCGGCGCCATGGATACCGGCCTGAACAATGTCGGCGCCGGCCGCACGACGCTCGGCGATGAGGACGCCGACGTTGAGATCACCTCGGCGGGCACGACGCTGCTCGCCGACCTGGACGTGATACTCAACCCCACCGGTACCGCAGCCCAGTTCGGCGTCAACGTCACCCGGTGCCCGGCCGGTACTGCCGCCCCCAGCGGCTGCACGCACACGTTCCTCGACACCTCGGGCGCAGACCGGCCATGGATCACGACAGCTGGAACGAGCGCGTGGGTTTCCTACCACGACGCGGGCAACAGCACGCTGATCCACGTGAAGCGCTCCACCGACGACGGCAAGACCTGGTCGCAGGCCGGCTCGCCGATCCCCGGCCAGGGCGCGGCGACGGGAAACGCCACGTTCAACAACTCGCTCGGACCGATCGTGGCCGATCCGGGAACCAGTGTCGTCTACGAGTCGTACGCGGCAGGTCAGCCGCAGACCAAGGCGACAAGCGCGAACTTCAACAACATCTATGTGTCGCGGTCAACCGACGCCGGCAGGCACTGGACGTCTACGCTGGTGTTCCACGCCCCGCCGTTCACCAGGCTGAACAACTTCTGGCCGACGCTCGCGGTTGACCCGATCACGCACGTGGTCTACACCGCGTGGACGGATCAGCACGGCATCGACGTGTCGCAGTCGTCCGATGGAGGCGTCACGTGGTCGCCGGCGGTCACGGTGTCGACCATCAAGACCACGGTGATGCCGTGGGTCGCCGCGCGCAACGGCAAGGTCGACGTCGTGTACTACGGATCGACGGCCGCATCGACCGATGACACGAACGCGGTCTGGAATGCCTACGACTCACAGTTCGCCAACGGCGCGTGGACCGTCTTGAAGGTCAGCAACACGCCCAACCGGGTTGGCGCGGTCTGCATGGAAGGCTCGGGCTGCGTCAATAACGTGAACCGGGAGCTGCTCGACCTGTTCGAGGTCGCCGAGGATCCGCTGACCGGCAAGGCAGCGGTCATCTACACCGACTCCACCATCGACACCTGGACCGCGAACGGGGTGACGAAGGAGCTACCGGAGATCGTCCTGGCGTTCGAGCAGTAGCCGCTCGGAGCACCGGCAGGCTTGTTCATCGGCCGCGGCGAGCGGTCCGAGCCATCGCGGCACGGTCCCTGCCCATCGAGGCAGCGCGCCGGGGCCGGGGATCGCTCGCCAGGCTCGCATGCTCGCAGACGCGGACAACGCGGCGCGGGGTCTGGCAGGAGAGGGAGTAGGCGCCGGCAGCGGGTGCGGCGGTGAGGGCACTGACCGAATGGGTGCACGCTGGCGTAAGGACGCAGCGGATTCGGATGACGGCGATGACGAACACGGCCCAGGACGGCGATATGAACGCCGATGGGCGACACCCAGCCACACGGACCGGTCGGGGATGACACGGCGATCGAGATCACCGGGCAGGGTGGTTGAACACTACCGGCGGCCTGCATCCAGCGGCCGGGCTCCGTATCGGAGCCCAGTGCTGGTCGGGAGTGGGCGGGCCGACCTGACCGCGGCTGACCACTGATCGGCGGCGCGGTCGAGGCCGCTGTAGCGATTACGGAACGTCCCCGATTCACCGGAATGTAACGCGCGTAGAACCGCCTAATGATCGGCCAGTCTGTTGTCAGGACGGCTGCCTCAACTGTGTGCCGAACTGACTTTCTGGGCGGCGAGGGTGCTACCCCCGGTCCGGTTGCCACTGGGTTCCATTGACGCACCGGCATCGATCCCCCCGCCTGCTCGTGACCGCGATGGCCAGATGCGACTGGTCAATCGGCCAGGCCAGAGTCACCTGCCCGCAGTCGTGCGCCGGCGCGAGGGCCCGTCTTAAAGACGTGATCTTTTGGTTCGGCGGTGAATAACTGGCGCGGGACGCTCGGATGGTTCTTAGTGACCGCTGTGGCGGGGTGTGGGGAGTCCGCTTGGCTTGCCGGTGCTGTGCGGAGTGGGGCGAACTGTCGGGGCGCCGGTGCCGTGCGGGCTGGGGAGCCCGGTTGGCTTGCCGGAGGCATGAGGTGCCGGGAGCCCGGACGGCTTACCGGTGGCGTGCGGCGCCGGAGACGGTTGCGGCGACTGAGATGGGGACATGCCCGGTGGCGCGGCCGTCGCGCAGTACGCGGTCACGTTGCCCGCACCGCCGGCCGCCGCCGCCAGCGTGCTGAACGCCACCGCGCGCTGCGCGGCGGTGCCGTGCGCCTTCGCGTGCGCCCACGCAGTGCACAGGCCGTAGGCCCGGCCGCCAGTGGCGGCTGGGTGGGCCGAGGCTGGCGCGAGGGCCGGCTGGCTTCCCGGGGCCGGTGCGCCGGCGATGTCGTGGGCGAACCGCTGCACCGTTGCGGGCAGCGCCCCCGCGTAGGCGGCGGTGGCGATGCCACCAAGGCTGAGGACCGCGGCGGCCGCCGCCGCGGCCTTGACCGGAAGGGGCCGCCGCCGCGACCGCGCCTTGCCGACCGGCGGCCGGCGTGCCATGCGCGGCGCGCCAAACTGGTCCCGGAACGCGGCCAGGGTCTCGGCCTCACCCTCGAGTTCGTCACTGGCGGGCCGGGCCCGCAGCTCGGCCAGGGCCTCCGCCAGGGGGCGCAACTCCGACACGGCGCCGGGCGGCAACTCCGTGCCTGCGAGCAAAGCGGCCAGGGACGTGTCCCCGATCATCGGCACGTCCCGGTGGCCCGGCCAAAGGAAGTTCGGCATGTCACGCTCCGGAACGTCGCGGCCGATCACAGTGTTACATCCGCGTCGGCAAGAATCCCGGCCATCGTCCGCATGCCCCGGTGGGCGGCCACCCTGACCGAACCGGGGCTCCGCCCCAGAAGCCGGGCGACTGTCTGGTTATCCAGCCCGGCCACCACTCGCAGCAAGATCACTTCCGCCTGGTGGGGCGGCAGCCGCGCCACCAAGGACAGCGCCGACCGGGTGCCGATCTGCTCCAGGGCCAGGTCGGCAGTATCCGGCGCTGTTGGCAACCAGCCCGGCAGCGTTTCCTCGATCGCTTTCTCCGGTCGGCGGGAACGGCGGCGCGCCTCGTCGATCGCCCGGCGCCGGGCCGTGGTAAACAGCCAAGCCCGCCACCCCTGCTCATCCCCGCGGAAACCAGCCAGGCCCCGCACCACCTGCAGCCAGGTCTCGGCCGCCACGTCCTCCGCGGCCTGCGGCGCGATGACGCGCAGGTAACGCAGCAGGGCCGGGTTACTGTCCCGCCACAGCCGTGAAAAGGCCACCTCGCTGCCCTCCTGCGCCGCAGCCAGCACGCTTTCGAAGCCCTGGCCGATCACAGCGCCGAGTATCCCGGCCATGCCGCCCGCCCGCAGGCGTTCCGAGCATGCCGGCGTGCAGAACCCGGCGAGTATCGGCTCGTACCCCGGGGTCCTCAGCCATGGGGGTCACGGTCCGGCCGGGCGCTCTTGGGTGGAAGGGTCACGGCGTTGGCGGACGCGGGCGGAATGCGCGTGCTGGGTGTCAAACCCCGGCGCCTGCGCCTCGGCCGCAAAGCCCGGCACCGATGTCCCGGCCTGGTCAGACATGGGGTGATGCTAGCGCGCCGCATAACCGCAATCGCGTGCCTGGGCCTTACGGGCGCCGGCATGTACATGGACCGGGCGATCGTACCGGGGCCTGTCGCCGAGACGCGGTCACGTCGGGTCGCCGGGGTCGGGCGGGGGGAGGTGGCGCGCCGAGGCGGGCAGTGGCCGTTGCACCATGCGGGCCGGCGTGAGCGGTTTCTGGTTGTAGTTGAACGCGTTGGCGAAGCCGTAGCTGCTGGCGTCGTTCTTGGCCAGGCTGCGCAGCCCGAACGTGTGCTCGGTGTAGGTGAGGAGGCCGGCGAAGGTGGTGGGCGTGCTGTCGGTGAAGCCGGGGCGGGCGTAGGGGCTGACGATCAGCAGCGGGGCCCGGGGGCCTCGCGCGGTGCCGTCGGGGTTGGTGCCGGGGGGTACCTGGTCGTAGAAGCAGCCGCAGTCATCGTAGGTGATGAACAGGGCGGTGGAGGCCCACTCGGGCCCGTTCATCACCGCGCTGGCGACCTGGCCCACCCAGTTGTCCCCGGCGGTCATCGAGGTCTCGTTGTGCTGGGAGTCCGGGTTGGTCTGGTGGCCCGGCACCACAAGGGAGAAGCTGGGCAGATTCCCTGCCTGCGCGTCGGTGACGAACTGCTCCGACTCGCGGATGTGGCTTTGCTGGGCGTACAGGCACTCCGCGATCGACGGGCAGGTCGCCCAGATGTACCCCGCCTGCCCGGAGGTGGACCCGTAGATCGTCCACGACAGGTGCGCGGCCTGCAACCGGTCCATGATCGTCGGCACCTGACGGACCGGGGTGGATTCGAACGCCCCGCCGTTGGCGATCTTCAGCGAGCGGTCCGGCACACATGAGGGGACGGTCTGCCTGCTCCCCCCGGGACTAACCCACGTGGCGACCTTGTTGGAGTCGCACCCCCACCCGCTGCCTGCGGTAACACCGGGGGCGGGCACCGGGTTGTCGCCGGTGAACCCATCCTGAGACGCCATGACCGCGTACAGGTGGCCGCCCCACGACGGGGAGTTCTGCATCGAGAATGTCTCATCGCTGATCGCAAACCTCGACGCCAGCGCGGTCAGGTTGGGCACCCCCGACGGCTGGTAGCCGGAGATGCACGCATACCCTGTTGCCGCCCCGCAGCCCGAGATTTGCCCCCAGCCGTCCATCTTCCCGCCATCGACCGCGGTCTGCTGCGCCCTGACCGAGTGGTCGATCGCCGGCACCGTGTCCGGCGTGCCCCCCGGGGTCACCACCGTGCCGTTCTTGAGGGTGACCGAAGACGGCATCCCCAGGCACCGGTGGGTCTGGTCACACCAGTACCCGAGCACGTTGTCGAAGGTGTGGTTCTCCAGGTAGAGCACCACGATGTGGTTGACCGGGATCGTGCTGGCCGCTTGGGGCGCCGGCGCTCCCAGCACTCCCAGCGGCAGCACGCCCGCCGCCAGTGCCGCCACCGGCAGTATCCGCGTCACCCTCACCGGCAAGACCTCCCCTGTCACCGCCGCTGGCCCATCCCAGCGGTCTTCGCCACCGGCATCCGGCAAACCCAAACCGTCATGCCAGGCGCGCCCGCCACGTCATCAGGCGCGTCCGCCGGGAGGCGCTTCCGCCGGGAGGCGGGGGTCACTCGCACTGGGCCTAGGCGAGCTTGGTGAAGCAGGCGTGCCCCCGACCACTGTCGCCTACCGGTGCTCTTTGCAGTGCTTCCACTCACCGAACCGTTGCTGGTGCTCCCGGCGTTACGGTCACCGCCGTGGCACCACCAGCAAGGCCCGTAGGGATGCCGCCAGGCTGGCCACACCCATCTCCCAAGCGCGGCCACGGCCGCGAATCCAGCAACCAGTTGCCGATCGATTGGCGCTTGTGCCCGCGTGGGCGCCGAGCCTGCTAACTGTGGCCGCCTGTAACGGCCGCGGCGGCGGGGCCGTTTCTGGCTTTGGTGCGGGGCCGTGCTGAATCTGGAGGGGCTGTGCTGGATGCTCGGCGACCTGGGTGCCGCGTTGATCGTTCTTGCCGTGGCGCACGTAGTGATCGTGGTCTGCCTGGCTTGGCGGCCGCGCGCTGGCCCGGCGTTCGCGGTGCTGGCCGCGGTGTGCGGGGCCGGTGGCGGGTGCGCGGTTGATGCCTGGCTGGTGCCTGGGCACGTGCCTGCCGCGGTGGGCGCCGCCGAGATTGCGGTGGTGGTGGCCGGTGGGTATGGGTTCGTGAGCCGGTGGCTGCATCCGGTCGGCGCGGCGGCATGGTCGAGCTGGCTGCTGCTCGGCGCCGTCCTGCTGGGCTGAGGTGCCTTGTTTCTCGCTCATTTGGGCGTGAGCGCGATGACGTTGTCGCTGCTGTGGGCGACCTCGGCGCTGTCGGCGGTCACGCTGCCCAGCGCGGTAGTGCAGACCCGTGAGGGCTGGGAACCGCTGCTGGGCCGCCGCAGGTGCCGGGGCGGCCGGCCGC
>Ga0126374_10000301_pt1 | contig 11763 bp, 6 predicted proteins | sample PanSoiMetPlot_12_FD_89874 | JGI IMG/M metagenome (GOLD analysis project Ga0126374, IMG submission 89874) | Tropical forest soil microbial communities from Panama - MetaG Plot_12 | ecosystem: Environmental > Terrestrial > Soil > Tropical forest > Bulk soil | place: Panama | collected 2016-02-17
CGCGGGCGCGCTGGCCGTCCCGGCCACGAATGATGGGCCAGGTGACTGCGGGGACGGCGAAGGTGACGGCGACGGGCGCGGTGGCGTCGGCGCTGGCCTGCCGGCGGCGCGGGTCCCGGTGCTGGCTCAGTCCCGGATGATGGGGATCGGTATCGTCGATTCTTCCGGGCGCCCGCTGGCGGGCTCGGCCGTGGGCTGGCTGGGCGGCTCGGCCGCCGGCTGGCTGGGCGGCTCTTCCGCTTGCTCATCGGTGGCCGCCGCCGTCGGCTGAGCCGGGGCCGCCGCTGGCTGAGCCGGGGCCGCCGCCGTCAGCTGGCCCGGGGGCACAGCCTCCGGCCGGTCATCGGGCTGTTCCGCCGGTGGCTCCCCGGGCCCGGCCGTCGGCTGGCTGGCCGGTTCTTCGGTTTGCTCATCGGGGCTCGCCGCCGTTGGCTGGTCACCGGGCTGTCCGGCCTTGCGCCAGGCGTCCCAGGATGCCTCTTCCGGCCGTTCCCCCGGTGGCTCCGCGGGCCCGGCCGCTGGCTGGCTGGCCGGTTCCTCTGCCTGCTGATCGGTGGTCGCCGTGGTCGGCTGGTCGCCGGGCTGTCCGGGCTTGCGCCAGGCATCCCAGGGTGCCTCGGCCGGCCGTTCCGCCTGGGCGTCTGGCTGTTCCGCCTGCGCTGCGGGCTGTTCCACCTGCGCGGCGGGCCTTTCCGCCTGGGCATCTGGCTTTTCCGCCTGGGCGTCTGGCTGTTCCCCCTGCGCTGAGGGCTGCCCTGCCTGCGCTGCGGGCTGTCCTGCCTGCGCTGCGGGCTGTTCTATCTCCGCGTCCGGCTGTTCCATCTGCGCTCCGGCCGGTGCTTCCGCGCGCGCGTCGGCCGCCTGTTCCTCCGGGGGTGGCCCGGCTGCCTGCTCCTCCGGGTGCGGTGCGGCCGCTTGCTCCTGCGGTTCCCAGGGCCAGGACTGATGCTCCCAAGGTGGCTTGGCCGACGGCTTGGCCTGCGCTCCGGCCGGCTCTTCCGGGTGCGCCCCGGCTGCCTGCTCCTGCGGTTCCCACGGCCAGGGCTGATGCTCCCCGGATGGCTTGGCCGACGGCTCCGCCTGCGCCGCGGCTGGCTGCTCCCGGCGTGCCTCGGGCGGCTCGTCCAGGTGCTCATCTGCCCGCCGTTCCTGTTGCCCGTCGGCCTGGCGTTCCTGCCCGTCCGCGCGCTCGCCCGGATACTTGTCGGCCAGCTCCTCTACCTGCGACTCGACCCGCTCTGCCTGGTGCGGCCCGGCCGTCTGCTCCGATGGCTGTTCGGGCCGCTCTGCGGTCGGCTCAGGGAGGTGTTCGCTGGCCCGCTCGGCCGGCTGTTCCGGCTTCTTCGCGGTCGGCTCGGGGAGGTGTTCGCTGGCCCGCTCGGCTGCCGGTTCAGGCTGCCTCTCAGCCGGGGGGGTCAGGTGCCCGTTGGGCTGTCCGTGATGCGTGCCGGGCAGCACCCCTATCGCGCCCAGCCCGGCCGGCGGCCCGGGGTCGGGCCGGTGCGTGAGGGCCGGCGGTTCCTGGTCCGGCGGAACCGCGGCCCGGCTGGCCAGCTGCCCGCCAGGTTGGGCGGCTTGCGCCCGGACCAGCCGCAAGGCCGCGCCGGTACACCCGAGGAACATGAAGGTGAGCCCGGCCGCCATGTTGAAGGACAGGGTGTCGAAGGTCCCGAACGCCACCATCGAGACGACAATCGTGGCGGTCAGGCACTGCCCGAGGTCACGCATCTCCGGATCGGTGGTCGCGCGGCGGATCCTCTGCGCGGTGACCAGGCCCGTGATGAACAGGGCCAGCAGCGCGAGGAGCCCGATGACCCCTATCTCTATCAGGGACAGCAGGTACTGATCGTCGGTGAAGAAATAGGTCGCCGGGAAGAACGTATTGAAGCCATGGCCGAACCACGGGTGCTGGGAGATATATGGCGCCGCGGTCCCGTACGCCGAGGTACGCGAGGTGGTGCTCGTGTCGCCGCTCAGCGTGGCGAAGAGGCCGCTGAACGTGCCCACCAGCCCGGGCACCAGGAACCAGAGGGACGTGACGCCCAGCGCCAGCACGGCGTAGGCGATCCTGCGCTCAAGCTTCGGCCAGGTCGGCAGGAGTACGAGGCAGATCGCCACGACCGCCAGGACGGCGCTGCGCGAGACCGTCATCGGCATCGCCGCGGCGATCAGGGCAACCTGCAGCCAGCGCTGCAGGCGCTTCCCGGGGGGCGCGAAGCGGGCCCGGTTGATCGCGATCGGGAGCACCATCCCCAGCACCGCGGCGAACTCGAGCGGATGCGCGGCCGTCGCCGACGGCCGGTTCAGCCCGTTGCGGCTGAGCAGGTCGGTGTTGAGCGTCTGCGCCTTCAGGCCCGGGATGACGATGTACTGGGTGGCGTCCAGGCCGGTGAAGAACTGCGTGATGCCGAGCATGGCCATGGCCGTGGCGCCGATGACGGCACGGCCGAGCAGCTTCTTGAGCCGCTCAATGCTGGGGATGCCGTCGGCGGCCATGACCAGGACCCCGAGCCAACCGCAGATCAGGATGATGCCCCGGTCGATGCCGTTCCGCTCAAGGCCGGGCATGGCGTGCCGGTTGGCGGAAACGTAGGTCGCGATGATGGCGCAGGTGAGCAGGATGGCTGCGGCGCGGACCGCCATGCGGCCGTGCGCCGGGGCCAGGGCGGGATGCAGCCAGGTCACCAGGTAGAAGACGAGCACCAGCGCGGCGAAGATGGTGGCGGGCCCGCCCACGGCGCCAAGGGGGGCGACCACCAGCGCGGCCGGGATGGCTATGAGCAGGAACGTGTAGACGCTCAGCACGGTGACGGCGTCGATGCGCCGTCCACCGGCCTGGCCGGCCGCCGTCTGGCCGGGAGCCGCCGGCGCTGGCCGGTCGGCTACGGCGGTCATGATCCCACCCGGCCGCCGCCAGCCATGGGCCGGAGCCAGCGGCCGGCCCTTCCCTGCGCAGCAATCGGCGTCATCGGCAAACCCATCCCCACTATCGGCCTCGGCCAGCGCCTGCGCGGCCGGGCCGGCCCCACTCGCATATTGGTAATGCCGGTCGTGTCAGCGTACCTGGCCCCAGGGCCCGGGCATGGCGGCTTGTTAGCCGCAGGAACCACCAGGATTGCCATTATCCACGTTTTCGCCGGTCTCAAGGACCCGGTTGCCGGTACGCCGCCAGCCGTCGGTCGGGCCGCCGCCATAGGGCGCCCAAGGCCGTTCAAACCACACGCCAAATTGCCCGATGCAGCCGGCGGCATGGGTGCTGAAGACGTTGCCGGCGAAGCTGATGTTGGTGTCCGAGAAGCCACCCACCGCGGACGGGTCACCTGGCCCGCCGTCCCCGGGGTTGTAGTCCTCCGCATAGATGGAGAAACCCCCGCCGGTGATCAGATTGTGGCGGACCCGGATGTGAGACGAGCTCTTGAGGGAGTCCCAGATCGCAATGGCGCTGTCGGCGTCGGCGGTCATCTTGTACGTGTTGTGCTTGATCAGCCCGAAGCTGGCGCCCTCGGTCTGATAGCCGTCCTCGTGGCCATTGGAGGTCGCGGTGGTAAAGCCGTGAAAGTAGCTGTTCTTGATCACGAAATGATCGCCGCTGCCCGGCGAGCTGCTGTCGGCCCAGCTGAAGATGCCGTCGTCGGCGCCGTAGCAGTTCACGGCGTTCACGGTCAGGCTGGTGCCCTGGTGCCAGATGCAGGCGTGCACCCCCTCATCGCCGTTGATCTTCACATGATCGACGGCCGCGCTGGCGCCGTTCTCCACCTTGATGGCGCCGGTGCCGTTGGCGTCCTCGCCGGTCTTGCCGCTGTTGGCCACGATCACGCTGTTCTTGATGGTGACGTTCTGGGCCTGGATGTCGAGCATGCCCTGGATGTTCTCGCAGCTGATCACGGTGTTGGGCTTGGTAACCGCGATGGTCCGGGTGACGCTGCCGCTGTTGTCGGTCAGCTGGCCCCCCGGGCATTGCGACCGGTCAGGCCCGGTATTGGTGGGCCCGGGCCAGCCACAGGCGGCCAGGTTGGCCCAGAGCTCGGCGCCGCCCTGCCCGCAGTAGGCCGGCCGCGGGGTCGGGCTCGGCGTGGCCGGCGCCGTTGACGCGGCCGGTGCAGAGGACACGAGGGCCGGGGGGGCCGGTGACGCGGCCGCGGCCGAAGTCGCCGGGGGCGCGGGATGGGAGCAGGCGGCCATGGACCAGACGGCAGCGGTGGCGGCCAGCAGCGCGGCGGCCCGGCGCGGCTGACCCCGCCATGACGTGGATCTGGCCAGCGGCCTGCGCGCCGCGTGCGGCTGTCCCGTTCCTGGCGTGCGGCGCCGATGGGCTCCAGTGATCGGTATGCCCCCTCGCGGCCATGGGCGACGCAGGACGCGCCCGCTCCGAAGCGGCACTTTACCGGCGGTAGGGCAAGCGTGCCGCGCTAACGCCCGATCGCGGGCGGGCGGGCCGGCCGTCCCGCGACGATGGCCGCCCGCTCCCGGAGGAGCTTCCTGACGGCGGCGCGGTGAATGGGCGCGCGCGCCGACCGGAGCGACTCGCCCAGCAGGATCGCCGCCCAGAACAGGGTGGCGGGGGCGCGACCGTGGCGCATGCCGTACAGGCGGACCCTGTTCGCGCACAGCAGCGACCACAGCTCTGGGCGCACCCGGGATTCCCCGCCGAGATGGATCACGTCGACGTCGGCGAACCCCAGCCGGAACCCGGCATCGGCGGCGCGCAGCTCGAACTCGGTTTCCTCGGAGTAGAGGAAGAAGCTCTCATCCCAGGGCCCGGCCTGGGCCACGCATTCGCGGCTCATCATGGTCACCGCGCCCGTGGCCCAGTCCGCCCGGGTGCCGCTGCCGTAGCCGGCCGGGTCGGCGATCAGCTCGCTGAAAGCGCCGATGGGCCGGGTCAGCCTGCCGCCGAGGAGCGCCTCCGCGAAGGCCCGCAGCAGGGTGGGGCGGCGGCGCAGCGAAGGGTATGGCTGGCCGGGGCCGCGGAAGAGGCGCGGGACCACGATCCCGGTGCCCGGCTCGCGCAGGGCGTCGAGCATCACCTTGACGCAGCCCGGCGTCAGCCGCACCCGTGGGCTGAGGATGAGCACCACGTCGGCCGCCGGGAAGGCCGCGATGGCGGCGTTGGCCGCGGCGGCGAAGCCACGGTTGCCCCCGAGGTCCACGCAGGTCGCGTTGGGCGCGGTCCGCCGTACCAGCTCGACCGTCCCATCGGTGGACGCCCCGTCCACCACCACCAGGCGCCAGCCGTCCACACCGGCCAGCGCGTCCGGGACAGACTCCAGCAGGTCCGGCAGGACCTGCTCGCTGTCGTGCGCGAGGATGCCGACGGTCAGGCTCATCGCCGCGCGCCTACCGCAGGGCTGCCTTGAGCGTGTCCACCACGCGCAGCTGCTGCTCAGCGGTGATCTCTGGGAAGATCGGCAGGCTGAGCAGCTGATCCGCGGCCTGCTCGGCCACCGGGAACGAGCCCTCCGCATATCCCAGCCCGGCGAACGCGGGGGCGAGGTGGATGGGAACGGGGTAATGGATGCCGGCGCCGACGCCCGCGGCCTGCAGCTCCTTGAGCACCCGGTCGCGGCCCGGCACACGCACCACATAGAGGTGCCACACGTGCTCGTTGCCGTCGAGCGTCCTCGGCGTGACCACCTCGTCCACCCCGGAGAGCAGGTCGTGGTAGCGGTCCGCGGCAGCGCGCCGGCCGGCGTTCCAGCCGGCCAGCCGGCGCAGCTTCGCCGATAGCACGACCGCCTGCAGGGTGTCCAGGCGGCTGTTGAAGCCGAACACCTCGTGATCGTATTTCCGCCGGGTCCCATGATCGGCGATCATCCGCATGCGCTCGGCCAGCTCGTCGGAGCCGGTCAGCACCGCCCCCGCGTCGCCGTAAGCGCCGAGGTTCTTGCCCGGGTAGAAGCTGGTGGCGGCCGCGTGCGAGAGGGTGGCGGCGCCGCGCCCGTTCCGGACGGCGCCCTGGGCCTGCGCGGCGTCGGCCACGATCCAGCCGCCGAACCGCTCGGCGACCGGCGCGAGCCGCTCGGCCGGGGCGGCCTGGCCGTACAGGTGGACGGGAATGATCGCCCGGGTGCGTAGCGTCACCGCGGCCGCCACCGCATCGGTGTCGATCAGGTAGGTACCGTCACCGGCGCAGTCGACCAGGACCGGCGTGGCGCCCGCCCGGCCGACCGCCTCGGCCGTCGCGACGAAGCTGTTGGCCGGGAGGATGCACTCGTCGCCGGCCCCGATACCCAGGGCGCGCAGCGCGATCTCGATCGCGTCCGTCCCGTTCGCCACGCCGATGCAGTGCCGGATGCCGCTGAACTCGGCGTATTCGCCCTCGAAGGCGCCGATCTGCGGCCCGCCGATGAAGGCGGTCCCGGCGAGCACCTCCTGCCAGCCGGCCGCGACCTCGCCGGCCACGGCCGCGTGCTGCGCCGCCAGGTCAACGAGCGGAATGCGGCTCACCGGGCACTCCCCGCCGGGGCGCGCTCGCCGCGCAGCTCCTGCCGGAGGATCGCGCTGACGGCGTTGAAGTCGTCGACCGGCGCGGTCCCGCGGAGCTTCTGGTATTTCCGGTGGATCTTGTACTTGAGCAGGCCCGCAGCCGACCGGGCGCTGTCGCGGGCCAGGAGAGCCTTCGGTGGCGGCGGTGCCGCGCGTGCGGCCAGGTAGATCTCTTCGTGCACGGCCGCGACATGCTCCAGGCTGAACCGCCCGACCGCCATCGTGCGGCCGTATTCCCCCAGCTTGGGCCAGGCGGTGCGGTCGTCCAGCAGCTGGAGGAGGATCTTCTCCAGGCGCATCGTGCCCGCGCCGCGGTCATGGGTGTCCGGGCCGATGCCGTACCATCCCTGCCGCTGGAACATCGGCGCGGTGTCGGGGGTGAGCAGTTCCCAGAACCCGTACTCACCCTGGACGATCAGCGGCTTGCCGAACGCCAGGGCGCGTTCCGCGGACGACCCCATGCCGATGACCAGGTCGGCGGCGGCGTAGGCCGGCCGCGGATCGGCCAGCTGCCCGGTCAGCACGACGGCCCGGCCACCGGCCCGCTCGTTCGCCGCCGCAGCCGCCTTCTCGACCTCGCCTCGGGCGGGCCCGTCACCGGCGATCACCAGCTGCAGCGGGGTACCGGAGGCGGCGATCTGCGCGACCGCCTCGCAGGCCGCGAGCAGGCCTTCCAGTTTCAGCTCCGGCGCCAGCCGGCAGACCGTGGCCAGCAGCGGAACGTCCGGGTCGAGGCCGTGGTCGGCGCGGAACGACCCGGGGTCGTAGTCGGGCGAGTTGGCGTGCACGTCCACCGGCGGCTCGACGAGGGTCACCTCGGCATGGCCCGCGGCCTCGGCGCGCATCCGGATGTTGTCGGTGCTCACGATCAGCGGCATCGAATGCGGCAGGAACGGGGCGACGGCCATCGAGTAGACCGTGCACACCACGGGCAGGCCGAGACGCAGCCGCGGCCCGGCGAACGCCTCCACCCCCGGCGGCCACTCGTACCCGTGCACGATGTCGAACTTCTGCTCCTGGACCAGCCGCGTCAGATGCGCCGCGGCGTGGGGAGAGGGGCGCCGGTACGCCCGCGGATCGAGCGGGATGTGGGTCAGGCCGAGCTGCCGCACCAGTTCCACCAGGGGGCCTGGCCGGCTGATCACGCTGACGTCATGGCCGCGCTGGCGCAGGGCCCCGGCGGTTTCAACGGCGTTGAGCTGGCATCCGCCGATCTCCATCGTGTGCGGGTAGACCAGGACTCTCACGCAAGCCTCCTGACGGACGACAGGCAGAACCGGGCTCCGGGCGGATGGCAGACGGGAAGGGCCGGATTCTGCACGTGTGGCGGGCCGGGCAGCAGGCTCCGGGCCGATGGCGTGCGGGGGCCATCTGGCCCCACCTTATCCAAGGGGCCAGGGCGGACCACGCCCCGCTGCCGGTTTCCGCTCATGCGCGCACCTGTGCCTCGCCGTGCACGCTGGGCTGTGGCGCGCCGAGCCCGATCGCGGCGGCCAGCGCCTCGGCCCGCCGCTCCCACGTGTGCCGGGCGGCGAAGGCCCGCGCCGATGCCGCCCGCGCGGCGCGCCGGTCGGCGGCACTGGCGCTCCCCGCGCTGGCCCGTCCCGCCTTCGGGCGGCCGGTCCCGGCGGCCGCTGCCCTCGCGCGGCCCGCCTTCGCGGCCGCCGGGGCCGCCGGCGGGGCCGCGGCCCGGGGCCCGGTGGTGAGGCGGCGCAGCGCAGCCACGAATCCCGCCTCGTCGCTGGTCAGCGCCATCAGCTGGGGCCCGGCCGCCGGGTCGCTGCGGGCCAGGTCGTCCCGCAGCCACCGCGCACCGGGCAGGTCGGTGCTCACCACGGGCAGGCCGGCGCTGAGGTACTCCAGCGTCTTCAGCGGGAACGATGCCTGGTTGAACTGCGTGTCGGCGTAGGGCGTCAGGCCGACATCCATGGCCGCGAGGTACGACGGAACCTCGCTGGCGGGCACGCGTCCCGCGTAATGGACGTTGGGCCGTGCGATCAGCGTGGCGAACCCCTGCGGCTCCCACCGCCGGTCGTACGGGCCAACCAGGAGCAGCGAGAAGCCGGCGTCGGCGGCCGCGCCGAGCAGGGGCAGGCTTATCCGCTCGGTCAGCTGGCCGACGAGCCCCGCCACCGGCCGGGGCAGGCCGGCGGCGCCGGGTGCCGGGGCCACCTCGCCGGCCGCGCCGGGGCGGCAGCCGTTCGGGATCAGCACCGGGTCCGCGCCGAGCGCCGACCAGTGCCCGGCCAGCTGCGGCGAGACAACGGCCACGACGTCCGCCCGGGCGGCCACCTGCCGCTCCTGGGCCCGGAGCCGGCCGGCCGACAGGCCCATCAGCCCCGCGCCCGCGACATGGTCGTCGGTGATGTAGGCCACGCTGACCGCGCCATCCCACCGGCCCAGCACGTCTTCCAGGTAGCAGGTCACCACGGCGGCCGGCCGGACGCGGAGCCGCCGCAGGGCCCACCTGATCTGGGCGCGGAGAAGCGGGGCAGTGGTGGCCCGGACCCCCGGGCGGGTGAGGCCGGGCAGCGCGACCGGTGTCAGCCGGGTGATGCCGTCCCCGGCCGGTGACAGGGAGGGCAGGATCCCCCCGCCGATGTCGCCGCGCCGCCGCGCCGGCGTCACGGCCGAGACCGGCGGGTCCACCCACAGCACGCGGGCGTACCGCGTCATCTGCTCGGCCATCGCCCGGTCCGTGCCGGGGACGCCGTCCCATGAGGTGGCGGCGATCCATACCAGATGGCAGGTGTCGGTGGTCACGGTGCTCTCTTCAGATCCCTTCATTCCGCTCCGCCTGGGGCCCGGCCGGTGCCCGCCAGCCGCTCCTGGCGGCCGCGGCCGCACCTACCCGGATGTGGGCAATCGCGCGGCCTCACCGTTGGCTTCCGGCCCCCGGCCCGGATCGGGCGGCAGGCCCTTGGGTTCGTCCGGGCGCCGGTGCCGTCCCTGGGCCTGCGCCCCGGCCGGCGGGTCGTCATCGTCCGGCGCGGCCTTCCTGATCAGCTTGCGCATCGGGTAGACGAAGGGCGCATACACAACCAGCGCCGCGACGATGGCCGCGGCCAGCCCGGCCAGGCCCTCCCCGAGATAGCGGATGACGGCCAGGGAGACCACCGCCATCAGTGCCCCGCCCAGGAACGGCAGCAGGCAGGCGCGGAAGATGGAGCGCACGGTGATGCCCGCGCTGGACATCGTCCACAGGAAGGCCGGGCCGACCAGCAGGGCGGCGACGGCGACGTGGCCGATGCTGACCCCGGTGATGCCCCGCAGCCGGGCCCCGATGAACAGGACGGGAACCAGCGCGGTCAGCCACAGGGCCTGCACGCCCATCAGCGCGCTCCGTTTGGGGGTGGCGGCCAGGCAGTCGTTCATGAGCACGTACGCCACCCGCATCAGGCCGAGGATGGCCAGGAAGCTGAGGGCGTGGGCGGCGGGCACCCACCGCTGCCCGTAGATGGTGTGGATCAGCGGCCGGGCCAGGGTGGCCAGCAGCACGCAGGCCGGCACGCTGATGGTCATGAGCAGCCCGATCGACCGGGTGAACGCGCTCGACAGCGCCTTCACCGAGTTGGCCACCCGGGAGAAGCCGGCGAACGAGATCCGCTCGACCGCCTGGGAGATGCTGCTCACCGGCCAGCTGGAGATGTTGAAGGCCAGCTGGTAGAGGCCGAGCATGGCGGGCCCCAGGGTGGCGCCGACGATCGCCGAGTCCACGTTGACCACGGCCAGCGTGAGCAGGCCCGCCCCGGCCAGCGGCAGGCCGAACTGCAGCAGCTGGCGCGCGTCCCGGGTGTTCCAGCCGGGCAGCACCACGTAGGGGGCCGTTATGAACAGGGTGATGAGCGAGACCGTGCAGCCCGCCAGGGATCCCCACGCGAAGCTGATGACACCGTGGCCGCTGAAGGCGAGCCAGAGCGTGACGCTCGTGCTGACCGCGAAGTTGAGCATGTCCGCGAGCATCCGCCGTCCCTGGGCGAACTCCCGGGTGATCAGCGACAGCGGGACGGCCGCGAGGCCATCGATGATCACGCAGATGCACAGCAGTCGGAGCATCCCGGTCGCATCGGGCGAGCCGAGCAGGCGGGCGACCGCCGGGGCGGTGACGTACAGCACCAGGTAGATGAGGGTGCTTGACATCGCCGACAGCGTGAAAACCGTCCGGGCGAAGCTGCGGACGTTGCCGTCCCACCGGATGATGGCCCCGGTGACGCCCAGCTCGTTGGCGCTCAGCAGGACGGCCAGCACGATCTGCGACACCGCGTACAGGCCCCACGCCGAGGGGCCGAACACGGTCCGCGCCAGCACCGCACCGACCAGGAAGGTGCAGACCCGCACGACGGCGGTGTTCAGCGCGCTCCATCTGGCCCCGGCCGCGACCTTGCTGCCCAGTCCCCGCTCGGCCATCGGCTGGAGCGAACGGGGCAGCGGCGTCGCGACCGGGTACAGGGGCGGGGCCATGGTGACGGCCAGGGCCGGCCCGAGGACGTCCGCGAAGCGCCCCGGCTTTCGGGCCGAGCTGGCCGCGGCCTGCCGGACCGCGACGAACACCGAGCGCAGCCGGAACAGCAGCAGCGCCATCGCGGCCGCCGCGGCGGCCGTGCCGATGGCCAGGTCGAGGCGCCCGGGCGGGGCCAGCCGGTGGGCCCCGGCGGCGATCAGGCCGACGGCGGCCGCGACGGTGAGCGGGAAGGCGAAGCGCATGGCCGGCAGCCGGGGCCAGATGACCCGCGGCCTGACCTCGGCCAGGTACCAGGGCACCAGGAACAGCAGCGCGACGGCGACCTCGGCCATCGCCACCCCGAGGATGCCGCGCCACCGGGCGCCGGCCACCAGCGCCGGCACCAGGCAGACGAGCCAGAGCAGCTGGAAGGCCAGGCGCCGCCGGGTCGGGGCGAGCACCGCGAAGTACTCGTTGGCCAGCGCGTAGAAGACCCGGAGGGTGGCCAGCGGCGCGAGCCAGGCCAGGACGGGCGCCGCCGGGGCCCAGGCCGGGCCGTAGACCAGCTGGACGATGGGCCCGGCCAGCACGGTGAGCAGGACGCAGACCGGCAGCGTGACGGCGGCGAGCAGGTTCGCGGACGACAGGAACGCCGAGCCCATGACCTGCGGGCCGCGCCGGAACCGGGCGAACGCCACCGGGGCGGCGTCCCGCACCTGCTGGGAGAACATGGTGATCGGCCAGCTGGCCAGGCACAGCGCGAGCACGTAGTAGCCGAGCGACGTGGTGTGCAGCAGCACCCCGACGACGGCCTGGTCAGCGTTGGTGATGGCGAA
>Ga0126374_10000302_pt1 | contig 11755 bp, 13 predicted proteins | sample PanSoiMetPlot_12_FD_89874 | JGI IMG/M metagenome (GOLD analysis project Ga0126374, IMG submission 89874) | Tropical forest soil microbial communities from Panama - MetaG Plot_12 | ecosystem: Environmental > Terrestrial > Soil > Tropical forest > Bulk soil | place: Panama | collected 2016-02-17
GTCTAAGGAAATGGTTGCGTCTCGCCCCGGCGGATAGCGGCGAAGACCTATACAACAGGATTAGGCTCCTTTACGATCGCAGCGTCATTCCGACCAAGGAGGGGATACAAAGCGCGTTGCATCTTCTTGCCAAGGCTGATCCAAAGTTCGCCAAGCTGAAAGCGGATGATATTGTCGATGACCGCATCGCGCGGAAGTTGGAAAGGGAAGGATCTTGAGCCGAGTGTGCTTTCATGGAGCTTAGATCCATTTGTTCAAGCCCTTTGAACGTGGGCCGAGAATCGCTCCTATGACTGACGATTGTCTAGGCTAAGGATGAGCATGCAGCTCGACGTCGCAGATTTTCCGGTACGGGAGATTCGTCTGGGCGATTCGTATGGCTATCAGAGCGGAAGGTTGGAATTGGACGCCGAAGACCTCGCCCAGCTAGTGCTCCGGGATCACCGGATTCGCGAGGCAAAATTCGACACCGCTTCACCCGGCGATTCCGTGCGCATTACTGGCATTCGCGATGCGGTTGAGCCGAGGGTGAAGTTTGGCAGCGATACTCAAGTTTTTCCCGGAACGGTTGGTCCAGTGGCGGGTGTTGGTTACGGGTTGACGCACCGGCTATCCGGGATGACCGTCCTTAGTACCGCGGCCTACGAAGGAACGATTCGAGCCGGCACCGGAGTTCAACGCAGTGCGATCCTCGATATGTGGGGACCCGGCGCCGCTGCGTCGCGCTTCAGCTCTCTTGTCCATCTCGTTTTGATCATGCGGCTCGGGGAAAGTTTGGCTGAACTCGACGCCCATGACGCGATGCAAAAGGCTGAATTTGAAGTTGCAAAGCGATTAGCGGAAATCACCCAAGGACGGACGCCCGAACATGTCGAGCAATACAAGTTGAATGACAAAGAGCGGCCGTCGCCGCGCGTTTTGCTAATACAGGGCTGCCTCACCGACAGCCAACAGCCCCACTCTGGAGTGAGCTACTACGGCCTGCCGATTCGTGACTCGTTGGCTACCCTGATTCATCCCAACGAGTTGCTTGACGGTGCGATTGCTACCAATACTACCCGCGCGGTCGCCTATAGCCCAACTACCTGGGACTGGCAGAATCATCCGCTTGTCTTGGGGCTATACCGGGAACAGGCGGCGGGTCGGCTCACGTTCGTTGGCGTGATTCTCGAGCGGATTTCTTTTGACACCTTTCACGGCAAAGAAGTCATCGCTCACAACACGGCGCAGCTCGCTGCACAGGTGGGGGCCGACGCGGCTCTGGTGTCGTGGATCGGCTCCGGCAACGCCTTCGTCGAGATCATGCTCACGATTCGAGCCTGCGAGCGGCACGGCATTAAAACTACCCTCGTGACCTACGAGTATGGTGGTAAGGATGGCGTGGATTCGCCCTTGTTATATTACGCTGCGGAGGGTAACGCGGTAGTGAGCACTGGCAGCCGCGATCGCTGGATCGAATTGCCCGAGGCGGAAAAGATCATCGGTCCATTCGAGGAAATTAAAGTGCTCAGCTACCCCGGCGCGCCGCTGACTTCGGCGCGTGGCGCGATTACACTCGACGCCCGCGACATGATCATCGGTGGGGTAGACAACTGGGGAGGCGGCAATTGGACTTGCACAGGGTGGTAGTCGACTGGATGGCAGGCCAACCTCGGTAACCAGTAGTGTCAGGCAAACCGCGACAAATTATTGCCATTGGTGGTGGAGGCTTTTACCGCGACGCGGACAATCTCGAGCTGGAAAAATACGTGCTCCGGCAGACTGGCGAGGAGACTCCGCGGGTAGTATTCGTGCCCACGGCGAGCGGAGAGCCGGATCACTACGTGGCAAGTTTTTATGCGGCATTTTTGAAACTCAATTGTCGGCCTTCTGTTCTCACGTTTTTCAAGCGAACACCGGATCTGCGATCTTTTTTACTTAACCAAGACGTAATTTACGTTGGCGGCGGAAACACCAAAACTATGCTCGCCGTATGGGGGGACTGGGGCGTCGCACAAATTCTTCGCGAGGCTTGGGAGTCGGGGATCGTGCTCACCGGCGTGAGCGCCGGCGCCATCTGCTGGTTCGAGCAGGGCCTCACTGACTCTTTTTCGGATACGTTGCGGCCGCTCGATTGCTTAGGGTTTCTTCCCGGTAGTTGTTGTCCACACTACGATGGCGAACCACAGCGCCGGCCCTCGATGCATCGCCTTTTGGCGAGCGGAGAAATCGCTGCAGGAGTCGCCATCGAAGATTGGAGCGCCGTCCATTTCAAGGGTACAGAAATACACCGCGTCGTCGCATCTAAGGCTGGTGCCAGAGCTTACCACATCCATCTGGCGCATGGCTCTGTGCAGGAAGTGGCTCTGCCAGTGGAATATCTTGCCTAGCAACTAACATTGCCGGACGCTTGAATTGGTGGAGCTTTTCATCTATGTCTTCTGAAATCTCCGTGACGGTGAGCGAGAATTTTCATTGGAAAGGAGCAAATGATGGGTAGACCGAAAATTATCGAGTGGCCAAACAAGGCCAAAATCTGTGTCACTTTTATTATTCCGTGGGAGGTCTGGCCGGAGAACTTTGCCACCCATGAATCGCTTCAACGCCATGGTGGCGCGACGCTCCCCCCTCCAAAGGCGGTTTTTAAACAGAACATGGCACTAGTCACCGAGCGAGAATACGGTGATCGCGTCGGCATCTGGCGGATCATGGATATGTTTAATCGCCACAATCTCAAGGTTACGTTTCTCATGAACGGACTGAAGGTGGAACAATTTTCCGACGAATGCAAAGAGTTCAAGGCGCAGGGTCACGAGTTTTCCTCCGAGAGTTACGAGCACGAGTATTCCTTTATGTATACCCGCGAGCAGGAACGGGAGTCGATCCAAAAGACCGTCGCGGCATTCGAAAAAGTCCTGGGACAAAAACCGACCGGTTATCTTTCCCCGGGGCATGCTTCAACGCCTAACACTCTGGAGCTTGTCGCCGAGGCAGGCTTTGTCTGGTGGGCCGATCCGCTGAACTCGGATAATCCCTATACCGTCGAACATAAAGGCAAGAAGGTTGTCGTCGTTCCTTACAACGTTCCCGGATGCAATGATTATTCAACCTACGGAACCGGGCGCACGCCCAGAGACTTATTGCAGATTATGAAGGATCAGTTCGATTATCTCTATTGGGAAGGCGAGCAGGGAGCGCCGAAGTTTTTCGCTTTCAATTGTCATCCGTTTGTTTCCGGTGTCCCGTTCCGGACAACAATTATCGACGAATTCATCCGCTACGCCGAGGGCTTCGCGGACGTATGGTTTGCGCGTCGCATCGAAATTGCCAATTGGTGTCTGGAGAAAGGATACTAGTGCGGATTATTCGCAGAACAAGGAGCGAACCTCTTCGGTCGCCGGCAATGGGCTCCATGTTAGAAGTTCAAGGTTCAAAAGCCTGTTCTGAACGACAGTGCGAGATAAACTACAAATCGTAAACCGGCGTGTGAAGCGCGACGTGTTTGCCTAAAGCGATGGCGCTTACAATGTCGGCCCGGCTCACGATGCCCACGACTTTGCCGTCGGTCATGACAGGAAGCCGCTTAATGTGGTGGGTGGTCATCATGCGAGCGATCTCTTCCACGGGGGTTTCTTCTCGCACGCTTACCACTTTTTTGCTCATAATAGATTTTACATCTTTGCCTTTCTTAGCGACAATGTCCGACTCTGAGACGACCCCCACGATTTTCCCGACCTTGTCTGCGACCGGCGCCCCGCTGATTTGATTTTTGATCAGCATCATCGCCAGGCTTTTGACCGTCATGGTCGGATTTACCGTAATGACGTCTCTCGTCATAATGTCCTTGGCAATCATGAAGTCCTCCCTTCTACAGCTCTCTCTCGGCCATATAGGTCGCGAGATCACTGACGCGGCAGCTATAGCCCCATTCGTTATCATACCAGGAAATAATTTTTGCCATTTTCCCCTCTAGGACCACCGTCGACAAGCCATCAACGATAGACGAAGCGGGACTACCACGAAAATCGCTGGAAACCAAGGGCTCGTCAGAATAGGCGAGAATCCCTCGTAGTTTCCCATCGGCCGCTTTTTTTAGGGCGTCGTTCAAATCCTCCGCGGAAGCAGATTTTTTGAGATCCGCGACCAGATCCACCACTGAGACTGTGGAAGTCGGGACTCTGAGAGACAGGCCGTGGAGCTTGCCTTTGAGCTCCGGCATCACCAGGCCAATGGCTTTGGCCGCGCCGGTTGTGGTGGGCACGATATTCATCGCTGCCGCGCGAGCCCGCCGCAAATCGGTATGCATCAAATCGAGGATGCGCTGGTCATTCGTATAAGCGTGCGTGGTAGTCATCAGGCCGCGCTCGATACCGAATTGCTCGTGTAACACCTTGGCCACGGGCGCGAGACAGTTCGTGGTGCAGGAAGCGTTGGAGACGATGTGGTGTTTCTTGGGATTGTACGCGTCATCATTAACTCCTAGCACTACGGTCAAGTCCTCGTCTTTTGCCGGCGCGGTGATGATCACTTTCTTGGCGCCCGCCTCCAAATGAGCGCGAACCTGAGCAGCGTCGGTGAAGACGCCGGTGGATTCAATGACGATGTCTACCTCAAGTTTTTGCCATGGAAGGCGCGACGGATCTTTCTGATTCAGGACCGCAATATTCCAGCCGTCAATCTTGAGCACGCCCTCACCAACTTCGACCTTTCCTGGAAAGACACCATAGCTCGTGTCATAGCGGAATAGATGCGCGTTCGTGTGTAAGTCGGCCATGTCATTGATGGCGACGACGGTTAGATCCGCTTTGTGCCTCTCGATGATGGCACGCAGGCCCAGGCGGCCGATGCGGCCGAAACCATTAATCGCTACTCGGGCAACCATTGATCTCCTTTACTTTTCCTCAACCAGCTTTACGTATTTAAGAGATGTTCAAATCGCAAGCGGAATTCGTGAGCAGTGCAGCTCTTAGCGCTGCTCGACGCAGCCTGAGCCAACAGTTTCAGTTTTTCCGGGTCTTCGAAATCTTCCTTCTCCAGTCGAATCATATACTCGCGGGCGATTTTATAAGACGGCTTCCCAACGTCCACCAAGCGCACCCGCGATTTTCCAGTCTTCTTATCGAGCAAGTCAGCAAAGTCCAGATATTGCAGTTTTCCGTCCACCAGGCATACCAACGCGCCGCACAACTTTTCGCTTTCGCGTCGCGGCCCCAAAAGAAATTCTACCGCCCCATAACCGAGGGCACGAACATATTCGCAATCAAATGCAATGGGTTGAGCGGAGCGCACTTCATAGCCAATGTTCTTGTGAACGATTGCCATCGGCATGTCGCGGCCAACGAAGCGATGTTCTACGACTGTCTTTAAAATATAGGCAAGATCCAAATCCGCCAGGCGCAAATGGCCGTAACTATCGTGGGCGATGCGGACACCCTCGATGGCAGACAACTCTTCCGCTGGAACTCGTTCGAGCAGTCCCTCGGCGATGACGGCCACACCGTCGGCGCGATTCCAAAAAGCCTTTCTTTTGAGAATCGCGCCTTCGAGAATATCGCAGACGGTTTCCAAATGAACCGGACCGGAAAACTCTTCCGGAATCAGCGTCAATGTAGCGCCTGATGCTTTGCCAATTCCAAGCGCAAGATGTCCCGCCGAGCGTCCCATTACGACCACGAAATACCAGCGCCCGGTGGTGCGGGAATCCTCCATAATATTGTGGACCAGCTCGAAGCCAAGCTGCCGCGCTGTCTCGAAACCGAAGGTGGGAATCTCTCCGGGCAGGGGAAGATCGTTGTCGATGGTCTTGGGAACGTGGCAGACATGAATCCGACCGGCTGCGCGTTTCGCTACCTGGCTTGCGGCAAACATCGTGTCGTCGCCACCAATAGTGGCTAAGTAACCGATGCCGAGGTCGTCCAGAGTTTTTACGACCCGGTCGAGATCTTCTGCCTTTTTCGTTGGATTCGCGCGGGAGGTATTGAGGATCGAACCGCCTTGAAAGTGAATGCGCGAAACGTCGTCGTGATCCAGCGGCTTAACGCGCGTTGTATCCCCCTTTATTAACCACTGGAAGCCTTCATAGATTCCAATAACTTCATGTCCACGGTTACGCGCCTCCAAGGTTAGAGCGCTGATGACACCGTTGATGCCGGGCGCGGGACCGCCGCCGACCAATATGCCTACGTTATTTTTCGGTTTGATTGAGGAAGCTTCCATGTTACCTTCGTGGTTCTCTACAAAGATTCGCGCACCACAAAGTGCCTCCGCAGCGTGTGCTATTTCCGTACCGGTAACTCTAGTAAGTTAGGATAGCACAAAATACCCCAATGGCTAGTTTCCTGAAATTAAGAATGAATGTCGGAATCATCCCGATTTTCAAGAAAATTTTACATTGTTTTGACTCTAACCTGTGAAACTCATTGACATTCGCCGTGGCACAGTGGTTGCGCAGTGCCCATAGCAGAGTGTCCGAAAAAGGTGCGACGAAGAAAGGTGAAGGAGAAAAAGATGTCAACAACTAATGAACGCGTGGTTATCGAAGAGCCGCCGCTTGCGCGGCTAGTGTTCGGCGATCCCCGTTTCGGTTGGTTATGGCTACCGCTGCGTCTTTACTTAGGTTGGTCGTGGTGGGAAGCGGGCTGGCACAAGTTCGTTGATCCGAAATGGATGGGAAGCGGAGAGGCTCTATTGGAATATTGGACAAGGGGATTGAAGATGACACCCAAGCCGGTGATAGCCTTCGATTGGTATCGGTCTTTCATCGAATTACTGGCTAATTCCGGAGCGCACACCTGGTTCTCCAAGATAATTATCTTCGGCGAGCTCGCCGTCGCGCTTGGTTTAATTCTCGGCGCGTTCACAGGTTTGGCGGCGTTCTTTGGCGGGTTGATGAATTGGAGTTTTATCATGGCGGGATCGGCTGCGACGAACGGTTTACTCTTCGCCATCGCTACCTGGCTGGTCCTGGCATGGCGCAACGCAGGCTGGATCGGACTCGATCGTTGGCTGTTGCCGATCATTGGTACACCGTGGAAGCCAGGGGGACTTTTTCACGAACGCGAGACGGTTACGATGGCTTGAGGTGCGCTGGGCCCTCAGATGTATTACAATACTCAAGGAAAGGAGAAGTAATGGAAGAGAACCGTGAAATGGCGCTTTTCAACACGAAGGCAAGTAACAACTCATGGCCCGATATATCGCCCGTCGAGCGTTTGCTAGACGACTTGGAAGCACACGAAGAGAAAGAAGAAAAGTCGATTGAGGACTATAAGAAACTACTGGGCGAGTTAACCAATCCGGTGACAAGATTTCTCTTGCAGCTAATTATCGCAGACGAGGAGAAACATCGTGACGTGCTTAACGCGATGATTGCGACTTTGAAGGGTAGCCTGACGTGGGCGAGGCCGGAAAGGAGTCTTGAGGGAGTAGCCGATCTCGGCATCACTGACAGCCGGCTTCGCAGCAGCACTGAAGGATTCATCGAGCTTGAAAAGGAAAGTATCAAGGAATGCAAGGCGCTCATAAAAGACAGCAGCGGATACTACCATGGGGTCTTCAAAATTCTTTTGGAGTCCATGATCGGAGATTCGGAAAAACACATAGAGTTGCTGGAATTTCTAAAGGAGAATTTTAAAGAAGCATGAGCACTCAGGAACCGTTCGATCCCCTGTCCCGCTTCGCGGGGATCGAACGGCTTGTCTCCAAGATCTATTTCCGTTTCTCCCACCTTTTTCTTCAACATGCGGAGTTGAGAGATTTCTGGTGGGAAATGGCTCGTGAAGAGGAACAACACGCGTGCATTTTGTTTGCCTGCAAGGCGGTGATTGCAAACTTCGACGACGAAACTCTGGACCCGACGATTGGCCGCGGAACGGCTGAAGAGTTAGAAAACCGCCTGATGGCTTTCTTGGTTCGGGGAACGCCGTCTCTCACCAGGGAAGAGGCTTTTCGGATCGCGTTGGAAATTGAAAGCTCCGAGATCGACGCGATCTACAGCAAGCTGCTGCAACTAGGCGGGCCGAACATCGCCAAGACCATGGAAAATTTGGGCGTTCCCGCCAGCGTTCAGAGACAAAAACTCAAGTCCGCCGTACGCCGGTTTTGCTCTAGTCCGGAACTGCTGCAGGCGGCTGAATCCCTTTGACCAATTAATCAAGCCAGCGAACCCTAACGGGTCATGTTGACACTTCCGCTTGTCGCTCTTATGTTCACAAGGGCGACCGAGATTTGATCAATCATCGCTTGTTTGGTGGGCTAACTTTTAGCTCTGAGATGGTTGTATGGAATTCAGTTTGGAAAATATCATCGGCAAGAGCAAAGCCATTCGCGATGTGTTGGAGATGGTCAAGAAGGTGGCCCGCACGCAAGCCACCGTGCTGATCAGTGGCGACAGCGGGACGGGCAAGGAGCTCATTGCGTTGGCTCTGCATGCTCATAGCGACCGCAAAGACAAACTTTTCTTACCTGTAAACTGCGGTGCTCTGCCGGAAACCCTCCTGGAAAGTCTGCTTTTCGGTCACATGAAGGGCTCATTCACCGGAGCCTTTGCCAACCAGGAAGGATTGTTCGAGAAGGCGCGTGGCGGAACCATTTTCCTCGATGAGATCGGAGAAATTCCCCAACATCTTCAGGTCAAGCTTCTGAGGACCCTGGAGGCCAAAGAAATCTTGCCCATTGGCAGCACAACCCCCCGCCGCATTGACGTTCGCGTCTTGGCGGCGACCAACCGCAATTTGCAAAAGGAAGTTGAGGCGGGTCATTTTCGCGAAGATCTTTATTATCGGCTAAACATCATGGAAATCCATATTCCGCCGCTGCACGAACGACCGGAAGACATTCCGTTATTAGTCGATCATCTGATTAGGAAGCACAATCCTGAGCTGAACCGCCGTTTCACCGGGGCGGATGATGCAGTGATTCGCACACTCATGTTGCTTCCGTGGAAAGGTAATGTGCGCGAGCTGGATAACGTCATCGAGCACACTATGATTCTAGCCGAAGGTGACTGCATTACCCTCAAGGATCTTCCCGCTTCTATAGTTTCGGCGGGCCAGGCCCGCCCCGCATTCACCTATAATTTAAAGGAGGCAAACCGGCGCTTTGAGAAGCAACATATTGTCCGAGTCTTGGAACAGGTCGGTCAGGATCGCAAGGAGGCGGCGAAGCTCCTCGACATCAGCCTCTCTTCCCTTTATCGTAAGATCGAAGAGTTGGAAATTGAGTAAATAACTTTTATGACCTTCTTGAGGCACTTTGGACTCACAGGTTGCAGTTTGAACGTCCGCGACATTTTTTTCAACAATGCGAAAATGACTCCCGCTGGCTAGTCCGGTGATTTCGGAAATCGAACGGTTTGGTTGCAATTTTTTTAGCCGTTGAGCTTCGTTAGTCGATGTTGGCGATTTTGCGAACCCCGTCGCCCCAGTCTTCGACTTTGAAATCTTTGAGCGGAAGCACGATCGGCTCCTTTTCTTCTATAGCGATCATTCGTTTTCGGTACTCAATGAGAAATGAAATCTTGACCAACAGCGAGTTGTCTCGCACCTCCAACAGCGTGACTTTCTCTTCAAGATATGAATACTCTTTCTTGCGCAAGATCTCTTTGACGCGGTCTCGGGTCAAAGTTTCCGTGATGCCTAGGAACCCAGCCATAAGGTCCTCCTAAAGTTACAATCCTTCCACGTATCTAAGAATGTTGGTGATCGTTACCAGGCCCACTAAATTTGCCTCGTCGACATCACCATTAACGGGTTCTTCGTCATCACGTCCACAACTTTTATCCAACTATCCTTCCCACGCAGTGCGGTTGTTGCCATGTTCGTATCCTCCAGTCACAAATTCTCCGTGCAGCGTCTGTGCCAAGGCGTAACATAAATATTTGCTGGTGAATTCCATGGTTGCTCACTGTAGGGAGCGTTCCCCTTTTCGCAAATGCGAAAAAGCCGGAGAAATTCCTCACAGTTGGGAAAAATTCAACAACTTCGGAGGGAAAGCGACTTTAGAATTCAATGCGCTATAAGGGCACAGTTATTGCGCCTTTTCCTGTCTGGAGGATTTGCAAATTTTGCTTGAAGGTTTGTTGCTGACTGGCATTGAAACCTGCGTCTGTATAGATAGGGGAGGGATAAGCTATGGCAGACGAAAAGGATAAATTCGGCGAGACAGTGCGAAATTTGCCGGGTGCTGAGGCCGAGCAAATTCTTCAGAAGCTGCGCAGCGCGCCCAAAGTGAAAGGTGCGCCGCACACGGATGCCTCCAAAGTGATGGAAGCGACGCGGCGGGCGTTGACAAAACCAGGCTACAATTTGGAACTGTAAGCGGGCGGCCCGCTTCGTCAATCTACTTTGCGCTTGCTGCGGATCAGTTTGACGATCTCGAACCAGACCACGCTAAGCGCTCCGGTTACCAAACAGACCGCCAGATCATACGGCTTTAAGGCTGCAAAGCGGAAGATCTCGCGGAGAGAAGAAACATAGAGGACCAAAAAAAGAAAAACGATAGCGCCACCCACCACCCACCATAGAGCGCTGTTGCGGTAACGAAAAGTCGCAATAATATTTCGTGACCAAGACCGGTTGGCAAAAATCAAAGCCAATATTCCGGCGACCAAGGTGGCGAAGGTCTGAGCCCGCGCGTAGGACGAGTCGTGGTGGAGGTAAAGAGCCAGCCCCAAAGTAGATAGAGTTGCCAACAAGACGACAAATCCCTGGAGCAAACTCAAAACAATCTTGTCTGTGCCAAAAAGCGGCTCGCGAGGATCGCGCGGTGGCCGGTTCATCACATTCGCCTCGGCTGGTTCCGCCTCAAAGGCAATCGAGCATGACGGATCGATGATAAGCTCGAGAAAGACGATGTGAACCGGAGACAGAATCAGCGGCCAGTTGAAAATCAGCGGCAACAGCGCAATGCCGGCGATGGGCACATGGATCGCAAAGATAAACGCCATGGCTTTCTGAAGATTGTCGTAGATGCGCCGCCCGGAACGGATCGCTTCGACGATGGAGGCAAAATCGTCGTCGAGGAGCACCAAAGATGCCGCTTCCCGAGCCACGTCGGTGCCGCGCCCGCCCATGGCGATGCCGATGTGTGCAGCTTTGAGTGCAGGCGCGTCGTTTACACCGTCGCCCGTCATCGCGACGATTTCGCCGTTGGCTTTGATGGCATCCACGAGATTCAGTTTTTGCTCCGGCAGCACTCGAGCAAATATCGTGGTTTGCGGGATGTGCCGGCGCAGCTCGACGCTGGGCATTCTTTCAATCTCGATTCCGCTTACGACCTCAGTCGTCTTGAAGCCTATTTTGCGAGCTATGGCTCGCGCGGTTGACGGATAATCGCCGGTGATCATGACAACTTTGATTCCGGCGCTGTAGCATTCACGGAGAGCGGCCGGAACTGACGGCCGAACCGGATCGGAGAGGCCTATTAACCCGAGAAACTCGAAGTCGAAGTCGTGCTGACTGTCAGGCCAAGTGGTGCCTTGAAAGCGGGATTTGGCAACGGCCAAAACCCGCAGCCCATCTTCAGCCATGGCATCGACGTTGGCGGAAAGGCGTTCGCGTTGCGCCGAGTCAAAATGACAAAGCTCGGCGATAGCTTCGGGCGCGCCTTTACTGGCGACGATATAAGTATGATCGGTTGGAGACTTCCAAACATGCGACAAGGCCAAGAGTTCCGGTGACAGTGAATACTCATGCACCAAGCTCCATGGTCCCTCGCTCTCTGCTCGATCGAGATAACGATCGCCGAGTTCCTTGAAGGCTTTCTCCATAGGATCAAA
>Ga0126374_10000303_pt1 | contig 11750 bp, 7 predicted proteins | sample PanSoiMetPlot_12_FD_89874 | JGI IMG/M metagenome (GOLD analysis project Ga0126374, IMG submission 89874) | Tropical forest soil microbial communities from Panama - MetaG Plot_12 | ecosystem: Environmental > Terrestrial > Soil > Tropical forest > Bulk soil | place: Panama | collected 2016-02-17
ACCTCCGCGCCGCGGATCACTTCGGCGAAGGCCGGGTCTTTGACCGATTCCGCCGGCCACCTCCGGCAGCCCATTTTTTCCGCATGCCCCCACACCGTCATCCCGCCGGCCGCCTCGCGCGTGGGCGAGGCCATCACGCCGACCAGTCGATGATCGCTGTTGGCCAAGAGCTTCAGTGTTTGAGCGCCGGCTGATTCCTCGCCGACCAGCAATACGTTCATGGCCGTCTACGCCCCTCCCTGCTCGAACCGCTCTCGGAGCGCCTTGCGATCAATCTTGCCGTTCGCGTTCTTCGGCAGGAAATCGAATCGCATCCAGCGGGCGGGCATCATGTAATTCGGCAAGACCTTGCCCATCTCCGTGCGCAGCCTGGCCGGCGAAGCGTCGACCTCTTTCAGCGGGACGAAGGCGCAGCAAATCGCGACGCCTTCGAAGCCGCCGGTGTTGATCGCGACAATCGCGCACTCCTCCGTCAGGTGGAGGGCGTTCAGCGCGGTCTCGATTTCCCCCAGCTCAATCCGGTAACCGCGGCTCTTGATTTGCGAATCGGCGCGCCCGAGGTAGTAGAACAAGCCGTCCCCCCCCACCTTCGCCAGGTCGCCGGTCTTGTAGATTCGGTCATTCGGATCGGAGCTTCCCGGCCGCCTGATGAAGACGGCCTCGGTCTTCTCCGGGTCCTGCCAATAGCCCGGGCTCAAGCCCACGCCGCTGATGTATAGATCGCCGATCTCGCCCGCCGGAACAGGCTTCAATTCTTCATCGAGCGCCAAGAGTCCTTCTCCGTCGCAGGGGGCCCCGATCGGGATCTCGGCCCGCTCGTCCTCCGGGCATTGCGGCACGGTGTAGTAACTGCTGGCGATGGTGGCCTCGGTCGGGCCGTAGAGGTTGGTGAACTTAACATGCGGCAGCCGCCGCATCCAGTAGATCAAGGGCGGCGTGGGAAAGACCTCGCCGCACCACAACAACCGTTCGAGCGCGGGGAAGTCATCCTGCTTCACGACCTCCGCCTTCGCCATGAAGTTCAAGACCGACGGCACCGAGAACCACTGGGTCAGCTCCGAAGCGCGAATGAACTCGGCCAGCTTGTGCGGCAGCAGATTCAATTCGGCCGGAACGATGTGCAGTTGCGCGCCCGACCCGAGCGTCCCGTAGACGTCGAAGGTCGAGAGATCGAAATGGAGCGGCGGGTGGCTCGATATCCGGTCCGACGGCTTCGCGCCGAAATACTTCACCGCCCAGCTGATGAATTGAATGACGTTGGCATGAGTGATGATGACGCCCTTCGGGACGCCCGTCGAGCCGGAGGTGAAGAGGATGTGCGCGGCGTCGCTGACGGTGTTTTGGTAATCGAGCGGCTCGCCCGAATAGTTCTCCAGATCTTCGCGCGAAAATTTAGCTTTGAAGTTATTCCCTTCGACCCCGCCCTCTCCCATCCAGCCGATCGCCGTCCCGTCCCGGCGCGAGTCGTCCGCCATCAACTCGTCGAGCAGCGGCGTCACGGCCCCGCCGGCGATGACGAAACGAGGGGCGCAGGCGTCAATGATCTTCTCCAGCCTGGGCGCCGGGCTGGAAGTGTCGAGCGGCACATAGACGCAATCGGCCTTCAGAATGCCGAGAATGGTGATGATCGCCGCGGGAGTTTTGGGGATCAGAAAGCCGACGCGGGCGCCCCGCCGGCATCCGGCCTCTTTGAGTAAACGGGCCAGACGGTTGGAGGTCTCTTCCAACTCCCCGTAGCTCAACCGCTCCTGCTTGTAAACGACCGCCGTCCGCTCAGGCCCTCGCTCCGCCTGTCCGGTCACCAGCTGCTGTAACAACGATGGCATCACACCACCTCCATAACCGGCGCCCGTTCGGCCGCCCGCTTGAAGACGACGCCCGTGTGGTACAACTCTTCCTCATTCGGCGGGATGTCCAAAATGAAAGTGGTGAATCCGAGGGCGATGTACCGGGACACCTCGGCGGCCACCTTGGAGTAGTTTCCGACCAGGTACGGGCAGAAGGTCTTGTAGTGCTGGAAAGGGATCAGCCAGTATGGATTGTTCTCCAGGGTTTCGCCGAGCTCGGAGAGTTGCTTGTGCCAGACGGAATCAGAGGTTTTCATCGCCAGCTGGTGAGCCAGCTCCCCTTTGCGGTCGACGGGAAAGCGCTCGTAAGCGACGCGCCAGGCTTCATTTTCATCCTCGCGGGCGATTATCCCGACCCGCACGCCGGAATCGATCGTCTCATCGGGCGGCTCGTTCTCGTACTCCCCGGGCGGCTTGGGATACTTGACCGCAACCGCTCCCATGGCTCTGGCGGCCGCCAATCCGGCTTCTGACGAACCCGAAACGAAGATGCCGGGGAAAAGCTCCGGCGGAAGAGGCGGCGTCATCCGCAGTTTATCCACTTTATAAAATTCGCCCCCGAAACTGATTCCGGTCTCGTTACCCAGAAGTTGTTTGATGACCTGGACGTACTCGATCATCCTTTCGTACCTGCGGTCATGCGGCGTCGGGTCATTGAGCTGATTCAGATCGTTCTTGAACCCGCCCGCCACCATGTTCAGGTAAATTCGGCGGTCGTAGAGAAAGCCGTAAGACGCCACCATCTTGGCGACCGTGTAGGGGTGCATGTAAACGGGCTGTACCGCGACCAGCGGACAAAGTCTGGTCGTGTTCTCGATGATCAATTGAGACACCAGCCAGGCGTCAACTAACGAGTTATCGGTGTAGACTAAGATGCCCTTACAGCCGTACTGCTCGCTCCAGCGCGCCACGTCGGCGACGTTCTTGAGATAAGCCTCTTTCGAGACCTGGCTCGATTGCGGGCAGGTGGCGAAGATTTCAACCGCGATGTCAGAAGTTTGATTCCGAAGGCCTTCGGCGCTCAGGTGTGAATTCATATCTAGTACCTCCTAAAGTTACGATCAAGACGATTATGTCAGTGCAAATTCGACGCCCCATCTATCCGTGTATAAATTGGTATATGACAAACATCAGGCGCCACAACGGACCTGGTATGGCCGCCAACAAGCGAAGGGGCAAGGTCCCGCCGCCCGCCAGGCGCAATTCTTCGCGGGCTTCCTTCCGGCGGCCGTTGCGGATCAGGTAGCGGGCGCGGATCAGATACTCAGCCTTAAGCATCTCCCTAAAACGCTCGCCGCGCCGGGCCAGGAATTGTTCGTCGGCCCCGAAGGTACGCTCGAGCATCTTGATGCGGCAGGTGGCGTTATAGAGTGAATCGACCCGGGTGAGACGCGGCCCATTGTGGTCACATTGCCAGACCGTTTCGCAGTCGAAGTAAGCCGCCTTGCCGACCCTCGCCAGCCGGATAAAACACTCGTGATCCTCGTGAATGCTGATGTCTTCGCCGAAACGCAGCGCGTCCCCGGCCTGTTCACGCCGCGCCACGGTGGCCTGTGTCGGCACGTAGTTTATCCGCAGCATGGTTTCGTAGAGGCTGCCGACGTGCACGTTGAAGTCCTCACGGCCTGGCGGCAGTGGGGCGATGGATGAATAAGGCTCCGGCGGGCCGAGGATCTCATCCCAACCGCGCGGGTCGTGATGCCAGCCGAACAGGCCGTGGCGACTCTCGGTCCCGTTTCCGTCCTTCAAGCCGAGATCGGTGAAGCAGAACAACACGTCCGGCCGCGCCCGCATGAAGGCTCGCTGCAAGATCAGCTTGTCTGGAAACCATTCGTCGTCGGAATCGTTGAACGCCACCAGGGGGTTGCGCGCTTCGGCGATCCCGCAGTTACGCGCCGCTCCGACGCCGCGATGCGGCCCCATCAGGTAGCGGATCCGATCGCGATAAGGCTCGAGGACCTGCTTGGTGTCGTCGGTCGATCCGTCATCCACGACGATGACTTCGTCCCCGGGAGCGATCGCAGCCAGAACGGAGCGTAGCGACCGGACAATCAGCCTGGCCCGGTTATAAGTCGGGATGACGACGCTGACGGGTAACTCATTCATAAGCAGTTTAGACCGGAACCTCCGGTTTCAGAAACTTGAAGAACTTATTCCTCACGCGAAGAGCCTGATACATCTGATTTTTGATCGAATCTATGCCGGGGCGCTGGTCATACGGCGCCGGTTGCAGCCCGAGGCGCCGCATCTCGAGGTTGACGATGTGAACCGCCCTGCGTCTACGGCTCTCCCGGGTATGGAAGCCCACATTGAATGAAACGCAGATGTCATCGTCATTAATCACGCGGTGTGGAGCAAAGAGTGGTAAAAACACCGTTTCACCCGGAACCATCTGTACGGGCGGGAAAAGTGACGTCTCATATTCCGGTTGATAAGTTACTGCCCCCTGGTTATGGGTGTAGACCAACTTCTCCACCGCCGGTTCGGGGATGGTTTTCGCCGGATAGACGTAAATGGTTTTCGAGCCGCGAATCTGGTTCAGGAAACTCTGGTCAGGATCGGCATGGAAATGAACCACACATCTGCCAGAGGAGAAAAATAGCCAGCAGCCCAGGTCGGAAGGGTCACCTCCGATGTCGGAAACTGTTTCCGCCAGGTCCCGGACGTATTGCCTCATCAACTCTCCATACTCCGGGTCATGGATCCAGCTCTCGTGAAGCAACATCCAGCTCGGCTTTTCCCCCAACTGTTCAAAGGTCTCGACCGGGTCGGCGTCTGTCAGCCGTTCCCCGCGCCGATAACCGCCGTCGTTGGTGTCCAGCGATTGGACAGCCCGAATCTCGATGTGTTCGCGGGGCAAGGTACGTAGCAACCGCTTAAGGCGCGAGTCCTCGAACAACGGGTGGCCGGCCAGAGAGTTCTTGATCTTAAACGGGGACTCGGAAAGCACGCTGCTCCCGGCGGGCGCATTGACCAGGCCGCGTCTTTCGCGAAGTGAATTAGTCTCGCTCATGCGTCCTCCTTGGGCGCCCGATTTATTACCGCCCGAGCCTTCATTTCGCGTATGCCCGTTGCGGAGATTGCGCCACCGCTCGACCAGCGGCTTGAGCTGAGCCTTGTACTTGCCGCTAAGATATTTCTCGAAGCGCAACAGCGCAAAAGCCGCCAGTCCGGTAGGCGTCGCGTTGAAGACATAGGCGTTCGACACCGTGTATGAAAGCGGGTTCCAGTTGGAATGCCACGGTGTGTCAGTCACCAGGTTGAGATATTTGACGACTCCTTCCCGCCAATAACGTCGCAGACTAGATTCGAGGAGCATGTTACCTGGGGCTAGTTGGACATAGGACTCATCGTACCCGATCTTCAAAATATAGGAGGTGTCTCCCACCACCAGGCAGAACTGACCGGCCAGGCATCGCCCGTCAGCTTTCAGCAGGTTGATTTCGCAAGCGTCGACCGGTGAAAAAGTCTCAGATAAAGACCGGTAGAAATTCGTGAGCCGGAGGTCCAATTTGATCGCGGTTTGCTCACTCATCGCCCCCTTCCAGCCGGACGCCTCGACCTCGAGAAATTCATCGAGAGCCTGGTCGAGTTGGGGTTGCCGTCGCACTGATATGTATTCGACGCCACTCAAATTCATCAGCTTATTCCGCGCCTTACGCAGGTTCCCGCGGAAATTTTTGGAGAATTTGTTGGAAAGCTCGTCGAACGGAATACACGAAATGTAGTTACAGCGCGTGCGGGCTTCCGAAATCAGCCTTGGAATCGGCGACGACTCGAGGGCCCGCTTGATGCAGCCGTCCTCGAGCAGATTGGTAAAACACACCAGATCCCATTTGATTTCTGACTGTCGCTGCAGGCGCCAAAGCAGCCCCTGGAGAATGGCTCCGTCAGAATCGGATCGCGCAAAGACGCCGTCGGAAAGCGGCATGTGCGAATGGTTGATCAGTTCCAGGCTCCGGAACCTCAAGCCCGCAATCTTTCGGATCGATCGCATCAAAGGGATAACTCCCACCGGCGAGCTTTGTTGGCGAACCAGGACGAAGTATACCGGCGAGTATGCCTCCGCCAGGGTATCCAGGTAACTCTCATACCACTCATAACATTGGAAGAAGCGCAGCTTGTCCGACTCCTGGGCAATCTGATTCCAGTCATCGCGTATCGACGCCAAGCCGTCTCTTCCACGAAAGATTTCAAACTGGTACTCGACAGACCGATCGGACGCCGTCGTGAATTCTGATGTTATGGTTGGAGAGCTGTTCATGTAACGACCGGATATTGCGGAACAATAATTCCGCGCGATTTCGACCTCATTTGATGTTGATTTGCACGTTGTTCGCCGGTTGTCCGTCGACCGTCAGCGTCACAATGACATCGCCGCGTCCGGCAAGGCTCCGCGGAATGAGCAGGTTGACCTGATCCAGGCCGGAGAAGCCGCCTTGCGCCCCGGCGTAGAGGACCTGGGCGCTGACGTCCCCGATCGTTGCCGAGACTGCGGCGACCGAGCTGCGAAATCGGAGGCCAGTGGCGAACAGAACCAAAACGATCTGATCCGCGCTCGGACCAAAGTCGATCGGCACGGCGACGAACTTGTTTTGCCCCGCGTCGAATCTGACGACCGGCTCGTAAATTTGCGCGCCGTCGCCTCTGACGCGCACGGCTGCAGCGGCCGGCAGGCCGCCTCCGCTGGCATCCGCCGTGAAGATCCCCGGAGCCACCGAGGCGATCTGCGCAAATCCGGCGCCGACGATCGTATTCCCACTCGTGACAGTCACCGTGGCCGTGCCAGTCGCGGTATCCGGCGGAATCAAATAGTTCACTTGCGTGGGGGACACATAGAACAATGGGCTGGGCCGTTCATTTCCCGCGCGATCCCGTACCGTCACGGTTGTCCCTCCTAACGTTGTTGGCAACGGGAGACCAGGAGCCGGAAGGGTGGTAGTGGCTAGATTCGCGCCGAAAGCCACCGCGATGGACTCGGGCGCGAGCGCGGCGCCGCTGAAGCTGGCGGCCGAGACACTGGTGACGGTCGCGGAGCCGTTGATCGCGGCGTTGAGCGCATCAAAGTCGCAGCCGATATCCTTGCCGTCGGTCCCTGCGTTTTTGTATGGGCTCGCAGGGGCCAAACGATAGTTGGCGCCAGCGCGGTTCACAAAACCCACTTGATCGAGGGATGGCGGGAAGAAGTTATCCGCCGGGTAATTTGCGCTCGGCCCTCCAGCGATGACATTCTTCTTGAACACCGAGTCGGGAAAGTAAGTGTCGATCGTATCATTCCCTGGCCCCCGGCCGTCGCCTTTGATCCCATACTGATTATGCGGTAGCAGATTGTTCCGAAAGACCAGTCCATCGCTCGGTGAATCACCCGTCGCAATGATGCTGTTGGTCTGAAAAACGGTGTTGTGTTCGATGGTCACATCGTGTAATCCGCCTTTAACGACTGGGCCGTTTTCGCCATTAAATAGAAACGCTATCCCGGTCCCATCCCAGCGTTGCTCATCTACTTCCTCGAACAGGTTGTTCGCGATTCTGATTCGCCGGGTTACCAAGCTCGGCTGGTTGTTGTCCGTGCCATGCATGTTGATACCCCCGCCGACGCGCCGGACGATGTTATTCGTGAAGGTTATGTCCTGAACGATAGACCAGGGGGCCGTTCCATCCTGGTTGCGAACGGTGAAGAGGATGGCGAATCCGTTCTGCGCCATCGTCCAGACCTGCTCGAAGACGTTGCCGTCAATCAGGACGCGCTGCGCGTTTTTCAGCTCAAAGAGGTTCTTGACCCCCCAGGGCGTTCCCGCGTAGCTCGGATCGTTGATCTTCCATGAGAGCGGCTTGAAGCAGTAGTTACGACGGAACTCGATGTCCGAAGGCACGAGGTTGGTGATCGTCGGATCGGCGCCACCAAGGATGAAGTTCTCGCCGGCGCCCTCGAGGTAGTTGTTGACGATCTTGAACGGGCCAGCCCCATTCCAGCCGCCGATGGCCTGGGAATCGGCGCCCTCCTCGTGGCAATCAGAGATGTAAGAGTCAATCACTGCGGTCGAGGCGCTGTTGAGCGTTACGCCGCGCCGTAGTGTGATTGAGGGACTACCGTGGATATAGAGCCTGTCCAGGATCAGATCGTGTGGCAATTGGGCCAGTGAAGTTTGATTATCACCGAGTTCGATCAGGCTAAAGGCTTGCGGGACGCCTGTCGCCACGGCGAATTCCAGCCCGATCAAACGGAAGTGATGAGCTCCGCTGAGGGCTTCCACCGCGGGTTGGCTGTTCGGGGTGACGATCTTGGGCATTATGCTGGCATGAGCCGGCGTAATGCGCGCGCCGGGCGGAGGAAGACTGCTGTCCGGGGCCGAAGTGCGAATGACGATCCAATCGTTTCCGGTTTTGGCCGGAAGAGTGAAATTGCCAGTGTGGGTGGCGCCGGCCTGAAGCGTTATCACATCGCCGGGCTGCGCCTGATCGATCGCCGCCTGAAAATCGCCGCCAGCGGGCACGGCGATGGTCCGCCCGGTCGGCGGCGCGTAGGTCGTATCAATAAAGACGCGCGGGAGTTCGGGGTCGGCGCCGGTGATTCCGACCGCTGGCGCTACGCGTTTGGCCATGCTCTCGATCTCCGCCGGAGTAAAGGTGCTCGCCGCCTCCGTTCCCGAGAGGTGGCAATTCACCGACACTAATACTGAAGCCAAGAACACGATGGCTATCGCCAGTTTGCTTCGCCGTAATGTTTTCATTGTTTCCTCCTCGTTAAATCATATAATACCTTGCTAACTCGGAACGGCTAACATCGGGACATTCAGTTGAACTACAACCATCGAAAGAGGTCCTTCAGTTGGTCTCCTTTGTCAATGATTCTCTCAATCTTAGATAGTACTCGCCGCCAAGCGTCTTAGTGATCTTTTTGAACTCCCACCACAACCGTTGTTTGAAGCGCGGCGCGAACTGGCCTGAAGCCATTCCGGCTGCGATTGGGGGCGGCGTCCACCGTTGAATCGCGTAGCGGCCGATGACCAGGCACCCGTCTACCTCAGCGCATCGGGTCGTCGGCTCCGATGTGAAAAGCGCCTTGATCCCCGAAGCCGCCGCGGCTTTGGCTACCTGGCGCGAGTACTGCCCGCCGGGCACGGAAGCGATCCGCACAGGTTCGTCCAGGAGAGACGAGAGCTTTTGCATGCTCTCATCCCATTCGCGCTTCAATTCGTCCCAGGGGCGGGAAGCGAAACGCAGCGGGTGCGAGCACGAGTGCGAGCCGATGATGTGACCGCGACTATGCAGCTCACGGATTTGTTCATGAGTCATAAAAGCCGGCTTGCCTACGTAATCGGTTGAAATGAAGAAGTGGCAGCGCCAGCCTAAGGCCTCCATCCGACCGGCGATCTGTGTGTAAGAGCTTATTCCTCCGTCATCAAACGTGATCATCCAGGGTTTCGAGGGCCTGGTCTTATTCGCCAATAGATCGGTTACGAGGATCGGCCCCTCGGATACGTCGGCGCCGATCGCCGCGAGGTGGCGCTCGAACTCGTCAGGCTCCAATTTGTAGAGGGCGGCGTCGGCGCTCCCGAAGCCGCTGGCCTGATGCGACGCTCGTTCGACGACGTCGTGGTACATCAATGTAATTGCCTGCCTCTTTTCCGATCCATTTCTCATAGTAAAAGATCCTGAGCAAAACGAGAATTGAGACCTTTACGTATGCGCCGGAACGGCCCGCGGGACGCCCCGGCGCCCGGCGCGCGCATCCCCGACGGCCCGCGCCAGGGCCTCTTCAAACCGATCTGTAACCACCGACCAGTCGTACCGCGCGGCCTGATCGCCCGCCGCCGCTTCGAGGATCATCCTCCTGGGATGATCGCGCAGCATTTCGACGACGGAATCGGCGAAGGTTTGCGGATCATCGGCCAGCAGTATGTCGCGCCCGTGATTGACGTCCAGCCCTTCCGCGCCGATGGTGGTTGAGACGACGGCTTTCCGCATCGCCATCGCCTCGTAAATCTTGAGCCGTGTGCCGCCGCCGATGCGCAGCGGCACGACGAAGACCGCCGCCTCGCGCAGATGCTCGATCACCGACTCCACGCGGCCTGTCACCTCGATGTCGCCGGAGGCGAGTTGTTTGACGCGCTGATCCGGGTTGCGCCCGACGACGCGGAACCGCGCTTCGGGCGCCGCGCGCTTCACCCGCGGCCATATTTCGCGGCAGAAGTAAGTGACGCCGTCAACATTCGCTTCCCAGTCCATTGAACCGAGAAAGATTACGACCGGCTCGGTCGCGCTCTCTCCCGCGGCCGCTTGGTATTGCCGCAAATCGACGCCAGTCGGCACAACGCTGATGCGCGACGGATCGGTCATCGTTTTCATCTGCTGACGGTCGTATTCCGAAACCGCGATCACATGGTCGAACCGGGCGACGGCGGCGCGTTCGTAACGGAGCATCTTGGCGGCCTCCAATTTGAACGCGATCCGCTTGATCGGATTCGCCTCGTGTTCCGCGTGTCGCCGCCAGAGAATTGATTCGACGTTGTGTTGGAAGAGCGCGACCGGCGTGGCGCTCTTTCGCGGGAAATTGAGAGTGGACCCGAGGAAATCGCAAACCGCGACGTCGAAGCGGCCTTCATTCAGCCACTGGGAGAGCAAACGCTGGGTCTCGCGCGACAGGAACTTGGTGACTCCAAATGGCGCGCCGAGCGGCAGCCGGCGCAGATAGAGGAGGTTGCGCTCCAAGGCCGTCGCATCGCGGGTGGCCGTGTAAATCACCTTCGTCCCCGGCAGATGCTCACAGATCTCGCGCTCGTAGGCCTCATCACGCCGCCCGCCGTAGTAGGACAGAAAGGTGACTTCGTGACGTCCGGCGAGTTTCCGCAGAATGTTGTAAGAGCGAATTTTGCCGCCGGTATCAACCGGAACCAGTTTGCCCGTTTTGACCCACAGGATTTTCATTGCCTATTCACTAAACTCCCACCGAACTGAAACTCTTGAATTGCCGCGCCCCGGCGCCCGACGCCTCGCCGTCGATGAAGCGCCGCTGCCAGATTTCAAAATTGACGAGCATCCACAAACGCTCCGCGTGGTTCTCGCCCGCCGCGTGGCGCGCCGCGAGCTCGCGCACGTACGACGGATTGAAAACGCCGCGCCCCAGCGCGCGTTCACTCAGGACGTATTCCTCTATCACCCGGCGATACCGGCCGCGAAACCAACTGCCGATCGGCACGGGGAAGCCCATCTTCTTGCGTGTCAGAATCCGCGGCGGCAACACTCCACGCATCGCCCGCCGCAGCACATATTTCGTCGTCCAACCGCGCAGCTTCATCGCTTCGGGCAGACGCGTCGCGAACTCCACCAGCTTGTGATCGAGAAACGGCACGCGGCTTTCGAGCGACGCGGCCATGCTCATCTGGTCCTGCTTCATCAGCAGTTCGTGCAGGTAGGTCTTCAAATCAGCCGCGAGCAGTTTGTCGAGCAGCGTCTCGGCGTCCGACTGCTCGATATAGGCGAGCGCCGTGCGATAAGGGTCGTGATCCCGCATCCGGGCGTAAGCCCCGGCGGTGAACAGCTGTCGTTGCCGCGCCGGTGAATAGACCGCGAAGTTGTCGAAGTAGACGTCTTTGATCTCCGCCGGCATGAAGAGGAAAGTCCGCTCCAGCGCCCGGCGCGCGCGAGATGCGCCATTCAAATTTCCGATCTGTTTCTTGACCAGACTGCGCAGAGGCGCCGGCGTCAGGCGCTCGTAGCCGCGGCCCAGCAGCAGGTTGTAGATCGCCACCCGATACTTGTTGTACCCGGCGAGCAGCTCATCCGAGCCTTCCCCCGTCAGCACGACCTTGACGTGTTTAACGGCCAGGTCGGAGACGAAATAGAGCGGCACGCTCGACGGATGCGCGATGGGTTCGTCTTCCTGATAAACGAGCGCGGGCA
>Ga0126374_10000306_pt1 | contig 11732 bp, 9 predicted proteins | sample PanSoiMetPlot_12_FD_89874 | JGI IMG/M metagenome (GOLD analysis project Ga0126374, IMG submission 89874) | Tropical forest soil microbial communities from Panama - MetaG Plot_12 | ecosystem: Environmental > Terrestrial > Soil > Tropical forest > Bulk soil | place: Panama | collected 2016-02-17
CGCGCACGAAGAGGCCCGCCAAATTTTGCAGAACAATCTTTCCCAGACAAGCCGGTGGGGGGTATGAGAATTGTCGACGCGCGGCAAACAATATCCACTTAGGTCGAAAGCGGGCATTGCACACCATAGCGGACATCAAAGACCGCTTTCAGCCTCGTCCTTCAATCTGGCGATCAGCCCGTAGATATCGCCGAGGACGTAGAGGTCGCGCACCTTCGGCCCATCGAATGTGAAAATCGGCATGCCGATCCACCACACGTGGCGGCCACTCGGTTCAACACCAAAGATTTTCTGCTGGTGATAGCCGTGAAAGCGCATTTTTCCGCTGACCCGATTGCCTTCTTCGATCATCGCCAGAATATCAGTGGTGTATTGCCCGAACACATTAGTTACCCGGTCCACATACCCCGCGAACTGCTCGTGGCCGACGAGCTCTAGTCCGAGCGAGCCTCGAAAGGTGAAGTCTTGATGAAAGATTTTCGGGATCAGCCTCTTGTCGGCGTGGTCCCACATGTCTTTGTAGAATGCGCGAACAACTTCCTTTTGAGGTGACAGAACAAGTCCGTCTAACGCCATCGCCAGTTCATGCATTTGTTGAGCCTCCACCGTAAAATATTCAGTGGCTGCATGCCGGGTCAATTCCGCAGACATGTGCAGCGCAAAAGGGCGTGTCCGCTTTAGCCCCAATAGCGACCGCGAGAGCGAATTCCGCAAACGATCATGCCTGCTTCGCCCTCGAAAGCGGACATGTGCAGCGCACAACCTCACGTCTGCTTTTGGGCCAAATGCGACCGTCCGTGCACCGAAACAATCGCGCAGCCCATTCGATTTATATCTTGGGGGCGGTTGAAAAGGCTGCTCTGGCGATCGCGCGTAACTGAGCTATTGTCCTTAGCCGCTACACAACTCTTCGATCCTGGGTTCGACAATCGGGCCGACCGCCGAAACGCAACCATTGTACTCTTCCGCCGGAAGCATCCAATGCATCGGGAGATCGAGCGGATAAGAAGGGTCGTGATCGGTCTCGGCGTCACCGTCTATAGCATCGCGATATTTCTGGCATTGGACGCCGGCTATTCAAGCTTGCTGCACGATGAAGGTCATTCCTCCCGTTATCCTCACCCTGCCTATCATCATGCCCTCTTACCGAATTTCGATGGCTACGATAATTGGGGTGATTACCGCTACAAGGTCTACACGAACAGCCTTGGGTTCCGCGACGCGACCATGCGTGTTGTCTCGGCATCACCTTCGGGTCGCAGAGTACTTCTTCTCGGCGATTCGTTTACCGAGGGCATTGGTGTCGCGTTCGAGGATACATTTGCCGGCAAGCTCTTCTGGGCCGGAATACGACTTCCCAACAAGATCGAGTTTCTCAATGCAGGGGCCATATCCTATTCGCCGACGTTGTACCTTCGGAAAATTCGATACCTCCTCGAACACGGGCTTCGTTTCAACGAGGTAGTCGTCTTCTCCGATGTCTCAGACGTCTATGACGAAGCCACGAAATATTTTTGTCATGACGATGATGCCCGGTACCAGGAATACTGCGATCCTACCGAGCGCGCCTTCTTCCAATCACTGTGCGACCTGTCGGCTATACCTGGCTGCCACGCAGGAGAAAGCCTGGCCTATTCGCGGTCGCCGCTGGCGGCCTTCCTCACTCGCCACTTCGTCGTAACCGATCGAATACGCCAACTAGCCAAGTTTCGAATTCAACAGTGGCTTGGAAATCGCAAGAAGGAGATGCTGGCGCCGGCAAAGGAAACCGCCTGGTTGTTTCCCGGCACCGAGCTAGAGCGCGAGTATGCCCCGCTCGGGGTCCAGGGCGGAATCTCACGCTCGATCGAAAAAATGCGGTCTCTTGCCGACCTCTTGCACCAGCGCGCCATTCCGCTCACTATTGTGACCTATCCGTGGCCTGTGCAGCTTGCAATGAACGATCACAATAGCCGGCAAGCGGCGTTGTGGCGCGACTTCTGTGTGGACACTTGTAAGTTCATTGATTTGTTCCCTGTTTTTTCTGCCGAAGTCAAAACCCATTCCGACTGGTACGAACGTCTATTCCTGCCCGGTGATTTCCACTACTCGGCAGAAGGTAATGAACTCATGTTTCAAGCACTCTCAAAACACTTCCTGCGATAATTTCGAGGTCGACTTGGCTGTCTTGAAGTCGAAATGCTTCATCGATCTCGTCCTCGCGCCCGGCCGGTCATGAATAGAAGCGGGCATTTTCGGCGCTTAAGATCGAAAGGATTTCACAGACCAGTATGATAAGGGCCCGCTGCGCTGCGAGATTTCAATCGAGCCGATGTCCGCTTTGGGTCAAGCGAACGACGCCAACCGTTCCGCAGACGTTCGTCTGGAGTGTTCGCTACAACGCTGTTCAAACTGCAAGAGGCCGATCGCTCAAAACAAAACCGCCCCGGGCGGGGACACCGGGGCGGTTTCGCGGGCAAGGCGGCTGTTGTCAGCCGCTGAACGGCATCTTGTCGACGGTATTGATCAACCGATTGCCACGTTCGTCGAGCGTGTACGGCAACAGGTGCGCGTGCTTCGAAATCTCGCGATGGACGCTCTGCAGACGCGACTCTACGAACGCATCCATGAAGCGGGCGAAGAGGCCATTGCGCGGCGCCGCGGCTTTCGCGCGCTCAGCGGTTTTGGCGGTGGGAATTCGGTGAGTGCCATAAGTGACAGCAACCATTGTATGTCTCCTTCTCAAATCGCAGCATCGGCAAACGTCATCGCTTCCGACTATTGCACCGCAATGTATTCGTGAATTGGTCTGCGACCACGCGCAACCCTGCATAGTTGCCGTGTAATTCCGGCATGAATCGATTAATCATTTGCGGAGATTGATGGCATCGATGCACCTTATTGATGCATCGCACAAAAGCGTCCGAAATGGCCACCTTTGCGGAAGGAATTTTCACGATCTTCGGGCAGCGTTCGCCCAAAGCACGTGCGACGCTTACGCATGCCTGCATTGCTAGGTCTGCGTGGCGCGTTAGAGTCAATCGAAATGTTCGAAGCCCGCCTTCAATCATTTGACGAATCGAGCGACCGCGCGCAAAGCGCGGCACGCGTTGCCGAGTTGCGCAGCGAGCTCAAGCGGCGCGGCCTCGACGGCTTTGTGGTGCCGCGCGCCGACCGACAGCAGAACGAATATCTACCGGCAAGCGAAGAACGATTGGCTTGGCTGACGGGATTTACCGGCTCGGCGGGTGCGGCGGTTGTCCTTGCGGACCGAGCGGCGTTGTTCGTCGACGGGCGCTACTCGGTGCAGGCTGCGACACAGGTCGACAGCAAGGTTTTCTCGATCGAGCACCTTGTGGAGCATCCGCCTGAGCAGTGGCTCGAACAGAATCTTAGCAAAGGTGCCAAGCTTAGCTACGACCCCTGGCTTCACACCAGCGATCAGGTGGAGAAGCTGCGAAAGGCCTGCGCCAGCGCCGGCGCAGAGCTGATAGCGGTCGACAGCAATCCGATTGACGCATTGTGGCGCGACCGCCCTGCTCCGCCTGCGGGGGCAGCAACGTTGCGCGAACTCAAACTTGCTGGCGAGGCCGCACCGGACAAGCTCAAACGCATCCGTGCCGAGTTGAAGAAAATCCGCGCCGATGCACTACTCGTATCAGACCCGCAGAATGTCGCTTGGGCATTCAACATCCGCGGCGCGGACGTGACTCACACGCCGTTGGCACTTGCTTTTGCCTTGATCCCACGAGACGGGCGGCCATCGCTCTATATCGAGGCTGCCAAACTCAACAACCAGGTGCGTCACGCACTAGAACAATTCAGCGATGTCCGCGTACCGGAAGACCTCACGCACGATCTCGGCAAGCTGAACAGCAAAACCGTCCGCCTCGACCAGGCGAGCGCATCAGATGCTCTGACACGATTGCTGACCGATAGCGGTGGCAAGCCGCAGCGGGGCGCCGACCCGATCGCTTTGCTGAAAGCGACGAAGAATCACGCAGAGATTGTCGGCAGCCGCGCGGCACACAAACGCGATGGTGTCGCGATAGCCCATTTTCTCGCCTGGTTCGACAAGGAGGCACCCTCCGGCAGGCTCACTGAAATCGATGCGGTGGCCGCGCTGGAGAGCTTCCGCCGCGACACTGGTGCCCTCAAGGACATTTCCTTTCCGACGATCGCCGGCGCTGGACCGAACGGCGCAATTGTACACTACCGTGTGACACGCGCGTCCAACCGCCATATCGGCGCGAACGAGCTGTTCCTGATCGATTCCGGCGCTCAATACGAGGACGGTACGACCGACATTACGCGGACCGTCATTGTCGGCGAACCGAGCGAGGAGATGCGCGATCGCTTCACGCGGGTACTCAAAGGCCATATCGCGATTGCGACTGCGGTCTTTCCGGAAAACACCAGCGGTGCTCAACTCGACCCGCTGGCGCGCACGGCGCTGTGGCAGGCCGGACTCGATTTCGACCACGGCACCGGACATGGCGTAGGCAGTTATCTGTCGGTTCACGAAGGCCCAGCACGGATATCGAAGTTGGGGACTGTCGCCCTGCGGCGCGGCATGATCCTGTCGAACGAGCCCGGCTACTACAAGACAGCGGCTTATGGCATTCGAATCGAAAACCTGATCCTTGTGATCGCCGCGCCAGAGCCAGTTGGCGCCGAAAAGCCCCTCAATGCGTTCGAGACGTTGACGCTCGCGCCTATTGACCGGCGTCTGATCGAGACGCGGATGCTGACGACGAAGGAACGCGTCTGGCTCGACAGCTATCACGCGCGCGTGCACGAGGTCATCGGGCCACTGGTGGACAAGCCGATACGAACATGGCTCGCCGCAGCGACGCGGTCGTTGTCGCCGTAGCCCGAACATCCACTAAGGGCTGGAAGCGGACATTGCGCGCGCTTTACTCGATCACATCGTCGGCGCGGGCAAGTAGCAAGGGCGGAATTGAGAGACCCATGGTCTTGGCGGTCTTGAGATTGATTACCAGCTCGTACTTAGTCGGCGCCTGCACTGGCAAGTCGGCCGGTTTCTCGCTTTTGAGGATGCGGTCGACGTAAGCAGCTGCGCGCCGAAACGGGTCGACCCGATCCGGCCCGTAGGAGACTAAGCCGCCCACAGTGACGAAGAAGCGGTACGGGTAAATCGCCGGCAAACGGTGCCGAGCTGCAAGCTTGGTGATTAGCTCGCGGTGGCCAACTGCCGACGCACCCGTTGCTACGACAAGGCCACCATTTGGGGACCGCGCGAAATCAGCGATGCCGCGCTCAATCTCGCTTGCGTCGCGCGAGCCGAGTGGGCTCACCTCTACACCGAGCGGCGGCGCCACGGATTGGATAGCGGCGAATTCGCCGGTTCCCGCTATCGTCACGTCACGAAGTACCGCTGCCCGCGTCACATTGGGCGCAACTTCTTTGAGCAGCTCAAGCCATTTGCCGCTCATGCCATATTCGAACTGTGTAAACCCGGTAATATTTCCTCCCGGGTGTGCAAGGCTATTGACGAAACCGGCGCCGACGGGATCAACCACGCCTGCGAATACAATTGGCACGGTGTGGGTCGCCTGTTGCAATGGCCCGACAGTGGAAGTGTTGCCGGCCAAAATAACATCAGGTGAGAGCGCAACCAATTCCGTCGCGTATCTGCGCGTGCGTTCGGCATCGCCTGCACTCCAGCGATACTCAATGCGAATATTGCGCCCATCAGTCCAGCCCAATTCCTGTAACGCCTTCGCAAACGCCGCAAGACGGGGTTTTCCGTTAGGATTGTCCTCAGCATAGGCCATGAGGACGCCGATGCGCCGGATGCGGTCAGACTGTTGCGCACGTGCGGCAAGTGGCCATGTTGCTGCCGCGCCGCTAATTAATGAAATGAACTCGCGCCGTCTCATCGCCACCCCGACGATCACAATAAAGGCATCGTATCAATCTGCATGGGCGATCTGGAAGGGGGCGGATGTCGGACATTGCGCGGCCGCGTACGCCGGCCTGGACTGTTGAATGTGACTATGAGGAAATTTGCCCTTGGTGATCTCGCTTCTGGCGTCAGTAAGTAAGTCATCGCGGGATCAAAGCCTTCGGCCTGAAGGGAGGTTGGTCATCCATTTTGGTGAGCATTTGCACGTGACCGCCGCCATGTCACTCGACAAGCGAAGTTCTGCAAACCCATTACGTGAAATAGACCAAGAGCCGAACGTAGGCAGAAAGCGATCAGTTCGCACAAGAAAGGCGGCAAGCCGCAACAGCTTGCCGCCACTCTCAACCGTTCGCCGTGAGACTGGGGAGCCGAAGGCGAACGGTCTGTCGGATTTGATCAGCCCCGCGTAACGACCGGAGGCGGAGCTTTACCTTTTCCCACCGGTGCTTTGCCAACGCATCCACTGACGCCAATGGCAAGAACGATTGAGCAAACTGCAATCAGGAATTTTTTCATGGGGCCCCCTTTTGAACAATTAGCCCGAGATGTTTCTACTACCGGCAAATCCCCTTGTGGTTGTATTTCGGCAACATACTCACAGCTTCGGCGATATTTGTGGGTGTTATTTGGGATTTTTGCTTTGGAAATGCTGAGAAAGGGACCTGCCTCAGGCCCCCAGTTATACCCAGCCCCCAACCTCCGGTGCCATTGAAAGGCTTCGGCACAAATTAGTAAGTCTAGTAAGTCAAATCGGGGTCGGTAATTGGCCACGGCTGGCGGTAGTTCGCGGACTAGAAGTAATCGGGCCGCAGAGGCTTTTCGAGTGTTAAGTCAATTGGAGCTGATAGGACTGATTACCTAGAGACTAGTTTCAACCACTAGGAGCGAACATAGTTGCTCAGCAAGCGGCGCTAAAGACGGCTGGTGCTGAGAAGGTCTTTGCTGACAAAGTCAGCGGCGCTCGGACGGATCGGAAAGCTTTAGCCAAAGCTATTGATGCCCTTGGCGCTGGCGATGTGCTGCTGGTTACTCGATTGGATCGGCTAGCGAGATCGACGAGAGACCTGCTGAATGTTCTCTTACAGTCACAGACAAAGCGGCTGGGTTCAAATCACTAGCCGATGCTTGGGCCGATACGACTACGCCGCATGGGAGGTTGATGCTGACTGTCCTGGGTGGCTTGGCTGAGTTCGAACGTGAGTTAATCAAAGCAAGGACAGAAGAAGGCAGGAAGCGAGCGCAGGCCAGAGGCGTTCGGTTTGGTCGGAAGCTGAAGCTTACTCAGCATCAAATCACGGAGGCGCTACGGCAAAGGGAAGAGGGAGAGGCGTTGGTCGAGATTGGTCGGTCTTACAACGTCAGCCATTCGACGATTTCGCGGCTTTAACCTACGTCACTCTTCATCTCCATGCCGCTACACTAAGAGGCTGCATGTGTAAGTCCCGCCATCCCTAAATCGCACTAAGTCAGGAAGCCGACAGACGTAACCTCACTGCAACAATCAATAGAATTCGTGATCCGGACCAACCTAGAGGCTGTAAATTACGGTAAGAATGTTGGGTCCGGCCCCCATCGATTTGGCGGAACTCATCGGTTGGGACGGGAGGGATCGGGGGCTGCACCTTCGTGGAACCTTGGTAGTAGCCTCCGATTTCCCATTTAACAAGATGGTGGCCCAGACTTCTGGGGACAATTCGGCGGATCACCTACGGATGGTGGATCACCACCGTCTACATCTTCGATCAGGCACTGCAACGATCAAACGAAATTCGTAAGCGCCAACCACCTACCACCTAGAGGCTGTGAATTGCGGTTAGAATGGGGGCTTCGTCAGGCCCAACCTAACCGGTTGGGGACGGGAGAGGGATCGGGAGCCGCATTCACGCTCACCAGTAAAGCGGCTCCCGATTTCTTTTAACTGAAGAAGAGGTGGCCCCGACCTCAGGGGACGGGTTCGGGGTATGAGATCGGGGCCGTGCTCTCTCTTGGGGATCGAGAGCGGCCCCGATTTTACTCCTCTTCCTAGTCTCAACGACATTAATAGTTAGCAATGCTGCGCTGCAGAGAGATGCAGCACGGCATGTCAGAGTGATGTTAGTTTTATTTAAAGCCGGGGAATAGGAATACCCAGGATACGCCTACGCTTCCTACGCTTTGTTTTCCGCTTCTTGGTTTTCTTCGCCTTGCGTCTTTTCGCCATTGATTGCTCCCCTAAAATTCCCAACTAGGTTAGTCGGCCATCACCGGCATCGGAAAGTATTAGGGAGCGTGGCCTTTCCTTCACGTTCTAGTGTCTCGTCAAATACATCGACTTCAGGGGCGGACCACTTTTTAACCTTAGGGGCGGACCACTCCTTACGCTTGCTTTTCTTCGCTGTTCGCTTGGGCGTAGTCTTCTTTGCTTTCCGCTTCTTGGCCATGTGACGGCCTCCACTCACCTTAGTAGCGAGAAACCCCAGACAGCCAGCAGAGCAGCAACGACGAGGCCGATCCAAGAAACATTCATGGAAATGGAAATCGGGTCCGATCTGCGACCGTCGCTTTGGATAAGGTCGAATAGCCCACTAAGTCATAAAGGTTTGCCAATCCTCAAAGCCTTACCACATCTTCTTAAAGGCTTCGACTTGTCTCACCCTCTTGCCTTTGCTGATCTCACAACCCTTGCTGCGTTGTACTTTACGGCTCTTGCCATCAAGGCCGGTGCGTAACTGTCCGGTCTGGACAGTTGTCTTTCTTACTTCCCCAACAGTGGTGGGGCTTACCCTTTGCTTGAGCGGCAATCGCCCGATCACTGAGTTGGGGATTTGCCCGTAGAAGCTTCTCGGTGATCTCGCGTTTCTTTTCAGCGGTTAAATGCCGCCAATGGATATTCATGCTGATAACAAAGCCTAGCGGGTCGGCGCCGGTGTAGTCCTTAGTCCCTAGCGGTAAGCCACGCTTTATGCAGGCGTTGTAGCGATTACGACCATCAAGGATTTTGCCTTCGTAAAGCACGATAGGCTCACGCAGGCCGTTGTCCATTATGTCATGCTTGAGCTTCTTGAAGTCTTCGCCTTCCATCAGCGGGAAGGTTTCTGATAGCGGGTGAGGTACAAGCGTCGTCACAGTTTTAGTCATGGTTGGTCTCTTTCAAGATTTGACTTGTTGAAGAGACAACCCGAGCCGAAATCCAAGTCTCGATATCGCAAGGCCTATAACGGGTGCAATCTACAGAAACGAGGCCCACCGCCAGCACAACGAAGGCGTTGGAGTGTTCGGACGCTAAGCTTGGTTAGCGCCGATACGTCTCGTTCGGTAAGGAGTGGTGACATTGATTGGCTCGGTTTGTCGGAGGGCCAATCGGTTGCAGATCAAGCAAACACCGTCACGGCATGGAATTAAAGAAACTTATCGCCTATTCCGTACCCTCCGCGAGATCAGCTCACTAGAACGCTTTTCGGCCTCAAACCGAATTTCATCTCGAATATAACGCCGAAAGGCACTGCGATCCGCTAAGGCCTCTTTGAGGGTGCTCCGCCAATGTCCGGGGTCCCCTTCTTTGCCAACCGGTAGTCCCCCATTAGCGCGCCAATAGTCCGCACAGGCTTCTTGTGCTTTCGGACTATTGGCGCCGGGTAGTCTGCCCCGTTCAAAATCCCACGCTTCAATTATGATCAAGGCACAAGTGACCCTGCCTGGTCTTTTCGGTGCGCCACGCTTTACAGAGATATTAGACAAGGCTTTGTCGCATAACGCCGAGATATCGCGGGTGGTCTTTCGTGCATCGGGAAGGCACTCGATCGCGCTAGCCGGAACGTCCAGCAACGAAATCCTGCCCAGCGCTTTTTCAAAGCGTTGAGCTTCGCCCTTAAGCAGCCTGAAGTTGTCTCGAACGTCTCTTAGCTTCGGGATATGCTTAGCGTTGTGAACTTCGGTCCTAATGTTCGCGGCAAGCTGCGCCAGAACTTTTTCTAATCGGCGGTTACCGATCTTTCTTGCAACACTGGCGAACGGGCTCTGGGCTTTGACCATATAGTTGCTCCGCTCAAGTCAAACGTCGCATGAAGACATTTGCAAATCACTCATCTATACGCGCCTAATCTTACCAGTACGCCTTCCGCTTTAAGTTTCTCTCCGACAGATTGACGAAGGCTTTTGCCTGTTCGATTAAGTGCCGCAAGCGTAGGCCAACGAAAATAGCCTGTTTGAATGTAGCGTGAGCGAATAACGGCATCCGTGGTCACCATCAGAGACAGAACTTCTTTATTCTCGTCATCGAAATCTAGGCCAAGCTCAGCGGCTCGTTTATTGCCACGCAATTCTTTGGGTGCCGGTGGCGGCAGTTGGCGAGGGGGAGAAGCTATTGCGGGAGAGGGTGAAGTGAGAGAATTGGCTCGCGTGGTCCGACAGGAATTATTACCTATTATTACTTAGAGATTAGTTTCAACCACTCGTCTTCGGTCAGTACCGTTACGCCCAGCTTCTTGGCGTCGACAAGCTTCGAGCCTGCGCCAGGACCGGCAACTACATAATCGGTCTTCTTCGAAACAGAGCCTGATGCCTTTGCGCCCAGGCGCTCGGCCTGGGCCTTGGCCTCCTCGCGGGTCATTTTTTCCAATGCGCCCGTAAACACCACGGTCTTGCCGGCGATGGCCGTGTTCTTCTTCGGCTTCTCCGCGTCGAGAATTTTCACTTCTTTCGTCAAACGCTCGACGATCCCGCGGTTGTGGCTTTCGCCAAAATAGGCGGCGACGGCATGGATTACCGTGTCACCGATCTGGTCCAACGCATCCATCTCGGCAATGGTCTCCTCGTCGCCTTTTGCCACCTTCAATCCGGCATCATGGAAGGCCTTCCAGGAACCGTAGCCGCGCGCGAGCGCGAGTGCGGTCGTTTCGCCGACCTGACGGATGCCAAGCGCATAGATGAACCGGTCGAGCGCGATCGAACGTCGGGCGTCGATCGCATTGAATAGATTGCGTACGGATGTCTCGCCGAAGCCCTCCTCTTCGAGCAATTCGCCCCTATGCTTCCTCTCCAATGTGAAGATGTCGGCAGGTTCCTTTACCCAATCTTTTTCAAAGAATAGTTCGATCTGCTTCTCGCCCAAGCCTTCGATGTCGAAGGCCCGACGCGAAACGAAAAGCATTAGATGCTGAACTTTCTGATACGGACAGGCGAACTCCCCGGTGCACCGCGTACGGGCACCTTCCTCGCCGGTCGCCGTTTCCTCGCGCACGACGTCCGTATGGAGATAACACGGGCATTTCTTTGGAAAGTGATAGGGCTTGGCGTTCTTTGGGCGCTTGTTGATGACGACATCCACGACTTGCGGAATGACGTCACCCGCACGCTGGACGATAACGGTATCGCCGATGCGAATGTCGCGGCCCTCTCGCAACGGCTCGCCATCTCCGCCGATGCCCTTGATGTAGTCTTCATTGTGCAGGGTGACATTTTGCACGATCACTCCACCCACGCCGACGGGATCGAGTTTGCCAACGGGCGTAAGCGCTCCGGTTCGGCCGACCTGAAGTTCGATATCCTTGAGGATGGTCATGGCGCGTTCGGCAGGAAATTTGTGGGCGATTCCCCAGCGCGGCGTACGCGAAACGAAACCAAGTCGCTCCTGCCAGTCGATACGGTCAACCTTGTAGACGACGCCGTCGATGTCGTAGTCGAGCTCGGCCCGGCCTTCCTCGATCTTGCGATGAAAGGCGATGAGCTCCTCGGTCGAGCCGCAGAGTCTGGTGAGTGGATTCGTCTTGAACCCGCACGCTTCGAACCATTTGATCATCCCCGACTGGGTGTTGGCTGGCATCGCGCTCATCTCGCCCCAGGCATA
>Ga0126374_10000308_pt1 | contig 11693 bp, 9 predicted proteins | sample PanSoiMetPlot_12_FD_89874 | JGI IMG/M metagenome (GOLD analysis project Ga0126374, IMG submission 89874) | Tropical forest soil microbial communities from Panama - MetaG Plot_12 | ecosystem: Environmental > Terrestrial > Soil > Tropical forest > Bulk soil | place: Panama | collected 2016-02-17
CGATGCAGGTCCGGCCGCACGTCATTGACGAGGGTCAGAAACTGCCGGCGGCTTTCCTCCAGTTGGAATAAGATTGAATCGTGATCGGTCGAAGTCATTGCTCACCCATTCAGCTTCTTCATCGCCTCCACGATCTCCGGGTTGTCGGATTGGAGGCGGCCAGCCCAGCCTGCATTCTCGAGCGGGTATTCGTTGTGGAAAATCAGGGTCTCGCGCGTGTTGGCGATCCCTTCATACGCTTCGGCGACGGCGGCGTTGATTTTCTCCGTCAACTTCCTCCTCGCGTCGAGGCTGCGAAGTTGAGGGGCTTCGATAAAGCATACAGGCCTCACCGGCTCCGATTGGAGCCGCCCGTCCTGGCCAACGTTCTCGGCCTTGTATTCGCGTAGAAAGACCCGTACGTCGGGGATATGGTAGGCCTCGTCAAGGGCCGCGGTGGCCTTTTCCACCAATCTCTTCTTTGCATCCCCTCGGATACCTGTTGGAGCTTCGATAAAAATAGTAGGCATTTGTATCTCCTTGTGGTTTTGGTTTCCACTATAAGGACGATTGAGCCCATCAAAAAGGTGCGGTGGGCCGCATTTATCATCACGCCCAATGTTGGCGCTCATTAACACTCCTTGGACGACGGGCACGATTCGCACTTATGCACTATATTGCATAAGTGCGAACGCTCCGTCGATCAGCATATCAATGTCGGCGAGGACTTCACGGATAGATGATCGCCGCTTCGCTTTTTCCACTAGCGTCTCTAATGTGTAGCCGCTGTAGCAAAGAATATGCTGACAGCCGTGTCGACGAAGTTCTTTAACGAGCGCCAGTAGGCCTTCAGCTTGCGCAAAGGGTTCGCCGCCGAGAATTGAAACCCATCCCGCTCAAAGGTTGGATCAAGTAACTTTTCAGCAAGTGTGATGACCGGAACCAATCACTCGCCAAGTTGGAATTTTCGGTACGGACAGGCGTGGCGCCGTCTCCCGCAGAGTCGCCAGAACAGAAGGCGTAATGGGCAAATCCTGAATAGCCTGCTTCGCCGCCTCGATGCGCATCAATGCGCTGGCGATCCTTGGAGTGATGGTGAATTTAGGCTCGAATGGCATGATTAACGGCAATTACAAGATAATATCTTGCCGTTATTATGCCGTTAACTTGCCGTTAAAGTAAAGAGTCGGGATGCGCGGAATGTTCCTTATCGGGCGCGATTGAATCAGGTTTCGGACTTCGCCCCCTTGGTCTCCGCCGCAGGCATGGACGACTCAGATTGCCGTTCCATAAAATTCGGAGTCTGTTCTTCCGGAGTTGAAGCAGGTCGCGCGGGATCGAGCCTAATATCTTCTATCTCGTCCTTGGCGGAAATATCTATACGCCTGTCAAACTTTTCGTATCCATCCGCGTCAACCCTTATATGAATATTTCTTGTTTCTTCCTTGAGGGGAAATGTGAAAATGCCCTCCGAGTCGGTGTAGATGACCGGCGGCGCGCCTTGGAATTCAAGCGTGACCTTCGCATTGCGAACGCGCTTCTCCGTCTTGGCGTCTATTACCCGTCCGGTAAATTGTTTCTCCTTCTCATCTGGCTTTCGGACATATTGCAAGTAAGCAGCCGCGATCGTAGCCAAAGCTGCAATTCCAGCCACAATGATAGTGGTAAAGCTCTTCCCCTTGCTTGCCGAATCCGCATTAGTTTCGCTCATGCTACTCAATCTCAATCAAGATTATGCTTGACCTTTCTTTTTCCTATTAGGCTTAATGGGCTCTTTGGGAATCGCTGCAAAATGCCCCCATATCTAGCGCCTTTAGTGAGCGAATGCCTCAAAGCCGTGTAAGTCGAGCCAGAGGCCAGACGCGCTCATCCGCCAGACGCTTAAACTCATCGAAGTCCTCGTAGCAATCCACCTCCCATTGCGCGTTCAGCAGGATCATTTGCAGTTTTGTTCTGATATGAGGATTGGCCGAGAGCACTAATACGCTGTCGCGCGCTGATTCGATCGAGTGATTGTTGTCGCTTCGCATATTTCGGCATAAAGACCTCGTTGATTATGGTAGTCCTGTTTTCGTGAGAGCCTCTCCAGTCAGGGATGCTCATTTGGGCGCTACATCCATAGACGGAAGGAATGGCCAATAATTCCACTTGTCGCGCTAATGAAAAATATTTTGTCGCGGTGGAATCGCGAAGCATTTTCTCCGTCTATTACAGTGAGGCTTCGATCTCTGATTGAGTGGATGCAGACGCGTCGTCGTCTATCTCCCCCAATACATTTCAACCTCTCAACGATCGCTCATTGACTGTATGCGAAGCAAGAATAACCTGAAACGGCCGCAACTCGGCCTTGTGCTGTTTGTGGCCGCCAGCGTCGTCACGTGCTTTTTGATGTTTGCCGGCGAAAAATCGACTTTGGCGCAGAGCGACGAGATCGCGCCCGGCGACAACCTGGAAGTAGTGGGTGTGCCCAAGAGCCCCAAATCGCTTGCGCAACTGGTCAAACACTACACTGGCGCATATGGCCTGCCGCTCGCAGGGTGGGATGTCGTCAAACGCGAGGTATGGCTCAAAGGCCTTTCGACCGTCACCTGGCTCACTCGCATCGAGAACCCGGGCAGCGAGCCCAAGATGTGGATATATATGCGGGAGAGCGGGGTGTATGACATCTACTTCCAACCGCAGTCAAAGTATTTTCTCTTCAACAAAGACACCAACGGCGACGAAGCCTTTCAAATGTATCTTTACGATGTCGCGTCGCGGAAGGGCAATCTGATTTCGGACGGGAAATCGCGAGGCACCGAACCGGTGTGGTCCAACTCCGGCGAACAGGTGATCTACAGTTGCGCGCCGCCTGAGGGGGCGGCGGTGAACCTGTGCCTGATCAACCCATTTGATCCGAAGAGCAATCGCCTCCTGGTTCAGTCCACTGGCAATTACTTGAAAGCGTACGACTGGTCGCCGGACGACCGTCAGGCGGTCTTCTGTGAATTCATCTCTAATATTGATAGCAAACTCTGGCTGCTTGATGTCGCTGAGGGGGAGAAGCGTCTCTTATCGCCCCAAAAGGGAGAGGGCGAATATTACAGTCACCCGAAGTTCGACAAAGACGGCAAAGGCGTCTATGTCATTACAGATCGAGGTTCGGAGTTCAGGCGATTGGCGTATTTAGAACTGGGCTCCGGGAAACTCAGTTATTTGACGACCGAAATCAAATGGGATGTTGACGGATTTCAAATCTCGCCAGACGGAAAAACCTTGGCTTTCACAACCAACGAGGACGGCGTTTCCCGTCTCTATTTATTGGATAGCGCAACCAAACAAAAAAGAGCCATTGCTTCGATACCCGTAGGCGTCATTTCCGATCTCAAGTGGCACACCAATTCCGTTGACCTCGCGTTCAACTTCAAGTCGTCGCGGACTCCGAATGATGTGTACTCACTGAACATAAAAAGTGAAAAACTCGAACTGTGGGGGAAGAGCGTTTCGGGCGGCGTCGATCTCGATAAGTTTTCGACTCCGGAGCTGATCCATTGGAAGAGCTTCGATGGGAGAATGATCTCCGGCTTTCTCTACCGGCCCCCTTCGACGTTCAAAGGCAGAAGGCCCGTGATCATCGACATTCACGGCGGCCCTGAAAAGCAGCACCGTCCCGCTTACGGTAATGACGATAACTTTTATATCAATGAATTCGGAGTCGTAAAAATTTATCCGAACGTGCGCGGCTCCTCCGGATACGGTAAGACATTCCTCAATCTCGACAACGGAGTAAAACGTGAGGATGCGGTGAAGGACATCGGCGCGTTGTTGGATTGGATCAAGACTCAGCCTGATCTTGACGCCGAACGGGTCATGGTTCAAGGGAGCAGTTATGGCGGATACATGGCGCTTTCGGCGGCGACGTCATTTGGCGACCGAATCAGAGGGGCGATATCGGACTCCGGAATTACAAACTTAATGACCACGATAGAAAAGACGGAGGAATGGAGACGCAGCATTCAACGATCCGAGTTCGGCGACGAAAGAGATCCGAAGATCAGGGCGTTTATGGAAAAGACAGCCCCTCTCAACAACATCCAGAAACTTAAGAGTCCACTGTTGATCATTCAAGGAAAGAACGATCCCCGCGTTCCGGTGAGCGAAGCCGAAGCCATCGTCCAGGCCGCCAAAAAAGCCGGCATACCCGTCTGGTATCTTTTGGCAAAAGACGAAGGGCACGGATTTGTTCAGCCGAAAAATTGGGAGTTTCGCTCGTACACCATAGCTTCTTTTATCAAAGAGTGCCTGCTCAAGTAGGTACAAACGTCAACAGTCAGCGCCGCGGAAACGCGGCAGAGAGGAGAATCCTCATGAAGAAATTCAAGCTCATGACCAGCAGCCTTTTCCTCGCGCTGGCGCTCGTTTTCGTCAGCGCATCGAGCGTGAAGGCATATGCCGACACTGAGGATCCGCAGGGGGGCTCGAAGTCAACGAACGCCCCGGCGTCGCCTGCGCCGTCAATGGCAGACGTAATCCGAGTCCTTTCGATGATGTTGTCACTGATTTGATTAAGTGATGATCGGTTGTCATGCATTCTCGAGATATGACTGTTCAGAGTACTTCCAACAGGGGAGCTGGAATATATTTGCAGGTGTCAGTATCAGGAGAATGGAGGAATTGCAAAAATGCCGGCAATTCAATGAAGACCGGAAGGGCCCACCCACTCTTCCGGTCATTTGTTCTATCTATTTGTCTGCTCCTCTTTACTGTCTTACTCCTTCCGATCAGCGCTTCATCACAGTCGCCCAGTCCACAACAGTACCAAAGCCAGGACGAGCTGATCTCGGCGCTCTTAAAACTCAACAGTTCTCAAAAAGAAAATATTCGGGCGCTCTTGGATAGCCATCAGTCCCTCGTCACTGCAGCGCTCTGTGAGAAGTTGATTGCAAAGGCGGTGAATGCTTACCATTCGCAGGGACTGGAACAATCCTTGCTGATTTATGATATCGTGATTACCGTCGCCGAGCGTTTAAAGGATGGCAGGCGGTTGGCGATCACCTATTATAACGTTGGCAGAACATATGCCGCGGCTGGGAAGATCAAAGATGCGATTCAGGCTTGCCTCGCCAGCAAGAAGGTATTCGAAGAAGCTGGACTGCGGAAAGATTTGATATACATTCTCAGCGATCTCGGATCGCTCCACTTATATTCACAAGATTACAAGCAGGCGCGGGCATATGCCGAGCAGAGCGTCAAGCTCGCCGACGCTTTGAAAAACAGCGATCTGCCGGCGGGGGCCTGGCCGGACGATTACGGAGTGGCTTCGGCTCTTTCGACTTTAGGCGGCCTCAACGAGTATGAAGGGAAATATACGGAAGCCTCAAACTACTTTCAGAAATCACTCGCGCTTTACCAGGGTCTGGACAAGCGCGGCCTGAAATACGGCTTCCAGATAATAGACAATTTGGCGGCCATTGGGCGTGTCTACAACGCTTCCGGCGACAACGGTCAAGCGTTGATCTATTTGAATCAGGCTCTGACGATGTCCGAGCGGCTTCCTTACAAAGATCGAACGGCGAGCGTGCTTAACAGCCTTGGGATGCTTTACCTGGAGCAAGAGGATTATGATAAAGCAGCCGGCTTTTTCGACCAGGGTCTTCAAATCAACCGAAGCCTGAAGAATCAATATGAGTCGGCCAGAAACCTGTTAAACCTCGGCGTTGTTGACCAAAGACGCGGAAATTACGACCGGGCGCTTGAGAACTTTAAAACGAGCCTGAAACAAGCGTCGGAAGTATCGAACAAAGATGTGATGATCGCCGCCGGAGAGGGAATCGGGGCGATATACAGGGTGAAGGGCGATCACGCCGCCGCCATGCAGGCGTTGGATGAGAGTCTGTTGTTGGCGAAAGAGGTCGAGGACCAGACGCGGATCGCCGAAATGCTGTGGCGAAAAGCGGAAGTCTTCTTTGTGATGGGCAATTACAGCGAATCCGCGAGGCTATCGGAGGAATCGCTAAAGATCGCCCGCCGCCTTCGCTTCGCCAACCTTTCCTTCCTGACGGCGACGCTCTGGGGAAAAGCCCTGCTGAAGCAGAAAAATCACGACCTGGCGTTCGAAGTCCTGTCGCAGGCGATCGAGCAGACCGAAGAGATGCGTGATCGCGTGGTCGGGCAGGAGCAAGAACAACAGCTCTTCTTTGAAAACAAGGTCGCCCCCTACCACGCGCTGATTGAGATGTCCGTCGAGCGGAACCGGCCCTACGACGCGCTGCTCTATGCTGAAAGAGCCAAGGGGCGCGTACTTCACGACCTCCTCGTCGGAGGAAAAGCCGACTTGGCGAAAGCGCTGAGTGAGAAAGAGAGGGAGGAAGAGCAGGCGTTGAACCGGTTGATCGTTGACCTCAACAACCAGGCGCGGGAGGAGCGGTTGAAACGTTCTCCCGACGCTTCCAAGCTCAGTCAGCTTCAGGATCAGTTGCATTCCGCCCGGTTGAAATATGCGTCATTTCAAAACCTCCTCTACGCGTCCCATCCCGAATTGAAAGTTGGTCGCGGGCGGATTCCGCCGCTTGCCCTCGACGGCTTGAAGGATTTGAAGAAGGAATCCGGGACCGCATTTCTTGAATACGTGGTCGCCGCGGAACGCGTCTACCTGTTTATGTTGACGATGGATGGTCAAAGCCGGGAGATGGATTTAAAAGTTCACGCGATCCCCATCGGCGAGGACGCGCTTGAAGAGATTGTCAATAGATTTTGCCGTTTAATAACGACGCACAGTCTGAATTACCCCACGGCTTCCCGTGAATTCTATGATCTGTTACTCAAGCCGGCGGAGCCGCAGCTTGAAGGGCGGAGCGCAATCTGCATCATCCCCGACGGCGTTTTGTGGGACGCGCCTTTCCAGGCCGCATTGTCGAGGGCAGGGCGCTACCTGATCGAGAATTATTCCGTTTACTACGCGCCTTCGTTCAACGTCTTGGTCGAAATATCGAAGCGAAAGAAGGAGCGCGGTAATTGTTCGTCCGACTCCTTACTCGCATTCGGCAACCCCTTCGCCGGGACCGAAACCGTCGCCAAACTGCGGGCGCGGCAAAGAGGCGAATCATTCGAGCCTTTGCCGGAAGCGGAGACGGAGGTCAGAAGCCTGGGTCAAATCTTCGGCCAGGATCGCAGCAAAGTCTTCACAGGCGCCGCCGCCGACGAGAAAACATTCAAGAGCCTGGCGCCGGCTTTCAACACGATTCATTTCGCCACCCACGGCATGCTCGACAATCGTCATCCACTCTACTCGTACCTCCTTCTTGCAAAGCCCGGGAGCGATGGCGAAGAGGACGGACTGATCGAGGCGCGGGAAATAATGGGACTTAATCTCTGCGCCGATCTGGTCGTGCTTTCGGCCTGCGACACCGCCAGGGGACGGATAGGAGCCGGTGAAGGCGTGATGGGAATTTCGTGGGCGTTTTTCGCCGCCGGTTGCCGCGCCACGGTGGTGAGCCAATGGAAAGTGGAATCGGCGAACACTTCCGAACTGATGGTTCATTTCTACCAGTATTTGAAAGAGGCGAACGCGGCGGGCGGCAAGACGAAGGCGGAAGCGCTCAGATCGGCCGCGCTGAAGTTGATAAAAGATCATCGCTACGAGCATCCGATGTATTGGGCGGGATTCGTGATGGTGGGAAGCAACGACTGATCAGGTCTACCGCCAGGATTGAACTCGGCGGAGCAGCTTGATCGCGAGTCGAGATCGCGGGTTGTCATTGACGAGCAATTGGAATTCGCGCTCCGCCTCCGCCAGCATCCCCGCGCGCGCGTAGAAAACGCCGAGCGCGAGATGCGAAGGCGTTATCTTGAGCAGGTTCAATTCAAGCGTCTTCTCTTCATCGAGTATTCCGAATCTGGCCTCCGGCGCGGAGGCCGCGGGCGATGAAATCTCTTCTCCGTTGACGATCGCCGTCACCGCCCATTTATAAACCGCGCCTCGCTTCAACGGCGTTTCAGGGATCCATTGCGCGACATCCGAAGAGAGATTGGCGCTCGATAAAACTTCGCGGCTGCCCAATGCGGCGATGTGAACCTGATAGCCCGTGGCTCCTCTCAACGGCTCCCAACGAAAGATGGGGCGATCTTCTTCGAGCATGGTTTTGTTCGGGGAGATGAGTCTGAACGGCGATTTGTCTCCGCCCGCGCCTCTCAGCACGCTCGATCCTACGATAATTTCGTCCAGCGCAACGGGCCTATTGATGTCGCTGGCGAGGAGCGCTTCAGTAACCGACTTCCGAACTGACAGGGGCAGCTTATCTAAACCTGAAATTCCTCCCGCCCCGTCGAAGAAGATTCTTCTCCCGGAGTCGTTGAGGGAAAACAGCGCCGCCTGATGAGGTCTCGTTGTTTTGGTTCCGCCGCCTTGAGCCTGGTGGCCTTTCGGCCTACTTTGATCACGGGAGGGGTGTGGTACGCCGCCGGCCGATGTATCTGAGTGTTCAATAGCGGCCGTTGGCGGTGGCGCCGCCGAAGTCGCCGGCGGCGGCGGCGAAACGGGATTCGTAGGACTTGACGCCGTGTCTCGAATTGGCTGTCTTCCAATTCTGCCACTTCCGACGAACGTTGCGATCAAAGTTACCAGACAGATGATTATCAAAACCGCGGCGGCGTAACCGAATTTCCAGTCGATCGCCGGCCATTTCCACCGAGCGAACGTCTCCCGCTTCTCAGACAGGCGGCTGGCGCGAACGGCAGGCTCGATTTGTCGCGCGAATTCTTCGAAGCGGCGAAGGTCTTCGCCACACCGCGCGCAGGTCTCGAGATGAATGCTTATTATTTTCCGGTCTTCGTCATCCAGTGTGTCCTCCACCAGGCCGACCATCTGTTCGTAATCCAAATGGTCGTCCCTGAAGCAGAATTCGGGAGAGAGGTTGATCGTTATGGGAGTGAAGTTCCTTCTCCTTTGAGACGTCTCGTGAAACAAAAGCTGGCAGGAAGCGCAATTGGAGATGTGTTCGGCGACCGCGACCATCTCCGGCGCCGGTAGGACGCGAGCGCAAAATTTTTCTATCTGTGTGTTGGACATATGAGCGATCATTCGGATAAACCTGCCTGCCAGAAAAGACGATTTCGGATTCGTTCTCTTATCTACTTATCTAATAGACGGAAGTTTCGGCGGATGATTCCACCAAGCGCATATTATTTTTTCATCCTGTCGCCGATCAGTTGTCTCAATTTGTCCCATCCCCGAGACCGCCACTGGCTGACCTGCTGTTTCCTGACGCCGAAATACGCCGCGATGTCGGCGTTGCTCATCGGTATCTGCGCCCAGAGCGACATCAACTCCTTTAGCGAAAGGCCGAACTCCTCGGCGAGTTGAAGTGGCGTACATATCCCGGCGTCCAATAGCATGCTCCACAGATCATCAACATTTTCGTCCTCGAACCGCAGACAGATGGCCAGCCGCTGTTTCGGCGGCAGCCGTCGAAGCTCTTCCCAGATTTCCTCGATCCTTTCGCGCTCTTCTATCCGCTCATCGGCCCGCTGACTCGAATCCGAGATGCGCCGGATCACGTTCGGCTCACAATAATCCAAAGACTCTACCGGCTGATCTTTTGTCCCCTGCAGTGCGGCGACGATCTCTACGAGGGTGTCGAATTCCACCGGCCCGCCGACGTACCTGAAAATCTCGGCGATGACCCTGTCTGTGTCCGCGTCTTGAAGACTTTTACCGGAGGCGTTGCAGCGTTCCGCGAGCTTCTCCAACAGCTCGTCATCGAGATGTGAAATCGCGGCGGTTCTCTTCTGCGGCCAGTCGGCGAGGCCGCAAAGGATAACGCCGTCGTCGCCCCTCCAGATTTTGAACCCCTTATGACTGTCGAGCAAATAACGGAGATTGCTCTTTAGGTGATAACGGCGCGGGGCTTTCGACCGCAGGTAGTTATGGCAGATGTTGACGGCGACACGCTGAACGTATTGATCAAAGCTTTTGATCTCTTTCCCGTCCGGGTTCGATTGGAGTTCTCGCAGCCGCTTCAATATCTCTTTGACGGCTTCATGATAAAGGTCTTCGGCCTCGGGGTTGTCGGGGTTGGTTCCCAACCGGCTCACGTAGAACCCGAGACGCTGCCTGAGCGCCTGGCGGACGATCGGAGACGCGTGCGCCAGAATAAGCTCACCCAGTAGACGGTCGCGTTCGGACTCATCCGTCGAATGCAGAAACGGCAGCAGAGCCGCATCCACGTTGCGCATAGTGACACCTCTCGCACGTGGGGGAGTATCAGTCAGACTTCCCGGATGATCCTCAAATTCGCTGGGTGAACTGATCGGATAGCGCGCAGAATGCGCCCTGGTTAGGTGACTAGGATCAGATAGAGATTGTTCTGGTAAATTCTGTTATATCCGCATCTTACACGTCATTACGGACGAAAAGCAACTCTGGATTTGTGAGGCGAAAAAAACAGGCGCCGAATGAGAAGGCAAGGAAATTTCTTGCGCTCTCGCTGTTCTTTCGAATGTTGTCAATTCATGTGTCGGGCAGGCGCGGCTCTCGTCACGATCCGCTGTTGAGTTTCAGGCACGACGCGTCCGTCCAGCAGCCATCTCCGCGAACGTTGAACACGGATCATAGCGCGGGTAGAATGCCGCGCACAGTCAAATGCTATGGAGGGGGCGCGAGGCTGGATTGCCCTCTAAGCCTGGATGGCCTTTTTGCTTCTTTTTTCACGCCTTTGAGGTAAGTTTGGACACAAGCGGGTAATACCAGACGCCAGCGCCATCCGCCCCATTCACGTTCGGCGTGCGAGCCACCGCCCCCAAGGAGGTCGACCCATTCCTCGCAAGATTGATGAATGGCCTTTGGCGGCCAAAAAAGATCAAGATATTGGGAATGGAGTTCGCCGGAACCGTCGAGTCGGTGGGCAAGGCCGTTACCCGCTTCGTCGCGGGTGACCGGGTATTTGGATCGTCTGGGGTAAAGTTCGGCGCCCACGCCGAGTACGTATGCGTGCCTGAGGATAGCTTGCATGCGCCGCGAACGCGCTGGACATACGCTGTCGGAGAGGGCGCGCACGCGGCTCACCCTGCGCCCACGATGACGCTCTCCGAGCGTTTCACCCAGCTCTGAAAGGTCGTGATCGGCTACCGGAAGCACTTCACAAAGGAGCGTACGCAGATGGAAACCACCCTTGCCGCAGAAACCCGCCAGGCCGTAGCGACAGAAAAAGAAAGACCCCAGGTGAGACGGTGGTGGCGGGCCGCCGCGCCGCTCGCCGTAATAACTATCATCGCTTTGATTCCCGCGCCCGCGGGCCTGGCGCGCCACGCGTGGTATTACTTCGCCGTCTTCGCGGGCGTGATCGCCGCGCTCGTCGTCCAGCCGCTTCCCAGTCCGGCGATCGGCGTCGTCGGTGTGACGCTCGTTGCGGTGTTGTCAAGGTGGGTACTTTTCAGTCCGGGGGAACTGGCCAAGCCGGAGTTCGCTCTCCCCGACGAGTCGCTCAAATGGGCGCTCTCCGGCTTCTCCAGCGACACGGTGTGGCTGGTCTTCAGCGCCTTCATGTTTGCGCTCGGCTACGAGCAGACCGGACTGGGCCGCCGCATCGCGCTCGTCATGGTCAAAGCCTTGGGGAAGAACACGCTCACACTCGGCTATGCCACCGCGTTGACCGACGCGATCCTGGCGCCCTTCACGCCGTCGAACACGGCGCGCAGCGCCGGCACGATTTTCCCCGTGGTGCGGAACCTGCCGCCGC
>Ga0126374_10000310_pt1 | contig 11677 bp, 10 predicted proteins | sample PanSoiMetPlot_12_FD_89874 | JGI IMG/M metagenome (GOLD analysis project Ga0126374, IMG submission 89874) | Tropical forest soil microbial communities from Panama - MetaG Plot_12 | ecosystem: Environmental > Terrestrial > Soil > Tropical forest > Bulk soil | place: Panama | collected 2016-02-17
CTGCTCGAGCACGGCATCGTCACGCGGGAGTTCTACGGAGAGCACCCGCCCCGGGCGCAGTACGCGCTGACCGACAAGGGGCGAGCTCTGGGCCCGGTGCTGCGGACGCTCCGAGATTGGGGCACGGCGCACACGCGCCGGACGAAGTAACGTCGGCTCAGGCGGCCGTCGGCATGGTCCGCCTGGCGAACTCCGTATTCACGAGATCCCCGTAGGGCCGACGACGGCTCACGAAGCCGCGATGGCTAGGATCTGCTGGAGCGTCCTCACCTTGGCGCTCTGCTGAACTAACCCCCGGCGTCGCCTCCTTCGCTTGCCATCAGGCGTCGATTGAAGGGCGGCTCTAGGCTCTCGCCCACGGGGGCGCGGCATCGGCAACGATTGCCCGAATCGCATGAGTCCCTCCGCCTGCGCGTAGCTGCTCAGGCGGCCCCGGCAAGCTCGCGCGCCGAGGCGAGGTCGTCAAGTCGCTGCAGGCGGTCGAAGAGCGGCCGGGCTGAGACCCGAGTGCGGCCCGCCTCGAGGCAGCCCTGGAACTTCTCGAAGAGCTCGCCGTCGGTGAGCGGCCTCCGCGCGTGCCCGAGCGCATGGGTCACCTGCTCGCTCTCCAGCACCTCGCCGCCCGCCAGCTGGACACGCACCTGATCGTAGACGGAAGCGCCGGGTGTGTCGGGATCATAGTTCTGGTTCGTCTCGACGCCGACCTTCCGCATGAGCGCCTGGACGTCCAGCCGCCCCACGAACTCGTCCGTCAGTTCGCCCAAGCCCACCCGGCCCGCGATGGCCGCCGCTGCCATGGCGAACTCGATGCTGAATTTCGCCGCCAGCCCCGTTCGAGGGGCGTGGTTGCGGAGAATGGTCGCATGGGTGTCGCTCAGCGACACCGTGATCCGCTCGATCGCCGCGGGATCCAGGGGACGGCGCGCCCGCAGCGCGAGGAGCGCGTCGATCGAGCGGTGCGTGCAATAGCAGGCGGGGAACCTCTTGATGCCGAGGCCGCCCGAGGCGAGTCGCCAGTCGCGGCCCAGCCCTCTCGGCACGCTCTCGCGATCCACCTTGCCCGCCGGTGACACAGCGCTGAGGAAGCCCTGGGGGTGCTCGAGGGCGTCCGGAGAGGCCGTGAAGCCTGCCTCGGCGAGCCGCGCCGCCACGAGGCCCGCGTGGGCCGCCCGTCCCGCGTGGAACGGCTTCGTCATCGTGCCGAAGTTCGCCATGATGCCGCCGCTCTGTGAGGCTCCGAGCGCGATGGCGTGCGTGGCCCGCTCCGCGTCGAGCCCGCGCAGGGCGGCGCACGCAGCCGCGGCGCCGATGGCGCCCAGGATGCCGGTGGGATGCCAGCCCTTGCGATGGTGCTGGCCCTGCTCGCGCGAGGCGAGCTCCGCCCACACTTCGTAGCCGGCGGCGTAGGCGGCGATCATGTCACGGCCCGACGCCCCCCGTGCCTCCGCTTCCGCGAGGATGGCGGGGACGAGCACGGCGCTGGGATGCCCGCGCTGGCCGACGTCGTCGTAGTCGAGAGCGTGGGCAGCCGTGCCGTTGATCCACGCCGCCTCGGGAGCCGCGCATCGCTCCGACGAGAGATAGAGCGTCGCTTCGCCGCCGCGACCATTTGCCAGGGTCTTCTTGAGAATTTGCACGCAGGGCTCCGGACTGCCGGCGATCATGGTACCGATGGAGTCGGTGAAGCCGAGCCGCGTGGTCCTGACGGCTGCCTCGGGCAGCCGGGCGAATGCGATCTCCGCCACGAAACGTCCGAGGGCTTGGGTCAGGGGGAGGGCCGCCGCTTCCGTCGGCTGCGGGGTGAGGTTCGACATGGCTCAACGCCTCCTTGTCAGCGGGTGGGACGCGCGGGCGCGGATCCACTTCGAACCCGTGTTTACCGGCCGCCACGCGCTCGCTGTTCTGCATCACTTAGTTGGAGGATGTGGACTCAACAGAGTGCAGGCCGGGATTCGAATTCTACGCTAGTTTGAAGTGCCACGTCTCGACGATGCCTCATTTACTCAACACCCTGTGCACTTGATCCATTCTTTCAACCAGAATCACGCCAACAGACACGGCAAAGCCCAGCACGGTAAACACGCCGGCAAGCTTTCCTCCATGTTCGTATGCTTCGGGAATCATCGTATTGGCCAACATCATCAGGATGGCTCCGCCGGCGAACGCTTGCACAAATCCCAGCCACGAATCCGGAACATGTTCGAATCCAACGTAGCCGATCGCGGTAAACACCGCACACAACAGCGCGATCGAGAACCACAACGTCAGGATGCGCGTCTTTGGCCATCCGCCAGACACCATGCCTGATGTGCCCGCAATGGCTTCGGGGAGATTCGAAATAAAGACGGCGATCAGCATGGCAAGACTTACCGCGCCTGTTTCGAGTATTCCCAGTCCGATCACTAGAGATTCGGGAACGCCGTCCAAAATTATCGCCAGAATCATGGGCACGACCAGATTCGAGCCATGCGATGCGTTGATGGATTTCCGGTTGGCCGCGCCTATGCTTCCAATGAGCTCATCGCTGCCAAAAAATATCAGTGCGCCAGCAAAAAATCCGAAAGCCGGAAACCCGCTGCCAACCGCAAGCTTGATGGATTCGAACACAAGTTCGTAGGCCACTGCTGAAAGCAAAACACCGGCACCAAATGCCATGATCACGCCAAGCCATTTCTTGCTGATAGCTACGGATGCCCCCAGCAACCCGCCAATGGCAAGCGATGAGGTAGCGATGAGTCCCCAGAGGAATGCTTTGAACATGACCTATCTGTCCAGCGGTGACGATGCGATATGCGAATTCGCACTGTGGCAAGGCTTCTGACAGGTCCCGGGCAGGGCTCGGCGGACACGCCTGGCGGCTCTCATCCCCTGCCCCGCGGTGAACGTGCTCTCTACCATGACGCCCTCGCCTCGCGCGTCCGCTGACGCTCCCAGGTCGTCCCCTTCTGCCGCGTTGCCCCAGACGCCCACCCTTACGCGCGAGGCCCACCCCGCCGGCCACCCCTGCGTCTGGGCGGCATTCATGCACCAGACGCTGGGCGTAGCCAACTCTAGCACCTGTCCGACGGCGACCGCGTCAGTGGCCACTATTCTCGAACTCGCGCTCCGACGGCGTCACAATACTCGGGCTCAGACCATCGTCGTAGGCCGCAGACACCGCGTGGCTGCCGGATGCTCCAGCCGAGAGCGGCTGACGCAATGTAGGGACGCGGGTCGACCGGGCGATAGTCACCCGTGCGAAGATGCGCGGCAGCATGCGCATCTTGATTGTAGGCGCCGGCCCGGCCGGCCTGTACCTGGCCTACCTGCTGCACCGCCAGCGGCAGGACGACCGCATCCGGATCGTCGAGCAGAACCCGCCGGACTCGACCTTCGGCTTCGGGGTCGTGTTCTCGGATCGCGCGCTCGAGTCCCTGCGCGACGACGATCCTGAGACCTACGATCTGCTCACGCCGGCCATGGAGCAGTGGGCCGATCTGACGATCACCCACCGCGGGGAGCGCATCACCATCGACGGCGTCGGCTTCGCGGCGATCGGGCGCCTCGCCCTGCTGCAGCGGCTCGGCCAACGCTTGGAGCAGGCTGGGATCACCCCGGAGCATCGGCACCCCGTGTCGGACGCGCGGGGGTTCGAGGACTTCGACCTGGTGGTGGCGGCAGACGGCGCCAACTCGTTCGTGCGGCGTGGCCTCGAGGGTCGGCTGGGCACGGCGACAACGGCATTCTCAAACCGCTTCGTCTGGTACGGCACGACCCGCCGCTTCGAGACCCTCAGCCAGACCTTCGTCAGCGCCGAGGCCGGCGCCTTCAACGCGCACCACTACCGCTACGCTCCCGCGATGAGCACCTTCATCGTGGAGACCGACGCGGCGACGTGGGAGCGCGCGGGTTTCGCGCGCATGGCCGAGGCGGAGACCCGCGCCTACTGCGAGCGGGTGTTTGCGCGCGAGCTCGACGGGCATCCGCTAGTCGCCAACCGGTCGATCTGGCGCCAGTTCCCCCGCATCACCAACGCCCGCTGGTCGGTCGGCAACCGGGTGCTGGTCGGCGACGCGGCGCACACCGCGCACTTCTCGATCGGCTCCGGAACCCGCCTGGCCTTCGAGGACGCCATCGCACTCGCCCGGGCGCTCAACGATCAGCCCGACGACCTGCGGGTGGCGCTCCTCGCCTACGAAACGGCGCGCCGGCGAATCGTCGACAAGATCATCGCGGCTGCGGACGCCAGCGCCGACTGGTACGAGCGCTTCGCCGAGCACATGGCCCTGGCGCCGTGGGACCTGGCCTGGAGCTATATCCAGCGCAGCGGGCGCGTGGACGTGGAGCGGCTCGAGCACGTCTCGCCGCGCTTCGTGGCCGGCTATCGCGCGCGCACCACCGGGGACGGCTGCGCGAGCGCGAATCCGTGAGCCGTCGACGAAGCCCGCGAGGCGAGACGTCGGCATGAGGCGCGCGGGCTCCACACCTCCGCCACGAGCAGACGGCGCACGAGTGGCCACCCGGCGGAGCCGGACCTTGCACGACGGCGGCGTCTGACCCACCATTGGGCCCCTCCATGGCCACGCGGCCCGGACATCTCACCGCTGTCGTCGTCCTCGCTACCGGGCCCACCTCATGAGCGCGGCCGACCTCACCGTCGGAGACCGGCTGGAGGCCGCGTTCGCGCGCGAGGAGCGGCGCGGGCTGATGGTCGCGACCACGGCGCGCTCGGTGTCCGTGGTGGTCATCCTCGGCTGGCTCGCCGTCGCCAACCCCGAGCACGGGGCGGCCTACGCGTGGATCCTCGGCACTGCCGCCTTCTTCCTCGTCTCCGGGCTCGTCCAACTCTGGCTCTACCGCCGCGGCGCGGCGATCCGGCTGGCCGCCTACGCGTTCATCCTCGTCGACTCGCTCGCGCTGGCCGCCGTTCTGCTCCTGCCGAATCCGTTCGCCGCCGACAGCCTGCCGCGGGCACTGCCGCTGCGCTTCGCGAGCTTCATGTACTTCTTCGTGCTCCTCATGCAGACCGCCTTCTCGTTCCGGCCCTCGCTCCTCGTGTGGACGGGACTCTGCGGCGCTGGCGCGTGGACGGCCGGCTTTCTCTGGATCGCGAGCCGGCCCGAGACCGTCACGGATCCGCGCGGTGCGAGCGGGCGCGCGGGCATGCTCGCCACCTACCTGGACCCGAACTATGCCTCCGTCCTTAAGTACGAGAACGAGATCATCGTGTTCGCGCTGGTGAGCGCGAGCCTCGCGCTCCTCGTGCGGCGCTCGCGTGCGCTCGTCGCCGAGCGCGCCGACGCCGAGCGGACGCGCGGCAATCTCGCCCGTTACTTCTCGCCTCGCGTGGTCGACACGCTCGCCGAGCGCGACGAGCCCCTCGGCCGTGTGCGCCGGCAGGCCGTCGGCGTGCTCTTCGCCGACCTCGCCGGCTTCACCACGATGGCCGAGGAGATGCCGCCGGAGGCCGTGATGGCGCTGCTGCGCGACTTCCACGGCCGCATGGAGGAGGAGGTGTTTCGCCACGCGGGCTGCCTCGAGAAGTTCATCGGGGACGCACTGCTCGCCACGTTCGGCGTGCCCGATCCGGGACGCCGTGACGCGACCGACGCCCTTGCCTGCGCGCGCGGGATGCTGGCCGCGTTCGACGCGTGGAACGCCGAACGGCGGGCAGCCGGACTCGCGCCGATGCGGATGGGCGTCGGGCTCCACTACGGCCCCGTGGTGGCGGGAGACATCGGCAGCCGCCGCAGCATGGCCTTCGCGACGGTGGGCGACACGACCAACATCGCGAGCCGCCTGCAGTCGCTCACGCGCGAGCTCGGGGTCACCCTGGTGGCGAGCGGAGCGCTCGTGGTCGCCGTCGAGCGTGAGGCTGCCGAGCCCGCGCTCCTGCAGGGGCTCACCCGCCGCGGCCCGACACCCCTCCGCGGCCGCGACACGCCGATCGAGATCTGGACGCAGTAGCCGACGGCGGCGGGAGGTAAACGCGCGTCCTCGACGTCGGCTTCTAGAACTGGGCCGCGCTCATGCACAAAGAAGGCTGGCCCGGCGTGAGGGCCGGGCCAGCGCGGTTGCCGTCGGGTCAGGCCGCTTACCGCCCGATGTAGTAGCCGGACGGGCCATAGTACACGGTCGGCGGCTCGACGTACACTCGCGGCGGCGGCGAGTAGTACACTCGCGGCGGCGTTGAGTAGTACACGGGTGGCGGTGCGTTATACACCGGCGGCGATGAGTAATAGACCGGCGGCGGGTTCACGACCACCGGCGGAGCGCTGTACCACGTTCCGGGCACCCGGATCGTGATGTCGTCATCATGATCGCGAGCCCACGCCAGGCCCGTGCTCATGGTGAACGCCGCGAGCGCGGCCAGCACAGCAATGGTGACTCGTCTGTTCAACATCGTGTTCTCCCTTCTGCCCTCGCCTTGCGAAGCTCGGCGAAGAGGCGAATGTCGCCGTACAAGAACCGGCAGCACACCTCCAGCGCGTAATGCCGCATCCCCTGTGCCAGAGGTTCGGAACTGTGGCGGAAATGCCCATTCCGCGTCCCGAGCTATCGATGCCGTCGCGACGAGGAAAGAAGAGCGCGGAAGAGTTTCCTGTTGTGGGAAGTCGAAGTTTCGCGGAGGGTAAGAAATCCTCGCCGACCCAACCCCCAGGCCCCTGGAGGACGAGCAGCGCCGTTGCGGAAAGGCTTCATGCTCGAAAACGCGATCGCGCCGACGCCCATCCGGGGCACGATCCTGACGCTTCTTTCATCGAATTCGCGGCGTGGCATCTCCTGTGCTTGATAGAAGCCGCGAAGGACTATGCATGCCGGCGGAAACGCCGCTCACAGAAAGGAGGCATCCATTATGACAAGGGGGAAGAGAATACTCGGCAGGTCACTCATCGGCCTTGCCGCCCTCACCGTTTGCACCGCTCTGGCGGGATCGGCCGCGGCCCAGCTCGAGTTGGGCGGACGCGCGACACCGCCAGTCGTCACGCCGCCGCTCGCCGGATCGTCCTCGATGGTCGTGACGTCTCCGACGCTACAGGCCGACAAGATCACAGCTCAGGAGGTGCGTGCCAACACCATCTATGCGAATCGCATCGATGCGGACCGGATTCAGGGCGTCGTCTATCAGACGGGCGGCGTGCCGATGAACTCGGCCAACTCGATTGGTGACATCCGGGCGCCACAGGTGACCGCCTCGGTGATCTACGCAGATCAAATCAGGGCAGGCGACGTCAGCGCCGATACCATCTACGTGAGGAATCTCAGGCAGCGCTGAGCGGCGCCGGCAAGGGCAGCCTAACGCCGGAGGCCTCGAGGTCTCCGACGTTATGTTGCGCTCTCGGTTCACATGCCGGAGGCGCATCGTTTCACTTTCGTGGCTGACGCGGGCGCCGGCGCGCGGCTTGGTTTGAGCCGAAGAACCCGAGCCCGACCGCCATGCGGACCACCAGGCGGGCGCACCACTCGAGGCCCATCGAGCCGGGCATAGAGCCTCGTGACTGAATCGGCGATCGCTCACGCGCTTCGCGGCCAGATCTCCGCCGAGGATGAGCTTGGGACGCCCCGAGACCCCGAGCCAGGGATCCTCCGACGCGGCCGACACGAGGTCTGGCCGATGGTCGATGGGACCGAGGTCAGGCCTCCGAAGCGGGAGGCTGACCTTCAGGTACCCGACGGCCTGGTGAGGCGCCGCGGCCGGGCCGGCCTCCGCGGCGGGCGACATCTACGATGTAGTCTACGAAGCGCTCCGTCGGCTCGAAACCCACGACGGCGGGCGCATTCGCCACGAAGTTCGAAGTAGCATTGACGTCGTAGTAGTAGCGCTTCCCGTCGGCCTTGCTCACCAGATATTCCACGCCGCCCACGTCGATCGAGGCGGCCCGCGTGAGCCTGATCACGGTGTCGATCGCCTCGGCGGGGGCCTCATAGCCTCGGACATCGAGCCCTGGCTTGGCGTCCACTGGGCAGGCGCCGAGATCTGCTGCCGCCGGAGCTCCCGATGGAGCGGGCGCGTTTTGGCAGATGTCCGCGGGGCAGAGATTGAAGCCCGCATCGCGGTCCCGCACGATGCGGATCGCGTAGAGGTACCGCCCGTCGAGCACCTCGACGCGCACGATGGCGCCCTCCTCCGACTCGATGAACTCCTGCACCAGGGCCGTGCCGTCGGGGCCGAAGTGCAACGAATCGAGACGGTCTGCCAGCTCCTCGCGCGTCGCGAACCGGACGATGCCGGCGCCCGAGCCGCCCACATTGGGCTTGATGACGAGCGGGAAGCGCACCTCGTCAAGTGCCTTGAGGACCTGCTCGCGATGGTTCACGACGACAGCGCGAGGGTAGTGCACCCCGAGCTGCTCGAAGAGGCCGAGCTGGAGCGCCTTCGACTTCTCGAATCGGTACGCGGCGACGGGATTGATAACCGGGATGCCGAGCGACTCGACGTGAGCGAGGAAGGCCTCGGTGTAGAAGAGCACGCCCGCATGCCCGCGGGTGTGTGACGAGGGGCTCGAGCGGTTCACGATCACCGAGTAAGCCGGCCGCCGGGCGCGGGGATCGAAGGCATGACTCGAGTGATCGATCTTCTCCCAGGGCAGCCCGCGCCGGGTCAGTTCCGAGATGAGCCGAGTAGACCAGTCCGGGTGCTCGTCGAGTATGCCAATGGGAGCCGAAGGCCCTGTATTCATGTGTATTCCCTTCAATACTATTATCTATCGGAATATGTAGTAAATACCCTACCCCGGGGCCGGGTCAAGCCTTGGGCTATCCTGGCGACTGCAATGAAAGCTAGGACCGAGGACACAGCCCGCCCTAGAGGAGGAGACGTCATGAGACGGCAACGGAAGAAGCTTGGGCGCCCGGCACCGGCGCGGCCGCTTCGCGTCAACGAATGGGCAGAGCGGATCCCGAAGCTCAAGGTGCGGCGCCTCGAGGCGCCGGCGACGGTTGAGCTTCAACGGGTGTCCGTCACTCGTCGGGAGGCCGGCGCGGTTCGCCTGAAGAGGGACCGGCAAACGGGAGCCATTTCCATCATCGTGCGCACGCGTGACGTCGGCGTGCACCGGTTCCCCCCGCCGATCCGCACGGTGCGCGTGAGCGCGGCAGCGGCGCGCAAACAGAGGAAGGCCACGGGCGAGCCGGAAGGATACCAGCCGTCGCACCTCGCGTTGGCGCAATTTCCGAAGACACTGCCCAAGGCGCTGCGCCTTCCCGTGCGGTTTACCGACAAGCACCCGGGTAGGGGCAAGAGCCTGGCGACCAACATCTTCGGCAGCGACGACCGCTACACCTTCTCCGACACGTCATTTCCGTGGTCGACCTGTGGTCGGGTCGACACGGCTGGTGGCTGGGGGTCCGGCGTGATGGTCGGGCCGCGCCATATGATGACGGCGAGCCATGTGGTCCCCTGGGGACCAAACAACACGGCGGGAGGCATGAAGTTCACGCCGCTCTATTTCGGCGGGAGCGCCCCGTTCGGCGTCGCTCAGGTTACCAAGATCTACTGGTGGAAGCAGAACACCGCAGCGACGCTCTCCGACAGCGACGTAGCGTTCGACTACGTTGTCTGCATCCTGGACCAGCGCATGGGCAACCTGACCGGCTGGATGGGCTCGCGCGGCTACGATTCGAGCTGGAACGGCGGAAACTACTGGGGCCATATCGGATATCCCAACGACCTCGCCGGCGGACAGCAACCCGCATTCATTGGTTACCAGTCGTTCATCGACACCGAGTCCGAATCGACCGGCGGACATGACTCCTTTCTGATCGATCACGATATTGACGTCATTCCCGGCCAGTCCGGCGGCTCCTATTTCGGTTGGTGGGACAACGAGCCGTGGCCGCGCGTCGTCTCAATCCAGAGTGGCGAGCAGCACGGCGGCGCAACGGGCCCGAACGACTGCGGTGGCGGCAATCCCCTCCCGGACCTGATCATCTTTGCGCTGGCCAACGATCCATGAGGGAGATCCTTTGTGCTGCAAGGAGCAGGGATGAGACTCACATGCCCGGTACTTCCACTTTGGAGCTCGCCAAAGCGGCGTGACCGGGCCTCCTTTCGCTGTGGTGCTCGGGTGCGCAGGTCATAGGTTTAGATCGAGGGCTCGCAACTAGCTGCCCACGAACAGGCCGTTCGACTTCGGCTTCGAAATAGCGAGCTGATGTCGGCCGTCGGGGTCGGCTGGTTGCGGCCCTGGCCCGAGGTCACACCACCATCGACCGATTGATCCAAGCCATCGGGCGTATTTCATCGGCGACTTGCGGAGCCTCGCGCCGACGCCTTCGAGGGCATGTTCATGGCCGGGGTCAACTTCACTGGGCAGGGCGCGTATGATCGCGCGCTGGCCAGCTTCGACGAGGGACTCACGCTGGCGGAGCGAGTCGGTGACGAGAACTACACCCCACGCTACCTCAACTCTCTGGGGTGGCTCTACATGGAGTGCGGCGATCTCGATCGGGCCCGCGAGCTCAACCAGCGCGCTGCCGAGGGTGGCCACAGACGCGGTGATCATGAATCGTTCGCCAATGCTGAGCTCAACCTCGGGGACATCGCCCTGCTCAAGGGCGACCTCGCCTTGGCTCGGGACTATCTCGAGGGGGTGGATCACCTCGTCAGGGACCCGACGACGAGCGAATGGATGCGCTGGCGCTACTCCATCCACCTCTTCGCCAGCTTGGGCGAACTGGCATTCGCGCGCGGCGACCTCGACCAGGCGCGCCGGCATGCCGACGAGTGCTTGGAGCGTGCCACACGGACGCGGTCGGGGAAGTATCTGGTCAAGGGATGGCGGTTGCTCGGGCAAATCGCACAGGCTCGCCGCATGTGGGAGAACGCCGACAATGCTCTCAGCGAGGCTCTCACGGTGGCCGAGTTTATCGGCAACCCGACCCAGCTCTGGGCAACCCACATGGCCCGCGGGCAGCTCCATTCGCTACGACACGCGCCGCAGGCAGCCCAGCAGGCATACCTCGCCGCCCGCTCCGTCATCGACCGGACGAAGTCAGGACTCCACAACCTGGGACTCCGCGCTAGCCTCGAGAGTGCGCCGCTCATCCGACGGGTCTACGAGAGTACCGGCCCAGACGGTGCTCAGTCCGGCCGGTGACGTCCGCGTGTTTCCCTGCAGATTAGAAGCGTCGAAAGAAAGATTGCCTTGGGAGAGCTCTCACGGCTCTCGGGCCTTGCTCGGGCTCATTTTGGGCCACCAGGTCAGCGTCCGATATCTGTTCGCGGCAGTCAGCTCGATCGTGAGATCGGTGAGTGCGTGAGCCTGACAGGACAGGAACCAGCCGGACTGCTTCCCCTCTTCCGAAAGAACGGCAGCGGAACAGCGCCCGTGCGCGACCTCCCCAGAGATCAGGCGCATCTTGCACGTGCCACAGCCGCCGCCTCGGCAGCCGAACACGACACTCGCCCCTGAGCCGAGGATCGCCGTCAGCACGGTCTCCTCGGGCGTGCACGAGATGGTGACGCCTACCGGGCTCAAGGCGATCGTGTACGTGCGCCTCGCGAGCTCAGGTCTTCCACAGTTTCCCCCAGGGACGGTCGTGGCCATCGCGTCCTACGTGTAGACGCTCAGGAACGTCTCGTTCAGCTCCTGCGAATAGTAGAAGACGGCGGGGCCGATCTGGTCCTGGGTCCACCGGATGGCCCGGCAGTCCGGATCCATCTGATACGCGGTGTACCCGCCGAAGGTCTCCAGAC
>Ga0126374_10000311_pt1 | contig 11656 bp, 10 predicted proteins | sample PanSoiMetPlot_12_FD_89874 | JGI IMG/M metagenome (GOLD analysis project Ga0126374, IMG submission 89874) | Tropical forest soil microbial communities from Panama - MetaG Plot_12 | ecosystem: Environmental > Terrestrial > Soil > Tropical forest > Bulk soil | place: Panama | collected 2016-02-17
CGGGCACATGGACAGACGCAAACGGTTGGGATTATGACGGATTAGGCGATCCAGAATAAGTCAGTGCAGTGAGGGGAGTTGCTTGCTTCCCTCACCGCTCCCTTTTTCTTAATCCTACAAAGTTTGAGAGTGCCACAGTGAAACCGAATCCCTTCCACCGTATTGCGGCACCCTGAACATAAACCAGTCTGACAACCGTCACTCACCGACCCGCTTCGGCCATCCTTCGTGACCTGATTCGTCGTTACCTCCAGCAGCAAAAGAAACAACGGAGGAATTGACACAAGGCAATGAGCAACTCAGCCTTTAAAAACTTCGTTTGAGCAAAGACTATAGCCAAACTGAACTTGCCCGGCTGCTCAACGTAACTGTGCAGGCTATTTTGCGCAGGGAAAATCGTCAACAAAAGATTCCATACATGGCGCTTCTGTCTATGGCAGGATTGAAGCCGAAAAAAGCAACGAAAGGAAAGCGTTGAACAGTTATGAAACACAAACTTCCTGGTCCGTTAATTTTCTTGGGGTTTGTCGTGCTTGGCGTGATAGTTTACGTCTGTATCTATTTCTATTCATTCAGTCACGTAGGCAAGCCGCCATTTTAAAATTGAGGTGAACAATGGCAACCGACGGACGGCATCAAGAAGTTACCCAACGGCAAATACCGAATCCGCCCACGCGATCAGTCGGAAAACGGTTGTGCTTTACATTCGACACCAAACACGAAGCAGCCGAAAAAAAGCGCGAGATTGAATCCGCAGTCAGCAAGAACGAATACGTCCCATCTGCGGAGATTCCAACCGTTAAAGAGGCCGCCACTGATTGGTTGAACGGTAAAAAGGTTGCACCGTCCAGCCAACAAACTTGCGTCAGTGATTTTCAAACAGACCCAACGGCGATAAAGCGCAGAAATGGACCGGAGCTAAAGTGTCCATTCAATCCTGTGACATTTCACGAAAAACGTTGTCCAAATCAGCCCCAACCTGGACACTTTTTGGACAACTTTTATCCGGTAGGCTGGCTAACTACTTGAAAACTTAACGCCCCAGTTGTGAACAGATGCTCTTTGCACAACTATAACTTGGATTGTGGCCCGCCGGTGTGTTAAGGAAAATCCCCAGGGATCAAACTCTATGGCCGAAAAGAAAACCAAGAAAGCAGCCGGAGCACCTAAGAAAAGGAGAAAGCTCGCGGGAAAATCCATCGGGCTCGAGCCCAAGGAACTGACGTCCGCGCCGAAGCCCAATAACGTCAGCGACCTGGAAAATCTCATTGAACAAGATGGCGGCAAAGTTCTCGCGTCCTACCAGGAAGGTTTCGGTGGACATTGGCTGATCCTCGCCGCCCTTCCCATCGCGCAAATAGAGCCAACGCCGTACCAACGCAATCTCTCGGACGCTCACGTGCGGAAACTCGAATCCGTCTTGGCCAAACTCGGGCGTTTCCTCGATCCGATCATCGTTGTGCGCGGCAAAGAGAACGAAAGAGGGATCAAATACTGGACGCCGAACGGCAACCATCGTTTGTCTGCGATGCGCACCCTCGGCGCAAAGGCCATCACGGCGATCGTGGTACCGGAAGAATCAACCGCTTATCAAATCCTCGCGCTCAATACCGAGAAGGCCCACAATCTCCGCGAGCGGGCACTGGAAGTCATTAAGATGTATCAGGAGCTGTCGACCATCGACGAGGCCACGGAAGAAAACTACGCCCTCGAATTCGAAGAAGCCGCGCTGATCACGCTCGGCCTCTGCTATCTCGAGCGGAGCCGCTTCAGCGGCGGCGCTTATCATCCGATCCTCAGACGCGGAGATGAGTTTCTGAAGAAATCTCTCAAGACCGCACTGCCCATTCGTCAAGAGCGGGCCAAGGCCGTCATGGAATTGGACGACCTCGTCGTCCAAAAAGTTGAAGGCTTGAAAGCGAAGGGGCTGACGAGCCCCTATCTCAAGAGCTTCGTCGTCGCGCGCATTAACCCGATCCGCTTCCGGCCCAAAGACGCCGCCCCGTTGAGTTTCGATGAAATTATGGATCGGATGACAAAAGCGGCCGCCAAACTCAATGTGGAAAAAGTTAAGGTCGAAGACTTGGCAAAGTCAGGAGGAGCGCCGGAGGACTGACTAGCCAAACATTTTTGAAATTCGACTAAATGTTGGCTTAAGAATCGGAGAGGAGATTCTCCCCCAAGCATGTCCTGAGCGATGTCGAAGGAACGCGAAGGACGCCAACGTAAAAATTCGCAGCACGAAATCCGCAATTCGAAACAAGCTCAAATGATCAAAATAGGTCAAACTCAAAACGGGATTCACTGACTCGATGTTTTGGATTTTCCAAATTGAGATTTTTTATCTCTGGTTTGTTTCGGATTTCGATATTCGGATTTCGGATTTGTGCCACTGGCGTCTTGGCCCGGGAAACTTCTCCCAACGATTGCAACATTTGCAAAGTTAGAATCTAAAGGAGGCGCCTAAAATGACTGAAGCCCAGAAAGAATATATCGTCGGCACTGTCAGACCCACAAATCGGCCGGAAGCCGGCCAAGAACTCGATCTCGAGACGAAGATCCCGGAGAAGATCCAGTTTCTGACTCGTACGATGAACTTCACTCGAGGCACCGAAGAAGAGTTCAGCACCTCCATGCCCGGCTACGAAGCGAAAGCGGCGGAGCTGGTGAGCCTGGGAGCGAATTTAGTCCGTCCTAGCGGAGCGCCGCCGTTCATGCTGCTCGGCTACCGAGGCGAGCAAGAAATCATCAGCGGCTGGGAAAAGAAGTATGGTGTGCAAATGTTCACGTCAGGACAGAACCACGTGCGCGCGTTGCGCACGCTGGGTATCAAGAAGTTCGTCGGCGCGAGCTATTTTCCGGAGAGGATGAACGCGATTTTTGCCCGCTACTTCACAGAAGCAGGATTCGAAGTCCTCGCCATGGAAGGCATCGACGCGCCCTTTGCTAATGTTCCGAAGGTGTCACCCCAAAAGATTCTTAAGTTCATGAAGGACATCGCCGCCAAGCACAAAGACGCGCAAGCCATCTATATGCTCGGCTCCGCTTGGAAGACGCTGGACATCATTGATCAGCTAGAGAAAGCGACGGGACTACCCGTCATCCACCCGGGGCCGGCACGTTGTTGGGAGACGCAACTGCGACTTGGCTTGCGCTATCCGATGCCCGGCTATGGGCGACTTTTGGTCGAGATGCCAAATTAACGCCAAACCTGCTTAAAAAACCCCTGCTGCTCAAGCTCAGAGACAACGCTGCCGTCGATAAACTCTTGCGGGCGTGCGCTCCGCGCTTTCGGATCCGTGACCGATAGCTGCTCCAGCACAGTCTTGATCGAACCGGGCGTCGGAGTAGGAATCTTTTTTACATAGGGGGCGTAATCATCGTAGGTCGCTTCTAGAGTTGGGCGGCTTTGAATCTTGGTATATTTGCCGATGACTCTGAGGGAAAGCTCGCGGTCGTTCAGGAAACGATGCGATCCTTCAACATAGGCGCGCGTGAAGCGCAGCACGGTTTCTCGATTGTTGCGCAGAAAACGCTCGGTGGTGGCGATCGTCGTTTGCGGATATTCAACGCCGAGGTTTCCCATATTGATGAGCTCGCGCATTCCGAGTCGCTTCGCTTCGGCGGTGGCCGGCGATGCGATCACCCCGCCGTTAATCGATCCAGCCTTGAGCGCGGCCAAGGTTTCCGACTGGCCGCCAATCTGAAAAATGACCACATCCTTTAGCGGATCAAAGCCGTTCTGTTTTAGCACATAGCGGAGGGCAAAATCGGTCGCCGATCCAAATCGGCTGGCGCCGATCTTTTTCCCTTTCAGATCGGCTAAGGTCCGGATGTCCGGCTGAACGATAAGCGAATAAAGAATCGTGTCAAAAATATGCGCCGTGATGATCGCATCGCTGCCGGCGAGACGCGCGGCGATGACCGAAGGGCCGCCCACAGTGATGAGCGGAGTGTCGCCGCCTAAAAGTGAAGTAATGGCCCGCCCGCCGCCGGTAAAAAGCAATTCCACATCGAGACCATGCTTGCCAAAAATCCCCGCCTCCCTGGCGACCCAAGTGATGGCCTGCGTCCCACTGATCGACGCATATACGACGTACAACTTTGCCCCTTGCGCGGATGCGGGAACAAAAACGAAAGAAAACAGTACCAACAAGGCAAGACTGGCGCGTTTTCGAGAGAACATATTTGCCTCCCTTATAGTCTCGCACATGACCGGGTCAAGACCCTCGTGTATTCATGGTCAGGGAAGCCCTTTGGCAAACTTTTCGATCAGCCGGTTGAATCTTTCCGGCTCATCAACGAACAGTGCGTGGCCCGCGCTCCGGAAAACTTCGATTTGGGTGCCAGGACGATTCTTTTGCAGGTTGTGAGCTTGGGCCTCGAATTGGGGCGTCACGACGTAAAGCAGCGGTTTGGGAAAGCCATGTGTGATCTCCCTCCAATGCGTCCGCGGAAAGGGATAGGACAACAAGGCGATACTATCGTTGAGGGCCAACCGCTGCGCACCACGAACCAGCTCATCCAAGTCCGCGGCGTTCTGCTTCGTCTTGAAGATAGCGTGTACGAATCCAGTCAACGCCTTACTACGATCCTTACGCAGCTCTTTTAGGAAAACCCCCTCGGCTCCGGCTCCCGGTGCGGGCTCTTCGCCGACGGAGCTGTCGACGAGCACCAGTCCCGCGAGGCGGTCTGTGCCAAACATTTGGATATACTGCAGCGACTCGATGGCCCCCAGCGACCAGCCGACCAGTATGACCTTAGAAAATGGCTTGAGGAATTCGTGAATGTCCGTCGCACGCCGCTCAGCCGTGTAGCCGAAGGTCGGAACTTCAGATTCACCTTGCCCGCGGGGATCCAAGGCAAGAGCGTAAACACTTGGGCTAAGCTCCGCGAGTTGCTTCTGCCACAAAGAAGCGGGCATGGACCAGCCGGTGATGAAAGCGATTGTGGTTGTTTCTTCGGCGGCGTGCTCCACTCCGGCTTCGAGAAACGACAACCTCACGCCGTCACTACTTTGGAAGTTTCGCCGCACGGTTTGACCGTCGCTCCTGCCTTCGGCCGCCATCGTTAGTAGGACTACTATCACTAGCCGGCGGAGCGCGCGGCAGCCGCGGTTACCGGTTGGCGATGAGCAGCCCAGATTGCTTACCTTTCCAGTGGTAGCCAAAGGGAAACGGAAGGTCAGTTAAATCGCCCTTCGCCTTGTACGCGGATTCAAGGTCAGCCTGATACCCGTACCGCAAGCCTTTCATGTTCGGCTTGTTGTACCGTCCGTAGAGCCGGACATGCCAGGGAGACTGGCCTAAGAAGCGATAGGGTATGCCTGTGTCATCCTGAATCACAAAATCAGCAGTGGTAAGTATCATGTTCCGGGTCTTTTCAAACTGGTTGTCATGCAGTAGGTAGGATGCCGATTTTAGCAAAGCCGTCGCGGGACGGTGCTGCGCAACCCAATCGATGAAACCGGGATAGAAATCAAGCTGCTTGTCTGTCGCATCAATGGCGAAGTAGTAAAGTTGCTGGGGCGCGCCGCCACTGGCACCAACGAAATCCATCCGCACGCTGCGCATGATTCGGTGCGGGCGCGGCGAGACATCCGGCGCGTCGTAAGCGCGTGTCAATTCCGGGAAAAGATCGATGGGCTCGATGCGCACGATGTGCAACTGCATTAGCGCCATCATAGTTGCCATCACCGGTACGGTGCCGCGAATCCATGGCGTTGTGAGCTGCTTATTCATGTAATCGGTAATGAAATAGTTACGCTCGAAAATATCACGGAAAGCGCTGCGGACATCTTGGAGAAGCTTTGCAAATTGCACCGGCGTGACGGATTCCAGATCCGGCATGGTGCCCGGACGTTCGAGGCTAAAGAAAATGTAACGCGGGTAGTTGGGGAACAACGCGTAGGCGTTAAAAAAATCCGGGCCGCTGAAAGGATATAGCATGGTCCTATTCTGTGTTCCCGGAACCTTTAGCTCTTGGGCGCGCCAATTATCCATTGCGGAAATTCGAGCGCGCGCCTGACCCCATTGAGCGGTCATCCATTTCTGATGCTCGGCAAAGGCCTCCAGCTTGGTAAGCTGGTCGATGGCCGGATCGCCGGCGGCGGGTTGGATGCCGGCCAAGACTTGCGCTGTGGCGGTTGCGCGGCGATTGTACTCGGCATTATCGCCAGCTGAGACATTCCCAAGCCAGCCCAGTGCCGGAAAACTAGCCAGCAAGGTTATTAAAAGATATTTAACGCGCAAAGCTGCTGCCCTCCTATAATTCTAAAAATAGTCTTCGCGGATGATGTCTATGGGTCACGCTTTTTCCCTTTCCGTTTGACGTAGGAAGCGACTCTTTTCATCAAAGTTAGTCTGTAACAGTTAATTTTAACACTGCCGTCAGCTAAAGTCAGTCCCGTCAATTCGGCTCCCGCGGGGGGAAACGGAGCCAAATTCCTTCTTTTTTCCAGGTCGTAACAAATTCGGACCTTGCGCAGCGAAAAAGCTTCCCATCCCCACCCCGCTGCTGTAAAAGAAACATTTTAAGGAGGAGCCATCCGTGTCAGGTTGGAAAGTACGCATCGGGTATCTTTCACCTTCGGTTTTCGAAACACCGTCGGACTGGGATCTGATCTTACCGGCAGGATTCACCATCGTCGCATCCGGTCTAAACGTCCAGGCTCATACTGAAGCAGAATTCAACAAAGCCATTGATGCCCTCGAAGCTGGCCTGGGAATCTTTGCCGCCGAAGAATGCGACGTCATTCTCCTTGGCGGCATTACGCTCGGAACTCAGCGAGGATACCAAGCCGAACAAGAGGTTGTCGCTAAACTGTCCCAACACGTGGGACTACCGATCAGCACGGGGATGAACGCAAGCGTTGAGGCACTGCGCCACGTAAGGGCTAAAACCATCGTTATTGCCACTGCTTACATGGAAAAAATCAACCAAGCCGTGAAGCGCTACTACGAGGATGCCGGATTTCGGGTGCTTGCCATTCATGGGTTGGAGGTAAAGAAGCCGGTGGATCAGGTAAAGCTTCCGGATTATGCTTCCTACAAAGTGGCACGAACGCTTTTCCAGCAAAACTCTTCTGTAGATGCCATTCTAATCCAAGGCCGTTGGCGCTCGGTCGCCTGTATCGAAGAATTGGAAGGCGACAGCGGAAAACCGGTCGTATCAAGTACGGCGGCTTCGCTGTGGTGGGTCCTTCGGAGCTTGAATATGAAAATCCCCATCCCCGGATACGGTCAACTGTTGCGTCAGCATGGCTAAGAGAGTTCGAGGTTCAAGTGCGCGGCTCGCGCATCCTGAGCTTCGAGGGATCTTTCGACTGGGCAGCATACCTCATTTCTTTCAGGACAAGCTTCGCGCCTTGAATGCGTGCACGTGGAGGACTCGTCGCTCTGTCGCGCGTAAATAATGCAGGCTAGCCGGCCCGCCTGGCACGAACATCCAACATACACTCAAAAAAATGGGCATCCTTCCCGGGAAGGATGCCCATCTAGACGCCATTGCGTCGTTAGCTCTAACTCTTATTATTTGTTTTCTACCCGCCTGCTTGTGATGCGCTCACTGATCAGCGCCACCCTTTCACAATCGCCCGACTCTGCTTTTGGGAAAGCCCTTCCTCTGTTTGCCTCTTCCATATCGCAAACTGCACCTTCAGGTGCTCAGGTTGAGGGCTTGATTCAGGCAGCTCGATCCTGATTGAGAAACCTGATTGCGCTGCTGGCGCCCACCGGCAGTGGGCTTTTTTGGCCCGGCGGACTAGATTCTCCCATTGTATCCTCCATTCAGTTGCGGAGCTCGAAACATGCGCGCTCTGTTCGCGCCCCTTCGGCCCCGGAGGCGGGACCTAACTCTTTTCCTACCGCTCCACAGTAATTCTGTCAAGATAGATTTGTAATTTTTTCAACACCGATTTTCATCGAATGTTCATGCTGTCACGACATGAGCAAAATACGGGATTCCCCGCGGCTTCATTCGGTAGTGTCTTGTCACTGCCTGTTACAGGACCGAGCCCGCAAGAAAAACTTTAATGGTGCGCGCGCAGTTCCGCCGCTGTAAAGGGCCGGACGCCCATGATTTGGTGGATTTCCCATCCAAGAAGATCAAAAGTGCAAAATCCTGCGGCAGTATACGGATCGCCTTGCGCTATTTTGTGCGCTTCCTCCTTGGAAACGGCTCGTATGACGTACACACCCAATTGCCTGTCCGCCGTCGGGCCGGAAAAAAGTATTTTCCCCGACTCGTGCTGCTCTTTCATCCATACAAGATGTTGATCCAAGCTAACTGTCCATTCTTCACTCGGTTTTACCGGGCGTCGAAGAACCAGATACCACTGACAACCTCCTACTTATTCTTATCTTCCGAAATCGAGAGCGAATCCTAAATTCCACCGATATGCCCGGCCCATTCGACTGTCAAGAAATTTCATAGTGAGATGACCGGTTGGGTGTTGGAATTCGTTCTAACCCCTGGATTTGCTTTTCGTGTATAATGTGTTTAATTACGCGATGCGTCGGAAACAAGGAGCCATCATGCACCGAAATGTCACGCGATTATTCGTTCTCTGCTTTATTTCGCTTCAGCCAGCGGTCCTTCATGCCCAGGACGGGATCCGTGACTTGGTTGTCAAGATTCATGCGGTTCATCACACTCCTGATCTGCTGCGGCCCTGGGCGAAAAACAGCCCCCAGCACGTGAAGGGTTCGGGTGTTGTGATTGACGGCAACCGCATACTCACCAACGCGCATGTCGTGCGGTACGCTAATCAAATCTACGTTCAGCCCAATCAATCCGCCGATCTTATACCTGCGCGGGTCGAAGCGATGACTCCGTCGATGGATCTCGCCGTGTTGAAGCTCGACGACGAATCATTCTTCAACAAGCGTGGAACACTCGCTTTTGCCGATGAACTTCCACGGGTCAAAGATGCAGTGAACGTCTACGGGTATCCTACCGGCGGCACCGAGCTTTCCGTAACTCAAGGAATCGTATCGCGGATTGAATATACGGACTATTACAATCAGACAAGCGGATTGCGCATCCAGGTGGATGCCGCGCTCAACTTCGGCAACAGCGGTGGGCCGGCCGTCCACAATGGGAAGCTCGTGGGTCTAGTATTTAGTTTGATCCAAAACGCACAAAATATAGGCTACCTCATTCCAGTGGAAGAGATCCGCCTATTCTTGGCGGACATTGCCGATGGGGTCTATGACGGTAAGCCGCAAATGTTCGATCTCGTACAGACGGTGGAGAATGATGCGCTCCGGCAACGCCTCGGACTTCCGAAAGGTGTCACCGGAGTCATGGTCTCCGAACCTTACAGGAAAGATCCTGATTATCCGCTGAAAGAGTGGGACGTCATCACGCAAATCGGCGACACACCCATTGATAGCGATGGGAAAGTTGCGGTGCGCTACGATCTTCGTCTCTCGGCCTCGTATATGGTGCAAAGGTTTGCCAAAAACGGATTTGTTCCGCTCACTATCTTCCGGAATGGCCAGCAAATAAAAGTCGAATTACCGGTGCAAACGCGGCGCGACCTGGTCGTCCCTTACTTGTTGAACGGGACACCACGATACTTCATTTTAGGACCGTTGGTTTTTTCGCAGACCACTCAGGACTACCTTGATCGGCTCGGCAATCAGAGGCCGACAACACTAAGCCAGCGGCCAAGCCCACTCATCACCCGCCGCTACGACAAACCGGCTTTCGAGGGAGAAGAACTTGTGGTCGTAGCATCGCCGGCTTTTCCTCACCGCATCAGCAAAGGCTACGACGATCCTAACCGGGCCGTGGTGAGTGAATTCAACGGTATCCAGGTGAAGAACCTGCGCCATTTGGTGGAGCTCATTCGCGATAGCCAAGATACTCAGATCACACTCAAATTCGCCAAGTCCGGAGTTATGACCCACGAGACTATGGTCTTTAACCGTAAAGAGCTATTGGAATCGACGGGAAAGATTCTTGAGGAGAACGGCATCCGCTATCCTTACTCTGCGGACCTGCGGCAGGTCTGGGAGAAGTCGTCGGCCATGACCAAGGCAACCCATGGGGGTTGAACCCACGGCGGCGACGATCAGCGCAGCGCCGTAGTGCATGTGAAACTCTACCACCTCCTGCTGCTGGGCTTGATTGTTGCTGCCTGCCGGCCATCCCACAGCCAACCCGTCGGAACTCCCCAAAACCTCAGTATCGAAACCGTAGCCGCCCGTCTGGACACCTTATGGGCGATCGATTTCGCTCCGGATGGCCGCATTTTTGTCACCGAACGACCGGGGCGTATTCGCATCATTGAGCGGGGACAGCTCCGCGCCGAACCATGGATGGTATTGGAAGTTGCCTCCACCGGTGAAAGCGGACTCATGGGACTGGCCCTGGATCCGGATTTTGCCCAGAATCATTTTGTCTATGTCGCCTATACCTACCGAAGTCCGAACGGAAAATTACAAAACCGGCTTGTTCGCCTGCGCGAAGATAGCAGGACGGGTCAAGGAAGCTTCGACAGAATTCTTATCGACAATGCCGCTGGCTCCAACAATCACGATGGCGGACGGGTCAAATTCGGCCCCGACGGAAAGCTCTATTGGACAGTGGGCGACGCACAGACAACCCGTTTCGCGCAGAATCTTAAATCGTTGAACGGTAAAATCTTGCGACTGAATTCGGATGGTTCTATCCCTTCAGACAACCCTTTCCCGAATTCTTACGTCTACTCTTACGGTCACCGCAATCCCCAGGGCCTGGCGTGGCAGCCTGGGACGAAAAGGTTGTACGCAACCGAACACGGGCCAAGCGGATTCCAAGGCTGCTGCCGCGACGAGCTTAACTACATCGAGCCCGGAAAGAATTATGGCTGGCCGGAAATTCGTGGCGACGAAAAGCGCGAGGGAATGGTTTCTCCCGTCATCGAATCCGGCACCAGCGAAACCTGGGCGCCCGCCGGCGCCGCCTTCGCGACTCGCGGCGCTTGGTCGGGCTCACTGCTCTTTACTGGGTTGCGCGGCCAAACACTCTATCGCGTAATCATTGACTCCAACGATCCGCGCAAGGTTACCAAGCTGGATCGTCTACTTTACCGTCAATTCGGCCGGTTGCGTGACATTGTTGAATCTCCTGACGGGAGCCTGTATCTGCTCACAAGCAACCGCGACGGCCGCGGTAGTCCTAAGGATGATGACGATCGGGTCCTGCGACTTAGCTTTAAATAAAGTCTAGTGATAGGTCAACGGAGGAAGAGTTTCGATCTCAGCGATTCGGTTTTGGCATCGGAGCGGAGATGAGCGAACTGAGTTTTTTTCTTATTGTTGTTTCGATTTCCGTTGTTACGATCAGCCTTGTTGTCAAGAAAATCCTCCACCGATCGCTGTGGGACATTTTTTGGGACTGGGTAAGCGCAATTTTTAGCTAAGAGCCTTACTTTTCTTCCGAGCACGTGATGGCTCGCATTGATCCTTAACTTTCCCTGATATAGGATCAGCTTCGCTGTAGAGAGGAAATTGCGATGCGTAAAAAAATTTTTCAGTGGCTTGGTAAAGAGTTCATCGCGCTGTCTGCGGAAGGTAAACCTTCAGAGTCGGCCGGCGCTGAAGCCCACCGTATTTTTCAGCGCTTCGACGAAGAGCTAAGAGGCTCGGGTCTGTCCTTGGACAATACG
>Ga0126374_10000313_pt1 | contig 11645 bp, 8 predicted proteins | sample PanSoiMetPlot_12_FD_89874 | JGI IMG/M metagenome (GOLD analysis project Ga0126374, IMG submission 89874) | Tropical forest soil microbial communities from Panama - MetaG Plot_12 | ecosystem: Environmental > Terrestrial > Soil > Tropical forest > Bulk soil | place: Panama | collected 2016-02-17
AGGTCGTTCCGAGTGAGTCTTCGTCGGCGTCCGCAGTAAGCGCCCCGCCAGGGCACGCCAAGCAGGGCTCGGCTTGCGCCCAGGAGATGAAGTGGTGGGCTCGATTTTCGTGAACAGGACACTCAGGATTAGTCGGAGCCGCTGGACCCCATCCGATCGGAGCGTCCTGGGAACCAAAAGATCTTTGCGCGCAAAATGGGTCCCCCTTTTCGATCCGGGATTCGACGAGCGAGTGGGCTGACGGGGTGGGCTTCGGGATTGGTTGCCGCCCGCATTCACAGCCGGAAGTCGCGGGGAAGGCGGGGACACCGGGCGCTCTAACCTCATCGACCCGGTAGCACGGCGGTAGCACCGTATCGTAAGTGCTTGTCGTGTCCACACTCGCGAGCGGTGATTTGATGAGTGACTAGTGAGTCAGGTCCCTCGTCGGATTGTTGCTACCACGCTGCTACCACTCCTACATCACCCACCCGACATCAAACCCCGACAGGTCCGTGCCGGACGATCCAGACCCATCCGCTCCTACAACCGAAAGATCCCAGGAGCCGTGGTGGTCTTGCTTCTTTTAATCAGGGGGTCGGTGGTTCGATCCCACCACGGCTCACCATTCACTTCAGTAAATCCTTTCGAGCAGTTCTGCGCAGCTCCATCTGTGGCCATCTTAGATCGAATGACGGCATCTCAAAGCAATGTCTGTCCTCGTGCCATGCGCTTGAGAATGGACAAGCCGACAAGGCCCGCGCCCAAAAGGATGAGCGTGCTGGGTGCAGGAACCCCAGGGGTCCCCCCCCACCACAGTCAGGGCAGCCTTGGGTAATTTCTCCGAAGACCGTCAGCCCCGCAAGATCAAAGCCCCCAGGCTGCACGGTGTTGAACTGACCGAGTATTGCCCCATCGCTGATACGGACATGAAAGACGGTCCCGGTGCCGCTGAGATTACCCGTCCAAAACGTGGTTCCGTCCGGGTCCAGATTGAGGGCAAAAAGAAAGGTGCCCGCCGGAATCGTATAGGTCTGGACTACAGCGCCGGAGCTGTTCAGCCGCAGCACGTTGCTAGTGTGGGCAACAAGCGCCCCGCCATCGGGCAAGAGCCTGAGCGCGAAGCTTTCGCCGCCCAGACTGTTGGTGAAATCAGGAAGCTGAGTGTTGGTCGCCGTGTCGAACCGCCTGATCGATCCACCCTCGGAGGTATAGAAGATGGTGTGCTGATCCGCCGCGAGGTCGATCCAATCGGTGCCGCGAGGTCCTACCGTTACGGTGAAGGTGTTGAGCAGAGTACCGGAGGAGGTAAATTCTCTGATGATGTTTCCCCCGGCGCCCCCCACATAGAAATTGCCGGAGTTGTCGAAGACGAGAGACTCATTGTTTACGGGATTATGGCCCGCAATAAGATTTGCGGTTAGCAGCGTGCCACTATTGTCGAACTTCGACAGTGTGCTCGTCTGGAAGCCTGTGACGTAAAAGTTCCCGGACGAGTCGAACGCCGATCCCGTCACCTCCGAGGAGCCGGTTGTAGTATTCAGGACTTGCACAAGGGTTCCGGCTGGCGTGAATTCGTTGACGGGCCCATTGCCGACCGAGGCGAAGATATCGCCTTTGGTGTACGGAAGGGCGCAGACCACCCCCTGCATCGAAAGCACAGCGACCAGCACCACTACCGCGCCGATGGTCCATTCGCTTGCTCTTCTCATGCTGGGTCCCTCCCCTTCTCCGTCTAGGTGGCGAGTACTCCAGACTTATCTGCAGACCCCGCAAGGATCGTACCCGAATCCTCAAGTACCTAATTACTTGGAGATGCGAACCATGCACTTTCGGCACTGTAGCCAAAGCTTACAAGATGCATTCCCAGAAGTGTCGCCAGCATTTACATCGAGAACCGGACCTGACCGGGCCCACGGTCAAGTCTCTGATCTAACGTGGATTGCCTTAGTACAAATTGTCGGGAAAGCTTACAATCAGTCCGCAGTGAGTGCCCTACAGGCGTAAGAAATAGCTCCGGGCTGACGTAAAACTTTCCGTTCGGCTAGAGGATCCTGTGAATCAAGCTCCTGCTTAGTTCTCTTGAGAGATCCGGGCACGAACGCGACACGGGCTGAGCCTCCGAAACCTAGGACTCGCTTTGCTGCAATAGGATGTAGGTGGCCAGACCGGCACGCTCGACGGTCCTGCGTATGTTCATCCCTGACGCGACCTCGTTCTGCTTGGATCCTTTTGGGGCTGGGCCTGCGGGCGTGGGACCCCGCAAATGCCCACATCCCGCCAGACTGCCTCACCGCCCCCTGCTGCTACTCCTGGTGTCACTCACTGTGCGACTCACCAGTCATCGCTGATCGCGCTCTGTAGTCGTCGGCGAGAGTCCAAGTGAGATGGGCGACCGAGACTTCTAGCCAAGGCAAGGAGCAAGCAGCACGTGGCAGATCGGACGGGTTAGGGCTGAGCGTTTCCGCGCGCGGGCATCGTAACAAGCATCGTCGCTGAGCGAACAGATGAGGCAACCAGCGGTCCTGCGCAAGCCGTAACGCGCCTTGTTCTGACTTCTCTTCCTTTGCAGCCGTAAGACTGCGTACGCCCGAATACGCATGCCACCGAGGGGCCTGTGCTTACTGTTCGCTTCCTTCTTGACAGCGCTATCTCAAACCGGGGATCGTCATCCTCACCATGAAAGGGGAGACCTATGGCATCCGTATATCGCGACGCCGGATTGGTGCAGGGGGCGACAAACCACGAGCTCATCAAGGCACTGCAGCGCGATCTCCGCGCGCTTGGTTATCTCCGACAGGGCATTGACGGTGAACTCGGGCACGGCACTCGTCTAGCAGTGTGTCGATTGCAGCATGACCTGCTGCACAATGACGGATCGTCAACGGCGGGCGACGGCAACGCCCCGTGTGCCATGCAGGGATTCAACAGGGGCCGCGTGGCCGCGATCGACGGCGTCGTGTCTGCAGGCGTGGCCGATTGCATCGCCGACCTTTTAGCGGCCGACGTCTACCCGAAAGTACCGAGCGCCGCGGATGGCGCTGCGGCCAATGCCGCCGCGGTCCAGGTGATCACCAATAACCCGAGCACCGTCGCCCCTACCCCGTTCATGCTCGCCATGTTCCGCCAGGAGAGCAATCTCCGGCACTACTGTGTCCCCACGGGCGCCAATTCGGACAATTTCGTCACCCTCGGCCTGGACACGAAGTTCCCGGAGCAGCCGAACCGTGTCACGTCGCGCGGCTACGGCCTGGGCCAGTTCACCATCTTCCACCATCCGCCCCGCCCCGCCGAGGTCGCCGATTTCATCCTCGACCCCGTGCGAAATGTCGCCAAGGCGCACACCGAATTCCGCGAGAAGTTCGACCATTTCGTCGTCGCCTCGCCGCCCGGGGGAGCTGACGACCGCCGCGCCGAGCACCCAGGTGAGCCCCTACGGCTATGCAAATTCCCGTCGAGCGACCCCCGTTTTCTGCGCGATTGCCGCGCGTGCGCCGCCGAGGCCCCGCAACTGACCATCCGGGCCGACACGCCGGTGATCGCTGGGTCCGCCACGAAGTACGGCGACCAGGAGCTTTACCACGAGTACCCGCTCACCGAGGTGCCCAACCGGGCGGCCTTTGAATGCGACTGGCCTTATGCCGCGCGACGCTACAATGGCAGCGGTCCGCTGTCCTACAATTATCAGTCCCGCATCCTGCGGAACTTGGTGACGTGATCGCTCAGACGGATCGGCCCTGCGTGTCGCCCTGTCGTTCGATCGGACGCGTGCCGGCCGCGGCGCTGTTGGGAGGCACATGACAAGCAACATCGTGCTCTGCTCGGATGGGACGGGCAACTCCACCATCAAGAACCGCGGCACCAACGTCTACAAGCTCTACGAAGCGGTCGACATCGTGCCCGCGCCGAACCAGACGCGCCAGGTCGTCTTCTATGACGACGGAGTCGGCACCGGCAGCCTGAAGCTCGTGCGCGCGTTCGGTGGCGCGTTCGGGTATGGGTTCGCGCGCAACCTGCGCGACCTGTATACGGATCTCGCCCGCGTCTACGACCCGGGTGATGGCATCTACCTGTTCGGCTTCAGCCGTGGCGCCTACACGGTGCGCGGCCTGGCCGGCCTCATCGCCACCTGTGGCATCGTGCGGGGGAGCGGGTGCTCGGAGCCGGATCTGCGCCGCGCCGTCAAGGCCGCGTATGACGTCTACCGGCTCAACTACCGGCCCGATACCGACGCGAACCGGGAGGACTCGAGGCGGCGCGCGGAGGCGTTCCGGAAACAGTATCGCGTCTACGAGCCCGGCGATCCCGTCCGCATCCGGTTCATCGGCGTGTGGGACACGGTGGGTGCCGTGGGATTTCCCGACGGCACCTGGCCCAAGCGGCTCCTGTGGATCCTCAGCGGGTACCGCGTGCCGTGGTTCAAGAACTACTACCTCAGCCACATCGTCGATCAAGCCTGCCACGCGCTGGCGATCGACGACGAGCGCCGCACGTTCCATCCCGAGTTGTGGGACGAGCGCGTCCCGTCCGACTCACGTGTCCCCGAACAGCGGCGAGCTCTCGGGCGCGACGGCAAGCCGAGAGACGCCCGGCTCGAGCAGGTCTGGTTCGCGGGCGCGCACTCGAACGTGGGCGGTGGCTATGTGAAGCACGGCATGTCGCTCGTGACCCTGCACTGGATGATGCGGCGGGCCGAAGCGGCCGGGCTGCGGTTCAGCCCACTCGACAAACAGATGTATGCCGAGCGGCAGAACCCGCACGATCATCTCTACGACTCTCGCCGAGGCCTCGGCGCTTCGTATCGGTACCGGCCGCGCGAGCTCGGCGGCATCTGCGCCGAACGCGGAATCGACACGCCTCGCGTCCATGCAAGCGCGATCGGCCGCATCGCCTATCGCACGGAGGGCTACGCGCCCGGCAACATTCCGCCGGGCTGCACCATCGTGGGCGACATCCTCGACCCCACCGTCCTGAAGAAAATCGAGGGCACCGTCAACACAACGCTGGCGGCGGGGATGCCGCTCAACTCCGTGCGCGGGCTCGTAGCGGTTCGAAAGATCGGCTACTGGATTTCGCTGATCACGACGCTGGCGCTTCTCGGCTGGCTGGTCTGTCGGAGCGTGCGTACCCAGCACTGGAATTCGACCGCGGCGGCGCTCGTCTCGCTGAGTGGCGTCGGTGGCCTGGCATGGGACCTGTTGAAAGCCTATCCGCTCCAGGTCCTCACCTTGGTCCTCATCATTGCCGTGAGCTGGTACACGACGCTGTGCGTGCGGCGGAACATGCACGACCGTTTCGCGGACGTCTGGCGCAAGAGCGCCGACGATCTCCGCCACGCTCGATAGCCGCCAGGCTCAGAAATCGACGTAGGGTTCCTTGGCGATTCCCTGCTGAACGAGCCCTGCACGATCTGCGGCAAGCGAGCTCCGCATGTGAAGCCCTTCTACTCGGCTGGGCTCGTTGTGCGCGTCCATAGAGCGTGCGAAGCCACGTGGAACCAGGAACGCGACGCGCTCACAGCTTGAGACCCACCCTGCCCTTTGTGCTGTGGCGTGACTCCTTGGGACCCCCGCAAATACCCACATCGTCCCGGCCTGCCCCACGGCCCCTCTGGTGCTACTCCTGGTGTCACTCACGGTGCGACTCACCCGTCATCGCCGGTCGCGCCACGTAGTCGTCGGCCGAGAGTCCAGGCACCGGATTGCAGCCTATGTGGGGTGGAAGGTTACCGTTGCCCAAGTGAGATGGACCGAAATATCCGCCCGGTTGGAGTCCCGTCTGGCGCACGAGCCGGGAGGAGGTTGCTCTCGACCACAGCTCTGCTTCGTTGAGTCCGCCTGCACGCCTCACATCTCCCAGGTCGTCTCGGCGAGAGTTGACCCTCAAGGTCCACCTGACGGTGGGGCATTACGCACGCCTCCGGACCACTCGGAATACGCTCCTGGATGGCGGCCGGCTGGAGCGCGAGGGTGCGGTAACGGTAGCATCCAGGCCTGACAAGAAATCAGACAATCATGGCACTTGCCGTGGCGGCGATCCGGCCGAGGGAAATTTCTTCCCTGGTCTCGATCTGTCGCTGCTACAATCCCCGCCGGCCCGCTTGCCAATCCCTCGGGAAGGCTGGGGATCCAATCCAAGACGCAGGCGAGGAGACCAAGTCATGCGCACTGGAGCACTGCTCGCCCTTGCCGCGCTGCTCGCCCTGTCGTCCGTCCACGCCGAGTCGAGCTACGGCTCCAAAGCCGAAGCCGTGGCGATGGTCAAGCGAGTGCAGGAAACGTTCAAGAAGGAGGGAGCGGAAGCGACCTTCAAAGGGGTCTCGGACAAATCGACCAAGGCGTTCCATGATCGCGACCTCTACCCGTTCATCTACGACATGTCGGGCGTATGCGTCGCACATGGCGCCCGCCCGGCCCTGATCGGGAAGAAGCTCATCGACCTGAAGGACCAGGATGGCAAATATCTCATCCGCGAAATGATCACGATAGCGCAGACGAGCGGCAGCGGATGGGTCGACTACAAATGGCCCAATCCGCTCACGAACAAGATCGAGGACAAGTCGAGCTACATCGAGAGGATGGGCGATTATTTCGTCGGCGTTGGAATCTACAAGCCGTAGACGTGACGCCGCAGATCGACGTGCCAGCGCAGTCCCAGACGACCCGGCTCGGCTCGGCTGGCCTTCGCTCTGCCGCGCGTATCTTTCAGAATCTGTCTATCCAGATCAAGGCATCGGCGGCATCGATCGTGCTGCTGGTCTGCTTGCTCGCGCTCGGGGCGAACGTCTATGTGACCTCGAGCCGGTCCGCGTCTGGACTGCGGACCCTCTCCCGCGATCTGGTCGCGAAGCAGCACGCGTTCTCGGATGTGAGCAGCGCGGTGGTCTCCACGCACATGAAGATCTTTCGCTACGTGTCGTGGGCGAGCAACGGCGTCAGCGAGAAGCTGCTCGATCCGCTGCATGGCGAGATTATCGGCGACCTCGACACATTGTCGAACCGCATCGCCGCCCTCGCCATGCGATCCGACCTCTCCCCGGAAGAACGCGCCACTCTCGACGCCCTCCGGGTGAAATGGGGGGACTGTAAGGCCAAGGCCAAGGACACCGTCGACGTCGGCCAAACGGACGCGGCGATGGCAGCGATGATGATCGGCCAGACGGACGACAGCTTCAAGGCGGTAGATGCCGACTTCGAGAAGATGTCCGCTGCCACGACGGCGGAAGCCAACGCCCTGAGCAGTGCACTCTACGCGGCATCCATTCGCAACCAGCACATCATCGTCTATGGCACGCTCATCGCGTTAGTCGTGAGCATCCTCATCGCCTTCGTCGTCGGCCGCTCCATCGTCACGCCGATCAAGTCCATTACCGGCGTCATGCAACGCCTGTCGGCCGGCGAGACGGAGGTCGAAATCGGCCACCGCGACCGGCGCGACGAGATAGGCTCGATGGTCGAGGCGATTGATGTGTTTCGCCGGAACATCATCGAAAAGCACGTGATCGAGCAAAGGCTGACGGAGGCGATCGAAGCGATTTCGGAGGGTTTCTCTCTCTACGATGGCGAAGATCGGCTGGTCATTTGCAACACGCGCTACAAGGACATGTTCTCGTACGGCAACGCCGCGGTCGTGCCGGGGACCACCTTCGCCAAGATCGTCGAGTCGACGGTCGCGAGCGGGTTGATCGAAGATGCCAAGGCCGACGGCGCGGCATGGCTGGAGCGGCGCATCGCGCTCCATCGACACCCCTCGGAACCGCACGTGCAGCGTCGTTCCGACGGCCGATGGATTCGCGTCAGCGAGAGGCTGACGGACAACGGCGGTGTGGTCGCAACCTACACGGACATCACCGAGCTCAAGCTGCGCGAGGCGGAACTCGCCAACCTCGTGCACGAGCTCGAAGTCGCGCGCGACGCCGCCGATGAGGCGAGCCGGACGAAGTCCAGGTTCCTCGCCAACATGTCGCACGAGCTGCGCACGCCGCTCAACGCCATCATCGGCGTGACAGAATTGCTGCAGGAGGACGCACGTGAATTCGAGCGCACAGACGAGGTCGAACCACTCGACCGCGTGCAGCGCGCGGCGCGCCATCTGTTGGCCCTGATCAACGACATTCTCGATCTGGCCAAGATCGAAGCGGGCAGGATGGAGCTGGTCCTCGAGAGCTTCCCGATCGCGACGGTGATCGAGGACGTGTTGCGTACCGTCGAGCCGATTGCCAACAAGAACGGCAACCAGCTCGTGATGAGCTTTTCGCCCACGATCGGCTCGATGTATGCGGACCAGATGCGCGTGCGCCAGGCCTTGATGAACCTCGTCAGCAACGCCAGCAAGTTCACCGCCAAGGGGACGGTGACCGTGTCCGCTTCGCGACGGCAGATGAAGGAAGGCGAGCGCATCGAGTTCGTCGTGGCGGACAGCGGCATCGGCATGACGGCGGAGCAGGTCAGCCGGCTATTCCAGGAGTTCTCCCAGGTCGATTCGTCGACCACGCGCAAGTACGGCGGTACGGGGCTCGGGCTCGCGATCAGCCGCCGCTTTTGTCAGATGATGGGGGGCGACATTTCGGTCGAGAGCCAGCCAGGTCAAGGCTCGAGATTCACCATCACGCTGCCGGATCGCGTCGGGGACGCCGAGGAGGCGGCTCGCACGGCAGAACCGGCGCGGTCACAGGTGGTGGTTGCGTCGTCACGGGAGGCGCCGCTCATCCTGGTGGTGGATGACGACCAGACGGTGCGCGAGGTGATCGGACGTTACCTCGAGCGAGAAGGATTTGCGATCGCCGAGGCGACGGGCGGATACGAAGCGTTGCGGCTGGCACGCGAACTGAGGCCGGCGGCGATCTCCCTGGACATCGCCATGCCCGATCTCGACGGCTGGAGCGTGTTGGGCGCCATCAAGGGAGATTCGCGGCTCTCCGAGATTCCCGTGGTACTGGTGACCATGCTCGACGAAAGGAACCGTGGTTTTGCCCTCGGGGCCAGTGAATACCTGGTCAAGCCGATCGACCGCGACAAACTGGTCCGCGTGTTGCGACAGCTGAGCACGCCCCCCGGCAGCAGCATCCTCGTGGTCGACGACGATCAGGCGGCGCGCCGCAGCCTGCGGATCGCGCTGGAGCAGGCCGGTTGGGAGGTCGGGGAGGCGGAGGACGGCCAGGCTGCGCTCGACCGTCTCCATGAGGTCCGGCCCAGCGTCGTCCTGCTCGATTTGATCATGCCGGAGACCGATGGCTTCGAAGTTCTCGAGGCCATGCGCCATCACGACGAATGGAGGAACATACCGGTGATCGTGATCACGGCGCGCGACATCACGGCGGAGGATCGGACGCGCCTCAATGGGCGAGTCGCGAGCGTAATTCAGAAGGCCGGGCCGGGCGACATGTTGCATAAGGTACGCGTCGAGATCGAAAAATGTATCAGCCGGGGGACGCGCGGCCGGACGTGATCGACGGACTCGAGTCTGTCGCGACGGACGCTGTCGAGCGACCCCTGCGCGTTCGAGCTTCGAGGATGGAAAACGGAGACTCGAAACCGCGGGCTAAAGTAGCGTCGATATAGCGGACGAGCGCGCCCTCTCAGGGGCGGGTTTTCCCTGCTGCTGATCGCGGGCGGCAGTCTCAACCGCCCGATTTCCTAGTGGTCGACAGGGGCCGACTCGAAGGTGTCTGCGAGGAAATGATGCGTATTGGCTTGCGACGGCCACCGAGGCGATGGCGCGGGCTTGCGGTGGCCTTCGTCGTCACGATCCTCGGAGGCGGCTGTGCGCCGCTGCGCACCGTATGCGCGCCCGGGACGTGGGCCCCGACGACAGCGGAGGTGACGTGGAGTGCGGGGCCGCACGGAACAGGGTCCGTACCTGCGATGTCGTGCGAGGCGGCGCCTAAATGAGGGCGGCATCGTCCTCGAAGCGAGGCCGGCCTCATGACTTTGCCGCCACTGTGCGGGAGCCGGGCACCCTGGTCCTCCTCGGCATGGGCGCTCTGGCGTACGCAGCGAGTCTGGCGATGCCGCTGAGCTACCGCTCCTCGTAGGGACGCCCGAAGGGGACGGGCGGGCCGGCGAAGGCGCGATCCAGCCACCAGCTTCGCGGGCGCCAGAAGGTACGCGAGTCACCGGGGGAAAAGCGATCGCCGCAGAGATCCTCCCTCACGAAGAAAGCGTTGAGCCCCACGATGTCGCAGCCGACGAGCCGGAGCCCCTTTCGCCGGGCCAGCGCCTCGAACGAGGCGAGCGACGCGCCGAAGTAGGTGCTCCGCTGGTCCCACTCGTAGGTAGGGTTGTAGGCCATGACCCAGCGGAGGGGAGCCGGCACGTAGGCGTTGTACTCCGCCACCACCACCCGCGGCTCCACCACGGTGAGCGCTTCCCAAAGGTGATAGTCGTTGCCATCGATGTCGACGGAGAGGAGATCGATAGGGCCGGAGGCGCCGGCGCCGCGAATGACCTCATTGATGTTCTCGCGCGTGAGGAAGCTCCGCACGCAGCGGAGACGCCCCGCTTCGATCGCCGCTGGATGATTCCGAAGCTGGGCCTGGTGCATCTGCTCGTCGCCTTCGAGCCAGACTCCGCGCCAGCCCTGGCCCAGGAGGTAGGCGGTGTTGTTCTCCAGGCCGTCGCCGGTGCCGAACTCCACGAAGCTGCGGTGCTCTTCGCCGATGCGCCGGAAGATCTCCGCGAGGATCCCGTCGGCGTCGTACTGGGACAGCGCGCGGAATCCGTGGAGCTCGAGCCGCTTGGGATCGACGCGGGCGATCTTCTCCAGCTCCCGATCGAGCTGGGCCCGAGCGAGCAATGGCTCGAGCCGGTTGAGGGTCGCGCTCAGCTGCGACTCGATGCGCGCGAGCCGGTCTCCAGAGCTCGAAAGGGTGGAAAGGCGTCGCCAGGCCTTGCCGAACTTCCCCGGAAGGCTCACGGGATCGACGCCTCGAGCACCATGCCCCGAATCCTGTCAGAGTAGACGGAACAAGGTCAACCCGCTCGTGCGGCAGTCTTGACTTCGGCGGTTCCGCGGTGGACTCTTCACCCCACAAGGAGGGCGGCGATGAGGGCAAACAAGCTGCTCCTGGCGGGATTGATCGTCACCCTGGTCGGGCTGTTCGTCGTGCTCAGGCACGAGCTGCATATTCCGAGCTATTGGACGCCTTTGCTGGTGGGCGTCGCCCTGCTCATCGTCGGCGTCATCCAGTCCGTGCTGTCCGGGAAGGCGAGTTCGAGATGACTCCCACCGGCGCCGCGGTGAAGGATTCGAGCGGGCTCTACGAGGTGGAGCGGCGCGCCCGCCACGCAGAGCGTCCGGGCTTCCGCATTTCCGAGCTTCAGATCGGGCCGAAGCAGCAGGTGCCCTGGCACTATCACACCAACATCCAGGACACCTTCTACGTCATTGAAGGCCGCCTGCGCATCTTCGTCCGCGATCCCAAGGAAGAGATACGCCTGGGCCCGGGAGAAACCTATGCCGTCCGGCCCGGTCGCCCGCATCTCGTGACCAATGGGGGTGACACGTCCGCCACGTTCCTGGTTTTGCAGGGAATTGGCGAGTACGACTACGTCCCGCTGACCTGAAATACCGCGAATTTGCGTCTCTCGGGCCAGTGGGGGGTGTCTACCTTGTCATACCCGGGCGCCTCTGCTAATCTCAAGTGTCTGTTTCACATGCAGTGACAG
>Ga0126374_10000315_pt1 | contig 11623 bp, 13 predicted proteins | sample PanSoiMetPlot_12_FD_89874 | JGI IMG/M metagenome (GOLD analysis project Ga0126374, IMG submission 89874) | Tropical forest soil microbial communities from Panama - MetaG Plot_12 | ecosystem: Environmental > Terrestrial > Soil > Tropical forest > Bulk soil | place: Panama | collected 2016-02-17
ATACGAGGCAGCGCGTCTCGAAAAATCCTCGCGGTTGCCACCGTAGGACATGAGCCCGCCAACCTCGACAAAGAATCTCGATGGAAAGATTGTCGGCAGCCTCTCCTTGGTAGCGAAGCCGATGATCCGGCGCACGCGCGCTGCGAGGGGGCCGACCGGCAAGACCCATAGGGCACCGGGGCGTTCCTTCGCCACCCTTGCAAGGGCTGGCTCGACGTCATCGGGGCGTTGCGCCGCTATCGCGGTGAGCGTCAGGCCAAGCCTTCGGGCCTCACCCTCCACCTGCGCCTGACCAACGGCAGTGAGACCGGGGAAAGTCGGGTCCAACATGATAGAGACCCGCGTTAGCTTGGGGACGGCCTCCTTGAGCAGTTCGAGGTACTTCCCGCCCGTCACCGGTCCGACTGTCGTGCCGGTGATGTTCCCGCCAGGGTGGGCCAAACTCGCGACCAATCCCGCCTGCTCCGGATAGATACCCCGAAGCATGACGATGGGGATGGAAGCTGTGGCCTGCTGGGCCGCCAGGGTCTCCTCGTTGAAAAATGTGATGATCACGTCGACCTTGAGGCGGACGAGTTCCGCAGCCAGCGCGGGAAGCCGATCGGTTTGGCCCGCTGCGTACCGGGCTTCAACGACGAGGTTCCGGCCCACGATCCAGCCCAGTTCCCTCAGCGCCGCGAGGAAGCCATTCCTGCTCGCATCGTCTACGGAGGCGACATCGACGCTAAGAAGCCCGAGGTGCGCGACCCTGCCAGCTTGCTGCGCCTCTACAGCGAGCGGCGCGGCGAAGAGGCCGCGGGTCACGGCACCGAGGAATGCCCGGCGTCTCACTACTCGATCACTTGATCCGCGCGTGCCAACAGCGACGGCGGGATGGTCAAGCCGAGGGCCTTGGCGGTCTTGAGGTTGATCACCAGCTCGAACTCCGTGGGCTGCTCTACGGGAAGATCGGCGGGCTTGGCACCCTTGAGGATTTTGTCGACGAATGTCGCGGCGCGGCGATAAATAGCCGCGATCTTCGCGCCGTATGACATCAAACCGCCTAGTTCCGCAAATTCCCTAAAAATGTAGACGGCTGGGAGCCGATGCCGTGCGCTTAGAGCTACGAGGTCGGCGCGGTGGCGGTCGAGGACGAGTGGATCGGCACGGACCAGGACCGCACCGACGTGTGCCCGACTCATCGCGTCGAACGCTGCCGCCAGCTCATCATCGCGCCGCACGGGAAACTCCTTCACTTCCAATCCGAGCGCGCGTGCGGGCGTCTCGAAGCCCGTGGGGCGCTCGTGCGACACAGACGGATTCCGAAGAATGCCGACCCGCGACAGGTTCGGCATCGCTTCCTTCATCAATTCGAGTTGCTTGCCGCTGAGGTCCTCCGCCAGCAGGGACAGTCCAGTGGTATGTCCTCCCGGACGCGCGAGACTGTGGACGAAGCCATCGCTCACCGGATCCATGCTGCCGGCCATCACGATGGGGATGGTCCTCGTCGCCTCCTGCGCCGCGCGAATGGCTGTGCCCGAACGTGCGACGATCACGTCCACTGGCATTCGCACCAGCTCGTCCGCGAGAGCTCGCAGGCGCTCAGGCTTCCCCTCAGCATACCGGTACTCAATGACGATGTTCGTGCCTGGTGTCCATCTCAATTCGCGCAGGGCGGCCTCGAAATTCTCCTGGTGCCGGAACGGATCGCGAGGCGGCGGGTTTGTCGGTGACAGCACGCCGACCCGCGGCACCTTCCCTGTCTGCTGCGCCTCGGCGGCGCGTGGCACGGCGAGGAGGCCGCCTGCGAGAGCCGCCATGAATCGTCTGCGTCCAAGCGGAAGGCGGAGCGGTTCGCTTCCGATAGGATCGGTCATGATCCCCCTCTGGCGAACGCTCGAACGGGCGGGAGTTTAGCAGAGGCGGGAAGACTCAAGCCACGGAAGTCGAAGGTCAACCGCTCCCTCGAGACCAACTGTAAGGGCATATACGTGATTGACCGCCGACGGTAGATTGGGCTGCCCGACAGCGACCGGGCGGCGTGGGTGGCGGTCCCGATCGCGGGCTGGGCGAACGAGCCCTTCCAAGTCACGCGCCGGAAGTCCGTGCAGTATTGCGTCCGGGTCGGGACGAAATGCTTTTATCAGCAAGGGAACGAGACCTTCTCGGAGGGCGAGGACGAGAAGGTGGTGGTGGTCAACGTGGCCTATCTCGAGCAGCACGTGCCTTTCGTGCGGGATCGGCTGAAGCGGGCCGGGATTCGGTTAGCGCACCTCCTGAATTCGACGCTAGGACAGTAGGGGGCCAGAAGGAGGTGCTCGAGGTCGAACTGGGTTGTTCCCCGCTGAACCCCGCGGCACCTCATCGTGGTCGGGGATTTCACCCCCTCATCGGCTCGGACCGTGACCGCCCCATCTATGCGCCTCGCCGTGGAGGTCGGGGCGGCCTTCCTCCGAGCCCGGAGGACCCTCGATGGCAGCCGGCGACAGGAAGCGGATTTCTCGGATTCCCGGCAGATTGCCAAGCGCCTGCTCGGCCGCGCGGCGCACCGACCACTCCTCGACCCGCCCACCGAGGCTGACCACCCCGTCCGTGCAGTCGACGCTGATGGAGCGGCGGCTGGTGACGGGATCGGCCAGCAGCATGGCCCGCGCCTGGGTGACCAGGCTCATGTCCCTCATCATGAGGCGGGAGGCTTCGGTGGATCGGAAGCGCGGGTGCTGCAAGGCCTGCTGCACGAGTCCCGCGCCTTCCTCTGCCTCGAGCCGGTCGGTATTGATCACGAGGTCGTAGAGCAGCGGGTTTTCCAAGTCGACGTGATAGAGGAACCACACGCGGCCCGCGCGCTCGCGATCGGACTGGCGGACGCGGTCGAGCGCATCGGCGGAATCCAACCCGAGGGCCTGGGCCACGCGTTCGGCTCGCTGTCCTTCCGACGCGGTGACGCGAGCCCGCAGCGTGTGGGGCGTTCTGGCCAGAATGATGGTCGACGCCAGGCCCACCAGCACGATGTCATCGCGGGCCGCCAGTTCCTGCACGGTGGCCTCGACGTACTGGGCGAACCGCCGCTGAGCAGTGCTGAGGCGGTCGACGAGGGTCGGCCGCTCCTCGACAGCGTGGCTCAGACGCCCCGCGTCTTCGCCGAAGCGATCCGCCGCCTTGCTGATGATGTCCCGCTCGGCGAACTGGTAGCCGAGGCTCGCGGCCACGGCGTGACCGATCTCGACTCCCAAACTGCCCATGTTCTCGGAGATGGCGACGACGCTCATAGGGCACCTCCTCGGTGAGGCCAAGAGTCCTCGCCGGCCCCGACGACGGCGGCGAGGGCGTTGTTGAGGGATCTTGTCCAGAGCTCGCAGGCGGGGATCGTGGCGACGCGAGCCACATCGACCGGGGTGAACGATGCATGGCTGCCATCCCTCTCCTGGCCGGCACCCTCTCGGCCAGATCCGGTGAACGGAACTCTAACGGGTATCACGCGGGCGTGTCAACCGCGCGCATCGCCCTCAACCAGAAGACAAGCGCCGACGCTCCGCCCTGAGACGCCAAGGCGCGAGTAGTCGCGTGTAGTACGGGCAAAGGCCAGCCGCTGACCCCGCGTGAGGCTTTGGCCGTCGAGGAGATCGACGCCGACACGCCCCGTTAGGTTTACGTCATGATCTGCGACCTGTGAGGTCTAACAGACCCTGCCTTGGAGCACTAATGGAGACAGGCGTGTTCTAGCGAATCACCTCTCACGGCGGAACTTGGTCGGCGGCCCGGCGACGAGCCACCATGCCGCTGAAGGGGAGCGGATCGAGTGCCCTGAGGATGTCGTGTCTGCTAGGCGTGCCCTGCCGGGGGCACCACCGACCTCACATAGGCGAGGCCAGCCAGGACGCCTGCACACGCTGCGATCCCGCGGAAGGTGACGCCGCCCTCTGCGGGGAGCAGCGCGAGGCGGCCGGGCACGGGGATCGCTCTGTTACTCATGTTGGCGGAGAAGGCCCCGTCGCGGCTAGTCCGCCTCGGCCATCACCGTGACGGTGACGCGTCGCTTCTTGTCTTCTGGGGTGCCGCGGTCATCGAGCGGGCCCATCCTGATCTCCTGCACCCGGGAGAGTTCCACGCCCTTCGCTTCGAGGAACCGCCAGACGGCTTCGACCCGGCGCTGGACGAGGCTGTAGTTGTAGTCGCGCGCGCCCGTGGGGTCGCTGAAGCCCCTGAGCCGCACGACTAGGGTTGGCCCGTCCTGGAGCTCCTTGACCACGCCGAGGAGTGCAACCTGCGCGCCGTCCGGCAGGTCCGCCTTAGCGAAGGCGAAGTAGATGTCGACCGTGTCCACAACCTTCTGCTTGTAACGGTTCGACCAGAGACGCGTCAGGCGGCCGTCCACGCCCTCGGCCCTGGTCATCGCGGCATCCGCTCGTTCGTTAGCGCTGCGCGCGAGCTGATCGGTGGTCTTGATCCGGTTGCCGAGCCCGTCCATGCGCTGATTGATCTCGGCTTCCTTCTTGTCCATGAGGCCGCGGACCCAGTCCTCCGTCGCGCAACCAGAAACGGCCACGAGAACGGTGGGCAGCAGCACGCCGATCCTCATCAGGTGCACCATTGCGCACTCTCCTCTCATCCGGGGTTGGCGATAGAGCCCGATCGCCCCGCAGTGACGGCGTCCACCCGCGCCGCCTCGCGTCGGCGAGCCCGTCAACGCGTCCCAATATGTCAGCCTTGAGCGACCGGTGAGATGGGTCCGCCTCTGGCGCTGTCATCAGGTGCGCCTCGGTGGCAAGCGGCGGCGAGGAGGCTGGCGGTCACGGCACCGAGGAATGCTCGACGCTCCACTACTGGATCACCTCATCCGCCCGCGCCAGCAGCGCCGGCGGGATCGTCAGTCCGAGGGTCTCGGCGGTCTTGAGGTTGATGACCAGCTCGAACCTCGTTGGCTGTTCGACCGGAAGATCGGCCGGCTTCGCGCCCTTGAGGATCTTGTCGATATACACGGCGCACCGTCGCCATATATCTGGCAGGTTTGGGCCGTAGGTCAGAAGCACTCCGGAACTTGCCCATCGACGATCGGATACCAAGGTCGGGAGCCGCCGGCTCAAGGCGAATTCGATGATCCTCTGCCGGTACGGAGTCATAGTCAGGCTGACATAAAGACCGTCCGGCCGGCGAGCAGCCACGGCAGCCAGGGTCGGCTCCAGTTCAGCGGGACTGGCGATCGCCCCGGAAATTGCTGTCATGCCGAACGCCCTCGCCTGGTTTTCAGTCTCCCTCCAGGCCAGCGCGGACGCTTCGTTTGTCGGATTCCACAGGACGCCCAGTCGCGCAAGCCTGGGCAGGGCTTCCTTGAAGAGCTGGTATTGCTTGGCCTGCACCTCGAGGAGCTGATTCGAGATCCCGGTGACATTACCGCCGGGGCGCCCCAGGCTCGCGACCAGGCCCGTTCGCTCCGGATCCTGGACGCCAACGAGAACAATGGGGATCGAGGAAGTGGCCGCCTTGGCCGCCAGGGCTGCCTGCGTGCTGGTGGTGAGGATTATGTCGACTTTCAGCGCAAGGAGCTCGGCGACGAAGCTCGGGTACCGCTCCTCCCGGCCCTCGGCGTAACGACGTTCGATGATGAGGTTCTGTCCCTCCGTGTATCCATGCTCGCGCATCCCTATACGGAAAGCTTCCCAGATCGGATCAGCTGGGGAAACAGCGCTTATCCCAAGGTAACCGACCCGCCAGACCTTTCCCGCCGGCTGCGCCCCGTCGGCGAGCGGCGCGGCGAAGAGCCCACTCGCGAGAGCGGCCAGGAACGCCCGCCGCTTCACTACTCGATCACCTCGTCTGCGCGCAGGAGGAGGGACTGCGGGATCGTCAGGCCGAGCGTCTTGGCGGTCTTGAGATTGATCACCAACTCGAACTTCGTTGGCTGCTCAATGGGCAGATCGCCAGGCTTGGCGCCCTTCAGGATCCTGTCGACGAAGACGGCCGCGCGTCGCCAGGCGGCCACCGTGTCTGGCGCGTAGCCGATGAGCCCCCCGGCCTCGACGTTCAGCACGAAGCTGTGCATCGACGGCAGCCGGTACGTCGCCTCGAGACTGGCGAGCCGTGCGCGGTGGGTCACGAACAGCGAGTCTGCCACGACAAGGAGTGCCTGCACCCGCTGCTTCGCCATGGCCGCGAACGCGCCGTCAAAGTCGCCTGGTCCGCGTGCTTGCAGGGCGTGAAGCTGCACGCCTACGGATCGTGCGGCCTCCTTCACGTCGCGCATGGCGAGCGCGTTGCCCGGATTGGCCGGGTTCGAGAGCACCCCGACCAGGCGAAGCCCGGGGATCGCTTCCTTGAGGATCTCGAGCCCTTTCCCGATGATCACGAGGTCGACGCCCCACGCCGTTCCGGTGACGTTTCCCCCCGGACGCGCAAGGCTTGCGACGAGACCCAGCTCGACCGGCTGCGCAGCGCCCAGCATGACGACGGGGATCGTGGTGGTCGCCTTCTTGGCCGCCAGAGCTGGCGGCGTCGGTCCCGCGGCAATGAGGTCCAGCTTGAGCCCAACCAGATCGGCGGCGAGTGCGGCGAGTCGGTCCGAGTTGCCCTCCGCGTATCGATGGACGACGGCGATGTTCTGGCCCTCGATCCACCCGAGCTCTCGCAGTCCCTGCCGGAACCCCTTGACGTTCGGCGAGCTGGCGTCGGTGCCCGTGAGCAAGCCGATCCGGTAGACCTTCCCCGCCTGCTGCGCCTCCGCTGCGAGCGGCACGGCGAGGAGGCCGCCAGCCACGGCGCCGAGGAATGCTCGACGCTCCACTACTCGATCACCTGATCCGCCCGTGACAGTAACGAGGGAGGAATCGTCAGGTCGAGTGCCTCCGCGGTCTTCAGGTTGATGATCAGCTCGAACTTGGTGGGCTGTTCTACGAGTAGGTCTCCTGTGCCGGCGAGGAACGTGCGGCGGTTCATCACTGGATCACCTCATCCGCCCGTGCCAGCAGCGAGGGAGGGACCGTGAGACCGAGAGCTTTGGCGGTCTTGAGGTTGATGACGAACTCGAACTTGGTGAGCTGCTCGACCGGCAGGTTGGCAGGCTTGGCACCTTTCAGGATCTTGTCCACGTACAGAGCAGCACGCTTGTACAGATCGTGAAACTGCGTGCCGTAGGACATGAGGCCTCCAACCTCGACGTACTCCCTCTGGCCATAGATCGCGGGCAGGCGGCTTTTGCCTGCCAGCTCTGCGAGGCGAGCGCGATGCGTCGTGAAGAGGGGACTCTCCAGAAACAGGAGACCGTCGGTGCCCCGCACCGCCTTGCCAGCAGAGTCAAAATCATTCGGCCCCTGGATCGACACAGGCTCGAGCCGCACGCCGAGCGTGCGCGCTGCGACCTGCGCACCCTTGAGCTGGATGGGTTGGTCAGGTTGGCCGGATGCCAGAGCACGGCAACTCGCTTTAGGCTGGGGACGATTGCCTTGAGCAGCTCCAGGCGCTTGCCGGCAAAATCCTCGGAGGTGGTGGCTAGTCCGGTGATATTGCCACCCGGACGCCCCAGGCTTGGGACAATCCCCAACCCGACTGGGTCCACGACACCCACAAAGACGATCGGCACCGACGTGGTCGCCTTCCCGGCCGCCAGAGCCGCTGGTCCAGCCGAAGCCAGAATGACATCAACCTTCGAACGGAGCAGGTCTTCAGCCAACTGCGGAAGCTGGTCGACGCTGCCGTCGGTGACTCGGAGTTCCACAACGACATTCTGACCATAGACATATCCCCGCTCGCGCAAGCCTTGCTGAAAGCCGTCGAGGTAGCTCTCGGGCGGCTGGCCCCCCCGCAGGAACCCAATCCGGTACACCTTCCCAGCCTGCTGGGCCTCGGCGCCGAGCGGCACGGCGAGGAGACCGCCGGCCACGGCACCGAGGAACGCGCGCCGCTCCACTACTCGATCACCTGATCGGCACGCAGGAGAACTGACTGCGGGATCGTCAGGCTGAGAGCGCGAGCCGTCTTGACGTTCACGACCAGCTCGAATTTGGTGGGCTGCTCGATAGGTATATCCGCGGGCCTGGCGCCTTTCAGGATCTTGTCCACATAGGTCGCAGCCCGTCGATACATCTCGTAGCGATTTGGCCCGTAGGCAATGAGGCCGCCGGCGTCGGGAAATTCCCGGTAGCCGTAGATCGCCGGCAGCCTCTGCCGAGCCGCGAGAGCTATGATCTGGGTCCGGTTGCCGAAGATGAGGGCGTCATCCAGGGCGATGAGGACGTCAGCGTGCCACTTCTTGGCGGTTTCCAGCGCCTTGTCAAGCTCTGGGACGGGGGGTCGGACGGGGAGGGACCGGACCTCCACCCCTGAGCCTTTCGCAATCGGCTTCAGGCGATCGAGCATCGCCGCATTGTGTTTGGCATCCTGATCCCACAACACGGCGACTCGACGCAATCTCGGAATGATTTCCCTCATCAACTCCAATCGCTTTCCGACGAGCTCTGGCCCCATGGTCGTCAGTCCAGTAAGGTTTCCCGTCGGCCTGGCCAGGCTTGACACGAAGCCGGACTCGACGGGATCGGCAACGTTGGCCATGACAATCGGTATCGTGTTGGTCGCCCGCTTGGACGCCTCAGCTCCCGACGTCGACCCCGCAACGATCACATCAACGGGAAGCTGGACCAACTCACGTGCAAAGTCATCGAGGCGTTCGGCTGCCGTCCGCCGAGCGGAACTCGATCACGACATTTTGCCCTTCGACGTAGCCCAGCTCTCGCAGCCCCTGCTGAAAGCCTCGATACCTCAGCTCGGAGGAGGCAAAGACCAGAAATCCTATGCGGGGAACCTTCCTGGTCTGCTGCGCTTGAGCGGCGAGGGGTGCAGCGAGGAGACCGCTACCCAAGCCCGACAGGAAGACGCGACGATTCATGGGACACCCTCTTCCAACTTCTTCTTTCAGGGCGGTAACGAAGAGAGCTCGGATCTCGCTATCCCCAGCTCGCCGCGCATCCTGTTGGCGCCGTGGCTGAGCTCTGCCCGGCACTTGTCAGAGTAGGCCTCCCGCCATCCGGGCGTCTCGCACACCCCCGCACACGGCGCAGGTAGGGCCGCAAGAGGCTACCACGTCTGGCTTTGGTAACGGCCATCGGACTACCGCGGGGCACTATCGGTAGTGCACCCGATCCGAAATCGGTTCTAGCTCTGTTGGCGTTCGAGCCTCTTGCGCTCCTACGCGTCACCGAGTAGCATCCGCTCACGATGGCCAGTGGGCCTCGGCACACGGAAGGAACCACTCTAGCAGCCGTCTGGATCACGTGCTCGCGGGAACTCGTCGCGCAAAATCGCGCGCGCCTCAGTGACACCCAGGTCCTCATCGCGCTCAACCGCCGTTGGCTGAACCCGTGGTGGGGCCTATCCGGCAGCTCTGACCACGAACCTGAAGGGGCCCTCCTCCAGTCCGTACTTGATCGCCTTCAGCGAGGCATCCTTGTGCCCTTGCCAGCGCGCGTGGGGGCAGGGAAGGGGACACGCCAGATCTGCTCCATCTGCACGCAGGCTATCTACCCTGATGAAGTCGAAAACGAAGTAGCCATCAACGAAGGCGGTCTGACCGTTAGGCTCTGGACGCATACTGGGTGCCTCGCCATCTGGCGACGCGCATCCGAGGTTTACGCGCAGCAGCATCCTTCCTCAGCCGACGGCTACGTCGGGTAGCTCCGCGTTCTGGCTGTCGGGCGGGACCTGCTTACTGCGGGCGCCGACGAAGATTCACTTGGTATCGCGACGAACGCGCCATCAAAGCGTAGCGGGCTAGGCCGGCGAACGTGAGCGCCCACGCTCCCAGCGCGACCCAGACGAATACCGCCGCAATGGGCTCGAGCAGCGAGAGCGAGAACACGCGGATGACGCTCTGGGTGCACACCGCGTACATGCCGAGCGGGAAGACCACAGCCCAGTAATCGTGCTCATAGATCAGCGGGACGCGCTCGAGCAGGTGCCGCCAGGCCCCGAGCGCGAGCAGAATCGGGATCCACCAGGTCGCGGTCGCCCAGAACAGGAGCGTGGTTCCCTTGAGGAAGGGCAACAGGTCGGCCAGGAACGGACTCCGGCCCCCTTCGCCGACGAGGCACGCGCCGGCCAGCGTGGAGATGGCCATCGCGCCCATGTTGATCCAGTACGGCGGCGTCAGGTCGCCGGGCGAGAGGGGCAAGAACAGGACGCGGTGGAAGATGAAGGCGATCAGCCACACGTACAGCATGCTGCCGACGAGCCAGAACGCCAGGGCCACGAACAGCGGCCCCTCGGGCGCATGTGCCGCGAACGCCGGAACTAGCAGGGTCGCGAGCACGCTCACCGCCTGGGTGCCGACCACCACGAGCAGCCAGGACCCGTTGAGCCCTTCGGCCACGTTTGGCTTCGCCCGCGCCTCCATCAGCCCCGGCAGCATCACGTAGGTGAGGGCGAGCCAGCACAAAACCCCGACGACCCACAGGGCGAGCCCGGCCGCGGTCGCGGCGACCTGCAACACGCACTGGTTGCCAAGCACGCAGGGGGCGGCGACGAGGGTGAAGAACCCGGGGGCCCTCGCATGGCTTCCGAGGTCGGCGGCGAGATGGGTCCGATGGCGGACGGCACGGATGGCGAGAAGGATCCCCAGGATCGCGTAGACCGCAACATTCAGCCAGAAGAGTCCCAGGGCCAGGAGCGGCCAGCCGGCGCCGTTGAGCGCGAGCGACACGATGCCCGTCGCCATGACGATCGCAAAGATGCTGGGCGACAGGTCCCGCGCGCTCAGCACAGGAGGGGTAGGCGCGGGTGCGGGCGTGTCAGTCCCCTGGTCGCCTCACATACACGGTGTCCTGCTCCAGCTGCACTTCGTACGTGACCACATCGGCCGACGCGGGACCAGTCACCAGCTTGCCGGTGCGCACGTCGAACCGCGCGAAGTGGAGCGGGCACTCGATCTCGTGGCCCGCGAGCTTACCCCGCGCGAGCGGCGCCCCGCGGTGACCGCAGATGTCGCGCAGGGCATAGTAGACCCCCGCGACATTGGCGATCAGCACCCGCTCCCGATCGATGACCACCCACTTCATCGTCCCCGGCGAAAGCTCGGACGCCGTGGTGACAGGCACGAAGCCGTCGGGCATCCCGCTCGGACTCTAGCCCCGTCTAGCTCAGGTCGAAGCCGAAGAGCCGCGCGGCGTTCTCGGCCGTGATCTTGCGCAGGTCCGACTCGGGTACTCCTTCGAACATACGGTCCAGGAAGTCACGCGACTTGGGCCAGGTCGACTCGGCGTGGGGGAAGTCGCTGCCCCACAGCATGGTGTCGACACCGATGACCTCGCGGAGCTGCACGCCGAGATCGTCCTCCATGAACTCCACGAACATGTTGCGGCGCCAGTAGTCGCTCGGCAGGAGTCCTTCCTTCGACTTCCAACCCTTCGTGAACACTGGCCGCTCCCGGTACGTGAAGTCCATCTGCTTCAGCCAGTGAGGGATCCACGCGGCCTCGTGTTCGACCGAGCCGACCCGGAGCTTCGGATAGCGATCGAAGACACCCGCGAAGAGCATGGCGCCGAGCGAGTAGCGCACCCAGTAGTCGGTGGTGGACCGACCGGCCCCGGTGAGCTCGCCGAGGTTCATGGTGAACTCGCAGCCGGGGACGCCGCCGCGGGGCGTGCCGATGTGCAGCAGGAGC
>Ga0126374_10000320_pt1 | contig 11586 bp, 13 predicted proteins | sample PanSoiMetPlot_12_FD_89874 | JGI IMG/M metagenome (GOLD analysis project Ga0126374, IMG submission 89874) | Tropical forest soil microbial communities from Panama - MetaG Plot_12 | ecosystem: Environmental > Terrestrial > Soil > Tropical forest > Bulk soil | place: Panama | collected 2016-02-17
CGTGTACGGGCAGCGGGTGGCTCCGAAAAGTTCGAGTTTAGGCACGGCGGTAATCCTCCAGCGTTTCGCGGATCACGTGGTAAATTGAGGCCTGGACCTCCTGGATGCGCGGAATGTAGTCCGAACGAACGATCAGGGGGAAATCCGCGAGGCCACGGCGCAGAATTTCGCCACCGTCATAGCCGACGAGCGCAACGGTGACCAGGTTGCGCTTGCGGGCTTCTTCGAGAGCCAGAACGATGTTGCGCGAACCGCCGCTGGTGGAAATTCCGAAAGCGACGTCGCTTGGTTGCGCTTGTGCAATGAGCTGACGGAGGAAGATGAGCTCCTGGCCCACGTCGTTGGCGATGGCGGAGAGATTGGCGGGCTCCATCGAGAGCGAGACGGCGGGAATCGGCTGATAGTTTGAGGGCGGCATCACGCAATCGAGCGCCAAGTCGTTGGCATCTGTGGCCGAGCCGCCGTTACCGAAGAGAATGAGTTTACCGCCACGCTTCAGTTGTTCCTCGATGGCGGCAACGGCGCCGAGAATCTTCTCGGATTCTTCAGCGGCGACTTGCTCGCGGAGCGAAGAGTCGTCGCGCACCTTCATTTCAATGGAGGCCGCGACTTCGGCAATGATGTCGCGGGTCGGCTGCTTTTCCTTTCCGAGGAAAGGGTACAGGAAGCCGGCTTCGCCGACCTCGTGGCCCAATTCGCGATGTTCGAAGAAGACGTGCACCGTTTCCCAGAGCGTGTGATAGAGGACTTCGACAATCTCCTGGTGCAGAAAGGGGTCCTTCGTGACCGCGGGCGTTGAATAAGAGCCTTCGAGGCCAGGCAGGGCAAAGGTCATGGCCCCGCGCTCGTACGCCGCGCGGAGTGCCGCCCAAACCTCGAGATCCCCGTCGGGAGGACCGAAGCCCATGACCATGTCATTGGGGGTGAGAAGAACGTCGAGCCAGGGTCGAAATGCCAGAGAAAGATCTAGAGCGGGAAGAGCGCGTTTGCCGACGATGACCGGGTGCACAAATTCGACGGAGACGTGCTGGGCGTCGGTCGCGTACGGACCCCGCCCAAAGGCGAGCAGCCGCCCGCCACGGAGAAAGCGATCAGACATTTCGCGGCAAGCTTCGGCGAGGCGGCAAGATTCGGTCGAGAAAAAAGCTTGGAAGAGGGAGTTGCGGGCCAGGAGGCGGCGCTCGATTTGAGTCGTCAGTTGGTATCGCGTAGCCATCGCGTGCCTCTAGCAGATGCGCGGCAGAGGATCGCCGACGAGCATGTCGACGAGGCGCGCGCCACCGTAGCTCGTGGTCACGAAGACGCACGCAGGTGGTTGCTCGCGGACTTCGCCGATGATTCGCGCTTCCGCGCCGCCGGGCGTCGAACGCAAGGCTTCGAGCGCCCGACCGGCCTGCTCGGGGGCGACAACGGCGAGAAACTGGCCTTCGTTCGCAATGTGCAGCGGGTCGAGGCCCAAAAGTTCGCAAGCGCCGCGCACCGGGTCGCGCACGGGAATTGTTTGTTCGAACAAGGCAATCGCCAATCCGCAGTCGCGGGCGAGTTCGTTGAGTGATGTGGCCACGCCTCCCCGGGTCGGGTCGCGCATCCAGCGAACGCCCGTGCCCGCGGACTCGACCAGGGACTCGACGAGCGGAAAGACGGAGCGGGTGTCGGATTGAATTTCGGCTTCCATGTCCAACTCTCCTCGCGCCAGCAGAATCGTGACGCCATGATCGCCAATCGGTCCCGAGAGCAAGATGTGGTCGCCCGGGCGCACCGAGTCCGGTCGAACCGACACTCCGGGAATCACGCGGCCGATACCGGTCGTGGTGATGTACATATTGTCGGCTTTGCCGTGTTCGACCACTTTCGTGTCGCCGCCGGCAATGCGCACGTCCGCTTGTTCGGCGGCTAGGGCCATGGCACGGACTTCGGCTTCGAGAACGTCGGTGGGCAAGCCGGCTTCAAGCACAAAAGTGACAACCATGGCTTCGGCTCTGGCGCCCGACACCGCCAAATCGTTCACGGTGCCGTTAATGGCCAGTTCGCCGATCGAGCCGCCCGGGAACCGAAGAGGCTTCACCACGAAACTGTCGGTGGTCACCGCGATGCGCGTGCCATTTAACTGAATGTGTGCCGCATCTCCAAGCGGCCCGGAAGCGGCACCAAAGAGAAGGGGAGCGAAGAGGCCCTCGACGAGCCTGCGACTGGCGATCCCGCCGGCTCCATGGGCCATTTCGATTTGCGGCTCGCGGAACTTGATTTTGTTGGCGGAAATGGCCATGGGAGGCTCGGTTTCAGAGCGCCACCGCGTTAGCGATGGTCACGGGTTTGTGATGCTGATAGTTGTAGTGAGCCGCGCAGGAGCCTTCCGAAGAAACCATCAAGGCGCCGATCGGTGTCTCAGGTGTGCATTCGCGGCCGAAGAGTTTGCATTGCGAGGGTTTGAGGACGCCCTTGAGAACCTCGCCGCACTGCGCGGCCTTGGGATCCGTAACCCGCACGCCGGGGACCGCGAAGCGTTGCTCGGCGTCCCACTCGGCGTAGGCCGGGCGAATCTTGAGAGCCGACTGAGAGATGAACCCGAGGCCGCGCCACTCGAAATACGGCCGAAGCTCGAAAACTTCGGCCATGGCGCGGAGCGCGGCGCGGTTGCCATCCCAGGGAACCACGCGCTTGTACTGGTTTTCAACCTTGGCCTCGCCGCGGCGAAGCTGGCGAAGAAGCATGACGATCGACTGGAGAATATCGAGGGGCTCGAAGCCGGAGACGACGACGGGTTTGCGTTCGTCCTGGGCGATCCACTCGTAGGGGCGGCAGCCGATGACCGTCGAAACGTGACCGGGACCGACAAAGCCGTCGAGGCGCATGTCGGGAGAATCGAGTATCGCGCGGATTGCGGGAATGATGGTGACGTGATTGCAAAAGACGGAGAAGTTGCGGATACCCTCGAGCTTCGCGCGGAGGATGGTGAGAGCGGTGGAAGGCGCGGTGGTTTCAAAACCGATGGCGAAAAACATGACCTGCTTTTCGGGGTTCATGCGCGCGAGCTTTAGCGCGTCGGAGGGCGAATACACGATGCGCACATCCATGCCGCGGGCTTTGTATTCGAGGGGACTGCCGTGGGTTCCGGGAACGCGCATCATGTCGCCAAAGGCGGCGAAGATAGAGTCCGGGTTGGCGGTGACGGACAGCCCGTCATCGATGCGCCCCATCGGGAGTACGCAGACCGGGCAGCCCGGGCCATGGATCAGCTCAACATTCGAAGGCAGCAGATCCTTCAGGCCGAAACGGTAGATCGCGTGGGTGTGGCCTCCGCAGACTTCCATGATGCGGTAGTGTCTGGTCCGATCGGCGAGTCGGCGGATCTCCTCGCCGGCTTTCGAAATCAGTTCGGGCTCGCGGAATTCGTCAACGTACTTCATGATCCGGCGCCTCGCTCGTTGCTCGAATATTTCTCGTCTTCGAGGCCATAGCCCCGAATTTCCTGGATCGCGGCTTCACTCTCGCCGAGGATGGCGAGAGTCCGCATCTGATCGGCGGCTTCGCTTTCGCTGATTTTGCTCATGGCAAACCCCACGTGAATGAGGACCCAGTCGCCGGGTTGGATGGATTCCTCTTGGAGGAGGCCGAGGTCGACTTTGCGACGCACACCGACCACCTCGACAACGGCCTGATTGTGGCTGTCGGCGCCAAGTGCAACGATTCTACCAGGGATTGCCAGGCACACGTTCTATTCCTCCTTGCCGATTGTTTGTGCCGCCGATGTTCATGAAGCGCTTCACTCCCTCCGGCGGGCGAGGAGCTCGAATTTGCACTTGAGCTCGTCTTTCAGGCGCAAGACTCCCCCAGCAACCGAGAATTGCTTCATGCCGTAATCGGATTGACGTAGGGTGAAGTCGCCGAAAACGCGCAGCGTCGTGTCCATGTTGATCGCGCGCGCTTCGAAGGCGTGTACGTGAGTAACGCCGTGAAGCGTCAGGTCGCCCGTGGCGTTGACCTTCAGAAGACCTCCACCGTCCTTCTGCACAAGAACCTGGCGGCTCTCGTAGCGAACGTCGGGAAATCGCGCTACGTCGAGCACGCTCGAAAACATCTCCTGCTCAAGTTTTTCGCGATCGCTACGCTTCATTTCGTCCAGAACTTCAAAGGTGGCGGTCTTGATGGCGACCTGAACCGAGGCGTGGTCGTAAGTGTCCGGGGCAAACGCGACCTCGCCATCGTAGTCGCGAATGGCGATAGTCGGATTGTGGCCCAAGGCGGAGAGTATGCCGGTGGCAAAAGCCTGGACGGTAAAGCGGCTGCCGCGTGGGTCAATGACGTAGCGCACGGTCGAAAGTCCTTTTTGCGTTGCCGACGACAAGGCCGATTTACCTCCTCGCCAGACGGCGGGCATCTCGAGCCACTACATGGAACGCAGGCGAAGATAGCGTTCGATGTCCGGCAAGGCTGCCGAGGCGATGTTGCCAAGTCCCGCTTGTCCGAGCAGTTTGCGGATATTGGGATTCGACAGAATGAGCCCGGCGCCGAAAACGACGAGCGCCACGCCTCCGAGCAGATAGAGAGTGTCCCTGTCGGTCCCATTGCTGTTGTCCGAGCCGTGCGTTATTTCGAGCGACATGGCTGTCTCCTTTGGATGATGGAAAATCGTCATTTCATTCGGGGCCAATCCCCTCGGAAGATTTGGAAGACCAGTGACTCGACAAGCTCGACGGCGTCATCGATCGCGGCGCCGACGGGCTCGCTGAGGCCCATTTGGCCTTCCTCGGGCCCGAGCGTCGCGGGCACACAGCCGATCAGGAAAATCTTCTGGAGTTTGGCGCCCATGCCGGCGGCCAGGCGCAGAACGTTGACCGGGTTCATGGCGTGGGGCTCGACCACGGCGGCGCTTTCGGGCGAACCCAGGCTGTCGGCGTGAACTTCGAGAACCGATAATGAGCCGGGAGCGGCCTCTCCCGGATAAGCGTCGACCAGGATCGTGAACTCGTAGCCTTCCATGAGGGCGTAGGCCAGATCAAAGCCGCGAATGCCGAAGTCCGCGACGCGAACACCGGCCGGAAACGGGCGGCGGGCAAGGCGCTCTGCCACTTCGACGCCAAAACCGTCGTCGCCCAGAAAAATGTTTCCAATTCCGGCGATGAGGATTTTCTTGGACGTTGTCTCGGGCCCCGGCTGACCTTCGGCGTGGCCAGCCAGCTCGAGTTCGGCGGGAGCAAAGAAAAAGCGGTGACCCGGCTGGCGCATCAATCCAACGTCGCGACCGGGATCGTCATCGACGACAACGCATACATGGAGTTTTCCCTCATAATCCTGCTCGACGGACTCGATGGTAGCTGTTCTTCCCGTGAGCGCGAGGTCCAAGACGTCACCGCCTTCGCGGGGATTCAGGCGTACACGATCGCCCCGCCGCAGACGGAAGCCTTGAATCTCAACCGAGTCAAGGGCCGTCTTGTCCTCGAGTAGCTGCCATTCCCATTCGTTCAAGCGAGCTCTCCTTTCCGCGAGCGGAGGCTGCTGAGAGCTCCGTGAAGCTTCATGCGTTGCTCTTCGGTCAGATTTTCCGTGCGTTCGAGGATCTGGCGCGCGCGTTCGTCGGAAAAGCGCATTTCTCGCTTTTCCTCGTCGGTCATGGTCAGGATACGGAGGGAAAGGATTTCATCGATTTCCGCGCCGTCGAAAAGATCACCCGGACTTTCCGGCGCGACTTGGGGGTAGTCGTAGAGAATGATGGGAGAGGCCAGCAGCGTGTGGCAGTCGCCTTCCTCGCCGACCAGGACGGGCCAGAGGCCTTGGTTCCGGCAGGTCTCGACGACAGACCGAAGTGCGGCGGGAGGATCCAGAAGAGAGATGAATTCTCCCTGGGCGCTCTCGAGAATCGCGTGCGTGGAGACAAGCGAACGGAGAAGGGCGCCGTCGCGATTGAGACTTCGTGCGCTTGGAAGAGGTGAAACATTCGAAATTTCGAGCGTCACCTTAAAGAGCTCGTCTCCGAGGGGCTCGGCCCCTAATCGCAGCTCGCCTTCGAGTGCTTCCTGGCGGCGAAGGAGGGCGCCTACGAATCCACATTCCGCGCCGCCGAGCGGGTCAATCGATTCTCCGCCCAAGAATTGAAATGACCGCTTGAGCGGCGCGGAAACAAGTTGAAAGACGGGAGCCCGAACGGCGAACTCACGTTCGACGGCGTCCTGCCAGGTCTCGAACAGCTGACCATCAATTTCGAGCGAAGGCACCAGGCGGTGCTCCGGGATCCGGCCCGCGGGAAGGGTTCGCACGGGCGCGAGGAATTTCACGACATCGCGTGTGGCGAGATGCAGGAATCGGAGTCGAGCGTCCAGGCTCGTGTTCAAGCCGCCGCGGACCAGGCACTCCAAACGGAGAGACGAGACCTCTCCGGTGGGTTCGGCTTCGCCATACGCACGCGGGGCCAACACGCCAAAGTTGAAGCGCCGACGGTTTTTTACGGCCGAAGGACGGTACGGGTACAGCATATAGCCCTCATAGAGGACTGCTTTCGCGATGCGGTCAACCAGAGCGGCGGTCATGAGCGCACCGTTTCCCGGACGGAGGCAAGCGCGCGTTCGATCGCTTGGTCCCAGGTCGGAATGCCTTCGCGGACCTTAAATTCGTAGAGGCGGTCGAAGGTGTCACGCCCTATCGCGAGCCACGCGGAATTGGGATAGTGCTCGTCCATGAGCGCTTTCCAGACGTTGAGGGGCAGGCGGAACCGCGCCTCCTTGTCCCAGGAGATCGGGGAGACCTGCAGCGCGCCATCCTGGTCCTCGTAGAAGACGGTGCCGCTGAACTGGAAACAGAGGGGAAGATCGCCGGAAGAGAGGCCGTAGAAATACTTTGTGGCGGCAACATTGAAGTCAAACGTGCAAGGAACGTGCAGATCGACGATGGTCCCGCCGGTGAAGCGAGGAACCATCACGCTCGCTTGCATCCAAAGCAAGCTGCGAAGGGTTTGACCCCAGCGGTCGGGAGTGCCGAAAAGGTCGCCGAGGCGGGCCTGCTCCTCCGAGGAATACGTGCGGCGCGTGACTTCGAGTTGAATCTGGGCGCGCAAGGCCGCGGCATGAATGAGTTCTTCGGCCGGAGTGTTGGATATCCGCAGCTTGAAGGTCAGCAGGGGCGCTGCGGCGAACCGCACGTGCTCGGCGCTTTCCACGCTGAGGTGCAATTCAGCCACAGCTCACCTCCGAGGATCCCGCGGATTGCTTCTTCAGGCCCGAAAAAAAGGCGGTAACCTCGCGCCAGACCTCCGTGCCGCCCGAAAGCCCTCGCCAGTGAGCACGGATCAGACCCACCAGTTCGTAGCATTTGTCGATCGGAGCGAGATAATACTCGTCGCCATTTGCGCCGCGACCTGTGCCCACACGATTGGCAAGCAGTGCGACGACGTCGGCTTTGATGCCACGAAGCACGGGATTGGCCTCGACGATGTCCTCCCAGGTGTCGAGCGGCAGAAGAGACTCGATGGCGCCGGCCGGGCTCGGATAACAAGCAATCACCCTGGCTCGAGGGCTGCTGTGGAAGAAGAAAGCCAATTCGATGGGAATGCGCAGGCTGTCCCACTGCGCGTCTGTTAGCCGAAAGTCCTCGAGGAAACGCGCGGAGCGGGGAACCCGCTTGTACTTCGCGCGGAACTGCGCTTCGAAAAGAATGGCGCAAGCATCGCAAGCGCAAAGGAGCTTGTGGCTGTCCGGCTCGACCAGGTGTTCGTGACCTGCGTAGAGCTCACGGCTGCAAAGTTCGCAGCGCTCCGCGGGCGAACGCTTGCGCGCGAACTGGCGCAGGCGAAGAAGCGCGTTATCCGATTGCGAATGCACTCGGGAATTCATGTCAGTCGCCGCTCCGCTGATGGTTTCGAACGGAAAGCGCCGCGCCGGCCCTGCCGGTCTCTAGATCGGCCAAGGCCACAAAAGCCAGACCCGCGCTTGGCAGGCTAGTATCCTTTATGACGATGGATGGTGCGTCGGGAGCGGCTTCCTCGACGGCGGCCTCAAGCGCCGACTTCAGCGATGCGACCGTCGAACCGCAGCCACCCGATTTGGCGTGAAATTCGAGTGTTACCGCTCCTTCGCCGTCGATCGAGACCAGTTTGGCGTCCGCGCCATGTGTTTCGAGGAAGACGCGGACGGTCGCGAGCGCTTCGGCGACCCGGGCGCCGAGGTCCTGGGGATGCAGGCCATACAGGAGAAGGACACTGCGCACGAGTTCATCCCGGCCGAGCCGATCAAGAATGGCTCGGCCGGGATCGCCGGCGTCAACGACGATCTCGAGCAAGCGCTCGAGCCCCGCCCCATGAAGCTCCATGAGCGATTGAACCAAGTCCCGTGCGGCGGCTCCGACCGCCGGATCGGCAGCATTCTCGAGCTTGCTGACCAGAGCCTCGATGGACTCGGCCCGTTGCCGAAACTCATCCTGACTGGTCATGGGGCCGCTCCCTCAAATGGAACCGAAGCAATCTCACCGCTCGTGGCCGAACATCGGCGAGTGCCGCGTCTCGAGGACCTTGCCGTTGCCAAGGTACATGTGAACACCACAGGGCAAGCAAGGGTCAAAACTGCGCACGGCGCGCATGATATCGATGCCTTTGAATTTGTCGGGTCCGTTCTCTTCGAAGATTGGCGTGTTCTGGACGGCGTCTTCATACGGACCAGGTGTGCCATAGATGTCGCGCGGATTGGCGTTCCACGGCGTTGGCGGGTAGGGATGGTAATTGGCGATCTTGCCATCGCGAATCACCACGTGGTGTGAGAGAACGCCGCGCACGGCTTCGTGGAAGCCGCAGCCGATGGCGTCCTGCGGCACCGTAAACTCGCTCCAGGTTCTGGTGCGGCCGGCGTGCAGTTCGCTCATGGCCTGCTCGAGGAAATAGAGACCGCAGCAAGCCGCGTAAACCTGGAAATAAGTCCGCGCGCGGTCCCGCTCGATGGCGTTGCTCCACTTCGGAATCTTCCATTCGAACTCGACTTCCGGAAGGGAAGTGGTCTTTGGGAGGTACATCTTGACGCTGCGGCCGGTGGCCTTGATGTAGCCGATATCGACGAGGCCGGCGAGCGCCGTGGCCCAGAGACGAGCGATGGGTCCGCCACCGGTGTCGAGGGCGAGATGGTCGCCGGTGCGTTTGTCGAACCAGCGGGGAGACATGACCCAGGTGTACTTGCCGCTGAAGTCGCGCTTTTGGGGGTGGGGGATGGTGGTTTGGTTCCACGGGTGGTTCTGGTCCACGGGATTGCCGAGGGGATCGCTCGGGACAAATTTTTCCGAATTCTCCCAGCTGTCGTAGAAAGAGCTGCCCAGGAGGATGCGGATGTTGAGATTGATGTCCACGAGGTCGGTGGTGACCAGCTTGTCGTCCACGACCACGCCTGGCGTGACGTACATCGCGCGACCCCATTCGGTCATTTTCTGGTAGGTGTAATCGCACACCGCGGGATTGTTGAACGAGCCCCAGCAGCCCAGCAGAACGCGACGACGGCCGACTTCCTCGTAGCCGGGCAGCGCTTCATAGAAGAAATTGAAGAGGTCGTCGTGGAGGGGCACAACCTTCTTCATGAACTCGACGTACTTCATCAGGCGCACGAGGTAATCGGTGAACAGCTGAATCGTCGGGACCGTGCCAACTCCTCCGGGATAGAGCGTCGAGGGATGCACGTGGCGGCCTTCCATCAAGCAGAACATTTCGCGGGTCATGCGGCTCATCTGAAGCGCCTCGCGATAGAACGAGCCGGTGAAGGGATTGAGGGCGCGCATGATGTCCGCGATGGTGCGGAAGCCGTGGAGTTTTGCGCCCGCGGCGGACGTTTTCTCCGCTTTGGCGAAGACCGAGGGATTGGTTTCCTTGACCATCTGCTCGCAGAAATCCACACCCACGAGGTTGTCCTGGAAGATGTTGTGGTCGAACATGTACTCGGCGGCCTCGCCGAGATTGACGATCCACTCACCGAGAGCGGGAGGGCGCACACCAAAGGCCATGTTCTGCGCGTAGGTGGCACAGGTGGCGTGGTTGTCGCCGCAGATTCCGCAGATGCGGCTGGTGATGAAATGTGCGTCGCGCGGATCCTTACCCTTCATGAAAATGCTGTAGCCGCGGAAAATCGAGGAAGTGCTGTGACATTCCGCGACCTGCCGGTTTTCAAAGTCAATCTTGGTGAAAATCCCCAGGCTGCCAACGATGCGGGTGATCGGATCCCAGTTCATCTCCACCAATTTCCTCGAACCAGTCGGGGTACCTTTCGTCGGTGCAGTAGTTGTTGCCATGATTCGCGCTCCTTTTCGGATTAGTACGCCCTGGGCCGATAGCCGGTGGTGAGTTCAGGCCGCGGATGGCGCCACTTGGGTTCCTGGTTGATGGTGGCGTTGGTGAAGGCGCGGAGAGAACGAATCGCTTTTCCGTAGGCGCTGACGGTCCCGGAAGAGAGTTTTGCGCCCGGCGGCTCGTCCATGAAGGGCATGAACTTGTCGGGGAAGCCTGGCATGGTGCAGCCGATACAGATGCCGCCAACGTTGGGGCAACCGCCGACGCCGGCCATCCAGCCGCGCTTTGGCACGTTGCAGTTGACGACCGGGCCCCAGCAGCCGAGCTTCACGATGCACTTTGCGGAGCCGTAGACCTCGGCAAAGTCGCCTTCCTCGTAGTAGCCCGCACGGTCGCATCCGTCGTGCACGGTTTTGCCGAACAGCCAGGTGGGACGGAGTTGGTCGTCGAGCGGGATCATGGGCGCGAGGCCCGCGACCTGATAGAGAAGGTAAAGAACCGTCTCCATGAAGTTGTCCGGCTGCACGGGGCAACCGGGCACATTCACGATCGGGAGGCCCGCTTTCGACCGCCAATCCCAGCCAAGATAGTCGGCGAGTCCCATACAACCCGTCGGGTTGCCGGACATGGCGTGGATGCCGCCATAGGTGGCGCAAGTCCCGCAGGCCACGACGGCAAGAGCTTTTGGCGCGAGGCGGTCAATCCACTCGTTCGTGGTGATGGGCTGATGGGTCTTCGAATCCGTTCCGAGAGCGGCCCAATATCCTTCTTTCTTGATCTTTTCGTTTGGGACGGAGCCCTCCACCACCAGGACGAACGGATCGAGCCTGCCGGCTTCAGCCTCGTACCAATACTTCAGAAAGTCGTCGCCCACTTCGTAGGCCAGCACGGGATTGTGAAGGTGGACCTTGGGTAACCCGGGAATGGCGCCGAGGAGAACATCTTCAATGCTGGGCTGCGTGGCCGCGGTGACGGAGACCGAGTCTCCATCGCAGCCGAGCCCGGCGGTTATCCAAAGAATGTGGACTTCAGGTACAGGAGAAGGTCTTTGCGTCTTTCGGCCGTAAGGGACTGCATCGGGTGACATTAGGTGTCCCTCCTTTCGCGAAGTGGCGTTGCCTCGGAAAAGCTGGACAGCACCGACAGGCAGAAAATTGTCACTGCCGTGAAAAAGCCGCCATCCAAAATTTCGATGCTCAGAATGAAACCCGCCGCGTGGTGGTTCAATCGGGAACGGACGGAAATTCGTATCGGGGAAGGCACCCTCGGACGCATCGGGGAATCCCCGACGAAGAAAAGTCACAACGGGAAGGAAGTTTACGGGAGAGACAGAAGACAAG
>Ga0126374_10000322_pt1 | contig 11558 bp, 12 predicted proteins | sample PanSoiMetPlot_12_FD_89874 | JGI IMG/M metagenome (GOLD analysis project Ga0126374, IMG submission 89874) | Tropical forest soil microbial communities from Panama - MetaG Plot_12 | ecosystem: Environmental > Terrestrial > Soil > Tropical forest > Bulk soil | place: Panama | collected 2016-02-17
CTCACACTTGAAGTCCCACTTTGCCCTGCGGAACAGTGATAAGCTTTGCGTGACGAAGGGCTCACCATGGCAACGGAGTCCACTGCGCCGACCCGGATTGTGCGATTTGGGACCTTTGAGGTAGACCTGAGCAGACGCGAACTCCGCAAGGGCGGGGTGAGAATTAAGCTCCACGGGCAGCCCTTCGAAGTCCTAGCCATGTTGCTGGAACGACCCGGAGAAACTGTCCCGCGCGAAGTGGCGCAACAAAGGCTTTGGCCAACCGACACCTTTGTGGATTTTGACCACGGGGTGAACACAGCCATCAACCGGCTGCGGGAGGCGCTGGGTGATTCCGCCGAAAACCCGCGCTTCATTGAAACGGTGCCACGTCGCGGGTACCGCTTCATTGCTCCGGTCGAATCGCAGGCCGCAGCCACGCCCGCAGCGAATGTCATTCCTGCCGGACCTTCGTCCTCGGAAACTTCGTCCTCCGGAGCAACCCTTGCGGCGACTCCCGTTGTCGCGCGTGTTTATGGAAGACGCACGAAGGTTTTGGCACTCGCCATTGCAGGCATCGCATTGCTCATCGGGCTGAGTTTGAGTAGCGTGCGCGAACGTCTGCTCGGGGGGCGGAAATCGCCCCGCATCGAATCTCTTGCCGTTCTTCCATTAGTGAATCTTTCAGGCAATCCGGACCAGGACTACTTTGCGGACGGAATGACCGAGGCCCTGACCACCGACCTCGGAAAGATTAGCGCTCTACGAGTGATCTCCAGGACGTCCGTCATGCAGTACAAAGGCACCAAGAAGTCATTGCCGGAGATCGCGCGAGAGTTGAATGTGGACGCGGTCGTCGAAGGAACCCTGGCGAGGTCGGGCAGTCATCTACGGATCACCGCGAATCTTCTTCAGGCCTTCCCCGAAAAGCATCTTTGGGCAGACAGTTATGAGAGCGAGCTTGGCGACATCCTCACGGTGCAAGGACAAGTAGCGCGGGCAGTCGCTCGTGAGGTTCAGGTTAAATTGACACCGGAGGAGCAAAAGCTGCTGGGCAACACCCGGCGAGTCAATCCTAAAGCCCACGATGATTATCTCAAAGGACGCTATTTATGTAACACGGAGTCCTTGAAAGTGGATACCGCTATTCAATATTTCCAACAAGCCATCGAAGAAGCCCCAGATGATCCACTCACCTATGCCGGCCTGGCCAATTGTTATGCGATGGGGGGATGGTGGCCAGACCTTTTTGCAGGAGATCTTTCACCCGCAGAGATCATGCCAAAGGCAAGAGCCGCGGCACTAAAGGCATTGCAACTGGATGAAGCCTCGGCGGAGGCCCATACGGCACTTGCGGACGTCGAACTGGTTCTCAATCGTAATTGGTCCGGTGCCGAACGAGAGTTCAAACGTGCGATTGAACTGAACTCTAATGATTCACTAGCTCATGCATGGTATGCGCACTATTTGGCTGCGGTCGGTCGTTTTGATGAATCAACTGCAGAAGCGACACGGTCCCTGGAACTGGATCCACTTTCAAAATCTTCGATGGACTTTGCTGAATGGGCATTGTATCTGGCCCACCGTTACGATTTGGTGGTCCAACAATCCCGGAAATCGCTTGAGCTCGCACCAAAATTCCCATGGGCGCACTTCGACCTTGGCTTGGTTTATGAGCGGACGGGACGAGGTAGCGAAGCCATCCAGGAGTTCATGAAGGCAGAGGAACTGTTCGGCATGAGCCAAGACAGACTGGCAGAACTGCGGAAGGTGTATCACCAGTCTGGTGAAAAGGGCTACTGGCGGAAGATCTTGGCATTCTGCCGAGAGGCGTCAAAGCAGCCGCGAAAATTCGCTAGTACTTCAGGGTACGGTTTTTGTGAGTACATGACAAATATGGAGGTGGCAGCGGCGCAGGTTCGCTTGGGCGAGTTCAACGCTGCCTTCGAGTCGCTTGAGAGGGCATACACAAAGCACGAGGCCGGGCTCATCTACCTCAAGGTGGACCCGTTGTGGGATGACCTGAGTTCCGACGCGCGCTTCCAGAATTTGGTCCGCCGAGTGGGCCTACCGCAATAGAGTTCAGGTGTGTCCAAACCATGTTTCGGGCCCTCAGTCTGATCGCCCATTGCTGTGCTCTTGCGTTGATAGTGGGCTTGTAAGCCTCACGTTTACTGTGATTGCCGCTGTAACATCCGAGAAGCAAATGATTCGTGACCTTAGGTGTTGTAATCCTTGACATCTCCTCTCCAAAAACTATCTCTCAAGCTTGGATCTCTGCAATTTGAAGTCCAAGCTTAGCCGCCCTTTTTCGGAGTAATTGGATTTGTTGTTGGCGGAATCTTTCTTCGTAGTACTCGGTCCCTTTATCGACGTAAGCTTGACCGTACTTAAGCATGCGATAGACGAGCCGGGCTAATCGATGAGCCATAGCCGTGATGGCTTTTGGCGCCCCTAGCTTGGTGCGCAAACGGCGGTACTGGGCACCCAGGTAGCTGCGGCTCCGGATGAGTGTGTTGGCAGCCTGTCGTAGCGCAGTAGCGGCGCGATTGACCACTCGCCGCGTGCCCCTTGCCAGCACCTTATCTCCACTAATCCGGTTATCTGGACACAGCCCCAACCAGGAAGCGAAGTGCGACTCGGTTTTCCAGCGGCTCATATCCAATCCGACTTCGCTAAGCAGGGTTTGGGCAACCATGACGTCGATTCCATCAATGCGAGTAAGGTCGACTCCAGTAACCCGCTGTAGTTCGCTGCTGAGGTCAAAGCGGGGCGCATTCTTGGCCGCTGCCGGTTTGGTTTTGGGCTTTTGCCTGGGCTCTTTGCCGGGTGGGGTAACACCGGTCAAACGGGCTAGTTGCTTTTGCAATTGCCGGTCGCATTCGACGATTCGTTTTTGGTAGGTATCGTACATGTCTATTTCCTGTTGCAGCACAAATAGCAGTTCTGGACGCCAGTTGCCCTCCAGGCTCTTGGCAATCTCCTCTTGACTGGCGTGAACCCTCCGATCACTGAGCCCAGCCAGCTTCCTTGGGTCGCGGTCACCGGCTACAATCGCACGTATGATCAGCTGTCCGGTCAGCCCGCTGATATCGCTGATCACATTGGCTAATTGCACGTTCATCTGAGTCAGTGCCTTTTGCATTCGCTGAATGCAGGTCGCCGCTCCACGCACGTGTTCTCCTCGTTGCCGCCAGTAGGTTCGTAGCCCTCGAATCTCGGAGACGGGTTGGAACGAGTTGTTCAGCAGCCCATAGGTGTGCAACTTCAGCAACCACTGGCTCTCCTGCACATCGCTCTTGCGTCCTGGCAGATTCTTCGTATGGCGTGCGTTCACCAGGTAGACCTCCAAACCACGCTCTTCCAGGATCTCGTAGAGCGGAATCCAATAAACGCCAGTCGATTGCATGGCTACCGTTTCCACGACCACAACTCTGCAACCAGTCAGCCATACGATGCAGATCAGCTGTAAAACATTCGAACCGCCGAACGGGTTCTGAATCTCGATCCGGTCGCACGGCGACGTAATGGGCGCTGTTCCCCACATCAATCCCCGCAGCATGAGGATGAACTACCTCCAGACCGGGGTCCTCCGACTGCAATCGCCGTGCCCACTCCTTTCTCTCTTTCCGGTTTCGCCACAGCTTGTTGCCTGCCGTCATGGCTGATCTCCTCCATAGAAAAATGAGTGATCGGATTCGGCCCGGTGACGATGGGTTGAGGAATCTCTCCAACGGGGTCAAAGGGCGCTCGTGCTGAACGCCCTTGCCACCATGCTAGCGATCGCCAGTACCGCAGCCATGCTCTTATGCGGGCACCGGAAGCACCAGTTGGAAGTCGGCCTTAGCTTGCCGAATCTAATCGCAGATAAGCTTGCAAAATGCTGGCACCTCGAAACAAGTTTTTGGCACTAGTGACTGCGTTCGTCGCGGTCGACTGCTCTTATCGAGCATCGCTCAGCGTACCGGATCGTTTTGGTTGCTCTTTTCCCGGTGAAGCGACCGTTCGACTTGTGCGGCCATTTGGTTGATATCGAGATTTCCGCCCAGGAAGTTCGCGATCCCTGCGGCCTCCTGCTGGGGACGTTCCAGCACCACGCCGTGATCTACATAAAGGACGGTCGTATTCCCGCGCGTTGCGAGCCATGCCTCGATGTCTTTCAAGTGCTTCTCAAACGCAGCGAACACTGCAGCGTTCGGCGCCGACGGAACCTCGCGCCCAAGCCGCGTCAACATCTTATTTTGCGAAGCGACCACTTCCTCGAGCGGACGCCGCATAAAAACGCTGCGATATTCGTGCTGCGGCGGCAGTTGTTTCAGGAGCGCCGAGACGATCTTAACAACCTTACCGTCTCCCGCGGCAACCGCCTCGGGATAGTCTCTCAGCGTCTTGGCGGCGCCCACTCGTAGTATCCCTTCGGATTATTCTCGTCGGCGGTTCGCAGCCCATCCGTCAGCGCAGAAATCCCTCCTGCCACAATCATTTGCATCATCAAAGAAGTGCCCGACCGCGGTAGCCCGGAAACGACCGTTATCCTTACACAACCCTCTGTCTGGACAAGATCATGATTCAGATTCGTCCGGCTTTGATCATAATTGAGCGCCAGGATACGAATCGTGGTGGCCGTGTCTTTCGCTGCCTTCGCGTCGTGAAAAAATGACATCGGACACTTCGTTTCCCCCGCTTTCGCAATAAGTTACGTTCTGGGTGCCCTTTTCGTGTTGCTGTCTCTTTTCTATCTCCAGCGTCGCGGCCCCGACGCACTTCGCTGATCTGTCTCCTCAAAAGGAACTACGAATCGTAATCCGGTCTTTACAATTGTTAACTTTTGTTGGAAATTACCGTCGTCATCTAGGCCCCGCACTCGTAGACACCGTATTCTCGGCTTCATTAACCGCTATGAAAACTAATCCATCCACGCTCAAGACGTTTCTCGGTTTGGCCGCCGTGTTGGTGTTGACTGTGAACATCGTCGGACAATCCGCCTCGGCCCAAGCGGGCGCCAAGACGACCTCTATGGAGGACCGTTCGGCGTTCGCAACGCAGCTGGAAACACAGCTCCGAAGTGCTGGAAACGATGTGCAGTTACGGCTCGCAGGGGATCAGCGGGATCAGTTGCTGGTCGATTCGCCTACGATGAGCAGGAACTCCGTTTACGTTTTCGTTAATTCCGACACGGTACACACCCAGGCATCCAGCCTCGGTTTCCGAACGGTCACTTTAACGAATGGTTCCCAGAGTTGGGATTACGACGTCAAGCGCGAGTCGCTGGTCTGGAACACCGCGCTCTCGAAATAGTTCCAAAACAAAGCAATGCGGGCCGCTTGAAGGCGGCCCCGGCCCAACATTCTCGTATCAAGTCATCTCAATAACGTCATCCAAGCCACACTACGCAGCCGACGTATCTCTCATCTTCGATCCAATTCCTTCAAAACGCTGCGCGATAGCCCGGCGCGTTTCGTCGCCGCTGGCGGGTGCAAACATCAATCCCAGAGCAACACCCGCACCGACGCCGCCTACAAACATGAGAACGTTCTTTACTCCGCTAGTATCTTCACCGCGCAACGCCCTTGCCGCGTTGTTCACGCGATCGGCCATGACGCCATACGAATCACGTGCCTGGTCTCGTGCGTCGGAATAGCGGTCGGCAATGCGGTCTCGCGTATTCTCGGTTGCTTGATCGGATAGCTCCAGCAAGTACAGAGCCGTCTTCAATGCCGAATTAATGAGTTTCTTCATGATGTCCTCCTCAAGGTCTGCTTCCAAGATAAACCAGACCGGAAACGGGTGGTAGCCCGTCTCCGGCATGTCACCACTAACCCTTACGACGCTTTGCGGCGGTCGCTGGTCTCATCCTGAACGTTTCCGCCCTGCTTGCGATCCCGGTTCGGATCGTTCTGGCCCTGCTGGCCATGCTGCTGCGACGGGTCGTTCTGCCGATTTTGCGGATCATTCTTGTCGTAGTTCTGCTGACCACTCTTGGGATTATCAGTGGGGTTCGCCATGTAAAACTCCTTCCAGTTTGGGACTACAGGATGACATGTCGGACCGCCGAGGCATGAACGGCACAGTGATCTACGCCTTCCAGGGACTCGACGTCCGCAGTTTTTAGCTTGCGATCCGACATCGAAAGTGTCGATACAACGGATCATGTAAGGAGATCGTGGAACTCTCCCTAGCAACGACAGTAACCGTAACCTTTGCGCTTGCTTTGAGTTGTGGGAGGTGGTATCAGTTCTCGGCTCGCGTAACGATGCAGCGTTGATCCCGAACTGTTTGGATAACCCAACCACTTCCGCATCTTCTTCTGAAAATGTCGCCTTCCTAGGCAGCGGCGTGTCGATCGCCGACGCGGAAGATCCAAATCGTCCACGAAAGGCGATGGGATTTCGCGATCTCATTCTTTTCTATGTTGTCACGGGAATCAGTCTTCGCTGGATCGCCACCGCCGCCGCGGCGGGACCGAGTTCGATCGTCATCTGGATCGGCGCCTGGCTCGTTTTCTACACACCGTTGGCGCTTTCGGTCATCGAGTTGTCGTCGCGCTACCCAAACGAAGGCGGACTCTATGTATGGAGCAAGCGCGCATTCGGAGATTTCTCCGGATTCATGTCGGCATGGACCTACTGGACCAGCAACTTGCCTTATTTCCCAGCGGCCTTTTACTTCGCGGCGAGCAATGCGCTGTTCATTCGCTCGGCAGCCTGGGGACATCTCTCGAGCAACTCGACGTTTTACATCCTCTTCTCCCTGATCGCATTAGCGGTTGTCACGCTTCTGAACGTGATCGGACTCGACGTCGGCAAGTGGCTTCACAACGTGGGTGCGCTCGCGATGTGGATCCCCGTGCTGATCGTCATCGGCATGGGAGTAATTGCGTGGCATCGCTTTGGGTCTGCCACAGCATTCAGTTGGCACGCCTTCATTCCAAAGACTCACCTGAACGACATCATTTTCTGGTCTGTCTTGACTTTTGCATTCGGCGGATGCGAAGCCGCGTCGTTCATGGGAGAAGAGATCAAAAATCCGCGACGCACCATTCCCTGGGCGCTGTTTCTAGCTGGATTAACGGTCGCATTCTGCTACATCGCTGGAACGGTTGGAGTTCTGCTGGCAATGCCGTCGTCGCAGGTAAACGATCTGCAGGGCCTGATGCAGGCCGTGGCCAAGACCGCCGATCGGATCTCATGGCAAGCCGTCATTCCTCTGGCCGCGTTCCTGATTGCGCTCAGCAATCTTGGCTCAGCCGGCGCCTATCTGGCTGCTGTGGCGCGGTTGCCGTTCGTTGCCGGCATCGACAACTTCCTTCCGCACGCTTTTGGAATGCTCCATCCTCGCTGGCGAACTCCATGGGTCGCTCTCGTGGTGCAAGCTGTAATCGGAGCTGTTTTCGTTTTTCTCGGACAAGCCGGCACAAGCGTCAAAGGCGCTTACGACGTCCTCGTAAGCATGGGCGTGATTACATACTTCATTCCCTATCTCTATGTTTTCGCTGCAATGTACAAGTTGCAGGGTGAACCCCCAGGCCCGCAGGTGATTCGCGTTCCGGGAGGCAAACCAGTTGCGAAACTCGTGGCAATCGTGGGATTCACGAGCACAACCCTGACAATCGCGCTCTCGCTGTTACCGCCACCCGACGAACCCAACAAGCCGTTAGCGATGTTGAAAGTGATTGGACTTACCGCTGTCCTGCTTTTGATGGGTGTGGGGATTTTCTATTGGCCGAAGATTCGCGGCGCGTTTGCAACGCCGCGAGTATCGCCATGAATCACGTGGGGGCAGACGCCTCGTCTGCCCGGCGGAGCAATGCTCCGCAAAGACCGTCCGTGTGGCGCGCACACTCTTGTGCGCGAAATCCTCCAATCGCTTGCCGGTCCCATCGCGTAAGCCCACAACACATGCGTGGAATCCGCGGTGGCACTCGATCCTGAAAGAGGCGACGGACCTACTCTTCTCTTCAATCGATCAGGAAGCGCGACCGTGCTTGATGACGTCTTTCAACCCAAGATTGCGGATTAACCGCAGCAACGAGTTCGGATGCAATCCAAGAATCTTCGCTGCATCCACGTAATAGCCATTCGCTTGCTCGAAGGCATTCAAAACAAGCTGCTTCTTGTTCTCCTTCAAGGAGCCGTGATATTTCGCCAATCCGCTCGCAGCAGGCGTTGAGGTTTCGAGGATCGAGTCCGGCAGATCCTCGGGCAACACTTCCTCGGCCACACCCAGCACCACAGCCCGTTCGATCGCGTTCTCCAGTTCGCGGACGTTTCCCGGCCATTCATATCGGTCGAGCAGCGCCAATACTTCGGCCGACAATCCTATCTTGCGGACGCCACATTTTTTGCAGAACTTCTGGAGAAAGCTCGTCGCCAGAGCGGGAATATCCTCGCGCCGCTCGCGCAATGGTGGCGTAGTGATGGTGACGACGTTGAGCCGGTAAAAGAGATCGCTGCGAAACGTTCCTGCTTGTGCCGCATCCGCCAGACTCTTGTTGGTCGCAGCGATCACGCGCACGTCCACTTTGATTGGCTTCGTGCCGCCAACCCGTTCCAGTTCACGTTCCTGCAAAACCCTCAGCAACTTTGCCTGCAGGCCGAGCGCGAGTTCGCTGATCTCGTCGAGAAATAACGTGCCCCCGGCGGCGACTTCGATTTTTCCTTTCTTCTGCCCGAGCGCCCCGGTAAACGCTCCCTTCTCGTAACCGAATAATTCGCTCTCGAGCAACGATTCAGTCAGCGCGGCGCAATTGATTGCCACAAATGGCTCGTCCGAGCGCGGGCTGTTGGCATGGATCGCGCGAGCAACCAGTTCTTTGCCAGTACCGCTCTCACCCTCAATCAGAACGGTCGACGTTGTGGGAGCGACTCGCTGAATGCGTCCCAGGATTTCATGGATGCGCGAACTCGTTCCCACCATGTCGTGTTCGAGATCAATCTCCGTGCGCAGGCGCCGGTTCTCTTCCTTGAGTCCTTCCCAGTACCGCACATTCTCCAGCGCCAGTCCGGCGAGATTGGCGACACCGGTCAGAAACTGCAGGTGGCCTTCGTCAAAGGATTGAAAGAGATCCCGACGATCGAGGTAGATGATTCCCGTCGGCGCTCCGCGTGCGAATAGGGGAACACATAATAGCGACCGCACTTTCGCCTGCGCGAGCGTTGTCACCCCCGAAACCGAACTGTCGGAACTCACGTCGCTCACCATGAGCCCCGCCTTTTCGCGCAACACGCGCTGCACGATCGTGCGGCTCACGCGAACTGGTTCCCTGGGCCCGAGTACACGATCCCATGCGATTGCCGACTCGAAATTGTCATCCTCATCGCCGATCTGCAGAATCGCGCCCCGGTCCGCTGGAACCACGTCGAAGACCATGCCGAGCAGCTGCCACTCGAGCGCCTCCCGGTCGCGAATTCTGCCGATACCGTTCGCGATTTTCAGCAACGTATTGAGATCGCGGGTCAGCCTGTCCGTTTCCGGAAGCCCGGCGGAAATGCGCTCCGGCTGCAGATAGAGCGCATCCTCAGAACGAAGAAAAGTGGCGGCCTGCCCGAAATCCTGCGTCTCGGTGAGCTCGACGGCGCTCGCTTCCTCGCGAAAGTCATCCTGATTTTCAAGGTAGACCAGCACCGAGGTGCCGACCGAAATTCGATCGTGATTTTTCAGGGGGTGCTGCTCGACCCGCGACCCGTTCACCAGCGTTCCGTTTCGCGCGCCGAGGTCGCGAATACTGATCTGGTCGTTCTCGCGTCGAACAAGACAGTGCCGGCGTGACATGGCAGGATCGGCAGCCCACAAGTCATTGCCGGGCTCGCGGCCGATGGCCACCTGTTCGCCCTGGATGGGCAAAGTCTTCCCTTTCAGTGGGCCAGCGACGCCCACGATCCGCGGCCGCATTTCTGCTTCGGCGCTCATCCGTTTCGAGCCGATTACTACCACATTCCCCTTCACGATGCACGCGCGATGCTGTCGTCTCATTGCCATTAACCAAAAGGCGGGTCGACCGGTTGTCATTAACCCATCGGTTAGTGAATTTCAGAGCGGAAGGGTTTCATCGGGAATGCGTTTTCGGCATGCTATTCGACGATCGAACAGCAAATCAACAACTTGCGTTGTTTGCAATGTTGTGACATCTCGCTTTTGAGCTTTGGCATGCAGCGTGCCAATACAAGTGACATCACGGTGATCAACACCGTAACGGGGAGTGGGAACGGATTCTGAACGATAGGAATTTCAGAATCATCATGGTCGGGCCGGTTCTGGTTCGCCGTTCTCATCACGAAGGAGGAGATATGAAAAAGACAGCTCTTACTCTCGTCGGTGCGCTGAGCCTGTTGCTGGTTGCTGGTTCGGCCTTCGCGCAGTCCAATGAAGTTCGCGCCAACGTTCCATTTGATTTCGTTGTAAACAAAACCACGATGCCGGCGGGCACGTACCAGATCGTCAATGGGGGCACACTCGGAAGCGAAACCATCGCGATCCGTGGCATGAACATCAAAGCCTCGAAGCTGGTGACCACGAGCCGCGAGGAATCTTCGAAACCTTCTGCAAAGACGAAGCTGGTGTTCCATCGCCTGGGCGATCGTTATTTCCTGTCGCAGATCTGGGTGGAAGGCAGCGACAGCGTGCGTCAGCTCCCGAAGAGCCAGCTCGAATCTGAAGTTGCTATGGATTACGCGACGCAGGAAGTAGTGCTGGTCGCGTCTCGGTAGTCGGTAGATCAGCTTGGGGCGTTGATCAACCGAAGATGAAAAGGGCACGCAAACGCGTGCCCTTTTTGTTTTTGCTCGAAAGGTCGACCCAGCACTTTGCTGCCGACTGACCGTCACGCCAGCCCCTTCCGCCATTCGCCGATAGCTAAGTTATTGAAAAGCCGTCGGAGCGAGTTTTGGTCGAAAAAACACCTCACTGATAGTTCGTAGAATGCCGATTAATTGCGTCAGGATGCGTTCAGAGCGACACTCGGGGCGTGGCCGCGGTTTGGGTCATCGGCAACGCCAGCGCGCGATCCTGGGGCTCCTTATCGCAAAGTTAGCTAGAAGATAACGCATGCCGGTCAAACCTATGGGAATCGGTAGGGCGACGCAGGAGGGCCAGTCGTTCGATCGCGACGCTGCGCTCAAGTTGTGAGTCGCGCTACACGGGTACGGCTGTTTTGCGCGCGGGATTGAAGAACGGCAATTTCACAACTGTGGCTGTCGTTTTCAGACGTTGCGCTTCGATGGTCAGTTCCATCTGCAGCTTGGTACCGGGTCTCGAATGCGAAGTATCGACGCTGGCTAGCGCGATGAGTTTCTTGAGCAGCGGCGAGAATGCCGTGGTGGTCGCCTTCCCTACTTGCGTATTGCCGGAATACACCGGAACCGAAACGCGCGAGGCTTGTGTTGGCGCTGCTGGAGTCAGACCAAACTTGTCGTGTTGTTCTTCGACTTCCACCCAATCGACTTCCAGCCCAAGCAACTGCCGAGGCACGCCATTCTTCGCATCGCGCTGCAGAGCCGTCTTGCCGACAAAATTTTCCTTATCGAGATGCACCATCTTCCCGAATCCCAGTTCGTAAGGGGAAAATTTCTGCGATGGAATCA
>Ga0126374_10000323_pt1 | contig 11549 bp, 8 predicted proteins | sample PanSoiMetPlot_12_FD_89874 | JGI IMG/M metagenome (GOLD analysis project Ga0126374, IMG submission 89874) | Tropical forest soil microbial communities from Panama - MetaG Plot_12 | ecosystem: Environmental > Terrestrial > Soil > Tropical forest > Bulk soil | place: Panama | collected 2016-02-17
ACTAACTCCTTCGCGGGGATGGCGGCGTGGAGCGTGACGCGGTTCAATCTGCGCGCGGGAGCCGGGCGGCAGGGCGAACCGGTGTGGGGATTGATGGTCTCGGGCGATTACTTCAATGTGCTCGGCGTGTCCGCCGCGTTGGGACGCGCGCTGCTGCCCGAGGAAGAGCGAAACGCGGCGCGGGTCGCCGTCATCAGCCACAACTTCTGGCGGCGCCACTTCGGCGGCGACCCAACCATCATCGGACGCCCCGTGACGCTCAACAACGTCGAGGTCACAGTCGTCGGCGTCGCGCCGCCCCGTTTTGCCGGCACATTCATTGGTCTCGGCTTCGACATCTGGGTTCCTGTGACGCTCGAACCGCAGATGACGCCGCGCGGAACCGCCGGCGGCGACCGGATGCGTGATCGCCGGGAACGTTGGTTGCAGGCCGTGGCGCGATTGAAACCGGGCGTGACGCTGGCGCAGGCCAACGCCGAATTGCAAAGCGTCGCGCGGCGGATCAGCGAAGCGAACGGCGAAACGCCGCCGACGCTGGCGCGCGCCAAATGGCTGCGCGAGCAGGTGCTCGGCTCACTATTGACGCCGCTCTTCGGCGCGCTGCTGGCCATTACCGGACTGGTCTTGCTGATCGCGTGCGCGAACGTCGCCAATCTGCTGTTGGCGAGAGCCGTCACGCGGCAAAGGGAGATCGGCATTCGTCTGGCTTTGGGGGCGGGCCGCTGGCGAATTGTGCGCCAGTTGCTCACTGAAAGCCTGCTGCTTGCGGTCCTCGGCGGAATGGTGGGTCTGCTGATCGCGCTATGGGGACGCGATCTGTTTCCGCTCTTCATTCCCGATGTGCCGCAGCAGGTGGCGATCAATATCGCCTTCAATGCGCGCGTCATCGGGTTTGCCGCGCTCCTGACAGCGCTGACCGCCGTGGTCTTCGGGCTGGTTCCGGCGTTGCGCGCAACCACAAGCGGAGGGACCGACATCGTCTCGGCGCTGAAAGAGGAAGGGCGCGGCGCCGGCGCCGGCCGCTCCAATCGCCCCGGCCGCTCCCCCCGCTTATGGATGCGCAGCGCGCTCGTCGTGTCGCAGGTCGCGATGTCGTTTGTCACGCTCTATTGCGCGGGGATGTTCGTGCGCAGCCTGCGCGCGGCGCAAACGATGGATCCGGGCTTTGCCGATCCGGGGCGAGTGCTGCTGGTGTCGACCGATGTTCATCAGGCGCGGCTCGCGGAAGCAGATGGACTGGCCGTGACCGATCGGTTGCTGGAGCGCGTGCGCGCATTGCCGGGAGTCGTTTCGGCGAGCTTCGCCACGATGGTTCCGCTCGGTTTCGGCGGGCACAGTTACAGCGGCACGATCATCGAGGGGTACAGCCCGCTACCCGACGAGCAGGTTTCGATTGAGCGCGTGATCGTCAGCGACGGTTACTTTGAGACGATGGGCATCCCCATCGTGAGTGGGCGGGGCGTCACCTCACTGGATCGTCGCGACGGCGCGCGCGTGGCGGTGGTCAATGAAGCCTTCGCGCGCCGTTATTGGCCAGGGCAGGACCCTATAGGCAAACGGCTGGATCAAGGCCTGGGCTGGGCGACGGTCGTCGGTGTGGCGAAGAATTCAAAGTATCGTTACCTGAGCGAACCGCCTTACCCCGTGGTCTATTGGGCGTTGGCTCAGCGTTACGAGACCAATCTGACGCTCCACATCCGCACGGCGCAGGAGCCGGTCGCGCTCACTGAATCGGTACGACGTGAATTTACCGCGATCAATCCAGATCTGCCGTTTCTCGACCCGCGCACGTTGCGGCAATTCATCAGCGCGCCGAACTTCGTGCCGTTCATCGGCGCGGCTTGCTCCGGCGGCTTCGGCGCGTTGGCGCTGCTGCTGGCGGCCATTGGAATGTATGGCGTGCTGGCTTACGCGGTCAGCCAGCGGCGGCGCGAGATCGCCATTCGGATGGCGCTGGGAGCTACATCACGCGATGTCATGAGGTTGATTCTGGAGCGCGGAGTGAAGCTAACGCTCATCGGTGTGGCCGTGGGGACGGGATTTGCGCTGGCTGCGGGGCGGTTGTTGAGCAGCCAGCTGTTGAGCAGCCAGCTTTTACAGGTCGGTCCGGGCGGCCCGCTGATGTTTATTGCGGTGACATTGTTGCTGGCGGGCGTGGCGTCGTTGGCTTGCTGGATTCCAGCGAGAAAGGCGACGAAGGTTGATCCGATGATCGCTCTTCGATGTGAATAGTTTTCCTTACACGAAGCTATAAGAAGGTTCACGAAAAAGGAAAAGAACCTTCGCGCTTCTTCGTGTGACTTTGTGGATGAATCTCTTCGGAGGAATTATGCAAACGATCTGGCAAGACCTGCGCTACGGCGCGCGAATGTTGATGAAGAAACCCGGCTTCACACTGATAGCAGTCATCACGCTGGCTTTGGGCATCGGCGCGAACACGGCGATCTTCACGGTCGTCAATGCCGTGCTTTTGCGCCCGCTTTCTTACTCGGAGCCGGAGCGCATCATGCGGCTCGCGCCTGATTGGCCGAACGCGAGTTTCAGGAGCGCGAGCGAAACAAAGTTCATCTTCTGGCGCGAGCATAGCCAGGCGTTCGACGGCGTCGCCGCCACGACCGGCATCGGCTCCGGAGTCAATCTGTCGGGCGGCAGCGAGCCTGAGTTCGTCGCGGGCGTCAGAGTCTCCGCGGATTTGTTTCGCGTTCTGGGCGTGAATCCGGCCATTGGTCGCGGCTTCACGAGGGAGGAAGATTCGCCGAACGGCGAGCGCGTCGTGATCCTGAGCTACGGGTTGTGGCAGCGGCGATTCGGCGCTGATCCGGCCATCGCGGGCAAGAGCGTTTCGATCAACGACAATCCTTACACAGTCGTCGGTGTGATGCCGGAGGATTTTCTGCCGGAGGATTTTCGCTACGGTGACGGGCAAACGGACGTGATCGTCCCGATGCGCGTCAATCCGGCAAGTACGGATCAAGGGCACAACTACACTGTACTCGCGCGACTCAAGTCAGGCGTCTCACGCGCGCAGGCGCTGGCAGAGATGAGATCGGTCTTCGAGCAGTTCAAGGCCTCTTATCCGGACCATCTTTGGCGGAATGAAGTCGGGATTCGGGTCGAGCCTTATCTGGCCAGCCTGACGGCGGAGGCGCGCCCGATGCTGCTGATTCTTCTCGGCGCGGTGGGCTTCGTCCTGCTGATCGCCTGCGCCAACGTCGCCAATTTGCAGTTGACGCAAGCGACTGCGCGACAGCAAGAGATGGCGCTGCGGCAAGCGCTCGGCGCGAGCCGGTGGTCACTTGCGCGGCAATTGCTGACCGAAGGCGTGTTGCTCGCGCTTCTCGGCGGGGGAATGGGACTGCTGCTCGCAGTGTGGGGCGTGGACGCGTTGACGGCGCTGTTGCCCAAGGGCTTGATCCCACGCAGCGGCGAGATCGGCTTCGATTGGCGCGTGCTCGCCTTCACGCTTGGCGCGGCTGTGATAACCGGACTGATCTTTGCGCTCGCTCCCGCGTTGCAAGCGGCGCGAGTGGATGTCAATCACGCGCTCAAGGAAGGCTCAGGCCGTGGCGCCGTCGGGGGGGAGCGCGGGCATATGCGGAGCGCGCTGGTTGTGGCGGAGGTCGCGCTTGCGCTCACGCTACTGGCCGGCGCAGGCTTACTGGTTCGCACCTTCGCCAATCTGCGCCAGGTTGATCCGGGTTTCGATCCCGGCAATGTTTTGACCTTCGAGGTCGCGCCGAACGGCAAGCAGTACGAAACGACGGCTCAGAACGCCGACTATTTCCGCCGCGCGCTCGAACGCTTGAGAAGTTTGCCCGGCGTCGAATCCGCCGCGGTGACAAGCAATCTGCCGCTGGGCGCATGGCTCAATTTCGGCGTCGGCATTGCTGGCAAGCCCGATTCGATGAATTCGACCGAAATTCGGATGATCACGCCGGACTATTTCAAAGTGATGAAGATGTCCATGCGCCGAGGGCGCGCCTTTACCGACGCCGATTCGTCCGGCGCCCCGCCCGCCATCATCGTCAACGAGACTTACGCGAAACGGACCTTCCCGAACGCCGACCCGATCGGCCAATCGCTGACCGTTGGAGGCGCGCAGGTCTATCAGATCGTCGGCGTCGTGAACGACGTCAAGCAATTCAGCCTCGGCGATCCCGCGCCGCAGACCGTCTTCATTCCCGTGGCGCAGGTAGATGACAGGCTGATGCGCGGCGCCAGGCAGTTCGTGACCATGAAGTTCGCCATTCGAACGGCGGGCGATCCGCTAGCCCTCGGCGCGGCGGTCAAACAGGAGACGCTCAAAGTGGATCCATCGCTGCCGCTGACCAACATGCGCTCGCTCGAACAGATCGTCGAGCGCTCGCTTGCGCAACAACGGTTCAACTCGACGCTGCTCGGCCTGTTCGCCGCCATCGGATTGACGCTTGCGGCGATTGGCGTCTACGGCGTGATGGCATACGTCGTGACGCAGCGCACGCATGAGATCGGCGTTCGCGTGGCGCTCGGCGCCACTGCCGGCGACGTGCTGAGGCTGATCGTCGGAAGGGGAATGGCGCTGGCGCTGGCCGGCGTCGCGCTCGGATTGGGGGCGTCGTTCGCGCTGACACGCTTGATGAAAGACTTCCTGTTCGGCGTGAAGCCGACCGACCCGCTGACGTTCGGCGTGATTGCGGCGCTGCTGACCGTGGTAGCGGTCGTGGCCTGTTACATTCCTGCGCGGCGGGCCGCGAAGGTGGATCCGATGGTTGCTCTTCGACGCCAGTGAATTTCCTTCCACGAAGCCGCACGAAGGTTCACGAAGAGGGGGAAGAACTTTCGCGCTTCTTCGTGTGACTTTGTGGATGAGTCTCTGCTGGCGCGCGCGACCACACGGCGACGCGAGATCGCTGTGCGACTTTCGCTCGGCGCTCCCACGTGGCGCATCGTGAAGCAGTTGCTGGATTACGATTACGACCTCGGCGCTGATTGGCGCGTGCTCGGCTTCACACTGCTGATCACGATCTTGACCGGGATTCTATTCGGATTATTGCCTGCATTGCAGGCGACCAGAACCGACCTCGTACGTACGCTGAAGAGCGAGCAAACGCATTTTGGAGCGGGCCCGCGGCGATTCAGTTCGCGCAACCTGCAGGTCGTTTCGCAGGTGGCGTTGTCACTAATGTTATTGGTCTGCGCCGGGCTGTGTTTAAAGAGCGCGGTCAACGCGTATCGAATCGATCCCGGCTTTGAAACGAAGAACATCCTGCTTGCCTCGTTCGATACCAGCTTGCAGGGCTATGACCGGGATCGGAGCATAAGCTTTCAAGAACAGATCGTTGAGCGAGCGCGGGCCCTGCCGGGAGTCGTTTCAGCCGCTCTTGCTTCGTCGCTTCCGCTAAGCGACTACGGAGGGACGAATGTACGGCCCGAAGGGTATGCGCTGAAGCCTGGCGAGAATTGGCCCAGCGTCGCATATAGCTTTGTGAGTCCGGGGTTCTTTAAAACTATGGGCACGCCAATTACGCTGGGACGCGAATTCGATGATCGTGATAAAGGCGATGGCCCACCGGTCACAGTGATCAACGAGACCATAGCTCGCCGTTATTTCCCGAATCAGAATCCGATTGGCAAACACATCAACCTCTGGGGGCGCCAGGTGGAGGTGATTGGCGTGGCGAAAAACGGCAAGTATGATTCGCTCGGCGAAGAAGCTGCCGTCAATTGGCTATTCCTGACGATGCGACAGTATCACTCAGACAACATGGCCCTGGTTGTGCGCACGGCGAGCAATCCTGAATATTTCGCCGCGAGTATCAGAAACGAGGCGCGAGCGCTCGATCCGCAGCTTCCGCTCTTTGGGGTGAAGACGGTCAGCCGATTCTTGTACCGCCAGCGTTCATGGCCGCGACTGCTGGCGGGATTGACCGGCGCTTTTGCGCTGCTCGCATTACTGCTCTCGGCGATCGGGACTTACGGGGCGCTCAATTATTCCGTCGTCCAACGCACACGCGAGATCGGCGTTCGCATGGCGCTCGGCGCGAAACCATCCGATGCGCTCAGACTAGTCATCACTCAGGGAATCTCACTATCACTGATCGGAATAGGGGTCGGCCTGGTCGGCGCTTATTTCTTGACGCGCGTGATGCAAAGTCTGCTTTACGGCGTGAGCGTCACTGATCCGATCGTCTTTGCCGGACAGGCGATATTGCTGACGCTGGTGGCGCTCGTCGCCTGCTGGATTCCGGCGCGGCGGGCGACGAAGGTGGACCCAATGGTTGCGCTGCGATGTGAATGATGGCTCGAAAAATAAATTTGCCCGGCGCAGTTTAGATCGGATTTCGATTTGGCGCGCTGGAAGCGGCGCGTACCCAGGTCGCGAGCATTCTGGATTCTGCACAATCTTCGTTTATCTTACGCCGGATGCCTTCCTGCTGTATTCCAGTAAAGTTATACGGGCAGACGGCGTCGAACGCGGTCATGCCGGGATAGAGATAGACGGCGATTTCAAGAGGCCGTTTGTTCTCGACGGTTTTTTCCTTTTCCTGATTTTTCCGCAGGGGGCCGAAGCCGCATTCTTCGGCGATGAGTTCAACGGATTGAGAAGACTCCTCTAGCCTGCGCCGCGCAGTTTCGACACGGACCTGCGTCACGAAACGCGCGGGCGTCACGCCGGTCTGCTCGGCGAAGACGCGCGCGAAATTGCGAGGACTCATTCCAACCCGCTCAGCCATTTGCCCGACACTTAGCGGTTCGCTCAGGTTGTCCAGAATCCAGACCTGCAGCTCGCGCAAAGGTGTGCGATCCGAAGCCTGTAACGAGAGCGAGGCGCTGAATTGTGACTGACTGCCAGGACGGCGAAGAAAGACGACAAGCGCGCGCGCCACGAGCAGCGCCAGTTCCGCCCCCCAGTCTTCTTCGACCAACGCCAGTGACAAATCGATGCCGGCAGTCACTCCCGCTGAGGTATACACATTCCCGTCACAAATAAAGATCGGGTCGGGGTCGATTTGGACGGCGGGAAAAAGTGCGGCCATCTGCTGACAATAGCGCCAGTGGGTTGTCGCGCGCCGCCCGTCGAGCAAGCCGGCGGCGGCCAGCGCGAACGCGCCGGCGCAGACCGACCCGATCCGCCGCGCCGACTTCGACGTTTTCCGCAACCAGGGCAGGAATCCCGTGATCGTTTCGATCTGCGCCACGCCGTAACCGCCCGCAATCAGCAACCACTCGAATTTGCCACGGACGCTGCGAAAATCGTTCTGCGCAGTAATATTCACTCCGCAGTAGCAGTCAACCAGTCTATCCGATTCGGTCGAGATCAATTCGACCTGACAGGTGTAAAAGCTATACCGTTTAGGACTGTGCAAGGCATATAATCCCAAGTCCGGATTACAGTTTCAGCCTGCCAACGGATGTAATTTCGGATGAAGGGGGATCACACCTATGAAAGCATGCCTGATGACATTATGTATGGCTTCGTGGTTGATCTGCGCCACGACGCTGAGCGTTTGCACACTCTTCGATGAAATAAGGAGGGCATCAATGATAGATACCTCGCGTAGATCTTTTCTGTTAATCGCGCCGCTGGCGCTGACGGCAGCGATGATTCCGGCCTTTGCCTGGCAGAAGCCGGAGCAGTCCCAGAAGAAATTTGAACCATCGGAGATGACGATCGCCGAAATCCATCAGGCGATCCGCTCCGGCAGAATCACCTGCCGCCAGTTGGTCGAAGCATATCTCAAACGCATCAACGCCTACGACCAACCTACCAAGCTCAATTCCATCATAATCGTTAACCCGCAAGCGCTTGCGGAAGCGGATCGCCTCGACGAAGAGTTCAGGCGGACCAGAAAGCTGCGCCCGCTGCATGGGATTCCGGTGATCGTCAAAGATAACTTCGACACCAAAGACCTGCAGACGACCGGCGGTTCGCTGGCGCTCAAAGGCTCGGTTCCGCCCGATGACGCCTTCCAGGTGCGCAAGATCCGCGAAGCTGGCGCCGTCGTGCTGGCGAAATCGAATATGGCCGAATGGGCTTTCAGTCCCATGCTGACCGAAAGCTCGATCGCCGGGGTGACGCGCAATCCTTACGACCTGGAGCGCGTCCCGGCGGGATCGAGCGGCGGAACGGCCGCGGCGGTCGCGGCCAATTTCGGCGCTGTGGGATTGGGCACTGACACCGGCAACTCGATCAGAGGACCGTCTTCTCACAATGCGCTGGTCGGCATTCGCTCGACGATGGGGTTGACGAGCCGCGATGGGATCATCCCACTCTACCTGCGCAACGACATCGGCGGCCCGATGGCGCGCACTGTAGAAGACGCGGTGCGAGTGTTGGAAGTGATCGCCGGGTATGACCCCGCGGACCCGATCACCAAATTTTCCGAAGGCAAGATTCCGAAGAACTATACGCAGTTTCTGAAGAAGAACGGCCTGAAGGGCGCGCGGCTGGGCGTGTTCAGGAGATATGTTGACGCTCCGACCACTGATCCACAAATCAAGGCGCTGATGGCGAAAGCCATCGAAGATTTGAAGGCGCAGGGAGCGATCATCGTCGATCCGTTCGATGTCCCGAATTACGATGAGCTGACGAAGGACATCTGGTGCAACTCCTTCCACTACGACGTGAACAACTACCTGAAATCGCTCGGCGAGAAGGGCAAATACAAGAACCTGACCGCAATCGTCGAGTCAGGACTCTATTCGCCTTACATCGAAAGGCGATTGAAAGACGCCATTCGGACTACGTCTATCTCGCCACCCTGCAAGGATTTATATCGAGACCCGCGGAGCGTCACTTTTCGAGCGTCTCTGCTGAAGGCGATGATGCAAAACAACCTCGACGCCGTCATTTACCCGACTTGGAGCAATCCGCCGCGGAAGGTCGGCGATCTGCAAAGCCCGGCCGGTGACAACAGCCAGATGCTCTCGCCGCAAACCGGCTTTCCGGCGATCACCGTGCCGATGGGATATACGAATGGCTCGCTCCCGGCGGGACTGACCTTCCTCGGCAAACTGTTCGGCGAGCCCAATTTGATCAAGTTTGTTTACTCCTACGAACAGGCGACCAGGCATCGCCGGCCGCCGGAAAAATTTCCTCCGGTGGAGGATCGATAAACGATTGAGCGAAGGAGACCGGAATTGACTTACTCCATCATCACCAATCTGTTTTGTTTATTCACTGCGCTGCTGGCGCCGAGCCTTCTCTATACTCAAGGCCAAAGCGGTTCTCAACCACGCTCTACCGCGCCTGAAACAAGTTTGTCCCGACAGGCGATTGTTATGACCGAACCGATCATTCTTGAAACACCTACTGGAAAGCTGTTCGGCGCGTTAGAGCTGCCGAAATCTTCGGCGCCTTTGCCAGTCGCCTTGATTATCGCCGGCTCAGGCCCGACTGATCGCAACGGCAACTCTCCGGCCATCGCCGGCGCGAACAATAGTCTTAAGTATCTGGCGGAAGGGTTGGCCGCGCAGGGGATCGCTACGGTTCGTTACGATAAGCGCGGCGTGGCGGAAAGCGTCAAGGCCGCCGCCAGCGAATCAGACCTGCGGTTTGAGACTTACATTGATGACGCCGTTCTGTGGGGCAAACAGCTTCGCGCTGACAAGCGGTTCTCATCGGTAATCGTCATCGGACACAGTGAAGGTTCTTTGATCGGCATGGTTGCGGCGCAAAAGATGAATGCTGATGCTTTTATTTCGATTGCCGGCGCCGGACGCCCTGCGGCGCAAGCGCTCCTCGATCAATTGAAAGGCAAGTTGCCTGCTGATTTGCAGAGCCGGGCGGAGATGATCATCAAGAGTCTGTCAGAGGGCAAAACCGTAGAGGATATCCCTCCCGCGTTAGGCCCGCTATTCCGCCGCAGCGTTCAGCCATACGCGATCTCCTATTTCAAATATGATCCGGCGATAGAGATTGCGAAGTTGTCAACCCCTGTTCTGATCACGCAAGGAACGACCGATATACAGGAGCCTGCGCAAGAGGCGAAGCTACTCGCCCAGGCGAAACCATCCGCCAGACTCCTGATGATTGAAGGGATGAATCACGTGCTCAAAGAAGTTCCCGCTGAGCAGGAAAAGCAGATCAAGTCTTACACCGATCCATCGCTTCCGGTCGCTCCAAAGCTCATCGAGGGAATCAACAGCTTTATTAAAGCCATTAAAATGAAGTGAGTGGTATGAGATTTTCGTTCGGTAGTTTTTACGGCGAATTGCAAAAGCGCGCCGAGGTGGTGGGGATCGGCTTTGTGGCGCAAACGGTCGCGCTCGATCCGAATTTTCAAGTATTGCGCTGGACGCCGGAATATCGCGCCGCCGTTGCGACGCCTTCCTCAAAGCCGTGGCGGTAACTTCCCATCGAGGCTTCGATCAGAGAACTTCCGGTCGCGTCCGCATTCGGGAATCGATGATCCCAAATGCGGACAGCCATTCAGCCACAGGCTGCCGGCCATCTCACACAACCTGTTTGTTCTCAGCAGATTGTTTTGCGGAAAGCGCTGGCACGAAGATTGGTTATCAACACTACCACCATTAACAATCGGAGGACAATATGCTTCGAGATTTGCGTTTTTGTAGGCGTATGCAGTTCAAGATATTCAGCGTTACTGCAGCGACATTGTTGGCGCTTGCGCCGGCTATCGGCGCCGGCGGCTTTTTCATATCGCAACAGACTTCGGTCCCTCCGCTCAACACCCTCTCAGAGGCTGAAAAGAAAGCTGGTTGGAAGCTGCTCTTCGACGGTAAGACATTCAACGGATGGCGCAGTTACTTTGAAACAATGGATCCGTCCAAAGGCTGGAGCATTGAGGCGGGGTGTCTAAAGAACTCCAAAGGCAACGGGCGTCCTCGCAGCGGGGGCGGCGATATAATGACTACTGAGCAGTTCACGGATTTCGATTTTCGCTTCGAGTGGAGCATGCCGCCGGGCGGCAATAGCGGCCTCTATTATCTCTTTCAGGAGCGTCAGGATAAACCGGGTGTCGGGATGTATATGGGCGATGACGGTAGAAGTCCTGTTGGCTTTGAGTATCAGTTGCTTGACGACGAACGACACCCGGACGCTCTCAGGAACGGCCCGATCCGTTCGACAGGCTCGCTCTACTCACTAATTCCCCCCAACGATTCCAAACGACTAAAACCGACGGGCGAGTTCAATGAGTCACGAATCGTCATTCAGGGCAAACACGTCGAACATTGGCTTAACGGAGCCAAAATCGTCGAATACGATCTGGGAAGCCCGGCATTGATTGATGCTATCGCCAAGAGCAAATACAAAGATGTTCCGGGGTTCGGCGCCAAGACTAAGACGCGCCTCCTGTTGCAGGATCATGGTGACGAAGTCCGGTTTCGCAATTTGAAAATTCGTACTCTGCCGGGGAGTGAACGGTGAGAAGTCACGCGCGCCATACAGTCGTTGTAGACGACGATTAAGTCTTGAGCTTAGTACTACAACGAGAAATGTACCGTAGGTTGTCTAACCTGCGGAGTTCTCGGTCTTCCGAACATTGAGAGAAACCAGAAACATTTACGAAAGGCGCTTGTTTTCCCCGATATTGGAGTAACTAATG
>Ga0126374_10000325_pt1 | contig 11537 bp, 9 predicted proteins | sample PanSoiMetPlot_12_FD_89874 | JGI IMG/M metagenome (GOLD analysis project Ga0126374, IMG submission 89874) | Tropical forest soil microbial communities from Panama - MetaG Plot_12 | ecosystem: Environmental > Terrestrial > Soil > Tropical forest > Bulk soil | place: Panama | collected 2016-02-17
AGCCAGGGAGGAGTTCAGGAAGTCGATTGGCGAAAACGAGTACTTACGCGCCTCCGGTTTTTTGGGAATGTCCAACTCCTTCGCCTGGTACCTGATTACTTTTTTGCCTGTGTTGCTCGCAACAACGCTTCTACGGGTGGAAGAATTGCGCGGCTGGAAACGGCTGCTACTAGCAGCCTCTTCGTGCCTGGCGGTGATCGCATTGGTCCTGACTTACTCACGCGGCGGTTGGGCGGCTTTTGGCCTGTCGCTGTTAGCGCTCGCCGCGCTTTTGTATCGCGTGTCGCCGCCGGCCGATCGCGGCCGATTTGCCGCTCGTATTGCCGCATTTGCGCTGCTGACCGCTTTGCTCTGTCTGCCATTCGCCACGCCAATTTACCTGCGCCTCACCGAAGATGATCACGGATCTGTTCAGGTGCGCGTGCCAATGATGCAGGTCGCGCAGGGCATGATCGCAGACAACCCGTGGCTTGGAGTCGGCCCGGCCAACTACGAAGCCGAGATGCGCCGGTACGACGATACGCCGATAAAAATCACTGATGGTTTCGATTGGCCGGTGCATAACATCTTCATGCATATGACGGCTGAAGCGGGTCTCCTCGCAACCTTGTGTTTCCTCACGCTGATAATAATCGCTCTCAGGCGCGGATGGCGCGCTCTCTCAAGCCATGACCCTTTGTTGCGGGCGCTCGGAGCAGGATTGATCGCTGGTATGCTGGCCTATCTGTGGATGGGGTTGAAGGAGCCTGGTTCGTTCGGCACGCCGCAGTTGCGTTTGTGCTTTATCAGTTTTGGATTGCTGCTGGCTCTTGACCGTGCCAGACGGCGTGAGGAGGAAGGAGCTTTGACGGGTGAATAGTCGACCTCAGATCCAGGTTGATGGAAGCTCTGCCGCTGGGTCCGTCTCGGGCATTGCGCGCAACACCGCATGGCTGGTTTGGTCCGGCGCCATCAGTATCGCCAACGGCGTTGTGCTTTGGGTGGCGATGGCGCGTTGGCGCGAGGCGGCGGAGGTCGGTCAATTCGCTTCGGTGATGAGTGTTTACGGGATCTTCCTCACTCTTTGTTCACTGGGGCTTGGCCCTTATTTGGCCAGTGAAATCGCACGCCGGCCCGCCTGCAAGCAATTTGTCGCAAGCGCTGTGGCGCTGTTGTTTTCATGGTCGGTGGTCTGCGCCATCGCAATGGCTGTAACCGGATATGTGATTAGTCCGTCGCCGAGAGCGCAACAAGCCACGGCAGTCCTCAGCCTGGCGATGCTGCCGATCGGACTGATCAGCGTGGCCGAAGCCGTCTTTGTCGCTTTAGGACGGGCGCGTGTGATAGCGCTGGCGACCACAACCGAAAACCTGCTGCGCGCAGTAATCCCGCTTTTCTTACTTTATCGCGGCTATACGCTGCCGGTGATCTGTCTCTCTTTTGTCGGAGTACGAGTGGCGGCTTGTGTGGCTTATGCGATTGTCGCCCGTGAGCGGCTTAAGGCGTTGCGGACGCCGGCGTGGGAGTTGGCGCGCGAGATCGCCGCCGTGACGCCGACTTTTGCCGGCGTGACGATACTGGCGGCGGTGCATTGGCAGATCGGCACGGTCCTGGCGGGCCGGCTGGGCGGCGAGACAGCCGCGGCGGAGTTCGGTGTATCCTCACGGTTTCTTGTTCCCGTGACGGTGCTGCTCTTTGGTTATGTGAGTGTAGTGCAGCCTGTGGCCGGGCGTCTGGCGGCGAATTCGTTGAATCAGTTAGGCGAGTTCTTATCGCGAGGCCTGCGCCTCGTGATCGCTCTCGCGCTGCCTTTAGCCGCCGGCGGATGGCTGTTGGGCCGTGAGCTGCTGATTTTATTGTTCGGCCCACGTTACGCCGGAGCGGCGGCGCCTCTCGGCCTGCTTGCCACGAGCGTGATCCCTCTGGGCGTGGTGTTGATTGCCTCGCGCGGTTTAATTGCGACGGGCCGCCAGCGCTTTGATTTGCTGGGCAACCTGATAGGCGTGGTGAGCAACGTGGCGCTCAATTTTGCGCTGATCCCGCGTTATGGCGCCGCCGGCGCAGCCGCCGCACAGTTGTTATCCATGACTGCGATGGCGGTGGTCGAAACCCGTTATGGAACGGGACCGCTCTTTGAGTTGCAGGTGTGGAGAGCCATCTGGCTTTGCCGCCGGCCGATGGCATTGATGGCAATCGCTCTGTGGCTGGCGCGAGGCTGGGGCTTTGGTTGGGAGGTGATTTGCGCCGGCTCTGGCTATCTGATGGGTGGAGCGCTGATTTGGGGAGAACTGCGCCCGCATCGGCCGAGCGAGAGTAAGGTCGAGGAGCGCCCGCGTGTGCTGATGGTGGGCGCGCATCCAACCAGGACGCTCGGCGGCATCAGCACATTGATCAGCGACATTTTACGTTCTCCGCTCACTCGTACATTCGATCTTCGCCACGTCGTCTCACAGGTAGATGAGTATAAAAAATTCGGCAAACTGCTGCTGGCGCTCAGCGCGCTGGCGCGTTTTGTGTGGGCTTTGCTCTGGTGGCGGCCGCAATTGGTATACGCGCATGTCGGCGGCAACGCGAGCCTTTATCGCAAGATCGCTTTTATCGTACTGGGGCGCTTAGCCGGCCGGCGAGTGCTGGCGCATTGCCACGCCGGCAACTTCGAGCAGTACTTTGCCAAGCAAGGCAATCTAGGCCGCAAGCTGATTCTCTGGGGGCTGGGCAAGAGCAGCAAGTTCATCGCCGTTTCGCGCGCGATGGAACGGTTGCTCGGCGACCTCTGGCCGGAAGTAGGACGCGTCATGGTGCCCTACGGCATCAACGCCGCGCTCTTCGCCGGCCAACGCGCCCCGGATGAGCGTTTCGTGCGCCTGCTATTTATCGGCAAGATGGGATTTTTGAAGGGCGAACAGGATTTGCTCAGGGCGCTGCAACGAGTAGTTAAGGTCACTCCGAATTTTCGCCTGGATATGCTGGGACAGCTGAGCGATACGATCACTGTGGAATGCCGTGAATCCGGCTTGCAGCCGGTGATTGAACACCTCGGCCCGGTGTCGCTTGAGGAGCGCCTGACCTTTTTCAAACGAGCTGACGTCTTCGTGTTGCCGACTTATGCCGAAGGCACTCCGATCTCAATGCTGGAAGCGATGGCTGCCGGGCTGCCAGTAGTTTCAACGCCCGTTGGCGGAATCCCGGACGTGGTGGAGGACGGCGTGGAGGGCTACATAGTTGAGCCTGGCGACGTGGAAGCGTTAGCGGACCGGCTCGTCCGACTGATCAACGATCCTGAGCGGCGGCGCCGAATGGGACAGTCCGCTCAGGACAAAGCGCGCCCGTTCAATTGGGACGTTGTGCTTCCGCAACTCGAAAGCGAGATACGACAGTCGATCGGGGGAAGCGGCGCCTCTCAGGTGAACGGTGAAAATGCGGGGAGAGTTTTACCATGCTCTGAAAACCCCCCATTTAAAACGGAGACCGCCCATAAACTTGGAGATTGAAAACACACACAACGAGAGAGAAGCAAAGAGATGGCAAGCAGATTACGTAAATTGGGCGCACGGTTATTGAAATCATCCGCCGCGCCGCTGTGGATGTCACTCCGCGCCGGAATGAGATTGGTCAAAGGCCAGGATCATAACGCCGGAAAAGTCACGATCCTCTGTTATCACCGGGTCGTGGTCGACATTACTCATGCTGAACAGGAAGCGCCCTGCGGGATGGTGATCTCCGCGGAAACGTTTCGGCGGCAGATGAAACTGGTACGCGAAAATTACGAGGCGCTGCCGTTGGATGAAGCGGTTGCGATGTTGCGTGGCGGGCGTAGCGCGAAGCGTCCGGCGCTGGTTCTTACTTTCGACGACGGGTACCGCGATTTTCACGGGCTAGCCTGGCCGATCTTGCGCGAACTGGGGCTGCCGGCCACGGTCTTCGTCCCCACCGCGTACATCGGCTCCGGGAGGATACTGGACCACGACAGGTTTTACCGGCACGTGACGAAAGCAAATTCGCGAGGACTGAGTTTGCGCGTGCCGCTGGCCAAAGCGGGATTAAGCGCAGGGACGGTATCGGCGGTGTGCGCCGAAGTGGATTCGTCCCGAGTCTACTCTCATTTGAGCAGTCTGCCGTTTGCGCTGCGTGAAAGAGTCCTTGATAGCCTTGATGAATTTATGTGCGAGCCGCGGGAAGAAGAGCCGATTGGCCTCTCCCTGCTCGATTGGGAGATGGCGCGCGAAATGGCGGGCGCCGGCGTCTCTTTTGGCGCTCACACTGACAACCACGTGATTTTGCCCCTCGAAGACGAACAGACAATCGAGCGCGAGATTTTACGCAGCAAGCAGACGCTGGAGGAGGAACTCGGAAGACCTGTCCGACACTTCGCTTATCCGACCGGAAGATACAACGCTGCGATCAGAAATGCAGTGGCGAGCGCAGGCTTTGAAGCGGCGGTCACCACCGACCGGCGACTGAACCGGCGTGGCGATGATCTGCTCGCCCTGGGCCGCATCTGTCTGTGCGAGGAATCAACGCGCGGCATCACCGGGCGTTATTCCGAAGCCGTGGCGCATTTGCGTCTCGCGGCCTGATTGCACGAAGGTGGTGGTAGGAGGCTGAGATAGTTGTGGAAGCAGTCAAACGAATCGATGTCCTGGGTTGTCCTTTTGACGCAATCTCATTTGACGACGCCGTGGCTTGCATCAGGCGCGCGGTCATCGAAAACCGGCGTTTGCACATCGTCACCGGCAATATAGATTTCGTGATGAAAGCAAAGCGCGATCCGAGCTTTGCCGAGGAGATAAGGCGAGCCGATCTGGTCACCGCGGATGGCGTGCCCATCCTGTGGGCGGCCTCTTTGTTGGGCGAGCCGCTCTGTGGCCGGGTCAACGGCACCGATCTGGTTTGGATGTGCGCCGAGATCTCCGCCGAAACGGGCTGCGCTGTCGCGCTCATCGGCGCCGCGCCCGGCGTGACGCCACGCGCGGCGAAGAAGATGCAGGAGCGTTTTCCCGAAGCCACGATTCATGCGATTCCGACGCCATTCGAGCTTGGGCGGCGGGAGATCGCCGAAATGGTCGAGCAGATCAGGGCCGCCAACGCCAAGATCATACTGGCTGCGCTAGGAGCGCCGAAGCAGGAGCGGTGGCTGCAAGCCCACCTGGACGAATGCGGAGCCAATGTCGGACTCGGCTGCGGCTCGGCGTTCGACATCATCTGCGGAGATATGCCGCGCGCGCCGCGCTGGATGCGAGAGAACGGTCTCGAGTGGCTCCATCGCATGCTGCTCGAACCGAAGCGGCTGGGACGGCGCTATCTGATTGAAGACAGCCCGTTCATTCTTCATTTCATCGCCGCATTCGCGCGCCGTAGATTCCTGGGCAATGTGAACAAAAGCTGATCCGTTGCGGCGGTCACACCGGCGCATCACTGAGGTGTTTCAATGAGCAAAACAGCGCGAATATCCTCTCGTTTTCTGGCTGTCACAGTATCGAGCATTCTTGCGCTCTGTGGCTGTGAGGTGTTTTTTCGCTACACGATGCCATTTTCCGTGCCCCTCGGTATTCCGGGTATTGCGGGCCGCGCCGCCATTGCTGATCAGTCAGTCAGATACCGGTTCAGCTACAACAGACGGGGCTTTCGCACCGGCGAGTTCTCGGACCAGCCGGCATCAGGGGTCACACGAATAGTGGTCTGCGGCGATTCCCACGCTTTCGGATGGGGGGTTGATGACGGAAAGCGTTTAACCGATCACTTGACGCGCAAGCTGGCTGGTAGGCTCTCACGGCCCGTCGAAGTCCTCAACCTCGCTCAGCCAGGCGCCTCTTTCCCCGATTACGAGTTGTGTGCGAAAAATGCGTCGGCGTTAGGCGCAAGCGCGCTCGTAGTGGTGGTTTACGCCGGCAACGACTTCGGGGAGACTGTTGCTCGTGGCGCACCCAGGAAGGAATCGTCGCTCAGACCCAACGCTCCTTTACGAGGAAAAGAATTCCTCCGAACGTTTTACCTCTGGCAACTTCCGGTGAGGGCGTTCGAATACTTCAGCAAACCCGCTGAATTCCTGCAGGGTGAAGCAGGCTGTCGGACACGCGTACCGTGGGCCGACTGGGGACCTTTTTGGCAGGCCTTATTCCAAGCCTGCGTTCTCCGTGACAATCAGACGCTGGTGAGGGCCAAGGCGGCGGCGGCCGAGTCTCTTGAACGAGTTGTAACAAACGCAGGATGCCCGGTCCTGATCGCGCTCCTGCCCTCCCGGCTGATGACGCATCAAACCAATGCGGCCGATGCGGTCGAGCAGGCAAACCGGGTCGGCCGCGATTTCGGCGCTGACGCTGCGAGCGCGGCCTCGCTCGAAGCGGAGTTGACCCGCGACTTCCTTGAGGTCTCCGCGCAAAGGACGCGCTACGTCATTGACCTCACCCCGTCTGTCGCCGATGTGCCGAATGCGTACTTTCCCCTTGATTGGCATCTTAGCGAAGGAGGGCACGAAGCGGCCGGAGAGGAGCTTGCCGCGAAAGTTGTTTCGGCGTTGGAAGAGAAGTGAATGTGGAAAAGATAGGTAATCGTTAAAACAATGAGGTCATTAACAGTTATTGTCATAGGAAGAAATGAGGAGGCATATATTACCGACTGCCTTCGCTCGGCGCTGGCTGCCGCCGCCCAAGCTGGCTGCGCGGAAGTCGTGTATGTTGATTCAGCCTCGACGGATCGCACTGTGGAGCTCGCGCGCGCCCTGGGAGTTCGGGTCATTTCGCTCCGGCCGGAATGGGAGCTCTCGCCTTCAGCCGGACGTTACGTTGGATTTCATCACACATCGGGCGAGCTTGTTATGTTTGTGGACGGGGACACGGTGATTGAGCCCGATTGGCTGCGAAACGCGATCCCATGGTTTGATCGGCCGGATGTTGCGGGAGTTGCCGGCTTCTTTGAAGACATGGATGATCAGGGCCGCCCGCTACCCTATGTCGGAAAACGGAGTGAGACAGTATGTGAGATGGGGGAATTACGTGGAAGCGGGCTCTATCGGCGTAAGGCAATGGAACAGGTGGGAACGTTCAATCCCTATTTAGTGACTGACGAGGAGGCGGAGCTGGGGTTACGTCTGCGGCGGGGAGGTTGGAAGATGCTGCAATTGCCGTATCCGATGGGATGTCACCACCGCGGCGCGCCCAGGCTGAAGATGATGCTGCGCGCTTTTCGATTGGGGAGAATCGAGAGGATTGGCGTTACGTGGCGTTACGCTTGTCGCGAGGGGTTAGGGTTTCAGTTTTGCTTCAGCCACTTGCGCTTGACCATGATGTTCGCGCTGGCGTGTTTGCTGCTCAGCCCCGGTTTGTTTCTGTTTCTGGCGGGTTACTCACACGCGGCAAAGCTCTTCTTATGGCCACTACTTTTGGGTAATGTCGCCATCGCAATCAAGAAACGCAGCCTGCTAGGCCCTCTGGATTACGTTGTCACTCACGGGCTGGCCCTGTTCGGTCTGATCACAGGGTCGCTCAATGCGCGGATCAAAGACCCGCGAGATTATCCGCTCGACGTCATCGATGGGTGAACTAACTGTCAAAGAAATGCATGGTGTTAATGCAATCGGCGCGCTGCGTGCGGAATGGCAGGCATTGTTCCGCGCATCCGACGCGCCGCCATTCCTCTCCTGGGAATGGATTGCGGCGTGGCAACAGTGGCTCAGTCGCGGTCGGACACCTTATTTACTTTGCGCGCGTGACGGAAGCAAGCTTGTAGGACTGCTGCCGCTTGGTGTTGAAGAGCTTCGGCCGCTGGGATTACCCGTCATCAAAGCGCGGTGGCTTTCATTGCTTGGCGAAGGCTTCGGATGCGCCGATTATCTCGATGTGTTGGCGCTGCCGGAGTATGCGCATGAGGCGCCTTCGGCGATCTTCGATCATCTGGCGCGGCGCGTGTCTTTTGACATTTTGGAATTGGACGGCATGGCGGCGGACTCTCCTAACCTGCCGCTCCTGGCGCGGCGGTTCGGCGAAGAGACGGGCTTTCAGCATCGCCTCAAGCCACGTTACGTTTGCCCGCAGGTGGTATTGGATGGCGACTGGGCGGCCATACTCAGGCGCAGCCGGAGAGCGGGCAATTTCAAGCGGCGATTGCGTCAGCTCCGCGAGCGCGATGGCTTCGAATATCGCGTCATCACGCGGCCCGCGGAGTCCGGGGCGGCCTTTGAACGGTTCCTCGAGTTGCACGAGGCTTGCTGGATTGAGCGGGGCGGCTCTGATGCGACCGGACATGAATCACTACGGTCGTTCCACCGCGATGTGGTGGTCCGGCTGGCGGAAGCGGAACTGTCGCGCTTCGATGAGCTGTGGGTCGAAGGCGCATGCCGCGCCTCGATCTACGGCCTGGATGATGGACAGCGCTACTGCTTCTACAACTCCGGCTATGACCCGGCCTGGAAAAATGCCAGCCCCGGACTGGTTTTGCTTGGACTTTCAATCGAAGACGCCGTCAAGCGCGGCATCCGGCGATACGACTTTCTACGCGGGACCGAAACCTACAAATTCGATTGGGCCGGCGAGACGCGCGAGACCGTCTCCGTCCTCGTTGCGCGCCGTGGCCTGCCCGCAAGGTTGCTCGTCGCGCGCGAACAGACACAACTGGCGGCGCGGGCTTTTGCGGTAGCAATGTTGCCTCATCAGGCAGCCGAGCTCGTGCGCCGTTGGCGCCGCTCTCGAAGGCGGGCGAGTTTATAGCGCGCTGAAAAAGAACCGAAGCATGAAGCGAATACGACCCTTTGTCCGAGACGACATTCCGCAGGTAACTGACTTGCACCGGCAGGTCTTCGGTGTTCGCGGAAACCCCGCTCGGCAATCACACTCACCCAAGTTATTGCAGGATTATGCTGATCACTTCGAGGAAATTTTCTTTCGGAATCCCTGGTACGACGAAGCTCTGCCTTCGCTGGTGTATCAGGAACCAACGGGGAGAATCCTCGGATTTCTCGGAGTGATGCCGCGCCCAATGTTATTCGATGGGCAGTTGATTAAAGCGGCTCTCGGCAGTCAGTTTATCGTGGCGCCCGACAGCCGCTCTGTAGGAATGATGCTCTTAAGGGCTTTCTTCGCGGGGCCACAAGACCTTTCGCTGACGGATGAGGCAAACAGCGTCTCCCGAAAACTCTGGGAGAAAATTGGCGGGACGATTACGATGTCATATAGCGTTCACTGGATGCGCCCGTTACGACCCAGCCGGTTTGCCGTCTCTCTGCTTTCTTCATTCTTTCAGGAAAACAAACCGTGGTCATACCTGGTGTCCGCGTCAGCGCCCATTTGTAACCTGGCGGATGCCATCGCCGTGCGGAAGCTGCCACGTTATTTTCAGATTACAGCGCCTCAGGTTTCCGCCGACGATCTGAAGATTGAAACACTCCTGACATATCTGTCTGAATTCTCGAAGACCAGGTCTCTCTGGCCGGCGTATGATGATCGCTCGTTGAAATGGCTGCTCAAGGTTATAGCTCAGAAAGAAAGATTTGGCGCTTTGCGGATCAGGGCTGTCCATAACGACAAGCGGGAAATGATTGGTTGGTACCTTTATCATCTCAAGCCAGGAGGCGTGAGCACCGCCTTGCAGATCATGGCGAGAGAGAATTCGATGGGTGAAGTTCTCGATCGTCTTTTCTATGACGCCTGGCTGCAAGATTCCGTCGCCGTCTATGGGCGGCTGGATCCCAGGTTTGTGCGGGAGATCTCAGACAAATATTGCATCTTCAATTGTGGGAGGCCCTGGGTGTTGATCCATTCACGTAACCCTGATCTGCTCCGGACCTTTCATGATGGCGATGTCATGCTTTCAAAATTGGAAGGCGAGTGGTGCATGCGCAAGTGGTGACAATCCTTGAATAGGCTGTGTGAAGCGTCTCTTAGGTAATTCAAGGATAAATTCAGGACACGATAATATGATGAAGAACAAAACGACATTATTGAAGAGAATCTTTCTCGATATGATGAAGAACAAAACGACATTATTGAAGAGAATCTTACTCGTCATCAGCAGCCTGGTGATTTCCCTGCTAGTCGCAGAAGGCATAGTTAGACTACTCTTTGGCGGCCGCATTGTATTGTTCCCGCGATTTCATGACACAGCAAGTTACGGCAAATATACCATAAGACGCCTAAGGCCAAACACAACGTTTTGGCATCACAGTGTCGACGGCTCCTGGAAATTCGTAACCAATTCCAAAGGCTTTCGCTCAGACACAGAATATCCCTATGACAAGCCAAACGGGGCGCTGCGAGTCCTCTGCCTTGGCGACTCCAATACTGAAGGCTTTGAATGTCATCAGGACAAAACCTATTCTTCTGTCATTCAGCGTTTCCTGGGAAAACGTGGCGTCAAAGCCGAGGTGATCAATGCAGGTGTTTCCGGGTTCGGCACAGCAGAGGCCCTCCTCTTTTTGGAGAACGAAGGTATTAAATACTCTCCAAATGTTGTCGTACTGGGTTACTTTGCAAATGACGTTGATGACAATATAAAAGCCGATTTGTTCAGACTGAATAATGGCGCCCTTGTCGAAAACAAGTATGAGCATGCGCCCGGAGCCAGAGTGACTGCGCTTATCAACCAGATCGCGCCTCTTCGGTGGCTTAGTCAAAACTCGTACACTTATTCAATTGCCTTTAATACAGTATGGGAATGGAGAAAACGCGCGCTATTGACCGAGAAAGAGCGACAGATGGCGACGGAGTTCGCGGTGAAACAGGAAGACAATGACATTGATGTAACCATTCTGAAGAACGATCTCACTATCGCCATCATCAATCGCATGCATGGCTTTTGCCAAAGTAATAAAGTTCTCTTTGTTCTCCTCGATATCCCTCAACTTGAAAAGAATGGACACGACTTCCGGTCTTCGATACCAAACGAACTTGTCGCCCAATTCAGCCAAGGTTCTGACGCTATGATACGAAGCACAAATGCGCTGATGGACTATCAGGGTGTGACCGATCTCTTCGTTCCTCATGGACAGCGCCACATTTCCGAAACAACCCACATGCTGCTCGGAGTCGCAACCGCAAAGGAAATCATTAAACAGCTTAATCTACCTTCATCGAGAAATGTAACAGAGGAAATCCGATCAGCAAATGCGCCGTATTCTCAACCCGCGGCGGTTGGGAAACAGTGATTTGGGCTGTTATATTTGGAGACCCCCAATGATTCACTGGCTCGTACAAGGCTTTCTTTTCGGCGCGTTGATAATTTCCATATCGTTATCAAGTTCATCGTGTAGCAGTTCGACGCCGACTCCAGCGGCCTCACCGACTGCCAAAAACACATCCGCCATAATACAACCCCCAGTAACGGCGACGACCTCTTCGGCAACGCTCACCGCTTCTCCCACTCTTGGGTCCGTCTATTTCGTCAATCCTTCCGGAAATGACAGCAACACAGGAAGGTCTGAAAGCAGCGCATTTAGGACGATCCAAAGGGCGTCTAATGTGTCTATAGCTGGCGACACTATTCTCGTAATGAATGGAACCTACACTAACGACTGTGCAGACTGCTACGTTGTAGGGATCACGCGGTCGGGTACAGCGACGAATTGGATC
>Ga0126374_10000326_pt1 | contig 11526 bp, 11 predicted proteins | sample PanSoiMetPlot_12_FD_89874 | JGI IMG/M metagenome (GOLD analysis project Ga0126374, IMG submission 89874) | Tropical forest soil microbial communities from Panama - MetaG Plot_12 | ecosystem: Environmental > Terrestrial > Soil > Tropical forest > Bulk soil | place: Panama | collected 2016-02-17
AAGTTCGGCAAGTCGCCGTTCGAATCAGACCGGGGTCGTCAATCTTTGGCGCCCGCAAGGCGCAGGGGTTCGCGTCCTAGCCAAAGGATTGGCCGTCCCCCTCGTCGCCGCTATCGCCTTGGCTTGCGTCCACTACCGCTTCTGCTGCAATCCAGGGTCTTTCGGGGTGGCAAGCTTCCGAAACGCAAGCTCAAGTATTTTGCCTGTTTCGTCGCCGTTTAGTCTCCGAGCGGTCGCTTTGAAGCGCTTGGATTGTGCTTTGTCGTTCGCCGTTCTTTTGGATTGGTTCCTACTCTTGCCATAGGGCCTCTCGCGTGCGGTAAGTCAGGCGCTTCCCGATGACGCCTCGAATCGCGCGAGAACGTGCGCTGAACGTGTTACACGGACATTCTGCGGACAGTAGATGTCAGGGTTGGATCGTTTCCCGCGCTAAGTAGTCGATGCTACTGGCGCGCCCGGCGAGATTCGAACTCACGACCTCTGCCTTCGGAGGGCAGCGCTCTATCCAGCTGAGCTACGGGCGCGCGAAGATACGTCATTAGCCGATCGCTTCCGGCCCGGCAATTGCGAGATGGGCGTGATAGGGATTGTCCGCGGCCCCTTTTCTGTCGCGGCCGCGCGAAGTGCGGCAAAGGCAATCGCGAGCCTGTTCGCCGGGCCCCGATCGGCGAGGCCCTTGAATTGAGCAAATGAACGTGGGCATGAAAGGCAAGCTCTTCCGCAAAGGCGGGCGAAATCGCAAGCCGCCGCCTTGGCGGGAAGAACGCATCAGCCAAGCCTGGAGTACCCCCATGTCGCAGACCGCCGAGACGCGCAGGCATCGGTCGGCAGCACCGCAATGCGAGGAGGCCGCCTTCAACTGGGAAGACCCGCTCGACCTCGAAAGCGAGCTGAGCGAAGAGGAGCGCATGGTGCGCGACACCGCGCGCGGCTATGCCCAGAACAAGCTGTTCCCGCGCGTGCTCCTGGACAATCGCGAGGAGCGCTTCGATCGCGGCATCATCTCGGAGATGGGCGCGCTCGGCCTGCTCGGACCGACGATTCCGGAAGACTACGGCGGTGCCGGGCTCGGCTATGTGGCTTACGGACTGATCACGCGTGAGATCGAGCGCGTGGACTCGGGCTACCGTTCGGCCATGTCGGTGCAGTCCTCACTCGCCATGCACCCGATCTTCGCCTATGGCAGCGAAGCGCAGCGCAAAAAATATTTGCCGAAGCTCGCATCTGGCGAGATCGTTGGATGTTTCGGCCTAACCGAACCGGATCACGGTTCCGATCCAGGCTCGATGGTCACCCGCGCGCAAAAGGCGCCCGGCGGGTACCGGCTCACCGGCACGAAGATGTGGATCACCAACGCGCCGGTTGCAGACATTGCGGTCGTATGGGCCAAGCTCGACGGCGTCATCCGCGGGTTTCTTGTCGAGCGCGATACAAAAGGTCTGTCCACACCCAAGATCGAGGGCAAGCTTTCACTGCGCACCTCGATCACCGGCGAGATCGTGCTCGAGGATGCCTTCGTGCCGGAAGAGAATCTGTTGCCGAATGCCAAGGGACTTGCCGGCCCCTTTGGCTGCCTCAACGTGGCACGTGCTGGCATTGCCTGGGGCACCATCGGGGCAGCGGAGTTCTGCTGGCATCGGGCGCGCCAATACGCGCTCGACCGCAAGCAGTTCGGCCGCCCGCTCGCCGCCAATCAGCTGATCCAGAAGAAGCTCGCGGACATGCAGACCGAGATCACGCTCGGCCTGCATGCGGCGCTCCGGCTGGGCCGGCTGTTGGAAGAGGGACGCGCCGCGCCGGCTGCGGTGTCGCTGCTCAAGCGCAACAATTGCGGCAAGGCGCTCGACATCGCCCGCTTGGCGCGCGACATCCACGGCGGCAACGGCATCTCGGACGAATTTCACGTGATGCGCGTGCTGTGCAATCTGGAGACCGTCAATACTTACGAAGGCACACACGACATTCACGCGCTGATCCTCGGGCGCGCGCAGACGGGCATTCAGGCATTTACCGACCGCTAGTTCCGGAAGCTCGACCCGCGCAACTCACTTCGTTCGTTCCCGCGTAAGCGGGAACCCAGAGGCCGCAGTCCGTGGCCCTGGAAACCCCCGCTTGCGCGGGAGCGAATGGAGGTTGTGGGTCGCATCCGAACAACGGGACTGCGCTGCGATTTGTTGGCGAGCGAAGAACCGTCAGGCGCGCGATGCCGGGCTGCTTATTTGTGGCGCGGTGCAAGCGCCACGAGACGGCGGACCATGGCGCTTTGTGGATCCGCCAGGGCATCGATCACCGTGAAATGGTTCATCCCGGCGGCCGCCTCGTAGCGGGTCTGCGCGCCAGCCTTGCCCCAGCTGTCGGCGACCGTGCGGCTCTGGCGCAGGAACTCGCTCGATTCAAGCGCCCCCGCGAGCGCATCGAACACGCGGCCTTTCGGTGCCGGCCAGAACAGCGGCGAAACACGGCGCGCCTCGGCCTCGTCGAGACGCAGATCCTGCGCCATTTGAATGCCGACGAGCGGGGTGAGATCGAAAAGTCCGGAGATCGAGTAGGCGGCTGGCACGAGATCGGCCGGCGCTTTTGGATAAAGCGACTGCCAGTCGGTCGCCACCATTGCGGCGGCGAGGTGTCCGCCCGCCGAGTGGCCGTAAATCAGCGTGCGCTCCCCCGTGCGCAGCCACAGAAACAAACATGCGTGCCGGATCTGGTCGATAATGTCGGCGATGGTCAACTCCGGACAGAGATCGTAGCCGACGACGCCAACCGCCACGCCATGGGCATTGAGCCCGCGCGCCATATGGCTGAACAGGGAAGGATCGAGCGAGCGCCAGTAACCGCCATGGATGAACAGCGCAAGCGGCGCAGTCATCCCGCGGCGCGGTGAAAACGGTCGATGAATTGACGCAGCGACGATCCGTAGCTCAATCCGACCTCGGCGCGCCGTTCCTTCATCGCTTCGGCCCGGTAATCCTCCGCCTCGCGCGTCCAGCGCGCGAAGATTTCGGGATGCTCGGGCACGCGGGCGCGGTTGTTGTATTCCGCTTCGTAGTCGACCGGCATGCGCTCTCCCCGATGCCTCTCTATCACCTCTTTCCCACTGCGGGGAGTGCCTTGCCTTTCGATGAATCGCAGCTATCTCTGGCGCCATGAAAGTCGACGGCAGGGATATGCGCACCATCTGGCTCGAGCCGGATGGCTGGTCGGTCGGTATCATCGATCAGACCGCGCTGCCGCATCAGTTCACGACCGTCCGCCTCTCGAGCGTGGAGGATGTCGCGCGTGCGATTGCCATCATGCAGGTACGCGGCGCGCCACTCATTGGCGCGACGGCAGCTTATGGAGTGGCACTGGCGCTGCGGGCGGATGCCTCCGATGAAGCGCTCGAGCGGGCCTGCGCAATGCTCGCCGCCACGCGTCCGACCGCCGTCAACCTCAAATGGGCGCTCGACGAAATGGTGGCGGTGGTGCGCAACCGCCCGCGCGAGGAACGGCTCGGCGCCGCCTATCGCCGCGCAGCCGAAATCTGCGAGGAGGATGTGGCCATCAATCAGGCGATCGGTCGCCATGGCTCAAACTTAATCGCCGCGATCGCCGCGAAGAAGGAGGCGGGCCAGCCGACGCAAGTGCTCACGCATTGCAACGCGGGCTGGCTCGCCACTGTCGACTTCGGAACCGCTTTGGCGCCGGTCTATGTGGCCCACGATCGCGGTGTCGCGGTCCACGTATGGGTCGACGAGACACGCCCGCGCAACCAAGGCGCCGCGCTCACCGCTTGGGAGCTTGGCCAGCACGGAGTGCCGCACACCGTGATCTCGGACAATACCGGCGGCCACCTGATGCAGCACGGTATGGTCGATATAGTGGTGGTGGGGGCGGACAGGGTCACCGCCGATGGCGACGTCTGCAACAAGATCGGCACTTATCTCAAGGCGCTCGCCGCTAAGGACAATGGCGTGCCGTTCTATGTCGGGCTGCCGTCGCCGACCATCGACTTTTCGATCGCGGATGGAGTTGCCGAGATTCCGATCGAACAGCGCGCCGCCGACGAAGTCGCAACCGTGACCGGCCGCACCGCCGACGGCCGCGTTGAGACGGTGCGCATCGTGCCGGAAGGCTCGACGGTGGCAAATTACGGCTTCGACGTGACGCCGGCCCGCCTGGTCAGCGGCCTCATCACCGAACGCGGCATCATCGCGCCGCAGCGGGACGCACTCGCCGCCGCTTTCGCCGAACGCGCGCAGGGAAATATACCGCCGTCCCCGCGCAAGAGCCTGTGAAGAAATCGGCCCGGCGGCAGTCGAATTGCGTATCACGGGCATGTTGATGGAATTGGTTCCAGGCAAGTAGAGTTGGCCCCAGCGCGCCGAAATGAGTGGGCTGGGAGTGCAGCGTCATGCGTGGCATTCGGCTTCGTCCTCTAAGCGTCCCCTTGCCAGGGCTGATTCATTCGATGAGTTTGAGTTCACTCAGCGCCGCGCTGCCCGTTGATGGCCGGCAATCACCGGCCGCGCTCGCGATCGCGCGCGGGACCACGCGGCTTCTGCATTCGCTTGGATTCTCTGTGGTGAGCGAACTCGCGCTCGCATCCGGCCGGCGCGCCGATCTGGTGGCGCTCGGAGGAAACGGCGACGTGTGGATCGTGGAGATCAAGTCGTCGATCGCCGACTTTCGCGCTGACCAGAAGTGGATGGATTATCGGCTGCATTGTGATCGGCTGTTTTTCGCGACCACGCTCGAGGTGCCGTGCGATATCTTTCCACTCGACGCCGGCCTGGTCGTTGCGGATGCCTACGGCGCATCCATCGCATGCGAGGCGCCAGAGCACCGACTCCATCCCGCCACCCGCAAGACCATGACGCTGGCCTTCGCACGAGCGGCGGCGCTACGCCTCTCGGCGCTGGCGGATCCGGAAGGCGCAGTTGCGAGATCAGTTACCCCGGACTGACCCGCCTAAACCTTGGTGGGCGTATCGCGCTTACGACCGGCCAATCACTTCGGCGCGCGCTTGGCCAGAATGCGCTGCAGGGTGCGGCGATGCATATTGAGCCGGCGTGCCGTCTCGGAGACGTTGCGGCCGCAAAGTTCGTAGATGCGCTGAATGTGCTCCCAGCGGACCCGATCGGCCGACATCGGGTTTTGCGGCGGCTCGGCTTTGCGGCCGTCGAGCGCGAGCAGCGCTGCGACCACGTCATCGGCATCCACCGGCTTTGACAGATAGTCGACGGCACCGAGCTTCACCGCGTTCACGGCGGTTGCGATGTTGCCGTAGCCGGTGAGGATGATGGCGCGTGCGTCGGGACGCCGACGTTTGAGCGCGGAAATGACGTCAAGGCCGTTGCCGTCCTCGAGTCGCATGTCCACGACGGCAAAAGCCGGCGATATTGTCTCAAGTTGGGCCAGCCCGTCGGCCACCGACTCGGCGGTGGTCACGATGAAGCCGCGGCCTTCCATGGCGCGGGCGAGCCGCTGCAAGAAGGACTTGTCGTCTTCGACGATGAGCAGCGAGCGATCGGCCGGTATTGCCGCGGCCAAATCGGCCATCGCCATGTACGCCTCCGCAACGTGGCGTCGCCGCACCGAGCAAGGCGCCGCGACGATTCGCCCCAACTTCGTGCAGCTAATCTAGGAACCTGCCGCCTAACCTCAAGTGAATAATCGATAATGAATGCGGGCGAGCGGAGGGGCTTTTAGGAAAAGACACGGAGCGGCAGTGCTTTAGAGGCCAGCTTTCACGAAGCGAACGCCATTGCACGTTCGAAGTCGCCGCGGCCCCAGCGCACGCGCACGATCGCGCCTCGATCGGGAAATGCGCGGTTCTCGAAATCGAGCGTCGCGCCCGAGCGCTCTAGCAAGGTCTTGGCAATGAAAAAGCCAAGCCCAAGCCCACTCGCCTCCCCGTCGAGATTTTGCCGCCGGCGGTTTGTGACATAGGGCTCGCCAATGCGGTCCACGACCTCGGGGGCAAATCCCGGGCCATCGTCGGTGATGGTGACGGCGACGTCCTGACCGCTCCAAGAGGCCGCCACCTCGACCCGCTCGTGGGCGAAATCAATCGCGTTTTCGAGCAGGTTGCCGAGACCGTAGAGGATCGCGGGATTGCGGCCGCCGACCGGTTCGGCCGTCTCCCCCGCCGACAATGCGACGTTTATGGCGACGCCGAAGTTGCGATGCGGGGCAACCACCTCTTCGATCAGCGTGGATAGTTTCATGCGGTCGAACGGCGCACCACTCGAGAGTTCGGTCAGCTTCGCCAGAATCGCGCGGCAGCGTTGGGCCTGCTCGTTCAAGAGGCGCACGTCTTCCGCATATTCGGAATCAGGCTTGATCGCCAGCTGCAGTTCCTTGGCGATGAGCGTGATGGTGGCAAGCGGTGTGCCCAGTTCATGAGCGGCGGCGGCCGCCAGCCCATCGAGCTGGGAGAGGTGCTGTTCGCGTGCAAGCACCAATTCGGTCGCCGCCAGCGCGTCGGCAAGCTGGCGGGATTCCTCGGTGATCTGCCAGGCATGCAGGCCGATGAAGGCGATTGCAAGCAAGAGCGAAAGCCACACTCCCATGACATAGGTCGCGGGCAGTTCGAGCGGCGGCTCGGTGTCCCAAGGCAGCGGCTCGTGCACGAACACGAGCACGGTGGCGCAGGCAACGGCGAAGCCGCCGAGCATCAGCGTCATCCGCGCCGGCAACGCGGTGGCCGAGATCAGAACAGGTCCGAGGAAAAGGAACGCGAACGGATTCTCGAGCCCGCCGGTGAAGAACAAGAGCACCGCGAGCTCGGCGATGTCGAAGGCCAGCAGCCATGCCGCCCGGTCCGGCTCGAGCCGCTGGGTCATCGGGAAGCGAACGCGCAAAGCGACGTTGAGCCAGGCGGCGAGCGCGATCACTGCAAGACACGGCCAGATCGGCAGCTCGTAATCGAGGCCGAAATAGACCACCAGCACGGCAGTGCTCTGGCCGATGACCGCGAGCCAGCGCAGCCGCACCAGGGTGTCAAGGCGCACGCTGCGTCCGGTGCGGTGGGCTTCCTCGGGAGGCTGGTCGGTCATGTCCAACAATGTACGCCTTCGCCGCACGTGCTCAACCATCGACAGTCGGCTTCGGCGCGCGGGACAAATGGGCGCCCATGCCCCTTGCCTCGTGCGCGGCGCCGCGCCACATCTGCGGTTCCGCGCAGGCGACCTCATGTTGAAAACCGTCGAGCCCGCCATTGCCGTCGACCAGCTGGTGAAGGTCTACAAGACCACCCGCGCGGTTGACGGCATTTCCTTCGCGCTCGAACCTGGTTCGGTCACCGGACTGCTCGGCGGCAACGGCGCCGGCAAGACCACCACCATCGCGATGATCATGGGTCTGATCACGCCGACCTCCGGCACGGTGAAAGTGCTCGGCGCCGAGATGCCGCGCCAGCGCTACCAGGTGCTTCACGAGATGAATTTCGAGAGCCCATATGTGGACATGCCGCACCGTCTGACCGTGCGGCAAAACCTCAAGGTATTCGGGCGGCTCTACGCGGTGGACGATCTCGGCGGCCGCATCGCGGCGCTCGCTCGCGAGCTCGATCTCTCGGAATTTCTCGACCGGCCAACCGGCAAGCTTTCGGCCGGGCAGAAGACCCGCGTCGCGCTCGCCAAGGCGCTGATCAATTCTCCGCGGGTGCTGCTGCTCGACGAGCCCACCGCCTCGCTCGACCCGGACACCGCCGACTGGGTGCGCGGTCACCTCGAACGGTTTCGCAAACAGCGAGGTGCCACCGTGCTGCTCGCCTCCCACAACATGGCCGAGGTCGAGCGCCTGTGCGAGCGCGTCATCATCATGAAGCAAGGGCATATCGAAGACGACGACACGCCGCAGCGGCTCTTGGTGCGCTACGGCCGCCAGACCATGGAAGAGGTGTTTCTCGACGTCGCGCGCGGCCGCGGCGAGGCACGCCAGGCTGCGCAATGAGGGCGCCTTCGATCAGTGCGGTGAGCTTGGCACCACACCGCGTCGCCGCGATGGTGCTGCGCTACGTTTATCTGTTGCGCTCGTCCTGGACCCGGCTTCTCGAGCTGATCTATTGGCCGGCGGTCCAGCTTTTCGTCTGGGGCTTTCTGCAGTTCTACATCGCCCAGAATTCCGGGTTTTTCGCGCGTGCCAGCGGCATTTTCATCGCCGCCGTGCTGATGTGGGACGTGCTGTTCCGCGGGCAGCTTGGTTTCTCGGTGTCGTTCCTGGAAGAGATGTGGTCACGCAACCTGACCAACCTGATGATCAGCCCGCTGCGGCCGATCGAATTCGTTTGCGCGCTGATGATCATGAGCCTTATCCGCCTCGCCATCGGAATGCTGCCGGTGACATTCCTGGCGATGGCCTTCTTCGGCTTCAACGTCTACAGCCTGGGGCTCGCGCTGGCGGCCTTCTTTTTGAATCTGATCCTGACGAGTTGGGCCGTCGGCATCGTCGTCGCGGGTGTGCTGTTGCGCAATGGCATGGGTGCCGAATCTCTCGCCTGGACGCTGATGTTCGTGCTCATGCCGCTCACTTGCGTCTATTACCCGGTCAGCGTGTTGCCGGACTGGCTGCAAGTGCTCGCCTGGACGTTGCCGCCGACCTACGTCTTCGAGGGCATGCGTGCGCTGCTGATGGAGCACGTCATACGCGTCGATCTGATGCTTGAGGCGTTTGTGCTCAACGCGCTCTATTTCGGCGCCGGCGTACTGGGTTTCCTCGCCCTGCTCAAGAGTGCACGGCGGGTCGGGTCATTACTGCAGACCGGCGAATAGCTCGGGTTCCCAGCGATTTTGACATGCCAGCGTTGCTGCGACGCAAAAGCGCCAAGCGACCGCGAAGTCATTATTTATGTTGCGGGAACGGGTGGATAACCCGCCGGAGACATTGACTATATGGCAGATTCACGACAGTATGTTGCAGTGCGGCAAAAGCCGCTGAGGGCCGGGTCAATGGCGATTGGCGAATTCGGGGGCGCGCCGCTCGCAACGGGCCCGATGTATGCGGCGCCGGCCTACTGGCTCTATGAAATGAGTCAGGCCGCGCTCAACCCCTCGCGCGCCTTTGCCGATGCCGCGCGGCTGTTCTTCCGTAACCCGGCCAACCCTCTGTCCTACACCGCCTTCGGCAAGACCATGGCTGCGGGACTGGAACTCTTCGAGCGCTCGACCCGTCGCTATGGCAAGCCGGAATGGAACATCAACGCGACGGTCGTCGGCGGGGAGCGCGTGCCCGTGCATATCTCGGTTGTGTGGGAGCGCCCGTTTTGCCGGCTCCTGCATTTCGAGCGCGCCTTCGAACACCCACCCCGCCGCCCCCAGCCTCGTCTGCTCATCGTCGCCCCCATGTCGGGACACTATCCGACGCTGTTGCGCGGCACGGTCGAGGGCTTTCTGCCAAATCACGACGTCTTCCACGCCGAATGGGTCGACGCCCGCATGGTCCCGGTTTCGCAAGGTGCGTTCGATCTCGACGACTACATCGATTACCTGATCTCGATGCTGCATTTGCTCGCTGGCGACGTGCACGTGCTTGCGGTGTGTCAGCCGTCGGTCCCGGTGCTCGCGGCGGTCGCCTATATGGAGGCTGACGAGGACCCCTATGTTCCCCATTCCATGGTGCTGATGGGCGGTCCTATCGATACCCGCGTCAATCCGACGGTGGTGAACATTCATGCGGAACGCCGCGGCGTCGACTGGTTCCGCCGCAACGTCATTACCAAGGTGCCGTTTCCAAATCCTGGATTCATGCGCGACGTTTATCCGGGGTTTTTGCAGCTGCACGGCTTCGTGAGCATGAATCTGGATCGCCACATCGAGGCGCACCGCAAACTGTTCCTTCATCTCGTACAGGGCGATGGTGATTCCGCGCAGAAACATCGCGAGTTCTACGATGAATATCTCGCGGTCATGGATCTCGCGGCCGAGTTCTATCTGCAGACGGTGGACACCGTGTTCGTCCGCCATGCCTTGCCGAAGGGCGAGATGACCCATCGCGGCGTTCGCGTCGACCCGACGAAGATCCGTCGCGTCGCCTTGCTCACGGTGGAAGGCGAGAATGACGACATTTCCGGTGTCGGTCAGACCGAGGCGGCGCACCGCCTGTGTGTCAATATCCCGCCGGAGCGTAAGGCGCACTGGCTGCAGCCGGCCGTCGGCCATTACGGTGTCTTCAACGGCTCGCGGTTTCGTTCTGAAATTGCACCCCGTGTCGCGGATTTCGTGCTTTCGAACAACGCAGGAGTCGCGCGAGGCGCCAGTCGGCGCGCGCCGACCAAAATTGCGGGGGCAGCGCTGCGCACCATGTCGGCGCCCGCCATGGCCAGCGCGGCAAACGAATAGGAATCTGCGAAAAGGCGTTCGCCGAATAGGCGGCCGTCGCGCCGTATATGCCCCTTAAGCCGCGTCGTGCCGCGCTTTCCGCATGATTCGTCATGTGGAGCATCTTCGCCGTGTCCGCTAACCCATTGAACCACCTGTATTTTTGAGGAACCGCAGCATCAGATAGGCTGTGGGCTGCGCGCCGGTGCCGGGACAGGCCCGCGAATTATGAAAATAAATTCAATGCTTGAAGACTACGACCTGTTGAGTCCTGTGCGTCAGGACCCCCCATAGCTGGAGAAGAAACTTTATTTGTTAGGTGTCAGGCTGCGGCCTGTTGCCGGTATGGCAGTATTTCGCTGGGTTGCTCCAGGGTGGATAAATGCCGCTTCGCGCCTTGCTCTATCGGCGTCCGAGCGAGCCCTCGCTCGTCCAAGTCGTATTCGACGAAGCGATCTATCCCGTGCGTCTGCGTCGTCATCGCCAGGCGCGGCGCTACACGTTGCGTATCGATGCCGCCTTGCGCGAGGTGATTCTCACCATGCCGCCGCGAGGCAGTCTCAAGGAGGCAAAGGAGTTCGCGCAAAAGCACGGCGGCTGGATTGCTGCACGGCTGAAACGGCTGCCGGAGGCGGCGCCTTTTGCGGACGGGGTGGAAGTCCCGCTGCGCGGTGAGCCACATCGTATCGTCAACCGCCGTGGCGCGCGCGGCACGGCGTGGACGCAGATCGACGACAGCGGCAAGCGCGTACTCTGCGTCGTCGGCGAGCCGCCGCATGTCGACCGCCGCGTCAGCGACTTTTTGAAGCGCGAGGCGCAGCGCGATCTCGAGGCAGCCAGCCGCCGTTATGCGGCCACGCTTGGCGTTCCGATCAAGCACATCTACGTGCGCGATCAGTCCAGCCGATGGGGTTCGTGCTCCAATACGGGCGTATTGTCGTTCTCCTGGCGCCTCATTCTCGCGCCGTCCTTCGTGCTCGACTACCTTGCCGCGCACGAGGTGTGCCATCTCGTGGAGCTGAACCATTCGCCGCGGTTCTGGCGCCTGGTGAAGCGGCTCTATCCGGAAGCCGAGCGCGCCAAGGCTTGGCTCGATGTGCACGGTACCGATCTGCACCGTTATGGCCTGTCCGGTCGGCGCCGGGTGAGCGACGGCTGATACCAACTGCCCCAACCGCTGATTTGTCATGCCGGCCCCGTGCCAGGCAGGCTCGTCGGCCGCGGCTGC
>Ga0126374_10000327_pt1 | contig 11518 bp, 6 predicted proteins | sample PanSoiMetPlot_12_FD_89874 | JGI IMG/M metagenome (GOLD analysis project Ga0126374, IMG submission 89874) | Tropical forest soil microbial communities from Panama - MetaG Plot_12 | ecosystem: Environmental > Terrestrial > Soil > Tropical forest > Bulk soil | place: Panama | collected 2016-02-17
CTGCGGAACAATCGCCCAGGCAATGATCGCGCCCGCGCATGGCGCCGCCCGCCGCGCGCGCCTGGCGGCGCTATGGCTGCTCGCTCCGTTGCTGCTCGCTCCGTGCTTACTTGCCGGAGCACAGGGCCCGGCCTCGGGACTGCAGCCGATTCCGCCACTCACCGCCCGGGTGACCGATCTCACTGGCACGCTCACCGCCGAGCAGCAGACCGCGCTCGAGCAGAAGCTCGCGGCTTTCGAGGCCCGCAAGGGTTCGCAGCTCGCGGTGCTCATCGTGCCGACGACGCGCCCGGAGGAGATCGAGCAGTACTCGATACGCGTCGTCGAGCAGTGGAAACTCGGGCGCGGCACGGTCGGTGGCAAGAAGGTCGACGACGGCGCGCTGCTGCTCATCGCCAAGGACGACCACCGCATACGCATCGAGGTGGGCTATGGTCTGGAGGGGGTGCTCACCGATGCCATGTCGAACCGCATCATTTCCGAGACCATTGCGCCTGCTTTCCGCGGGGGTAACTTCTACGAGGGCATCGATGCGGGTCTCGGGCAGATGATGAAGCTCATCGAGGGCGAGCCGCTGCCACCGCCCGAACATTCGTGGCAAACGAGGGGACACAATTCCGGCGGCAGCATCTTGCCGCAGCTGCTCTTTGCCGTGCTCATCGGATCGGTGCTGCTGCGTGCGGTTTTCGGGCGCACGCTCGGGTCAGTGTTTACCGGAATCGGTGCAGGGGCACTGGTCTGGATTGCCGGGTACGCGCTCGGCTTCGTGGTGCTCGCGGCGATCGGCGGTTTTCTCATTACCCTGCTGATGGGGTTGGCGCGCGGCAGCGGCTGGTCGAGCTACCCACGCTCGGGTGGCTTTGGCGGCGGCTGGGGCGGATTCGGCGGGGGAGTTGGCGGCGGGGGCTTTGGTGGAGGCGGGTTCAGCGGTGGGGGTGGCGGATTCGGCGGTGGCGGCTCCTCGGGCAGCTGGTAGCGGTCCATGAATCTCCTGCGTCTCATCCGTCACATCGCCACGACCCGCTGGAGCACACGGCGGCACTTTCCGCAGCCGGTCCGTGATGCCATCGAGCAGGCGATCGGGGACTGCGAAGCCAGTCACGGCGGGGAGATCCGCTTCGTCATCGAGACGGCCTTCGACTTACCGGAGCTGTGGCGGGAGCTCGCGCCGCGGACGCGGGCGCTGCAGCTGTTCGGCCAGTTCGGCGTCTGGAATACCGAGCACAACAATGGGGTCCTGATCTACGTGCTCATCGCAGACCATGCCGTGGAGATCGTCGCCGACCGTGGCATCGCCGCCCGTGTCAGCCAAGCCGAGTGGGATACCGTGTGCCGCCAGATGGAGCAGCACTACCGTGCCGGCCGTTTCCGCGATGGCTCGGTCGTCGGTATTCTGGGGGTGGGTGCGCTCCTGGGACGTCACTTCCCCGGGAAGCGCCGCAGCGACAACGAGCTGCCGAATCAGCCCGTACTGCTGTAAAGGACCAGCCTGAGCAGCGTCGGTGCCGTGACATGGGTAATAATCGCGCTGCCATGAAGAGTTCCAGAGCCCGTGCCGCTGCGGCGGCGCTCCTTGGCCTCGCGCTCGCCGGGTGCTCGCTGTTCGGGCACCGGTCCGCGCCGTCCCCGGCGCCCCCACCGGCGCCGCCGGCGGCACCGTCGCAGCCACCGCCGGTGGCCAACGAGCGCTTCACCCTCAGCGCGGATGAGGACGTAGTGGGAGTGGTGCAGATCGTGTCCGCCGGCAAGGAGGACACGCTCACCGACATCGCGCGCCGCTTCAACGTCGGCTACGAGGAGATCCTGCGCGCCAACCCCAAAGTCGACCCCTGGCTGCCGGGTGAGGGACGCGAGATCGTCATACCGTCGCAGTTCATCCTGCCGGATGCGCCGCGCACCGGCATCGTGATCAATATTCCCGCGATGCGTATTTTCTATTATCCGCCCGCGAAGCATGGCGAGCGGCAGGTGGTGATCACCCATCCGATCGGAATCGGTAAGGTCGGCTGGCGCACACCGGAAGGGGTCACGAAGGTCGTCCGTCGTCAGCAGGACCCCACCTGGCGCGTGCCGGTATCGGTGCGCAAGGAACACCACGAGAACGGCGAGGAGCTCGATCCGGTGATAGGGCCCGGACCGGATAATCCACTCGGCAAGTACGCCTTCTATCTGCAATGGCCGAGCTATCTCATTCACGGCACCAACAAGCCGGCCGGCGTCGGCCTGCGCTCGAGCCACGGCTGCATCCGGCTGTACCCGGAGGACATCGAGCAGTTCTACAACATGGTCCCCATCGGCACACAGGTGCGCGTCGTCAACCAGCCATTCGTGTTCGGTTGGCGTGAGGGCGAGCTGTACATGCAGGCCTACGATGTCATGGAGGATGACACCCGCGACTGGAAGAACGCGCAGAAGAAACTGCTGACCACCTCCCTCGCCAGGCGGTTGCAGCAGGAGGTCAAGGCGCACCACGAGCAGGTCGACTGGAACCTCGTGTCGAGCCTCGCGCACAGCCCGCGCGGAGTGCCGGTTCCGGTGACGGCGTCCAATGCGAGCATCGAGCAGGTTCTGGCTGCTGCGCCGCGGGTGCAGAACGTACTGCCGGAAGGCTCGACATGGGATGGGAACTCGGATCTGCCCATGGACGAGGCCTCATTCCGGCAGATCGTGTCCGAGATCGAGCCGGAGAGCGCCACCGGTGCACCGGCCGCGAACCCCGCACCGGGCGGCGCGGCGACCGTAAGCGGCCAGCGCGGCGCCCAGAAGAATGGCAGCTGACGCAAGCCGATGACCGCGCCGAAGGCCGATCGAGATAAGTCAATTCGGCGAGCGCTGCCGGATGAGCCGGCGCACTCTCCCACACTCTCTCCCTGGCTACGGCTCATGCTGGCGGAGATGGCACGCAAGCGCGAGGACCTCGAGCAGGCGCGTGCCGAGGAGCAGCGGCGGGCCACCGAATCGGATAGCAACTCAGCCCATCAGCACTACAGTGTCGGACCCTGACCACGCCGTGAAACGCTGTGTTAGAGTCGCGCCGGCAGATTCAGAGAGGCGCTTGAGTGGCCGACAGCCCCGCGTCCGGCATACAACTCGCACAACAAAGCCGTGACCATCGCGCGATCGAGCGCGTGCCTACCGCCGTCGCTGCGTTTGTCGGCCGGACTCTCAAGGGACCGGTCGATCAGGCAGTCACGATCCGCAGCTTCAACGAGTTCCAGCAGCACTTCGGCGGCCTCTGGCAACCCTCCTCGCTCGCCTACGCGGTTGAGCAGTTCTTCGAAAATGGCGGTCGTGAAGCGTGCATCGTGCGCGTCGCCAACGGCGCACGGCCGCCGACCCTGACGCTGCCCGCCGGCCGCGGCGCACTGCACCTCACGGCCCTGAACCCGGGCTCGCGCGAATACCTGCGTGCTTCGGTGGATTACGACGGCTTGACCGCGAGCGAGCAGGAACGTTTCAACCTGGTGGTACAGCGCGTGCGCGCCGCAGGCTCGGAGCTGGTGGAGGATCAGGAGATCTATCGGCGCTTGTCGGTGGCCCGCACCTCGGGGCGTTTCGTCGCCGACGTGCTGCTCGAATCGCGCCTGGTGCGAGTGCTGGGAGAGCTCCCCGCGCAGCGTCCGGATCGCTCGGCGAGCGGCCCCGGCGGCGTTGCGATCGGCTACACCCTCTCCAACCCCGACGGGGACGATGGCGCACCGCTCACCGATTATGACGTCATCGGCGCTGCCGGCAGCGGTACCGGGCTGTTCGCACTCGGCGGCGCAGCAGGTTTCAACCTGCTGTGCATTCCTCCTTTGGCGCGTGATCGCGACGTGGGGCTCTCGACGTTGCTCGTCGCCGCGCGCTTGTGCCGTGAGCATCATGCACTGCTCGTCGTGGATCCGCCGGCCGCATGGGCCTCCGCTCGTACCGCTCTCGAGGGTCTGCGCACCTGGCCATTTCGCAGTGATAGCGCCGTCATGTATTTCCCCCGGGTGCAGGCGCTCGACCGGCTGCGCGGCCGTGTCGAGACCTTCGCTTCGTGTGGTGCCGCAGCCGGGGGAATTGCGCGCGCAGACGAGATCTGGCCCGTGTGGGCAGCTGCGGAAGGCGAGGAGTCCGTGCTGCGCCCGGGTCTGCGTCCCGCGGTAGCCGTCGCGGAGGCCGACCGGGCGCGCCTTGCGCAGGCCGGGGTGAATACGCTCCTGGCGGTGCGCACCGGTGCACGCAACGGCATCAGTCCGCGCACGCTCGCCGGGGGTGGTAGTGGGGCCTCGGACTGGAGATACCTTTCGGCGCGACGGCTGGCGCTGTTCGTGGCGGCGAGCGTCGAGCAGGGTACCCGCTGGGTGCCACTGGAGCACAACGGACCATCGACCTGGAAACGCGCCCAGGCCCAGGTCGAGAGCTTTCTCGATGAGCTCGCCACGCAGGGCGCGTTCGCCGCGGCTGCGGCCGAGGAATCGCACTTCGTCATCGCCGATGAGCGGGTAAATCGTCCCGAGACCCTCGCGGAAGGCAAGTTCAACCTGCTGTTCGGCTTCGCCACGAGCAAGCCCGGCGAGTTCGATACCTGGCTCGTGACTCAACGCGCGGGCGCGAGCCGGGTGCGGCCGGTCTCGGTGAACCGCTCGGCAACCTCGAAACAGCGTGTCGAGTGGGAGATTGAGACTTCGATTCTGAGAGGTTGAAGAACTGCCCGGGACGGCAGTCACGCGGGTGAGCCGAACCCGCCCCCGCCGGGGGTGAGGATGGTGAGCTCATCTCCGGGCATCACCTCGAATCGCGCCGTCGGCCCGAGCTGCTCGAGCGTGCCATCGACGCGCAGGATATGGGCTTCGCCGCGCGCCGCCTGCGCACCGCCGGCGAGACCGAAGGGTGCGACGCGCCGATGATTGGCGAGCAACGCGCCCGCGAGCGGCTGCCGGAAACGGAGCCTGCGCACGATGCCATCGCCCCCACGATGACGCCCGGCTCCGCCTGAGCCATGACGGATGGCAAATTCACTCAGCAGCACCGGAAAGCGCCCTTCCAGTATCTCCGGATCGGTGAGCCGTGAGTTGGTCATGTGCGTGTGTACCGCATCGCAGCCATCGAAATCCGCTCCAGCGCCCGCACCGCCGGCGATGGTCTCGTAGTACTGCAGGCGCGCGTCGCCGAAAGTCAGGTTGTTCATGGTTCCCTGGGATGCGGCGAGGACTCCGAGTGCTCCATAGAGTGCATCGACGATGCATTGCGAGGTCTCTACGTTGCCGGCTGCCACGGCGGCGGGTGCGCGCGGATCGAGCATCGAGCCCGGCGGAATCACCAGCTCGAGCGGCGCGAGACAGCCCTCATTGAGTGGGATCGGCTCCTCGATGAGCGTGCGGAACACGTACAGCACGGCCGCGGTGCACACCGCGCGCGGCGCGTTGAAGTTGTGGTTGCCCTGCGCCGAGGTGCCGCTGAAATCCACCCGGGCCCGTTGCCGCGCCCGCTCGATGTCGATGCGCACCGCGATCGCCGAGCCATCATCGAGCTCATAACGAAAGCTTCCGGCCGAGAGCCGCGCGATGGCGCGCCGTACGCATTGCGCAGCGTTCTGCTGCACGTGCTGCATGTATTCGCACACGGTGCCGAGTCCGTGGCGGCGCACGGCGCGCTCGAGCTCAGCGCAGCCGCGTGCATTGGCAGCAAGCTGTGCGCGCAGGTCGGCGACGTTCTGGGCCGGATTGCGCGCCGGCCAGGGGCCCGCGGCGAGCTGCGCGCGCAGCTCGCCCTCGCGCAGCGCGCCGCCCTGCACGAGATGGAAGCACTCGAACAATATGCCTTCCTCCTCGATGCTGCGGCTGAAGGGTGGCATGGACCCCGGAGTCATGCCGCCGATGTCGGCGTGGTGCGCGCGCGAGGCAACGAAGAACTCAGGCCGCCCGCCCCTGGTCATGAATACCGGCGTGACCACCGTCATGTCAGGCAGGTGGGTGCCGCCGTGGTAGGGGCTGTTGAGGAGCCAGGAATCCCCGGGAGCGAGCTTCCCGGCCTGTGCGCGCAACACTGCGCGGACGCTGGTACCCATCGAGCCGAGGTGCACGGGCATGTGCGGCGCATTGGCGATGAGCGCACCCGTGTCATCGAACAGCGCGCAGGAGTAGTCGAGCCGTTCACGGATGTTGACCGACTGCGCGGTCGCTTTCAGTACCTCGCCCATCTGTTCGGCGATGTGCATGAACAGGTTGTTGAAGATCTCGAGGCGCGCAGGATCCGCAGGTGCGCCCGGAGCTTGCGGGGCAGCGGCGCGCGGCATGCTGCCTGGGGCGAGCTCCGGCGTCATCGCGGGCGCAGTCTCGGGGCATGGCTCCGCCGCCGCCTGCTCCTCCTCGATCAGCAGCTCACCGCCTGCGAGCGGCCGTGCGCACCAGCGTGCCTCGAGCACGACCGTGCTGTTGGGCTCGACGATGAGCGCCGGGCCGCTGAGTGGCGCGCGCAGCGCGCCCTGTGCCACCACCGGCACCTCACGCCATGCGCCGAACCAGGCGCGGGCCCGTTGCGGCAGGCCGGGGATCGCATGCGGCGGGGGGAAACTGAGCGCGCTCAGCTCGACAGAAGGAGCACTCGCCTCGACCCGCAGGGCCTCGATGATCACCTCGAGCGAGCGTGCGGCGAAGCCGAAGCGCCGCAGGTGCTCCGCGTGGAATCCCGCCCGGACCTCATCGAGCGCCATGAGCGGCACCGACAGCGTGACTTCGCTGTCGCCGGCGCGCAGCTCGAGGAGTTCCTTGAGCCGCACGTCCTGGATCTCGCTGCCATCGGCGGCGAGCTCGGCACGCGCCTGCTGTCCGAGGTGGGTCAGCGCGCTCTGGGCCTCGGCGAGTCCTGCCGCGCTGAGCTCGATGCGCAGGCTCGCGCGGCGCACGGCGAGTCGATCGGCCACGCCGATACCGAACGCCGAGAGCACGCTCGCGAGTGGGTGAACCAGAATGCGCCGCACGCCCGCGGCGCGTGCCACGCGGCAGGCGTGCTGTCCGGCGGCACCGCCGAAGCAGAAGAGCGCGAAGTCACCCGCATCGAGTCCCTGGCGCGTGGACACCTGGCGGATGGCGTTGGCCATCGACTCCACGCCCACCTCGAGGAACGATTCGGCCACCCGCTCTGCACAATCGCCGCCTGGCACCTCACCCGCCGCCTGCGCGGCGAGCGCGGCGAATTTCTCTGCGACCACCGGGACATCGATCCGCTGGCAGCCATCGGGGCCGAACACCGCCGGCAGGGTGTCCGGGCGCAGATGCCCGAGCAGCACCTGGACGTCGGTGAGGGTGAGCGGCCCTCCGCGCCCGTAGCAGGCAGGACCGGGATCTGCCCCGGCAGAAGCCGGGCCGACGGCAAAGCGGCCGTCACGGTAGCTCAGTATCGAGCCGCCGCCCGCGGCGATGCTGTGCACATCGAGCATCGGTTGCGTGAGGCGCACACCGCCAATCAGATGCTCGAAACGTTGCGGCAGCTCACCGTCGACCAGCGAGACATCCGTAGAGGTGCCCCCCATGTCGAAACCGATGAGACGGGCATAGTGGAGGCGTTCCCCGGCCCAGCGCATGCCGATCAGGCCTCCCGCCGGGCCCGAGAGCACGCTCGACATCGCATGAAAGCGCTCGAGCGCCGCCAGGCCGCCGTTGCTCTGCATGAGTGCGAGGCGTGCGCCCGGATCGAGGGCCCGCACCTCGCTCTGCAGGAGATGCAGATAGCGTCGCAGCGGGGGCGCCAGGTACGCGTTGAGCACGGTGGTATCGCCGCGCACGACGTAGCGTACGAGTGGCGAGAGCTCGTGGGATACCGACACCTCGTCGAACCCCAGCTCACGGGCGCAGGCCGCGGCGGCACGCTCATGCGCGGTATGCCGCCAGCCATGCAGGAACACGATGGCGACCGCGCGGGCGCCGGCAGCGCGCGCACGCATCAGCTCGGCGCGCAGCCCGGGCAGGTCGAGCGGCTGCAGCACCGCACCTTCGGCGTCGATGCGCTCGTTCGCCTCGATCACGTCCGCATACAGCCGCGTCGGTAGCACGATGTGGCGAGCGAAGATGTCCGGACGGTTCTGGTAGCCGATGCGCAGCGCTTCGCCGAACCCGGCGGTGGTTACCAGGGTCACCAGCTCGCCGCTGCGCGTGAGCAGTGCGTTGGTGGCGACCGTGGTACCGATCTTTACGGCCGCAACCCGCGCCGGCGCCGGCGCAGGTGCAGCAGTGGCCGGCGCTGCATCCTCGAGTATGGCGCGCGCCGCGCGTACGCCCGGGTCACCCGCCGCTGTATCGATCGCGATCGAAGGCACCTTGCGCACGTGCAGCGCGCCATCGGGCGCAAGTCCGATGACATCGGTAAATGTTCCGCCACGATCGATCCAGAACTGCCAGCCCGCGCGGCGGGCGGCAGCGAGTGGTGCTTGGCTTGTGGTTTCCATTGCCGGCATTATTCGCCCATGCTCCTCGTGCGCCCAGCGCCGGATGCCCTGCCATGCAAGCGCCCGTGACTTCCCGTCATGTCGTTTTCTCTCACGGTCAGGAAGCCGGCCCCTGGGGACGCAAGATCACCGCGCTCGCCGAGGTGGCACGCGCCGAAGGATACGACGCGCATTCGGTGGATTACCGCGGCATCGATGAGCCACGAGCCCGCGTAGCGCGGCTGGTGGAGTTCTGCAAGGAGCTCACCGGCGATCTGGTGCTGGTCGGATCGAGCCTCGGCGGCTACGTTGCGGTGGCCTCGGCCTCGCTGCTGCACGCCCGCGGTGTGTTCCTCATGGCGCCGGCCCTTTACATGCAGGGGTTGCCGGAGCTGCGCAGCGGCGTGCTCGATTGTCCCGCGGCGCTGGTGCACGGCTGGCGCGATGATGTGATTCCCTATGAGCACAGCGTGCGCTTTGCCCATGCGTACCGCTGCGCACTGCACCTGGTTGAGAGCGACCACCGGCTGCACAATCAGGTGCGGGTCATCCAGTACCTGTTCGAGTACTTTCTCGTTGCTCTCGATCTGCCGACGATCGCCTTCGAGTAGATTGCGGGCAGAGCCGCGCCCGCAGTACCCGGGCGCATCCTATCCGGCATGAACTGGCTGCTGCGCCGAGTCCTCGCGATCTGGGTGCGATTCAAAGTCCTGCCCGAGGATGCCGCTACGCAGTTGCGCGCGCGTCCGCGGCCATTGTGCTACGTGCTCGAGCAGCGCAGCGCCGCGGACCTTGCCGTTCTGCAGCAGGCGTGCGCGCGGCTGGGCATCCCGCGGCCGGGCAGGGTGCTCGGCGGCGGGAGCGGCGAGCTGCGCTCGTATCTGTGGCTCTCGCAGCTGCGCGGAGTCATTGCGCGCCGCATCGACCGGCGGCCCCCGCGACAGCTCGTGCAGATGATCGCCGCGCTGCGGGCCGATCCGGAGCTGGATTTCGAGCTGGTACCGGCCGCGGTGTATTGGGGACGCGCGCCGCAGAAGGAGCCCTCGTGGCTGCGGCTGCTGCTGAGCGAGGATTTCGACGTTGGCAGCCGCGCACGCAAGTTCATGCAGGTGCTGTTCAACGGCCGCGATACGCTGGTCGAGCTCGATGAGCCGCTGTCGCTGCGTACGCTCCTCGGGGAGGAGCCCGGCGCTGCATCGCGCGGCCGGCGGGTGACGCGCACGCTGCGCGCGCTTTACGCCCGGCGCCGCGCCGCCCGCATCGGCCCGGACCTCTCGCACCGGCGCACCATCGTCAACCGCGTGCTGCGCGCGCGCGCGGTGCGCGCTGCGGTGGCGCAGGAGATGCGCGAACGACGCGAGCCGCGCTACGAGGTCCTGCAGCGCGCACGCGCCTATGCCTGGGAGATCGCCGCCAACTATTCGCACGCCTTTGTGCGCTTCATGGAACACGCGCTCGCGTGGCTGTGGAACCGCCTGTACGACGGCGTGGTGTTCGGCCACGCCGAGACGCTCGCCGCGGTCGCAGAAGGAAACGAGATCATCTACGTCCCCTGTCACCGCAGCCACATGGACTACATGCTGCTCGCCTACGTCATCTATGTGCATGGTTACGCCGTGCCGCACACCGCCGCCGGCGTCAATCTCAACCTGCCGGTGGTCGGCCGCTTGCTGCGCAAGGGCGGCGCCTTCTTCCTGCGCCGCAGCTTCGCCGGCAACCGCCTCTATACGCTCGTGTTCATGCAGTACCTCGCCGCGATCATGAGCCGCGGCCATCCGATCGAGTACTTCATTGAGGGCGGGCGCAGCCGCACCGGACGGCTGCTGCAGCCGAAGACCGGGATGCTGATGATGACCGTGCGCAGCTTTCTCGCCGATCCGGCGCGCCCGGTGGTGTTCGTGCCGGTGTACTTCGGCTACGAGCGCCTGGTCGAGGGTGCAACCTACGTAGGGGAGCTCTCCGGGCGGCCGAAGGAGAAGGAGAGCATCCGCGGGCTCCTCGGCTCGTGGCGCGTGCTGCGGCAGCGTTTCGGCAAGGTGCACGTGAATCTCGGCGAGCCGATTGCGCTCGAGGGAATCCTCGACCGCCACCAGCGCGACTGGCGCGCGCGGCGCTTCGATGAGGAAACGCGCGCTCCCTGGCTCGCGGGCGCGGTCGACGAGCTTGCCGAGCGCATCATGCGCAACATCAATTCCGCGGCGGCGGTGACCCCGGTGAACCTGCTGGCGCTCGCGCTGCTCGCCACGCCACGCCAGGCACTGCCGGAGGCGGACCTGGTGCGGCAGCTCGACCTGTGTCGATCGCTGCTCATATCTTTTCCCTACAGCAACCGCGTGACCGTCACCCCGCTCACCGGCAGCGAGATGGTCGCGTACGGGGAGTCGCTGCGCCTCATCGGGCGCGATCCGCACAGGCTCGGCGACATCGTGCGCATGACGCTGGAGAACGCGGTGCTCGCGACCTATTTCCGCAACAACGTCTTGCACCTGTTCGCACTGCCTTCGCTGATCGCGTGCGTATTCGTGAGCAACGCGCGGGTGTCGACGGCCGACATTCAACGCCTGGCCTGGCGCGTCTATCCCTACATCGGCGCGGAGCTGTTCCTGCAGTGGAGCGAGACGGAGCTGGGCGCGGTGGTCGAAGGGTCGCTCGCCTGCCTCGCCGCCCACGGTCTCCTCGAGCCGGACGCGCATGACAGCTGGCGGCGCCCGCCGCCCGCCTCGGCACAGGCGATGCAGCTTTCACTCCTCGCGCAGGCGACCCTGCAGACGATCGAGCGCTACTACATGGTGGTGGCGCAGCTGGTGGTGGCTGGCAGCGGGCAGATCACCCAGGCCGCTCTCGAGGAACGCTGTCAGCAGGTCGCGCAACGCATGGCTGAGCTCTATGGCCTCAACTCGCCGGAGTTCTTCGACAAAGCGATGTTTGCGAACTTCATCGGGCTGCTGCGGGCCCGCGGCGTCATCCAGACCGGCGGCGGCGGGCGGCTCGAGTTCGATGAGGTCCTCACGCGTGTGGCGCAGGACGCACAGTTCGTGCTCAGCGAGCAGCTGCGCCACAGCATCCTGCAGATCATGCACGCCTGAGGAAGCTTGCCGCACTCCGTTGCCGAGTAATAGACTGCCC
>Ga0126374_10000328_pt1 | contig 11510 bp, 13 predicted proteins | sample PanSoiMetPlot_12_FD_89874 | JGI IMG/M metagenome (GOLD analysis project Ga0126374, IMG submission 89874) | Tropical forest soil microbial communities from Panama - MetaG Plot_12 | ecosystem: Environmental > Terrestrial > Soil > Tropical forest > Bulk soil | place: Panama | collected 2016-02-17
CATCCGTCGCAACGGCGCCAATCTTGGCGTCGCTTTCCTTCTGCGCCGCAGAAATCTCCTCACTGAGCTTCTGGTCGGAAGCCGCTTGCTGCTTGCGGATGGCTTCGGCGCGGCTCTTGGCGTCGGCGAGTTCGGCCTGGGTCATGCCAACTTTCTGGGCGGTAACGTCGACTTGTCCCTTCAGTTCTGCAATGCGGGAATTGGCCTGCTCAAGTTGCGCCGAGAGAATCTTGCTTTGCTCGTCGGACCTGGCAAGCTCCTGTTGCAGACGGGTCTGCACGGAGTAACCGGCATAGCCGAGGGCGGCGACGCCAGCAATTAGTAAGCCAAACAGTGCCGTAATCCAGCGCGGAGTTCCGAGATTTCCATAATGATAGGACTCCTCCGGGCTTGGCACATTCGGCGAAATACTCATTCTCCCTCCTCAGAAAGGCCTCATAGGCTTGGATCGATGACCTAGAAATTATCCAACGCGGGGCGCGGCAAAGTCCAATGTTGCTTCCGGGGAGTTGACGGGTCATTTACGGCGGGAGGCGCGGCCGCGGCGTTCCGGCCAGCGCGCGAAGACGGAAGTCGTCAGGCCGCCCCGCGGAGTGAATTCGCCCTTAACCACACACCACTCGGGCTCCAGCGCCGCGACGAGGTCGTGGAGCATCTTGTTGACCGCGTTTTCGTAGAAGATTCCGAGATTGCGATAGGCGAGCAGGTACAGCTTGAGTGATTTGAGCTCGATGCAGGCCTTCCTGGGCTTGTATTGGATCGTGATGGTGCCGTAATCGGGCAGGCCGGTTTTCGGGCAGACCGAGGAGTACTCCGGATAGCGGGTCGTCACGACGTAGCCGGGATACTGATTGGGCCAGGTTTCGAGCGCGGGCAATGTCGCGTGAATGCCCGCCTTGGCGTGTTCTTCGGTATAGTCCGGCATTGGTTTGTCCCTGGGCGACCTAGGGTCTTTGCTCCAACAGAACCATTGTACCTGGTCGCCCGTTACCTTCGGTCTCTTGCCTAAGGCTACGCATTACCCTATGCTGTGCGAACGTCAAGGACCAAGGCTAACCCGGTCGGCCATGATGACCTGCCCCGTCTGTAAACATCTTGGCGCGAGGCGCTCGCGCCGGCAATCCGCGGCGGACCATATTTTGGGCGTTTTTGGTGTCTACCCCTGGCGGTGCACGGAATGCCAGGCGCGTTTCCACGCGCGACTGATGCGTTGGCGCGATGCTTTGCACGCGCATTGCCCGATTTGCGGGAATCCCGATCTGAGGCGGATCGCGCCGGAGCACGTGCGCACTCCATTCTCGTCGATCTGGCGTGTTTGCCATTTGCGGGCGTTCCGCTGCGAGCCGTGCCGGCACAAATTCTTCTCCATCCTGCCGAGGCGTTACGAGGACACGGTCGAACTTTCGCCCGCGGACTGACAGACCGAATTCCCGCTGGCCGCAGGCATTCTGAAACAAAGCCAGGAGCGGCAGTGGCGGAGGCAAAGCTCAGTATCTAAGGCGTTCTTAGCATCGACACCCGGCTTCGGCTGGTGCCAAACAAATCAAATCGGGCAGTCGAGAGCCTTGCTTTGCCGAATCACGCCGCGCTCGTCGCTGACGATGGCATAGAGGCACTTGGGGTCGCTCGTGTCTTCCAGAAGCAGATCGTAGGACTTTCCGTTGTTCGAGATATTCAGCCGCAGCTTCCACCCCGGCACGATTTCCTTGTCGCGTCCGTACATGGCGTGGGCCACGGTGGGAAAAGACTCCGGAGCCCATTTTGTACCGTTTTCTGTGAAGTACCCGTTGCCGAAGAGCGTGTCCCAGTTGGCGAAAGTTTCCTGCTTCCGCAGGTAATCGGCTTCGGCCGAATTGATGGCCCGGGTGATGTTGGCAGCCAGGCTGCGGCGCTCGCGCTCGCGGTCACTGACACCGACGGACGGTTTTTGCGCGCGGACAAGGACGGCGAGGGCGAGACAGGACAGCAGAGACAACACGGTTAGAAGCTTGGATGACGGCACCTTAGTCCCCCTAGGGAAGTCACGATCGTGCGGGATCAGAGGCGGGTCGAGAATGCCAGCCGATTGGTTGCTTTTCCAACCAGGGCAAGTCGACCCGCATCACGAATCTCTGTTGCTCTGCGCCCGCTCTGGAGTATGATGCACAGCCGAATCTGGTTGTTCCCGTAGGCCCCAACCGGAGGTGGCTATGGCTGCAGCTTCACCCATTGAGGCAGCACGCATCGCCGCGCTGAACCGCTACGCCATCCTTGACACTGAACCGGAGCAAAGTTTCGACGATTTGGTGATTCTTGCAGCGTACGTGTGCAGGACGCCGATGGCGATGCTCTCGCTCGTGGACGAACACCGGCAATGGTTCAAGAGCAAGGTCGGCGTGCAGGTGCGGGAGACTCCGCGGGAGATTTCGATCTGCTCGCACGCGATCGAGCAGGATGATCTATTTATCGTTCCGGACACTTTCGCGGATCCGCGGTTTCGGGAAAATCCCCTGGTTGTGGGTGAGCCTCGGATCCGGTTCTATGCCGGCGCACCGCTGATTAGTGAGGAGGGATTTGCACTCGGAACACTTTGCGTGGCAGACCGCGAGGCGCGTAAACTCGATGAAGACCAAAAAAACGCGCTGAAGTCGTTGAGTCGGCTGGCGCTCGCTCAAATGGAGTTGCGGCAGAACTTGCGGCTCCTGAAGGATGCGCTGAACGACAGAACAAAGGAAGAGCATGCCAGGGAGCTCGAAGTAAAACGCTTGGAAGAAAAGTTGATTCGCGTGCTGGGGCTGAAACTCTGAAGTAGGGAGCAACGACGGCTCCTCCGACAACACGCCTTCCGAATAACTCAACATCTCTCGAACCCGAACGACCGCCCGGACCCTGCTGCCTCTGAATTTCTGTTGCGGGAGAGCGGGCCATGCCGCCGACGTTGCGCCTGTGGGCGGCCTCGGGCACCGAGGTCTTTCGGGCGGCGTAAGGCTGCCAAGCGCATTCGGCAGCGATCACACCGCGTGCGAGCATTCTGAGTCGCATTTTTTCACCTTTTATTTATTTGCTTATTTCATTCAAAAGTGGGAAATGCGTCCCTCGCGGACCTCAAAGAGCGCGAATTAGTGCGGCGAATGAGTTTTTTCGATCCCGAGGGGCAGGTTCCGCCGATGTCAGCCCTACAGCATTCCTGAGTGACGGAAGCGCGTGGAGAACAATGCATTGTCGGAGGCGCGCTCGACAGAAATGGCAAGTTTGCTCTCCTGGGGGGCAGCAGTTGTGCCGCGAAGGGGGAGGTCAGGTTGATCGGCAGGTGAAGCTCCTGCCGGCGTCCCAACCGCTGCCCGAGAGCACGCGCGTTGGCAACCCAACGCGGGTTGGTTGACGGTCCAACCGAGGAGGGTGACGATCAGGATCACTCTGAGTGATCGTCTGGCCATTGCGGTTATGATTGTGCTGGAAAATGGGAGGGGGAAGCTGTGACGGGGGTCACACCGACCCGTTCCCACAATTACTTGCGAATCCTCTTTTTGACGGGGCCAAAACCTATGTGGTATCGCAATCCTTCGATTCTTCTCAAGCGATTTCGCTGGGTTGGGGTCGCGCTTCTGGCGCCCGGCTTCGTCCAGGCTCAGGTACCGGTGCGCAAATCCTGTGGAGACGGAATCACGCTGAAGCTGAACGCCACGATTGCGACGCAAGGGTCGCTGCTCATGGGGGAGGTGGCCAGCACCAAGGCCCTGCCCGCGATCACCGCGGAATGGGATGGCCGGACTGTTCCGGTCTGGAGCGAGGGCAAGAATCGAGCTTCGTTGCGTGCGTTACTGGGCGTAGACCTCGAAAAAGCTCCCGGGCGCTATGAATGGAAGATCTCGTGGGACGGCGCCGATGGCAAGGCCCATGAGTGCAGCGCTCAGGTGACGGTGCACGCGGGAAAATTCCCCACGGAACGGCTCAAGGTGGAAAAGCAGTTTGTTCAGCCGGATCCGGAGCAGCAAAAGCGCGCGGAAGAAGACCAAAAGAAAATGCGCGCGATTTACGACATCATGACACCGGAAGCTCTCTGGAAGGGCAAATTCCAACTTCCGTTGAAGGAGGTGACGGCGGGAGGGAATTTCGGGCGTCGGCGCGTCCTGAATGGCGAGGCGCGCTCGCCGCATGCGGGAGTGGATTTTCCGGCGGCCGGCGGCACGCCGGTTTTCGCATCGCAGTCGGGCAAAGTGGTTCTGGCCGAGGAACTCTATTATTCGGGAAATACCATTGTGATCGATCATGGCTATGGAATTTACACGTTGTATGCACACTTGTCGGAAATTGGCGTGCACGCGGGTGATGCCGTCGAGGCGTCGACCGAGATTGGAAAAGTGGGGGCCACGGGGCGCGTGACAGGACCCCACCTTCATTGGGGGCTGACAGTGGAGCACGCCCGTGTGAACGCGATGGATATCGTGCATCGCCAACCGTGATGCCCCCGGCTGCGCCGCGGTCTTGCGAATCAGCTACTTCAGGTAGGTGCGGACGATTTCGATGAGGTCATCGGCGGCCTCTTCGGCGGACTTTGTCTTCCGCGGCATATGATTCCGGATGTGGTCTTCCATGAGTTCGCCCATAAGGCTGTTGATGGCTCCGCGGGCCGCAGCGAGGCGCTGAAGGACGTCGGCACAATGGGCGTCTTCCTCGAGCGCGCGTTGAACGGATTCGAGCTGGCCGATGACTTTCTTGGTGCGAGTGAGGAGGTCGAGTTTTTCGCGAGTGAAGTGGGACATTTTCGTTGACTACCCTACCAGGGTATGGTAACAAGGTTTGTACCGCCGAGCAAAAGACTCGCGGCCATCTCAAAAGACGGTAATGCAAATGCAGTTGAGCATACAAGAGCCGGAACCACCCCGATCAAATCGCCGGGCTGAGCACCTCGATCCGCTGAGCTGAGCAGCGAGCTCACAGCTTCTCGCCGGCGTCTGGTGGCGCCCGAGGGGTATCACCGGCTCCGCAGGCAGGACCGGGGAGCAAGCCATGTTACAGGCCATTAACGTCGTTGCCCGCACGCGTCAGTCATCATCTCTTTACTGCGTCTGGGTTAGGAGCGCCTTGGGCGAAGATGCGCCGCTCGTCGCGATCTGGATCGACAGAGAAATGTGCGCGTTTACGGACGAGTCCGTCTCCTTTGCGGACCACCGGGCGGTTCCATGCGAGAACGCCAAAGAAGAGGACTTACCACCGTCGGAATTTCAACCGACGACCGAAGAGGAGTGGTGAAAGGGCTCGAAGGAATACGAGCGCGCGGGCCGAACTGGCGGCCGGAATGGTGGCTGCTGCTCGTGATATGGCTACTTCCGCAGGTCGCGGGCGCGCAGAAAACGGACCTGCCGCCGCAGCCAAGCCCGGAGGGTGCATCGGGCGAGGCCAAAGAGGCTGTTGAAGGCGAGGGGGCTTCGGAGGGTTTTGCCGATGATGCACCCGTGGTGATGTTTCCGCACGCGGAATGGGACCGCTGGTGGCTTTCGGGGCAGGCGAATTTCATTTCGCAGTGGCACCCGAGTTTCCATTCGCCGTACCAAGGCACAAACAGTTTTACCCCGGAATCCGAGGGCGCTACGTCGCGGGTGCTGACGTTGTTTACGGGCTGGCGGGCGACGGATACGACCGAATTCATCTGCGATGTCCAGGAAACGGGCGGAGCGGCATTGAGCGAGGCCCTGGGCATCGCGGGTTTTCCGAACCTCGATGTCGTGCGCAATCCGTCGATCAGTAAGGCTCCCTACGTGGCCCGGCTGATGTGGCACCAGATCGTGCCGTTGAGCAGCAAACGGGTAGTGGCGGAGCGCAACCCGTTTCAGCTCTTTCGGGAATTGCCGGAGCGGCGGTTGGAGATACGGTTCGGGAAATTCAGCATGGCCGACTTTTTTGACCTGAATTCCTATGGGTCCGACACGAATTTTCAGTTCATGAACTGGACCGTGAACAATAATGGCGCGTACGATTACGCAGCCGACACCCGCGGATTCACCTACGCGGCCCTGATCGAGTATCACGATCGCAACCTTGCGATTCGATTTGCCGAAGCGCTGATGCCTAAGGTAGCGAACGGAATTAACCTGGATGCAAACCTGGCGCGTGCGCGGGCCGAAAACGTTGAACTCGAGCTGCAGGGGCGTGTCGTGGGCAAGCAGCCGGGCACGCTGCGGCTGCTGAGTTACGTCAATCACGCCAATATGGGCAACTACCGGCAGCAGATCAACGAATGGCTGACGACGCATTCGACGCCGGTACCGGAAATTACCGACCACCCGCTGCAGACCACGGTGAAGTATGGATTCGGCATGAATTTCGAGCAGCCGGTGACGAACTGGTTCGGTGTCTTCGGACGGTGGGGTTGGAACGAGGGCCAACACGAATCGTTCGCGTACACGGAAGTGGACCAGACCTGGGAGATCGGCGCCGGCGGAAACGGTACGAGATGGGGCCGGCCGAACGACCGCTTGGGGCTAGCGTTTGTGAGCAACGGAATCAGTCACGATCATGCCGAGTACCTCGGCTTTGGTGGGCTGGGGTTTTTGCTTGGCGACGGCAAACTGAACTACGGTCGTGAAAATATCATCGAGGGTTATTACACGCTGCACGTGTGGCGAGGGTTTTTCCCCGCGCTGGGCCTGCAGTATATCGTGCACCCGGGCTACAATCGCGACCGCGGACCGGTGGTTGTGCCGTCGATACGACTGCACGTGGAATTCTAGAGGCCGAGCCGAGGCTTCCGGTTGAGGCCCCTGGGGAATGCCATAGGTGCGTTCCCTCGTCACGAAACTAGCCGCGAAGACTAGGCGCCCGGGACGGACTCGCGCGAGGCCAGGCGGAAGCCTCCGGGCGGCGCAGGAAGCTTTTAGGGGAGCGTGGCGACCTGGGCCTGGGCTTCGGCCATGCGGGCTCGTGTGCTCTTGACGATTCCGGCAAAGCGCCGGGTGAGCTCGCGGATGCGGTCGGGCTTGTGAAGGAGGATGGACTCGCGTGGGATCAATTCACGGCCGACGCTGAGAGCCACTGCTCCGGCGAGCAGATACTGTGCCGCATTCTGTTGCGTGACGCCGCCGCCCGCGATCAGCGAGACATCCGGCAAAGGCCTGCGCAAGGCGCGGATGTAGCTGTCTCCGCCGACGAGCGAAGCGGGAAAGACTTTGACGAAATCGGAGCCAGCTTTCCAGGCGGCCAGAACCTCGGTCGGCGTGAGAGCGCCCGCGATCATCAGGACCGCTGGATTTTCGGCGACGAGGTGGACGGTGGGGATGTCCAACGCGGGGCTGCTGATAAACTGGACGCCTGCGGCGATACACTGACGGGCGGTTGGCACATCGAGTACAGTTCCAGCGCCGAGAATGACCCCAGGAACGGTTCGCACGATTTCGCGGATGACGTCGAGGGCGCCGGGGACGGTCATGGTGACCTCGATAATGGGGATGCCGCCATGGGCCACTTCCTCGACGGCAAAGCGGGCGTCCTCGGCGGACGAGGTTCTGATAGAAGGCACAAGGCCGACCTCTTCAACTCGCTTTCTTAGGTCTTCTTTGTTCATGGCTGAGGCACTCCCCAAGGGCCCAGCCGGCGGAGACTCCCGGCGGCGCGGTCGGATCGGACTAGCTTGTCAGCATTATAGAGCCGGGAGCCGAAATTTCCAGCGACAGCTGTGGATGTGTCCCGGGAATGGAGGATGATAGACTCAGGCGAGAGGTGGCCAAAAAACATGTCACCAAGAAAAAGAAAAGCGGGAAAGCCGAAGGTCTCAGCACGCAAGAAGAAGCCAACGGCGAAAAAAGTAAAACCGTCCCGTGCCAGCACGTCCAAGAAAAGAACAGCGAACATCAAGACCCGGGGAAAAGCGAGTACGGCCGAAGCCGTTTCCTACGGCCGGCGGGGTCTTGGCGCCAGGTCTGGTGGGCAAGCGGGAGACACGCAAGGAATTTCCGCGAGGGTGGGCGTCGATTCCGAAAGCGTGGAAGAACTCCTCGCAGAGGGGCAGTCGTTCGAGGCGGAAGTGGTGAACGGCGTGGAGAACGCACCGGATCCGGATCAAGGGGAAGTACGGACTCGGCAACTCCCCGAGGATGATGTGCCGGAGGAGTATCGCGAGCGGGATTAGGTGCCGAGACCGCCGGCGTGTAGAACGTGCGAGTTGGAGCCATTTCCGATACACACGGTCTCCTGCGGCCTGAGGCGACGCGAGCGCTGGCCGGAGTGGATCTGATCGTGCATGCGGGAGACGTTGGCAAGGCCGAGGTCTTGGCAAAGCTTAAGGAACTCGCGCCGGTGTTTGCCGTGCGCGGGAACGTGGATACCGAGGGGTGGGCGAGGGAGTTGCCCGAGACGGCAGTCGTGGACGCTGGCCCGGCGTGTTTCTACGTCTTGCATGATGTGCGGCAGCTGGACCTGGTGCCGGAGGCCTCGGGGTTTCATGCCGTCATCAGCGGGCATACCCATCAGGCGGAACAATCGGAGAGGAACGGAGTGCTGTACTTGAACCCGGGTAGTGCGGGGCCGAAGCGGTTTCACCTGCCGGTGACACTGGCCATTTTGGAGGTGGAGGCAAAGCCGTGGCAAGTGCAGATCGTAGAGTTAGTGTGAGGCGCCTGCGCGCCGACCGTCGCGCAGCGCCATCCGACGCGGGCAAGAGTTCTACACCTTCGAGCAGACCTTATCTTTCGTCATGGGCAACGTGCTTTCGGCACTTTGTCATAGAGCACCACGTGAAGTCCGAGGCGTCGCGGCGCTGCTTGCGCCCTTTTGCGGCTTGACGGCTCGTCGACTCAAGCCCTCCAACTGCCTTAATGAGCTATCCCGTACCGTAGTCTGCGAGTCAAGACACCACGCGCCGCCGGTTTCCGCGTCACTAGGCGATCAGTGATGCTGAGGCTCGTCAACCGGGCCAGATTCCTGCTCGAATTGCGCCATAGCGTGTGAATTGAAGTATTGCGCATGGCCATGATTCGCGAAGAAAATTAGGAGCAGCGAGGGGAATTGCTGCGACTGGTCGAGTGGATGCCGGCTCCCGTTGAACTAAGTGCTTTGGGATGAACGAAGTAAGCAGGCCGTGGAAGCCTGGGGATCAATCGATGTACTGCGCACTCGCGGGCGCGCAAGTCGTTTTTTTTCCGTTGCGGAGGCACTTGAAGCCAGCGTTTTCTGTTTCATTGCTAGCACACGATTGTTTATCGAGGATTCAGGCCATATTTTTCTATATGGAGACCATTGGGCTTACCGACGCGGATTGCAAAATGGGGTTAGCTTTTGGGCGGAGTAACAAACGTGCTGATTGTATGGACGATTCTGGTGTGCACGCGACGCGGGTTGAGTGGCCCCTGCGGGTTCAGGCAAGTCGTTGATCACGTTTGCGGTTAGCTTTGGAATCGCGGCGGTTGAGGGCGGGAGTCTCGTCGCGTCGTGTCTGGCAGATGTTCCAAGCGGCATTGGGCCGCAAACGACAGCTTGGCGTTCGCAGCTCAGCGGGCTGGGGCCAGGGGAGTTCCTCTTTTGGCGCGGGGCTTTTTGGGCGGGGGGTGGCGTCGGAACGACAGAAGCAACAAAATTTTGCAGAAAATGTCACGAAGTGCTGGCGTACGGCGAGAGAAGGATGTATTTTAGTACCGCTCAGCTATTGTCCTGAGAGCTTCCTCAGGCGAGACTGACTTCCGCAGACGCAGCCGTAAGCGAGTGAGCGAGAGTGTGAGGGGCAGGACATGGTCCTGTTACTCAGGCTTGTGCCGAACTGCTCCGGCGACGCGGTCTCTAGCGGACCACAGAACTGACGGAGTAAGGTCCTCATGAGCGTATTGAATTTTCGCTACCGCGAGCGCCGACGCACTCTGCGCGTTGCCTTGTCTTTGCCGGTAGTTGTGCATGGGCAGAATGAACAGGGCGAAAAGTTCTGCGTGCGAGCGATGACGCGCGCCGTGAATCAGCAAGGAGCCCTGCTGATCATGGATGAGGTAGTGGTGCCCGGGCAGTCGCTGGTGGTGGTGAACGAAAACACCAGCCGGTCGACCGAGACGCGGGTGGCGCATGTGAGGCGCGAACGCGATGGGAAGCTGTTCGTTGGGCTCGAGTTTGTCAATCCGGATACGAACTTCTGGAAGATGACGTTTCCGGCGCCTGGAGCGCGGCCAATGCGCCGCCCGGCGGGTGGTTCTAAAGCAACAACCGCCTGAGCGCGCTGCGACTCGAGATACGCGCGCCCCTGCCTCGGAGAGGGGCAAATTCCCGACAAAATAGCTCGAACAGGTGTGCCCTGGGCATGACAATAGTTCACAGGCTCGAAAGGAGTGCAGCCGGAGAAGGCCCCAAGTTTTCGTTAGCGGCGTGGCTTCTTGCTTCGCAAAGTTCTTTTGGAAGGAGCTCTGCGCGTACGCTTTCCCGCTGAAGCAGTATCAAGCCTGGAGACAGCAAGGGATTCGCGAGCCTTGCGAGGTAGCTTGGCGACGACGAGGTCGTAGGAAGCGCGAAGCAGAGGCGCGAGCTCCGAGGGAGCAAGGGCGTCGCGCGATTCTAGGGCGACCCACTTCGCGCGGGCAAGATAAGGGGCTGGGATGATGCCGGGGCGCTCGGTGAGTTCCGCGAAATTTTCTGGTGTGACTTTGAAGGAGAGATAGACCGGTGCGGGGATGAGCGGAGTGATGGCAAACATCTTGCCGCCGACCTTGAAAAGGAGGTCGTCGCCCCACTGGATTTGCTCTGAGGCGCCCGGGAAGGCCAGGCAGATTTTGCGCAGTTGCTCGATATCCATGCTGTCGTCTCACCGACCGGCGGCCCTTGGCCGGACTGCGAGCCGCCGACAATTCTACATGGAACGAATGCAGTTTTTTGACCGTTTTGCAGCTGCCCGCCCGTTCGAGCTCATGGGATAATTGCGGCAGCGAGGGTCTGGGTGAGGCGCAAAGATGAGCGAAACAGAGCCGTATCCGTACGAAACCCGCATGAACATTTACTACCAGCCGCTCGAAATTGTCGAAGAGAAGAAACTCGCGGATCAGTGCGAGTTCAAGTGGTACAACCAGACGCTGTGCCAGGTGAACGAGTCGGTGGTGCGCTTGGGCGTATTTGATGGGGAATACCACTGGCACAAGCATGACCAGGATGACGAATTTTTCTATGTCGTCGAGGGACAGCTGCTAATCGACCTGGAGGAGAAGACCGTGGCGCTCAGCCCCAGGCAAGGGTTCGTGGTGCCGAAGAGAGTCGTCCACAGGACGCGAGCGACAGAGCGGACGGTGGTCCTGATGGTGGAAAACAAAGGGATCATTCCGACGGGGAATTGAAGGCCGCGACAATCAGGTTGCTGGGCGCGCCAATGCTTTGGTGTAGATTCCGAGAACGATTGCCACGACAAGCCACAAGGTTAGAGCGTAGAGCAAGTACCAGGTCACCTCTTGCGCGGGATTCACGCGCGGGGGACTCAAGACGACCAGTGAACTCGTCGAGCTGATATGCAGCAGTTGCGCGGACAGGACGCTCCGTGTGTTCGCATAAACCCAGCATATCAGTACTCGGATGGC
>Ga0126374_10000329_pt1 | contig 11503 bp, 10 predicted proteins | sample PanSoiMetPlot_12_FD_89874 | JGI IMG/M metagenome (GOLD analysis project Ga0126374, IMG submission 89874) | Tropical forest soil microbial communities from Panama - MetaG Plot_12 | ecosystem: Environmental > Terrestrial > Soil > Tropical forest > Bulk soil | place: Panama | collected 2016-02-17
CGCACCGGCAAGCGCCGCACCAAGCCGGCCTCGCGTGCGATTGAAATCGTTTTGGCGGCGTTTGCCCACGACATCCGTACACCGCTGACCGGCATTCTGGCACTAAGCGAACTGCTTGCCACCTCGGAGCTCAATGAACGCGAACGGCGCTGGGTCGCGACCATCAAGGATGCGGCTGAGCACCTCGCCCAACTCACCACCTTGATTATTGAAGGCGCGCGTGTCGGGGTCGGACGGATCGCGGCAACACAGGAGGCGTTTTGTCTCCCCGACTTTGTGGCGGCGCTCGCGGCCTCCCTGGCCGCGCGCGCGGAAGCAAAAAACCTCATATGCGAGGCAGCAATAGCCGCCGACCTGCCCGAGCATGCGCGCGGCGACGCAGTGAGATTGCGTATCGCGCTTGAAAATCTCATGGCCAACGCGGTGAAATTCACCGAGCACGGCCAGGTCGGCCTCAAGGTCGAGGCCGCATCACGCCCACACAACAAGCTGCTGCTCACGTTTACGGTTACCGACAGTGGCATCGGCATGCGCGCCGCCGAGATCAAACGGCTGTTTCGTCCTTTCGCCCAAGCAAACCGCGAGATCGCACAGAAATTCGGTGGTTCCGGTCTCGGCCTCGTGCAGGTGCGACGGCTTGCGCAAGCCATGCACGGAGAGCTCAGGGTCGAAAGCACGCCCGGGTCCGGCTCGACGTTTCGGCTTGCCGTCACGGTGGACCGCGCCGCTCCACCCGAAGCTCGCGCGGGCGCTGCTGCAGCCACGACACACGGCGACAAGGCGGCGCGTGCGCTGAACATTCTGTGTGTCGAGGACAATCCTTACGGCCGGGTGGTGATGAATGCCATTCTGACCGAACTGGGCCATCGGGTCGATTTCGCCGGCAGTGGCGAGACCGCGGTCGAAGCGGTATCGCGCGGTGGGCCCGATGTGGTGCTGATCGACATGACGCTCGCCGGTATCGACGGTTTTGAAGCGACGCGGCGCATCCGCGCGCTACCCGGGCCCGCGGCCACAATGCCGGTTATCGGCATCTCGGGCCGTCCCCGGGCGAGCGACCTCAACGCCGCCATCGCGGCCGGCATGAATGCCTACCTGACCAAGCCGGTGAGCCCGCGCGTTCTCGCGGATACGCTGGCGAGCGTGCATCGGTGAAAGGTGGCTCGTTTTCCAGACGGGGACGTTTGATTCAAGGATCAAGAAGTTCGAGCTTCAAGGTTATCCACCGGCGTGGCGGTTTCGTTCTTCGCCCATGCGATTGCCTGCTCCAGCCGGTCATTCCCCCAGAACAGTTCGCCTGATCCGGTGGTAAAACTCGGCGCTCCGTAAATGCCGAGCGATTGGGCCTGGTCGGTTGCGCGGCGCAAGGCTTCTTTCGTTTTCGTCGCCTCTGTGGCCGCAAGGGCTTCGGGCGACGCCTCGCCGATATCGTCGAGGATGGCGGCGAGCACCGCCCGGTCCGCAATGGAGTGGCCGTTCGCAAATTGCGCCCGGAAGACAGCGCGCGAGAATCGCGGGCGCGCCGCGACCGGCAATGCGGTTGCAACGCGAGCGGCCAGCAAGCTGTTCTGCGGGAACGGGTTCGGCCGCACGATCGGCGGCAGGCCCATGCGGGCGCATAGCCGCTCCATATCGCGCCACATGTTCCGGCCCTTGGCAGGAAATAAATTGAACGGGGAATTGGTCCATCCCTGGCCGGCGAAGATGGGGCCCAACAGAAAAGGGCGCCATCCAACATCAACGCCCGCCTGCGCAGCGAGCGCCTCGATGCGTTCTGCCGCGAGCCATGAGTAGGTCGAGGCAAATTCGTACCAAAACGTCAATGATGGTTTCATGTGGGCACCTTGTGAGATGCTGGCTTGGGTATTTCGTGGCCACGAGCCGATCGGCAGTTAAAGAGTGTGGCCGACACCCCGCCGGCCGCGCCTCATGATTTTGGCATCAGCGCCAGAAGGCGTGTCACCATGGCGCTGTTTGGATCAGTAAGCGCGTCGAGCACGGTGAAGTGATTAGCGCCGGCGATCTCCTCGTACCGCGTTATAGCGCCCCCATTGCCCCAGGCATCCACGATAATGCGGCTTTGGCGCAGAAATTCGTTGGACTCGTACGCCCCTACTACGGCGTCGAGCACGCGGCCACGTGGCGCCGGCCATAATACCGGTGATATTTTTCGTGCGGCGTCGGCATCGAGACGAAAGTCCTGGTTCATGGACACATGAACCAGCGGCGCAAGATCGAAGACACCGGAAATCGCATATCCGATGGGCACTAGGTCGGCCGGCGCGGTAGCATCCAGGGCGGGCCAATTGGTCGCCAACAGGACTGCGGTCAAATGGCCGCCAGCCGAATGCCCGAACACCAGCACGCGCCTGCCATAGCGATGCCACAAAGAGAGAAGCGCGCGCCGCATTTCCTCGATGATATCGGCAATACGCACCTGCGGACAAAGATTATACCCCGGTAGCGCGACGCCGATACCATGAGCGTTGAGGCCGGCAGCGAGATGGCTGAACAGCGATGGCTCGAAATTGCGCCACCAGCCGCCATGGATGAACACCGCCAGCGGGCCATCGGCGCGCGCGTCGAACAGATCGATGATCTCGCGTGGGGTCGGACCGTAGCTCATGCGGGCCTGGCGCTGTGCCGACAATCGGGCCCGATAGGATTCGGAGTCCGTGGCCCATCGCGCAAAGATCTCCGGGTGCTCGGGCACCCGCGCTCGATTGTCGTACTCCTTTTCGTAGTCGATCCCGGTCATCGCCAAGCTCCAGTGCATCGCACAGTGCGGCAACACGCGCTGGCCCGCAAGCGGCTTGTATCCACTGCCGCAAGCCCTTGTCGATTTCCTTCTGTCATGAAATGTTGGCTCAGATTTTTGCCATCACCCCGATTGGAAGATCGACAAATTCGGTCGATGCCTGATGTCGACGATTTCGCCGCCCGCCGCACCGCTCGATCGCCGTCAATCGTTGACCGCCCTCACGGTCGCGCGGGGAACGCAGCGGTTGTTGCTGACGCTCGGGCTGTCCTGCGTAGCCGAGCTGCCCCTGCTTTCAGGGCGCCGCGCCGATCTCGTGGGGCTCGGCGGCGACGGTGAAATTTGGATCGTGGAGATCAAATCCTCGATCGGGGATTTCCGCGCCGATCAGAAATGGGGTGACTACCGGCTGCATTGCGATCGCCTGTTTTTCGCGACCGCCGACCACTTGCCGCTCGACATCTTTCCCACCGATGCCGGCCTCATACTGGCCGACGGTTATGGGGCGGAACTGGTACGCGAGGCGCCGGAACACCGCCTGCACCCAGCAACCCGCAAGAGCGTCACACTGGCGTTCGCGCGTGCTGCAGCCGTGCGGCTGCAGGCGCTCTGCGACCCCCAAGGCCCCTACGGCAGTGAAATCTGGTCCTGATCATCCCCTTAAGCCAAATCCAAGCAGGACACGGTCGGCGAGAGGGCCGTCTGGCGGTGGCGGATCAGCAATGACGTCGATCGGCACGCAAATCAGGATGCGCTCCAAGGGATTGTAGGCGTGCCATGGCGAGAACTTCGCGACGGGACGAAAGAAAAACATCACAGCACTCAGGCACAGCAGCACTGCGTGAACCGCCAGATATGTCGGGCCAAACCAATCGTGCTGGCGTGTATGAGAGAGTTCGTGAGCCAACAGCCATCGACCTTGCTCAGCAAGGAATGCCGGTTCCACAATAATGACGTGTCCTATGGCGACGCCTCTGAAGCCCTTGAAACGTCCGGCAGGCAGGCAATAGAGCCATGCGTTTGTTGCCTCGCCGCCAATGCGCTGTGGTTTCTGACAGCCCAAAAGCCGGGCCGCAGCGTGGCCGATGAGCGTGGTGGGCGCTGTCCAGACTTTGCGAAATGCGCTAAGTGCGCCTGGCTTGCGAGCTGTCGGAATGTAGATGCAGACCATAACTGTGAATCTGTCAGTTCGGGTCAAAATGACAGTGGAATGTGTTCGAACGCAACGGCCCGGCAACCCGTAAGAAGCATCACGCAGGCGTTTGCGCGTGGTGCAGCCTTGCGCCTGCTCGCGCTCTGTTACCGCAGTGGCCCCACGGCAGCAAATCTGACTGTCGCGCGCGCCGTCAAGACGTGATGCCGATCCGGCTTGGCATTGACCCCCCTTCGCAGCCAACGAAGACAGGGCAAAGCCGGGCTCCGATCGCATCGAGAATAAGGGCATGCGCCTGATCGACGATATCGTCGATGGAAGGCGTCTTCGCGAACATGGCCATTGCACGACCGAGAACCTCGTTGCGGGTCGGCAAGTGCGGCAAGTGCAGGCTTGCCAATATGTTCGCAGCACGGAGCTGGGTTTCGGAAAGCTTTTCGCGCAACGCCGAGAGGCTCGATCCGTCGAGTGCCGCTCCTATCGCAGCAGCGATGCGATCGGGATAGAAGCTTTCCGCGAGCTGGGCCGCAGCCCGATTGACCACCCGTGAGCCGAGACGATGCTCGTTACGCAGCACGGCGACGGGGGGCGTCTTCAGATCCCAGACGAGCCCAATCCACGATAACGCCTTCAGCACGTAGTAGGTCGGGTCGTATTCCCACCACTTAAACCCCTGACGAACACTGCTCTGGTAGGCGTGATGATTGTTGTGCCAGCCTTCGCCCATCGTAAAGGTTGCCAGGAACCAGTTGTTGCGAGAATCGTCGCCCGTGACGTAGCGTTTCTTTCCCCATACGTGGGCGAGCGAGTTGATGCAGAAGGTGGCGTGATAGACCAGTACGGTACTCCAGAAGAACCCGACAATAAGGCCCGGCCATCCGCCGATCAGCAGGCAGAGAACGGCAAGAATGATCGCGGGCACCCATTCGTGCCGGTGCAGCCACATCAGTTCCGGATAGCGCGCGAAGTCGGCAATCTTCACGAGGTCGGTCGCGTCGTGCCTGGCGGCGAAGATCCACCCGACATGGCTGTACAAGAAACCCTTGTGACGGGGAGAATGGACGTCTTGTACAGTGTCGGAATGCAGATGATGGTGCCGGTGCTTTGCGGCCCACCACAACACACTGCGTTGCGCGGTACTTTGCGCCAGGGCGGCAAGCACAAATTGAGCGGCGCGGCTGGTCGTGTAGGCGCGATGCGAGAAGTATCGGTGATATCCGGCCCCAATGGCGAAAATTCGCAACCAGTAAAGCGCGATGCCGATCGCAACCGCTTGCCAGGTAATACCGGTCCAGATGGCCGCGATGCACGTCAGGTGCACCAGCACGAAAGGTATGGCGGCCGGGTACACGATGTCATCATCGTCACCCTCGGTTTTGCTCACCGGGGACTTCGGATCGCCCATCGAAGGACCTCATTCTCGAACACGATAATCTTCTTGCCATTCGGAGGGTGAATCCGCGCCGCCGGGCCATGAGCCCTCCCTTGTAGCGCCATTTACCGGATCGCCCGGTCGAGTGCGCGGATCAAGGCCGGAGAGTGCGGTGACAGCACAGTAGATGTGTCAACCTGATCGAAAACAAGCTTTAGCGGAAGAAGCCGCCCGATGTCTATTTGGAAGTAGGCTATTTCGGTGCGCGCTTCGCAAGAATCCGCTGCAGCGTGCGGCGATGCATGTTGAGGCGTCGGGCCGTTTCGGAGACATTGCGCCCGCACAATTCGTAGATGCGCTGAATATGCTCCCACCGCACCCGATCGGCCGACATTGGATTGGCGGGTGGCTCGGCCTTGTGACCGTCGAGTGCCAGGAGCGCCGCCGCCACGTCATCCGCATCAGCGGGCTTGGACATATAGTCAACCGCGCCAAGCTTTACCGCGGTCACCGCGGTTGCGATATTGCCGTATCCGGTCAGAACGATGCCGCGCGCGTCGGGCCGACGCTGCTTGAGTGCCGAAATCACGTCGAGACCACTGCCGTCTCCGAGCCGCATGTCGACGACCGCGAAGGCCGGCGCCGATTTCTCGACCTGGTTCAGGCCATCGGCGACCGATTCGGCGGTCGTCACAGCAAATCCGCGGCCCTCCATGGCCCGGGCCAGACGTTGCAGAAACGATTTGTCGTCTTCGACGATCAGCAGCGTGCGATCGCCCGGCATCGCTGCAACGAGATTTTCTGTCATGACAATCATGCCTTCAATCAGTGAACGCGACTGGCGCCGCGGTAACCCGCCCGAACTGCATACTAGGTATGCGGTCAATGAGTTTCGGCAAGAGGAGGCGTTTCCATTTTGTGAAGATCTTCTGCCCCGCGCGTGTCTGAGGGCTCACCTTCTTTCTTTCCGGTGCCCTCCAATCCAAACGTATTGTCGTTCGGCAATTGCGACATCAACGGACGCTCGAAATCGGTCCGTTTCCAGCGCACTCGGACGATTGCGCCGCGCAGTGGGAACTGCTTGTTTTTCAATGATATTTTGGCGCCCGATCGCGCCAACAGTGTCTTCGCAATAAAAAAACCCAGTCCGAGCCCCGGCATCTCCCGCCCACGCATGCGCCGGCCACGCTCGCTGGTTACGTACGGCTCTCCCATGCGATCGATGATTTCCGGTGGAAAGCCCGATCCGTCGTCGCTGACTACGACTATGACTTTTTCGTCGCTCCAGGTCGCCGTAACCTCGACGCGTTCGCGGGCGAAATCGACCGCATTCTCAAGGATGTTGCCGAGCCCATACAGCACCGCAGGATTGCGCGCTCCAACTGGCTCGTTGGGGTCGTCCTTGGCAATCTCCACCTCGATGGCGACGCCCGCCCCCCGATTGGGCGCCACCACTTCTTCAATCAAGGCAGAGAGTTTCATCCGCTCGAACGGCTCGCCCGGCGCAGGCAATTCGGTCAGCTTGCCGAGAATGACCCGGCAGCGCTGCGCCTGCTCCCGCAGCAGGCGGATATCCTCGGCAAAGCGGGAATTGGGCTCGATCTCGCGCTCCAACTCACGGGCCACCACCAGAATTGTGGAAAGCGGCGTGCCGAGCTCATGAGCGGCCGCCGCCGCAAGGCCGTCGAGCTGCGACAAGTAATGCTCACGCGTCAACACCAATTCGGTTGCCGCCAGCGCATCGGTGAGCCGGCGCGACTCCTCGATAATCTGCCAAGCATAGATGCTTATATAGCCGATCGCCAACATGAGGGAGAGCCACACGCTGATCATGTAGAGCGGAGGCAGTTCGAGCGGTTCCTCTTCGGGCCACGGTAACGGATAATAGAAACGCACCAGAATGGTGGCGCAGATGAAGACGAGACCGCCGAGAATCAGGGTCATGCGCTTGGGTAGCGCCGCAGCCGAAATGAAGACGGGGCCCGCCAACAGGAATGAGAACGGATTCTGCATTCCTCCGGTGAGGTACAGCAGCCCCGCCAGCTCGATGATGTCGAGCGCCAAGAGCCGTGCGGCCTGCTGCGGCTCAAGGCGCTGGTCCCCGCGGAACAGTAGCCGCAGCGCCACATTTACCGACGCGTAAGCCGCGATGACTGCCAGGCAAGCCCAAAAAGGCACATCAAGATCGAAGCCGTCATTAACGACGAGGACGGCCGCGGTTTGCCCGAGAACAGCAAGCCAACGCAGTCGCACCAGGGTATCGAGACGCACGTGGCGCAACGTTTGCGGCGTTTGCTCGTCAAATACTTCCGACATGATGCAACCATAATATCAGACAAAAGAGCTCGGCAATCAGGGCGGGATCAATCTCTTGACCTTGTCGCCAAGCGCCGATTACTGAACTCTCTTAAAAGACATCAGGCCTCTTTGGTTCAACGAGGCAAGCCTTATAAACCCGAGGCGCCGGTCGAGCGTAATGTGACCAGATTTTTGCGACGAGTGGCCGGCGATCCGCGACCATCGGTGATCGTATGACCGTCCCCGCTGTCGCCGTCGAACGGCTTGTGAAGATCTACCAGCGCGGCAGGGCCGTCGACGGGATCAGCTTTACGCTGCCAATCGGGTCTGTCACCGGCCTCTTGGGCGGCAACGGCGCCGGTAAAACCACTACCATTGCCATGATCATGGGGCTTCTGACACCGACGTCCGGCAACGTGCGGGTACTTGGTGCCAAGATGCCGGGCCAACGCTACCGCGTGCTGCACCGCATGAACTTCGAAAGTCCCTATGTGGAGATGCCGATGCGGCTCACGGCGCGTCAGAACCTGACGGTGTTCGGCCGCCTCTATGGAGTGACCGAGCTCGCAGATCGCATCGACGCACTGGCACACGAACTCGACCTCACGGACCTGCTCGACCGCCCGAACGGCAAGCTGTCTTCCGGGCAAAAAACCCGCGTATCGCTCGCTAAGGCTCTCATTAATCAGCCCGAAGTGTTGCTGCTCGACGAGCCTACCGCTTCGCTCGATCCTGATACCGCCGACTGGGTGCGAGCGAGACTGCAGCGCTACCGTTCCGAGCGCGGCGCCACCATCCTCCTCGCCTCCCACAATATGAGCGAGGTCGAGCGGCTTTGCGAGCGCGTTATCATCTTGAAGAGCGGCCGGATTGAGGATGACGGCACACCCGCCGAACTGCTGGCACGTTATGGACGTCGGACTCTCGAGGAGGTGTTCCTCGATGTCGCGCGCGGCCGTACCCACCTGCGCCAAGCCGCGCAGTGAGCAACACGCCATGAACCTCGGCTTCGAGCATGCGATCTCCTGGCGCCGGATTGCCGCTATGGTCGAGCGGTATTGGTATTTGCTGCGTTCATCGTGGCCCCGGCTTCTCGAACTCGTCTACTGGCCCGCGGTGCAGATGCTGATGTGGGGGTTCCTGCAGCTCTATATCGGCCAGAATGCCGGGTATTTCGCGCGCGCAGGCGGCACCTTCATCGGCGCGGTGCTGCTGTGGGATATCCTGTTCCGAGGCCAGCTCGGCTTTTCGGTGTCGTTCCTTGAGGAAATGTGGTCACGCAACCTCGCAAATCTGATGATGAGCCCGCTTAAGCCGATCGAGTTCGTCCTTGCCCTGATGGTGATGAGCATCGTTCGTCTCTTGATCGGCATGGTGCCGGTCTCATTACTCGCTATCGGCTTCTTCGGCTTCAATCTATACGGGATGGGCCTCGCGCTTGCGGCATTCTTTCTCAATCTGATTCTGACCAGCTGGGCGGTGGGCATTTTCGTTTCCGGGGTGGTCATGCGAAACGGCCTCGGCGCCGAAAATCTCGCTTGGACCATCATGTTCCTGCTGATGCCGCTGACCTGTGTGTATTATCCCGTTGCGGTGTTGCCGCCCGGGCTGCAGATAGTGGCATGGGCGCTGCCGCCGACCTATGTGTTCGAAGGAATGCGGGCCCTGCTGATCGACCACACCTTTCGGTCCGAACTTATGATCCAGGCTTTTTTTATGAATGTAGTCCTGTTCGGCATCGGCGTGATGGGTTTCATGTTGTTGTTGAGGTCGGCGCGTCGATACGGATCGCTGATACAGACGGGGGAATGACGGTGCAGTCGTCGTCCACGCACCGTCCCTCGTCGCAAATAATTGCAATATTTATGGTCGTTTGATCATCCTTTCGGATAATAAATGCCGGAGAACCGGCGCCTTTATATTGACGCGCGCCTGACGCATCACCATCTTGTTGCAATGCAGCATGCATAAGGAAGACCGGTATGGCTATCGGTGAATTCGGAGGCGCCCCCAAGCTGCCCGGCGAAGGCGGGCTTCTGCTCTCCGCACCTATGTACTGGTTTTACGAAATGAGTCAGGCAGCGCTCAATCCATCGCGAGCGCTCGCCGATGCTACCAAGCTGCTGTTCAAGAACCCGCTCAATCCGCTATCGCTCACGACGTTCGGCAAATCGATTGCGGCGGCCTGCGAGGTATTCGAGCGCTCCACGCGCCGCTATAGCCGGCCCGAATGGGACATCACGAACACACTGGTCGGTGGTGAACGGGTGCCGGTGAACATCGAGGCGGTTTGGGAGCGCCCATTTTGTCGGTTGCTGCACTTCGCCCGTGTTTTCGAGCACGCGCCGTTGCGGCCACAGCCGCGCTTGCTGATCGTAGCGCCCTTGTCAGGCCACTATGCAACCCTGTTGCGGGGCACCGTCGAGGCGTTCTTGCCCAATCACGACGTCTACATGACGGACTGGACCGACGCCCGTATGGTGCCGGTCGTCGAAGGACGGTTCGATCTCGACGATTATATCGATTACCTGATCTCGATCCTGCACGTCCTGCGCGGCGATGTCCACGTCATCGCGGTGTGTCAGCCCTCGGTGCCAGTGTTAGCTGCGGTTGCGCTGATGGAGGCTGTCGAAGATCCTTGCGTGCCTCATTCCATGGTGCTGATGGGCGGACCAATCGACACGCGGGTCAATCCGACTCACGTCAATAAACTCGCTGAATCCCGTGGCACCGAGTGGTTCCGCCGCAACGTCATCACCAAGGTGCCGTTTCCTCAACCGGGTGTCATGCGTGATGTTTATCCGGGATTTTTGCAGCTGCACGGTTTCGTCAGCATGAATCTTGATCGTCACATCGAAGCCCACCGCAACCTGTTCCATCATCTGGTGCAAGGTGACGGCGATTCGGCCCAAAAGCATCGCGCATTTTATGACGAATATCTCGCCGTGATGGACCTTGCGGCCGAGTACTACCTGCAAACCGTCGAGACTGTCTTCGTCCGTCACGCCTTGCCCAAGGGCACCATGATGCACCGGGCGCAGCCGGTAGATCCCTCAAAGATCCGGCGCGTCGCCCTTATGACGGTGGAAGGCGAGCACGACGATATTTCGGGGGTCGGTCAGACAGTAGCGGCTCATCGGCTGCTCAGCAACGTTCCCGACAACCTCAAAATCCACTGGCTGCAGCCCGGCGTCGGCCATTACGGCGTATTCAATGGCTCGCGGTTCCGCGCTGAAATCGCGCCGCGCATCGCGGATTTCGTGCTGTCTCAAAATTTGCGCCATACCGGCTACAAAGGGATGCGCGCTGAGGCCAAGCAAGCGGCCCATCAGGAGCCTATCTAGCATCAAGTCCGCTCGATCATGTCGCATCCGTTGATTGAAGCAATCTTCAACGGAAAGTCGGCGGGCTGATTCTCACCCGCGATACGTAAGTGCGAGGATTTTGCAAGTTCGTTTGCAAAATCCTCTTAACGGTACTTAACTAATTGAATCTGTTAGAATATTTCAACCGTCACAGATCCAGTGTTGACCCGGATAAAATGAATCCATATTCATCACTTGTGGCTACTGCACCTTGCGATCGGCTGCAATCTGTCCGCAAGATGATGTAGATTCCGACCTCAAAAAGAATATGCCTTGCCAGCGCGACGAATATGCCACTATCGGGCCAAGAAACTCCCTCCCGGAAATTGCCATCCATGACTTTGCGCGCACTTCTTTATCGTCGTCCGACGGAACCGCAGGCCATTGAAGTCGATTGCGACGGCGCCATCCATCTGGTCCGCTTGCGGCGTCATCGCCAAGCCCGCCGCTACACACTTCGCGTCGTCGCAGTCACACGCGAAGCCGTTCTCACCATTCCGCCGCGCGGCAGCTTTCGGGAAGCCCGTGAGTTCGCCGAGAAACATGGTGCGTGGATC
>Ga0126374_10000331_pt1 | contig 11475 bp, 4 predicted proteins | sample PanSoiMetPlot_12_FD_89874 | JGI IMG/M metagenome (GOLD analysis project Ga0126374, IMG submission 89874) | Tropical forest soil microbial communities from Panama - MetaG Plot_12 | ecosystem: Environmental > Terrestrial > Soil > Tropical forest > Bulk soil | place: Panama | collected 2016-02-17
GGCCACGCGCTGCTACCTGCTGGCCGGGCTGATCCGCTGCGGGGCCTGCGAGCGCCGGCTGGAATCAGTGTGGTCGAACGGCCGCCCGGCCTACCGGTGCCGCCACGGCTACACCAGCGCCACCCGCCCCAACTCCACCCGGGCCAAGAACGTCTATATCCGCGAGGACCAGATCCTGCCCCACCTGGCAGCCCTGGCCATCCTGCTCGCCAGCGACGAATCCTGCCCTGGGCGCTGCTTGTGGCCGGCAGCGCGGCGAGCCTGGCTGCCAATGTCGCGGTCGCCGAGCCGACGGCGACGGGGCGTGTGATCGCCGCTTGGCCGTCGTTCGCGCTCATCGCGGCGTACGAGCTGCTGATGCGCCAGGTCCGCCGCAGTGCTTCAGACAGCGGCACGCTGCAGCACAGCAAGCCCGGGCCGCAGCCTTCCCGCCCGGACAGCCGTGACGCGGCCGTGCAACATCTGCGGCAGCAGCCCTCAGCGCTGAGCCGGGACGGTGAGAGGTCTGGCGGCCCTGGTGGTGCCAGCCGGGATCTTCGGCGCCAGGCGTGGCAGTGGGCGCTGGCCCACCGGAGCGGTGACGGCTCGCTGCCGAGCGGGCGTGAGATCGCCGGTCAGTACGGCCGTCATGAGCGGTAGGGTCGCTTGGTCAAGCGAGCGGGGGCTGCCGGCGAGTTCGCCGCCGAACCCAGTTTGCGACTGGTAGAGCCAACCCTCATGGCCCGGCGAATGACAGCAGCATCCACAGAAAGTGAGCATCGTTGAGCCCTCAGTTACGGCGTGCAAGCGCATAACGACTCTGCACGGCATGGCCGTAGTCATCCGGGGTTCATGGCACTGGCCAGATCCCCCAGTAATAACTGCGCCGACTGGCCTGGCGCCCCCAGTCGGGGTCGTGATGTCGCATTTCAACTCGGCAACCTGCGCTGTAATCGTGGGTACCCGGCAACGCGCCTCATTTCGGCTGTCGGCCGTAGTGCTGGTTGGCTAGCGGCCACTCGGTGGAGACATCTACGACGGTGAGTAGGCCATCGGTGCCGCGTTTGCCGTGCTGGGCAAGTTCCCGGAAGTTGCGGTGTTGTGACCAGTTTCGGTAGTCGCCTATGACGACGAGTCGTCGGCGAGCGCGTGTGACAGCCACGTTCAGCAGATTCGGTGTCTGGGATGCCCACTCGCGTGAGCGGGCTTGGTCGGTGGCAGTTCCGAGGGCAAGGATGACGATATCGGCCTCTTTGCCCTGCGTGGTATGTACGGTTCCCAACCGTTTAGCTCCCGATGGGAGTCGCTGGCCGACGACTTTCCGCAGGTGGTCGACGATGTCGCGGAACGGGCTGATAACAAACACGGCGTCGGCGACTCGAAGGGTGAGTTCGATCTCCCGGTCTTTATCGCTTACGGCCCATTTAGGAAGATCCGTTCCGGCGTCCGCCAGCTCATGGTTCATCTTCTGAGCGATGCGGTTTCGTACGGTGTCGAGTGTGGCGACGACGTAGTGGCCTTCGATGGGGTTCCATTTGGAGCCTGTGGGGTGTGCCTTGACATCGAGCCAGGTGTTTTGGGTGAGAAGCTCGAACGGTTTGCGTGGGGGGGTGACGCCGTACACCATCATGCTGTCGTAAGCGATCGTGTTGCTCACTTCGAACATGAGCTGGTCACATCGGCGGTGGACGCGAAGGGGAGATCCGATCCAGGTGTAGGCCGGGCTGTCTGGATCGGGCAGCCAGGTTCCGAAGGTGTTGAGCCGATCCGCAACCGACTGAACCGATGCGCTTTGCGGTGCCCACTGGGGATCCACGCGGAACTGCCGACACAGGCGTTTCTGCCCGGTCCACGGCAGGGTGACGACCGGTTCGAGCTGACGGGGATCGCCGACGACCAGTGCTCGTTGCGACCGCCACAACGCGCCCATGGCCTCTTGTGGTGCGGCTTGCCCAGCTTCGTCGATGAATAGCCAGCCGAGTGCTTCGCGGCCGAGTGTAGCGAACATTCGTGAGATCGACGCAAAGGTCGTCGAAATCACCGGAACGACGAAGAAGACGATCTGCCACGCTGCGAGGACGGTGCGTTGCGGCAGTTCGGATGGTGCGTCGCCTTTCACCACATCAATCGCGGCGCGCAGGTTCCGCCACATCAGCTCGGGTTCAGCGGTCAACACCGCTCGATGCAGGTCCAGCGCCGCGAGGAACGCTCGGGAGCGGGCGGCGGCGAACTCCTCGTCCATCCATGGCGAAGACCTTTCCCGCCTCTCCATTGCATCACGGTCATCCTGGGCGGCATTCCATTCGGTTCCCGGGAGTGTGTGGGGCCACCGGCGGCGCGCTTCGTCCAGCTGTTCGGCTTCTTGCCGAATTACTGCCTCTCGGCTCCACACGGCCCGGTCGGCGGATCCAACGGCGTTGACGGCGCGTTCAAGGTCTCTCTCGCACCGTGAGAGTTGTGTCAGGCCGTGCTGTTCAGTTTGGGCCGCTTTGTTCAGGTCGTGTTGCCGTGCCGATAGAGCGGCTTCGGACGCGGTGTAGTGCGCTTCGGCCTCGGCCAGGAGACGGTCGGCGTTGTTCAGCGCCTGGGCCAGCGGTTTGGCCTCGTCCTGCCAGGTGCTGAGGGCATTTTTCGACCACATTCGCCGGAGTAGACCGGGCTTGCTCGCGGCATGGTTGTGCAGCGTCGTGCTGGCGGCTTTGACACGTGTGTCGGCGCGGTCGACCTTCTCCTTAGCGGTCGCGAGTAGATCTCGGGCGTGGTTGACGGCGATTTCGGCGCGGCTGAATGCGTCGTGGGCTTCGCCGGTCACCAGTTTCAGCTCGTGGCAACGGGTTTGGAGCTGTGCGACGTATTCGCGGTGACCGTGAGCCTGCTTACGCAAAGCTGCGAGCGCGACGTCGGCTTCAGTGGTTTGTTCGAGGATTTCGGCGATCTTCTGTCTCTCGTCCGCCAACCGCTGCGCGTCCTCGACGGAGGTGGTGAAGCGTTTGACAGCCTCGCTCCACGGCAGCACCTCCTCCGCGCGGTCGCTATCACTGCGAGGATCCAGGTCCTTAAGGATCTGGTGAAGGCCACGACGTTCCGGGCTTTCGGTTCGGCTGCTGTTTTCTCGGTCGCTGTGGCCCCACCAAAATCGGTCGACGAACTCCTGTCGGTAGCTGCGCCGTCCCAAACGAGCCGCGATGGCACCCCAGCACGGTATACCCGTCAATATGGTGGCGGGATCGGACAGGTAGTCCGCGTTCGGAAACGAGTTCAGGTCGACGGTTTCCACCGCGGGCACCTTGAGGGTGATATTCTCTACTGCACCGTTATTGGAGGAGGCAACTACGATCTCGAACCCGGTCAGCTCGGATTTCAGCGGGTTGATGCTCCGCGGAAAACTTTTCGCGCTGTCCTCGGTCCGCCACTTCAGAGGCTTCTTCTCGAAAGCGTCGCGTGCGAACTTCAGCTTTGCCAGGTGTGTAGCGCGTTCCACCACGAGCGCGGCAATCAGATCGCGCAGCATCGTCGTCTTGCCGCTACCCGGCGGGCCATTGACCGCATACACGCCACGTGCATCCGACTCCTTGAAGCTATGGAAGATCTTGTTGATGGCGAACTGCTGGCTCAACGTCAACGGTTGATCCGGTTTCTCCGGCCACCGCCCCAGCGGCATCGACTCTGGCGCCAGAGATTGCAGGATCGTGTGTGGGGATTGGCGCAGGTCGATCCGTCGCGCCATGTCGATGGACTCCTCGGCGCGCAGGTACGCGGTCAGCGCTGTGCCGACGTCGCCAGCTTCTACCGCGTCAGCGACCCGTTCCAGGTCGTCGGCGTAGAAGCTGTTGAGGAGTTCATCGGTCGACACATCATCGGCCGATCTCAGTGAGACTTGATAGCTCTTGATGCGGATCGCGTTCGGTTCCAATGCCTCTGCCACGTCCAGGCTTTCGGCGACCCAGCGCGTAATGGCCGCTAGATCATCGACTGTCAGGACTTTCGTGCCGAGCGCCGACGGCGGAGACGCCGATGCTTCGCTGTCCTCGTCACTGCCGGGACGATCGCCGTCGAAGTCGGCAGCACGATCTTTGTCTTCGCCCTTCTTGGCCTTGATAGCCGTGTTGATTGTGTCGCTCGCATCTTTGGCAAGTGAGTCGCCGACTTTCTCGATGACCTTTGCCGCAGCCGGACCGACTGTTGGTGCCGCGATGAGGCTGATCACGGATGGCAGAGAAGCGATGCTTCCGGTCGCGACATCGAGTGCTACTCGCGCCGCTGTCCCGGCGATGAGGCCGAGGCCTCGCCCACCGTGCGATCCTCCCACGGGATCAGTGTCGATGCGGATCCGCCCATCCCCGATCTCGAAAAGATAGGCCAGCAGTCGCTTCTGATCCTCCTCGAACCCGTCCAGCCAGGCGTCACTTTCCGGACCGGGCATCAACGTTCTGCTCACCGCCCATGCGCACGAGGACAGGGTGATGCTGTCTTTGAGAAGGTGGCCAGTGTCGTCGACGGCGAAGCTCAGAAGTGCACTCTTACCTCCGATACGGCCATCGAGATCATGCTCGGTGTCGGGTGCGCGTAGGGCGTTCTGAAGCACTTCCCGCACCTTGCTGATCTCGAAGATCCCGGCGTACACAGTGTGTCGCCACACCCGGCTGTTCGTGGGCGGTGCCCATTCTCCTGGCTCCCACGGCAACCTGCGCTTGCGGTGGACGGCGCGAACCCCTTTCTGGAGGTCGACGGGATCGACCTTTGGCGGGCTGAAGTACTCCACAGCTCGCCAGTAGCGCAAGATTCGTGCCTGACGCTCGGACTCCTCGTTCTCGTGCCCCATAACCCGACCGATTCGAATCCGTTGCTACACCGAGCAATCCAATACATTGGCCCTTTTATCGGGTTCGTATGTTTGCCATTCAGCCCGGATGCGGTACGAACCATCGGCGAAGACTTCGCCAATGGCTCGGGGCGGTGTTCCAGTTTCAGCGACCGTCTCAGCGACGAACGAGATTGAACGTCGTGGCCTCCTTGGGCGGTACCCGCGAGTCGGCCCATGAACGCCCCGCATCAAGACGTCGTCCTGAGTTTCTCGTATATCAAAATCGCGATGGGCTGAACCCTACCAAACTCCTCAAACATCCACATATCGCCCTCTATCAGTCGAGCTGCACCGCTGAAATTTACAGCTCTTTGAATCTGCAACGGACCCAGGACGCGCGGGCACGCCGCCGTCCATGTTTCGGTCCCTCACACCATGAGACCGGTCCCTCACATCATGAGAGATGTCAGGCAAGTTTGGCACATTCTCTACGTGACAGCTGACGGACGTCGGGGCACCGCTGATCGCATCACGCTCGCGGACGCGGCGATCGCCGCGCTGCCGCTGACCCTCCGCCATCGGCTGATGATCACCGTCGACGGGGCCGGGGCCAGTCACGACCTGGTCACCACCTGGACAAGCTGGCCGCCCGGGCGCGGGCACCAGCTGATCGACTCGGTCGGGTGGGCGCTAGGCGAGCGGGAGAAGACGGCGCTGCGGCGGGTCCCGGAGCAGGCCTGGCAGATCGCGATCGACGCCCGCGGGAAGATCCGCGAGCGCCGCGCCGACACTGTTCTGCGCACAGGCATACAAGCAGCGCAACGTCGTGGAGAAGTCGTTCCGGATGTCCAAGCACGACCTGCAAGCCCGCCCCATCTACCACCACCAGCGCGTGTCCATCGAAGCCCACCTAACCGTGGTGTTCGCCGCCCTCGCGGTCAGCTGCTGGATCGAAGCCCGCACCGGCTGGTCGATCCGGAAATTCATCCGCACCGCCCGGCGCTACCGCACCATCGAAATCCTGCCCGGCGAGCACACCATCACCGCCGCCGACCCCCTGCCCGACGACTTGCGCGGCGCACTCGACCACATTTACCGAGCTTCAGGTGCGCACTATTGCAAGGCCGGGCAGCGCAAGAACCTGATCGCTGAGGAGTACCTGGCCGCGCACCCGCCGCCGGGGCCCGGGGTGTTCCTCATCCTGGCCGCGAAGGCGCCCGCGGGCGTGTGGAAGGTGAACCGGTCACCGCGCGGGGCCATCACCAACATCGAGAGGAAAACCGAGTACGTCTACCACTACAGCTTCCCCATCATGGACCCGGCCTGGGACCACCTGACGGTCAAGATGTCCGGGCACCCGCCGTTCGGCGCCCAGGTCATCCTCACCGGGCACGAGCATGTCGCCTGCCAGGCGCACGCCGAAGGGATCGGGTTCACCAAGGAAGGCAACAGTTCTACTGGTATCGCGGATCCGCAGCGCCTGGCCCAGGTCGCAGATGCCTTGTCGCAACCTGCGGCTATCGGGCGCCTGGGCCAGGTCTGCGACCGGTGGATCTATTCAGCCTGCCTGTGCTGCGGCCTGAGCCTGGCCGGCCAGGCCCGCCGCGGGTTCGCTTACAACTACTCCATCTACCAGGCCGAATACAGCCGCAACCTGCTGTTCCGCTCCGGCGGGCAGATGGAGGACCTGGTTGACCGGATCCTGGACCGCACCCGCTCCCGGCTGGACATCCCTGCGCTGCGGGTCCTGTTCGGCCGGAAGAACCGGCCGCATGCCAACCGGGCAGCCGGCCCGCCCGCGCAGGAGATCGTGATCGAGAAACCTCACTACGGCCTGGCCTGGTTCCGGATCCGCTTCGGGCTGCTCCAGCTCAAGGCCTACACCAAAGGCGAACACGTCCTCCGGTTCGAGGCCACCGTGCACAACACCAAACAGCTGCGCTGCCGCCGCAGCCTAGAGAATTTCCCTGAGATCATCACCCGCCTCGCTGGCATGGCCGAACGGTTCGCCACCACCCTCGACTGCGCCGACATCAGTTTCCTGCCCGATGGCCTGCTCGACCAGCTGCCGCTGCCCGCCCGGACCGGCGCCACCCGCACCGGCGGCATCGACCTGAACCAGCCGCGTATCCGCGCCGCCCTCGCGGCCGCACTGGCCTTGGCCGCCGCACCACATGGGTTCACCGTCGCCGAGTTCACCGCCAAGGTCTGCTCACTGACCGGACAAGATGGCTACACCCTTCGCCAGGGTGCTTATGACCTGCGCAAGCTCCGCGGCAAGGGCCTGGCCGTCAAGCCCGGCCGCACCCGCCGCTACCACATCCCGCCCGAGGCAGCCCGCCCGATCGCCGCCCTGCTCGCCCTCCGCGACCACATCATCGCCCCGATCCTCGCCGGCGTGCGCAGCCCCCGCCGCGGACGCAAACCCGCGCACTGGACCCTCATCGACCGCGACTACGAGACCCTCCGCATCGGCATAAAGACCCCCTTCGATGACCTCGGCATCACGCCCACTGCGGCTGCCGCCGCATAGACAACAATTTGTCGATCGGAGAAATGCAAGCTCCTAGCGTACCGTGAGCTGCACGGGGTCGGTGCCGTTCTTGAGGCGCTGGGCCCTGGCGAAGGCATCGCGTGCCCGTGCCAGCCAAAGTGGGGCTCCCATCGCCTCGTCAGCTTCGACAGCCATGGCAAGATCGGCCAGCGCGGCATCGGGATCGCCAAGGGCCAGGGCGGCCTCGCCGGTGAAGTACGCCACAGATCCGGATATCACGTGCACTGTTACGGCGCATGCCATGCGCCGGTAGGGAAGCAGTTGACTGCGCAGCCGCGCCATCTGCTCGGTGTCGCCGATGCGCACCGCGGCGAGTAGGCCCCAACACTGCGTATAGAGCCACCGGTAGTCCTGTGGGCCTGAGGCAAAGGATTGCAGGAAGGCGCGCGCCTCGGCCTGGCGTCCAGCCTCCGCGAGCGCCACCATCAGCATTGCGCGAGGCGCGGGAGTTTCGATGATCTTGACCGCCGCCTGCAACTCTTCAATCAAGTCCGCGCTGCGGCCGGTCAGAAACGCTGCCTCCCAACGCTGGACCAACCGGAGCCGCTTTGCGATGCGCTGCTCCACACCGAAGCTCATCTCGGAGTGCCGGCTATACGTCGCGCGGCTAACTTCGTCGGCCTCGGACCAGTGCCCAGTAAGGAGCAACTGGCTGGCCCGGGCCCATCCCAGGTGCACGCGAACGGTGGGCGAAACAATTTGTTCGCCGACCACGGCGACCCGGTCGAGTTGGGCTACAGACTCAGAAACGCGCCCCATAGTGGCGAGCAACCAGGCATTGAGCACGCGCGCAGCGGCCACCATTGGCGGCGGTATGGCGGTCATTCTGAGCAGTTCGGTTATCGCGGCAAGGCACTCGTCGGTGTAATCGGGCATGAACAGCGCCAATGCCCGCAGATACAATATGCGTGCTAGGGCCACATCATCACCCGCGAGGCGGGCGAGGACCAGGGCCTCATCCGACAGGGCGACACGAAGCCGGGGATTGTCGTCGTAATAGTGAGCCGCCGCTAGGAAGGACATCAGCAATGCCCGCTGCACCGGCTCGGTCAGCCGGGGCAGGGCACGTTCGAGGACGTCGACCAGTCGCAGGTCATCCCCGCCGCCGACAACCGGATACCAGTTCGACTCGCACAACGCTGCTACCGTGACGGTGATCAACTGAAAGATGTCTGCGCCTTGGGATTGGTCATCCCGAAGGGCTTCCTCCATCGCCTGGACGAAGACCGGGGTTCCGTGCCGCGGATCTCCGGATCGGTATAGCGAGGTGGCCAGCCCGACAAGCAGCGGATACAGGTCAACATCGTCGCCAGCAAGCTCGGCGGCGGTCAGCGCTTGCTTCCAGGATTCGGAGGCGGCCTCGTGCGCCAATCGGGCATCGGCCACCCGCGCCGCGACGGCGGCGTAAGCAGACGCTTGGGCAGCGATGTTCGGGCCGAGTTCGGCGGCCAGCAACCAGTGCCGGGCAATCTCGGCGGCCCGCTCCTCGCGCCCACCCCAGATCCGGGAGGTGATCTGACCGATTCGATGGTGGAGGCGGGTTCGGCGCCACCGGCCGGTGGCCTCGTAGAGCGCCTCGCCGACCAGTGCGTGGCTGAAGGCGAACCAGCCCAGTCGCTCGTAATCCTCAGCCACCAACCCCGCAGCGAGGGCGGGCTCGATCGCCTCCAGCGCCGCCTCAATATCCAGCGAGCCAGCCTCAGCGACTACGGCGATGGCAAACTCCCGGCCGGCGACTGCGGCCATCGACAGCAGCGTGACGGTGGTGTCCGGCAAACGAGCCACGCGCTGCAGCACTATCTCGCGAATCGCTGGCGGTACCCGAACCATGTCCGCATGATGCAGTTCTAGCTCGTTGTCCAGAAACTGGATCAGCTCACGCAGAAAGAATGGGTTGCCGCCAGTGCGTGCGTGCAGCGCCGTCGCTGCCTCCGGCGTAACAGCGTCGCGGCCAGCGATCGCCCGTGCTAGAACCAAGGTCTCCTCACGGTCCAGCCCACGCAGTTCGATCCGCTCCGCCCCGCAGCGGGACAGCGCGGCCAGCGTGTCAGTCAGCGCGACTGAATCCTCCTGTGGCCGGTAGGAGGCGACTAGCATCACTCGACTCGTGGCCTGGAACTCGGCCAGATAGGCCAGCAGTTGCAGCGAGGTCCGGTCGGTCCAATGAAGATCATCTATCGCCACCACCAGGGGCCCGTCGCGGGCAGCAGTTGATAGGTATTGCCCGATCGCCTCGTAGCGCCGCAAGACGGCACCGGCCGCGTCAGCGGCGTCCGGAACTGTCATGGCATCGCTGTCCAGAAGCTCCAAGATTCGACCCGGCATGACGTGATCCGGCCAGCGGGCCTGCACAGCGCGGAGCACCTGCTCCCACGGCCACAACGGCGGCGCGGCTACCTGTTCCGGGCAGGCACCCCACACCATGGCCACGCCTGTCTGCTGCGCGAAGCGTCGCAACAGCGACGTCTTGCCGATACCTGGTTCCCCGGCTATCAATACAGCCTCCGCCTGGCCACTGTGCGCCATCGCCAGCGCCTCGGTCAGGCGTCCGAGGGCCGCCTTACGGCCAACGAAAACCTCCTCTGCCCCCCACTTCGGCGAGGCGGAGGGCGGTGTCTTGCCAGGGGGCGCCGATTCAGGGGAGACCGTACGTGCGCGCGGGCGCGAACGCCCGGTCAGGGCAGGCGCGTGGACCAGGATGTCATGCTGCAGTTCTTGCAGCGCTGGTCCGGGGTCGATGCCCAGATCTTCGGCCAGCCGACCTCGCACCTGATTAAAGAAGTCAAGAGCTTCGGCTTGGCGGCCGTTCTGATACAGCGCGAGCATCATCTGCCCTGCCACGCGTTCGTCCAGTGGGTTCGCTTCGGCTCGCGTGGCTATCTCATCGAGCAGCCACCTATGCCCACCCCGGCGCAGTTGCAGGTCGGTGCAGTCCAACTCGGCGGCGAACCGTGCCCGCTCCAGGCTTTCCCGCACCCCGCTTATCCAGGACGTATCGATTCCAGCGAATGCCTCGCCTCGCCACAAGCCCAAAGCGCGTTCCAGGATGGCCAGAGCCTGCTCTTTGTCCTCAGTTCTGCGGGCCTCCGCCACCAGATGGTGGAACCGGTGCAGGTCCACTGCCATCTCGTCGACGGTGAGTACGTATCCACCCGACCGGTGCGTCAGATGAACGTCGGAGGCCGGGCCCAGCACGTGGCGCAGTCTGGACAGGTAGTTGTAGAGCGTCTCCCGGGCCCGCTGCGGTGGCTGACCTCCCCACACCCGGTCCACCAGTTGACCGGCTGAGACTACATGATTGGCCTCAACCAGCAGCACCGCCAGCACACATCGCTGCCGGGCATGCCCGGCCTCAACGAGCCGACCGTCCAGCCGGACCTCAACATCGCCGAGTACCCCGAACCAGGCTCCCATCTCCACCCCCAACGCACTCACTGCGATCAGAACTTGCGTGCGTCTTAGCAAGAGATTTTAGGTTCACTCCAGGTTAGTTCGAGGTTGGCCATTAACATAGACACGGTGGCGGGCTCGGCCACCATCTGGCCCCAGCCGAAATGCGTGCTCTAAGCTGGCCAGGTGCAACGTGACGAGATCGTTGCTGAGGGGTGGTCCGCATGAGCACGTCCGCTCGGTCCGATGAACCCTCCTGCAGCACCCTGACGTTCAGCATCGACGTGCCAGTCGCCCGCATCAACTTGAATCGGCCTCAGCACGGCAATGCGATCACCTTTGACATGACCCGAGAACTTGCCAGTTGCGTGGAGTGGGCGAATCTCCATCCCGATGTGCATGTGATCGCCCTCGCTGGCAACGGACCAGGCTTCTGCGGTGGCTATGACCTGACCGCCAGCGCCGAGTCGCTCAGCGGCTACGACACCAATAGCACTCAGTCGCACCATTCACCACCAGAGAGTCCACTCGACCCACGGGTAACGGCACGCAACCATGATCCGCGGCGAGTGTGGGATCCCGTGACCGACTACCAGATGATGGTTCGCAACGTGCGGGCATTCATGAGCCTGTTCCACTCAGAAAAGCCGGTGCTCTGTAAGATTCACGGTTTTTGCGTGGCTGGTGGGACAGATCTCGCGCTCTGTGCTGATCTTCTCGTGGTGGACGATGAGGCAAAGATCGGGTA
>Ga0126374_10000332_pt1 | contig 11458 bp, 8 predicted proteins | sample PanSoiMetPlot_12_FD_89874 | JGI IMG/M metagenome (GOLD analysis project Ga0126374, IMG submission 89874) | Tropical forest soil microbial communities from Panama - MetaG Plot_12 | ecosystem: Environmental > Terrestrial > Soil > Tropical forest > Bulk soil | place: Panama | collected 2016-02-17
GCCGCGCGGTCGAGCACCTCGGCTTGTTCCTCCATCCGCTGCGCAAGCGCCCCGGGACGCACCCGCCATTTGGCGTCGGGATTGCGCCGCCAAGTGCCGATCCCGGTGCAAGGCGCGTCAATGAGTACCAGGTCAGCGCGCCGTTCCAAATCGCCGAGCAAATTTTCCTGCGCGCGAGGTGTTCTGATCTGTACATTGTGAACACCCGCGCGCTCGAGGCGCTCATGAATCGGAGCAAGGCGCCGCTTGTCCGAATCGGTTGCATAGATTTGTCCCCGGTTTTCCATGATGGCGGCAAGCGCGAGCGTCTTGCCGCCGGCGCCGGCGCAGATGTCGATCACCTGTTGGCCGGGCTTGGCCCCGCAGAGGAGCGCCGCGAGCTGCGAGCCTTCATCCTGCACCTCGACCACGCCCTTGATGAAGGCCGGCTCGGCATGGATGGCGGGACTCTTGGCGTCGGCATCAAGCGCAAGGCGCAGACCGAACGGCGACCAGCGTGTGGGCACGGGATTAAGGTGCGCGAGTGCAGCATAGGCCGCCTCCCGTTCCGCCTTAAGGGCATTAACCCGCAGATCGAGCGGCGCGCGGCTTGCCAGCGCGGCGGCTTCGGTTATGCGCTCCTCGCCGAAGACGCGGGCGAGATAGGGATCGAGCCATTGCGGGTAATCGCCTGCGACCCAGGCCGGCGCGCCGGCGAGATCGGCCGCACCCAAACGCGCGCGCTCTTCCGCGCTCAGCACCGACGGCGCAAAGCGGCCGCCATCGGCTCGCGCCGCTATCGCTTCGCAGTCGAGCTTGCGCTCGAGCCGCAGCATGCCGAGCAGCACCGCGCGCGGGTGTTGGTCACCCATGATGTGGGCACTCGAGGCCCGCCGGCGCAGCGCGTCGTAGACCAGCCCGGCGATCGCCGCCCGATCCGCCGAGCCCGCGAAACGGTGCACCAGGCCCCAATCCTTGAGCGCATCCGCCGCCGGACGGCGCTTCGCCTCGATGTCGGCGATCACCTCGATGGCGGCGGAAAGGCGAGCGCTGGGCGTCATCAGATCCCGAGCAGGATGCGGATCATGAAAATCAACCACATGATCGTCAGCACGAGCGCACCCAGCCCGAATGCCGGCCCGCGCCGGTTCACGTCGTTGTCGGTCACGTGGATGTAGGCGTGAACGAGCCGCGATGCGACAAAGATCCATGCCAACACCACAAATAACAGGTCGGCGTGGCGCGTGACCCAGGCGAGGATCGTCAGCACATAGAAAAGAACCGGCAGCTCGAGCTGGTTGTGATAGGCATTACTGATCTGGGCGATGCGCGGTGGCCAGTTCAGCTCGCGCAAGGCGATGTCCCCAGCTTTGACCTCGCCCACCCTGAACGCCCGGGTGCGCAGATGCGCCATCCAAAAGAGCAGCACGAAGGTCGCGATGACCTCGACGAACAGCGGCAGCAAGACAGCCTGGATCGACATGGCGGCAGACTCCTTGAGGAGTGCGCCTAGCTTGGCGAGCCGCGGCGGCGAAAGCAACCGTGGAGCGCTCGAGCGCTCACGGTCGGATGCTCATTCCGGCATCGCGGCGCTTTGATGTCTGATCGCGAAAACCGTGTGGCTGCAAGCGAGAATCGGGCTACGTGAAGATTAGGTCCGGCTGGGATAGTTTGGGCTCTCGCGCGTGATCGTCACGTCGTGCACGTGACTCTCGCGCATGCCGGCGGCCGAGACGCGCACGAATTCCGCCTTTGCGTGCAACTCTTGCAACGTTCTCGCGCCGACGTAGCCCATAGCGGCGCGCAGCCCCCCGCTCAATTGGTGCAACACGGTCGCCACTGCGCCTTTGTACGGTACTTGGCCTTCAACCCCTTCGGGCACGAGCTTGAGCGTGTCCTTGATGTCCTGCTGAAAGTAGCGGTCGGCAGAGCCGCGCGCCATGGCGCCCACCGAGCCCATGCCGCGATAGGTCTTGTACGAGCGGCCCTGATAGAGAAAGACCTCGCCTGGCGTCTCATCGGTACCGGCGAGCAGCGAACCCACCATGGCGCAGTCGGCGCCCGCGGCGAGCGCCTTGGCGAGATCGCCGGAATACTTGATTCCGCCATCGGCGATCACCGGCGTACCGGTCCTGCGCGCAACCTCGACCGCATCCATGATCGCCGTGAGCTGCGGCACCCCGACACCGGCGACGATGCGGGTGGTGCAGATCGAGCCCGGGCCGATGCCGACCTTGATCGCGTCTGCGCCGGAATCGATCAGTGCCTTGGCGCCCTCGCCGGTCGCGATATTGCCGGCAACCACCTGCACCGCATTCGACTGCCGCTTGATGCGGGTGATGGCCTCGAGCACCGAACGCGAATGGCCGTGGGCAGTATCGACGACCACGAGGTCGACGCCCGCCGCGATCAGGCGGGAGGTGCGCTCGAATCCCTTGTCACCCACGGTCGTCGCGGCGGCGACGCGCAGCCGCCCTTGCTCGTCCTTACAGGCATGCGGATTGGCCACGGCCTTCTCGATGTCTTTGACCGTGATCAACCCGACGCAGCGATACTGATCGTCGACCACGAGCAATTTTTCGATGCGGTGTTGATGGAGGAGGCGCTTGGCGTCCGCCTGTCCGACGCCTTCACGCACGGTGATGAGCCGCTCCTTGGTCATGAGCTCGGCCACCTTCTGGCGCGGATCGGTGGCAAAGCGGACATCGCGATTGGTGAGAATGCCGACGAGCTTGCCAGCGCGGCCGTTGCCGCCGCCCTCCACCACCGGGATGCCGGAAATGCGGTGATCCTGCATCAAGGCCAGGGCATCCGCCAGCGTGGCGGCCGGATCGATGGTGAGCGGATTGACCACCATGCCGGACTCGAACTTCTTGACTTGCCGGACCTGCGCGGCCTGCTCCGCCGGCTCGAGATTGCGGTGGATGACGCCTAGTCCCCCGGCTTGCGCCATGGCGATCGCCATCTTGGCCTCGGTGACAGTGTCCATCGCCGAGGCGACGATCGGAATATTGAGCGAAATGTCGCGGGTGATTCGCGAGCGGATGTCAGCGTCGGACGGCAGCAGTTCGGACAGTCCAGGCTTGAGCAGGACGTCGTCGAAGGTGAGCGCTTCGCGCAGCGTTCCGTTGCTTTTCTGCTCCATCGCCAACTCCAATGGTCGTCTTGCGAACTTGCGACCGCACCACCAAGAGATGGTGTCGCCGGCGCCGGACGGGCTGGCGCGGCTCGGCCGGTTTTGGGTTGGCGCCGGTCGATAGCACGGCTCGCCCGCAAATCCTAGCGATTTGGCGGCAATTCACCGAGAAAGAAACGGTACCTTGCCGCGATCGCTTCCTTGCTGCGGCGTCAGGGCCGCCAACCCGGCGGTGGCCCGTGCCGCTCGATCGCGTTCACCAGTTCGCGGTGCTTGCGGTCCTCGCGCTTCATGTGGACCGCAATGACGGCATGCAGTGACGGAATGAGGAAGGCGATGGGAAAAATAAGCCCGAGCAGGACGCAGGGCACGATGAGGATGAGATTGAAGATGGCCGCAAACGGTTGGCCGTTCAGCAGGAGACCGAGCGGCGGAAGCAAGACTGCGAGCAAATAGACCATCGGCCAACCTCTTGAGCCGAGCGCCCTTTCTATGTGGGGCGGCGCTTGCGGCCGCACAATGGTTGCCCTCCGAGGCCGCACTGATTCTGTTAACGTGCCGCAATGAATGATCTGCCTGCCCAACGAGACGGTCCTGCCACCCCACTCCGCGCGTGGACGTGCCGGTTTACCCGCGCGCATCCATCGAGGTCGCAGCCCTAGCCCTCATGCTGGCCAAACGCATCGTGCCGCTGATCGTGGCGGTCGCTCTGTTCATGGAGAACATGGACTCGACCGTTATCGCAACCTCGTTGCCGGCGATCGCCGCCGACATCGGCACGAGCCCGCTCGCGCTCAAGCTCGCGGTCACCTCCTACTTGCTCGCGCTCGCGGTCTTCATCCCGCTCAGCGGCTGGACCGCCGATCGTTTCGGCGCGCGCACGGTATTTCGCGCGGCCATCGCCGTGTTCATGCTCGGCTCGATCGGCTGCGCGATCTCGGGTTCCCTGTACCAGTTCGTGGTGGCGCGCATCGTCGAGGGGATGGGTGGAGCGATGATGACGCCCGTCGGGCGTCTCGTTCTGGTGCGCAGCGTCGACCGGCGCGAGCTGATCAATGCCATGGTCTGGGTCACGTTGCCGGCGCTAATCGGTCCGTTGATCGGCCCCGCGCTCGGTGGATTCATCACGACCTATATCTCCTGGCACTGGATTTTCCTGATCAACATCCCGATCGGGCTTATCGGCATCGTCTTGGCGACGATCTTCATCGAGGATGTGCGAGCCGAAAGCCCGGACCCATTCGATCCGCTTGGCGCAGTGCTTGCCGGTGTTGGCATTGGGGGGCTCGCCTTCGGCGGCTCATTGCTCGGGCTTAATTTCCTTCCAACCGGGGTGGTCGTGGGCTTGATCGTGCTCGGCGCCGCCGCAGCCTATGCCTATGTCCTGCATGCGCGGCGCACGCCCGCGCCGGTGCTCGATCTGTCCTTGCTCGCCATACCCAGCATGCGTGCGGCCGTGGTGGGCGGCTTCGTCTATCGCTCCGGCATCGGCGCAATGCCCTTCTTGTTGCCGCTCCTCCTCCAGCTCGGCTTCAATCTCACCGCCTTCCAGTCGGGACTGATTACGCTCTCCAACGTCGTCGGCGCCATGGGCATGAAGACCGTCATCCCAATCATTCTCCGGCGCTTCGGATTCCGCCGGGTTCTGGTGGTGAATTCGTTGCTCAGTGCCACGCTGGTTGCGGCCTGCGCGACCTTCACGCCCGGAGTCTCCTTCGCGTGGATCGTCGGCGTGTTGATCGTGGGCGGATTTTTTCGCTCGCTCGAATTCACCAGCCTCAACACCATCGCCTATGCGGACGTCGACAACCGGCACATGAGCCGCGCGACCTCCCTCGTGGCGGTCGCCCAGCAGGTGTCGATCTCAGTCGGCGTCGCCATCGGCGCACTTGCGGTCGATCTGACCTTATGGGCACGCGGACACACCACGATCACCGCCGCCGATTTCCAGCCCGCGTATCTCACCATCGCCGCCATCGCCGCCTGCAGTTTTTTCGTTTTTGCGCGGCTGCCCGCCGACGCCGGCGCGGAGCTCGCGCGCCGCACGCCGGTGCCCACCGCCGGACCCACGGAGGCGACCGATCAGCGGATGGGCTGACGCGTCCTGCGAAATCCCGTTGCCAGGAGATAAAGCTCCGCCGATTCCGGCCGGCTCGCAGCGGGTTTGACGTGCTTCACGTGGGCAAAATCACGTTTGAGTGTCGCGAGCAGCGTCGCCTCGGTGCCGCCTTGCAGCACCTTGCAGAGAAAGGCGCCGCCCGGTGCGAGCACCTCGCGCGCGAAATAGGCGGCAGCTTCGGCGAGCGCCATGATCTTGAGATGGTCGGTCGCGCGGTGGCCGGTGGCGTTCGCCGCCATATCTGAGATCACGACGTCGGCGCCACCGCCGAGCAAAGCCTTGATCTCATCGTCCGTCCCCACCTCGAGAAAGTCACGCTGGAGTACTTCGACTCCGGTGGTTGGCGCCATTTCCAGGCGATCGACGGCGACCACTTTGCCCCTGCCGTGCGCGCTGCCAACGCGTTGTGCCGCGACCTGGCTCCACCCACCAGGGGCGGCGCCGAGATCGACGACGCGCGCCCCCGGCTTGAGCAGATGGTACCGGTCGTCGATCTCGATCAGCTTGAAAGCAGCGCGGGCGCGAAAACCTTCGCGCTTGGCGCGCGCCACATAAGGATCGTTGATCTGTCGCTCGAGCCAAAGCTTCGAAGAGGACGAGCGGCCTTTGCCCGATTTGAGGCGGACTTTGAGCGGGCGCTTGCTTGGGCTGGCATTCATTTGGATCGTTCGGCTCGAACCAAACCCGCTGCTACGTGAAGGCGCTGCTCGCGCGGCTCTCCTCCCATACGCCGTCCTCGCGCATCATCTGCACCAGCATGCCTTCGCGCAGACCGCGGTCAGCAACCCGTATTCGCTCACAGGGAAAGGCGCGGCGGATCGCGTCGAGAATCGCGCAACCGGCGAGCACGAGGTCGGCGCGCTCGGCGCCGATGCAGGCATTGGCGACCCGATCCTCATAACTCCAGCCCAGCAGGCGCTCGACCACCCGCGTCACCTCATTGTCGGCCATCCAGCAACCGTCAACGCGGCGGCGCTCGTAACGTCTGAGTTCAAGATGGACGCCAGCGATCGTGGTTACCGTTCCCGATGTGCCGAGCAGGTGCACGCGATCGCCCTTAAGTCCGCCATGCTTGGCCACGAAACCGTCCACGAATGCGGCAACTTCGGCAATCATTGCCGCGTAGATTTCGCGCGTGACCTCATGTCCGCCATGGCGCTCCGCGAGCGTAACCACCCCGACCGGCAGCGACGCCCAGCCTTTGATCCTCGGCAGCGGCGGGCCGCCCCGGGCGGGCGGCGAACGGTCGAGCCAAACGAGCTCCGAAGAGCCGCCGCCGATGTCGAACAGGACGACGGCATCTGCGCGCGGATCAATCAGCGGCGTGCAGCCGGTCGCCGCCAGCGTGGCCTCGGTTTCGCGGTCGATGATCTCGAGCTCGAGACCGACCTCGCCGGCGATGCGGGCCCGAAATTCGGTGCCGTTGGCGGCCGCCCGACACGCCTCGGTCGCGATCAGCCGCGCCCGGGTAACGCCGCGATTGCGCATCTTGTCGCGACAGATCGCGAGCGCCCCCACTGCACGGTCGATCGCCGCATTGCTGATGCGCCCCGAGGTCGAGAGCCCTTCGCCGAGACGGATGATGCGCGAGAACGCATCGACGACGCGGAAGCTGTCGCCCGTGGGGCGAGCAACCAAGAGCCTGCAATTGTTAGTACCGAGATCGAGGGCGGCATAGGTCGGCAAGCCTTGCGCGACGCCATCGTGACTGCGATAGCCGTAGGGCGAGCGCCGACCCGAGCGGAGCCGCTGCTGCGGGCTCCGCCCATGGGCAGGGTCGAGGCCGCCGGCTGCCCGGCCCTCGTCCTTCATCGAATTCCTTCCTGCCGCGCCGAAGCGTTCCCTCGCTCAACGGCCACGGCTTGTCCGAACCAAGATCGGGCCAAGTGTAACACGCAGCCTCCTCGCGCAACAGATGCGCGCTAAGCGCATGACCCCGCGCAACATCCTTGTCGAGGCGGCCTGCGTCCTTTATCTCGAGTCCGCGCCACCCGCCTAGCTCGACGCCGGCAGGGGAGGCAGTGCAGCTCATCGCCTGCGGCCGACCGGCTTGCAGGCGATCTATTGATCAAGGCATTGCTTGATGAATCTGCAAAACGATGCGCAGGCCTTGGCCGTCATGAAATTCGGCATCGGACAGCCGGTACCGCGGAGCGAAGACCCGATTCTGGTGCGCGGCGAGGGCTGCTACACCGACGACGTCAAGCTCGCCGGCGAGGCCTATGCGGCCATGGTGCGCAGCCGCGTTCCCCACGGGGTGATCAAGGCCATCCACACGTCCGCTGCGCGCCAGCTGCCCGGCGTGCTCGCCGTCTATACCGGTGCCGATCTCGTCGACTACGGCACGCTCAAATGCATCGTGCCGTTCAAGAACCGCGACGGCACCCCCATGAAGCAACCGCCGAGGCCGGCCCTGCCGACCGACAAGGTGCGCTTCGTCGGCGACCCTATCGCCTTCGTTGTGGCGGAGACGCTGCTCGAGGCAAAAGATGCTGCGGAAGCCGTCGAGGTCGAGATCGATCCCTTGCCCGCGGTGGTCCGGCCGGAGGAGGCCGCGCGTCCGGGCGCGCCGCTCCTTTATGAGGAAGCGCCCGGCAACATTGCGCTCGACTACCACTATGGGGACAGCGAACAGGTCGCAGCCGCTTTCGCCAAAGCCGCGCACGTCACGCGGCTCAAGCTCGTCAACAGCCGCGTCGTCGTCAACGCCATGGAGCCGCGCGCCGCGATCGGCGTCTACGACGAAGCCAGCGGACGCTTCACGCTGCATGCGCCCTCGCAGGGAGTCTTCGGATTGCGCGGCAACATGGCGGATATTCTAAAGGTCGAGGCCAAGCAGCTGCGCATCGTCACCGGGCACGTCGGCGGCTCGTTCGGCATGAAGGCGGCGCCGTTCCCGGAATATGTCTGCGTGCTGCACGCGGCGCGCGCGCTGGGCCGCCCCGTGAAATGGACAGACGAACGTTCGGGAAGTTTCGTGTCCGACAGCCACGGCCGCGACCATGAGCTCACCGCCGAGCTCGCGCTCGACGCCGAGCGGAACTTTCTCGCTGTCCGCATCACGAATTTCGGCAATATGGGCGCCTTCCTCTCCCCGGTCGCGCCGATGCCCTCGACGATCAACGTCGTCAAGAATGTGCAGAACGTCTACCGCACGCCATTGATCGAGGTCTCGACCAAGTGCGTATTCACCAACACGTCGCACGTCTCCGCCTACCGCGGCGCCGGCCGGCCCGAGGGCAATTATTACATGGAGCGGCTGGTCGACGCGGCCGCCGCCGAGATAGGCATCGATCGGCTTGAGCTGCGCCGGCGCAACCAGATCAAGCCGCGCGAGATTCCAATCAAGACGGCTTCCGGCAGCCATTACGACAGCGGCGATTTTCCGGGCCTGCTCAAGCACGCGCTCGAAGTGGCGGACGTGAAGGGCTTCGCGCGCCGCAAACGCGAGAGCCGCAAACGCGGAAAGGTGCGCGGGCTCGGCATCGGAAGCTTTCTCGAGGTCACCGCCCCGCCCAGCAAGGAAATGGGCGGCATCCGCTTCGAAGCCGACGGCACCGTCACCATCATCACTGGCACGCTCGATTACGGGCAGGGACATACGGCGCCATTCGCGCAGGTGCTCACCGACAGGCTCGGCATTCCGTTCGACCGCGTCCGTCTGCTGCAAGGCGACAGCGACGAGCTCTTGGCGGGAGGCGGCACCGGCGGCTCGAAATCGATCATGCATAGCGGCACAGCGATCGTCGAAGCGGCTGCCAAGGTGATCGAGCAGGGCAAGCAGATCGCCTCGCACGTGCTCGAAGCCTCACCCGCCGACATCGAATTCGCCAACGGCCGCTTTGTCATCGCCGGCACCGATCGCGCGATCGGGATCATGGACTTGGCCGCGCGACTGCGCGACGGAGTGAAGCTGCCGGAGGGCATCCCTGCAACGCTCGACGTTCGCCACGTGAGCGAAGGCCCCGGCGCCTCCACCTATCCGAATGGATGCCACGTCTGCGAAATCGAGCTCGACCCCGAGACCGGCGTCATCGAGGTGGCAAAATACGTCTCGGTCAACGATTTCGGCACCGTCATTAACCCACTGATCGTCGAGGGGCAGCTGCACGGCGGCGTCGTCCAGGGGATCGGCCAGGCTCTGATGGAGCTGACGGTCTACGACGGTGACGGGCATTTTCTCACCGGCTCATTCATGGATTACGCGCTCCCGCGCGCGAGCGATTCGCCCGAGGTCGCCGTCACTCATCATCCCATGCCGGCGAAGACCAATGTGCTCGGCGTCAAAGGCTGTGGCGAAGCCGGCTGCGCCGGCTCGCTCACTTGCGTGATGAACGCCATCGCCGATGCGCTCTCCCAATTCGGCATTCGCCATCTGGACATGCCGGCAACGCCATATCGCGTCTGGCGCGCGATCCAGGACGCGCGCGCCGCGGCCGCTTGATCGGCTGGCAGCCTATACGACCGATGACCCAAGCTGCCGAAGCCCTCCCTGCCTCCCGCGCGAGCGAGAGCAAGCTCGTTACCGGCGTGTGCTTTGCGCATCTGGTGAGCCATTATTACATGCTCACGCTGGCCCCGCTGTTCGCCTTCATCCGCGCGGATTTCGGCGTGAGCTACACCGAGCTGAGCCTGGCGCTCACCGCCTTCGGTCTGGTCTCTGCGGCGTTGCAGACCCCGGCCGGCTTCTTCATCGACCGTACCGGGGCGCGCATCAATCTGATCGGCGGGCTCCTCTTGGGTTCAGCCGCGATCGCCTTCGCGGGTCTCGCCAATTCGTATTGGGTCTTCATTGCGATGTTCGCCGTCTTGGGGCTCGCCAACACCATCTACCATCCCGCCGACTACGCGCTTCTGTCCGAGCGCGTGTCACCGCGGCGGATGACTCAGGTCTTCTCGTTCCACACTTGCTCCGGCATGATTGGTTCGGCCATCGCGCCAGTGACGCTTCTGTTCCTGCAGGACGCGGTAGGATGGCGTGGCGCTTTTCTCTGCTCGTCGGTACTCGGAGTTGTCGCAGCGCTGTTTCTCGCACTGCAGGGCGAGCTCTCGGCCGTGCGGACGACGCATGTGAAACCGCGCCCTGAGGAAGTGGCGAGCGCGTCCGCCAACGGCTGGCGGCTCCTCGTCTCGCCGCCGATCCTGCTCAACCTCGTTTTCTTCATCGTACTGTCGATGGTCGGCGGCGGCCTCAACCAATATCTGGTGGTGGGGCTCGGCGCCCTCTATGCGACGCCGCCCGGGCTCGCCAATACCGCGCTCACTGGGCTTCTGACCATGAGTGCGATCGGCGTCCTGCTCGGCGGCGTGCTCGCCGGCCGCACCGCGCGGCACAATCTCGTGGCCTGCGCCGGATTGCTGGTGACCGCGGCCGCCAGCACTGTCATTGCCTTCATCGACTTACGCGCGCTCCTGCTCGTACTCGTCACGTCGCTGAGCGGTCTCGCCAGCGGCATGGCCATGCCCTCGCGCGATATGATCGTGCGCTCGGTCACTCCCCCCGGCTCGTTCGGCAAGGTGTTCGGCTTCGTCACCACCGGCTTTCATATCGGCGGCATGGTGGCGCCGTTGATTTTCGCGCAGTTCCTCGACCACGGATATCCGCGCGCGGTGTTCCTCTACGTCGCCGCCTGCGCGCTGATCGCCATCGCCACGGTCGCGTTCGGCATGTCGGGGCGCCGCGCGGCGTGAGGAGCCGAGCGTTCGCGCGCTTGCGGCTTGGAAACGAATGCGAGATGCCTTAGATGTCTGCCCGGCGCGGGTCCACGAGCGCGCACACCACCGGAGTTTCACGTCTTGCCAGGTGGGGGATAGTTCAATGGTAGAACAGCGGACTCTGACTCCGTTAATCTAGGTTCGAATCCTAGTCCCCCAGCCATTGATTTCCCTCGGTGTTTGCCTTTCTTGACCAGAACATCGCGGAGCAGTCGGGCGCTCAGTCGGGAGTTTTCGTTCGCGTTTCGAGCTTGCGGATCGCGCTCTCGGCGAGCATTGGATCGCGGTGGAGGTAGTGCGTGTCGATGATCGCGCGCACGCTGCGCAGCGAGTGTCCAGTGATGGTCGCGATCTCGGCCTCGGTGCATCCAGCAATCGCGAGTCGCGTCACTGCGGTGCCGCGCAGATCGTGAAACGTCACGCCGACCACCCCCGCCCGCTTGCACGCCTTGCCCCATGAGGCGCGGAAGCCGTCCGGCGTCCAGGGCTTGCCATCGGCGGTGGTGAGC
>Ga0126374_10000333_pt1 | contig 11427 bp, 11 predicted proteins | sample PanSoiMetPlot_12_FD_89874 | JGI IMG/M metagenome (GOLD analysis project Ga0126374, IMG submission 89874) | Tropical forest soil microbial communities from Panama - MetaG Plot_12 | ecosystem: Environmental > Terrestrial > Soil > Tropical forest > Bulk soil | place: Panama | collected 2016-02-17
ATTGCGCTCAACTTTCTGCAACAGCTCTTCGACAGGTTCACGGGATTGGACTTTGCGCCAAAACATATAGCGTTCGATGGTGACCGCAAGCGAAATGATCGAGCACAGGAGCAGCGGGACCATAACAGGCCCGCCTTTGATAATTATTCCGACGAAGTCAAACACGTTCGGTCTCTTTCATATTTTCATATTTGGGTTGCGATGACATTGCGCTCCCTTTTGGGAAGACGAAGCAGCAAGAGGAGAGACATCGCGAGGAGATATGAGGTCGAGATCACGCTGAAAGCCGGCCCAAAGCCGAATTTGGTCATGACGCCGCCGGTTATGACTGTCCAGAAAGGAATCGAAATAAAGCCGATGAAGTAATAAAGGCTAAACGCGGCGTCGAAAAGATCTTCGCCTACCAGATCGCTCAGCAGGGCCTGTGTTAGCGTTTGTCGCGACGTTGTTGCTGCGCCATAAATGACAAGGTTGGCGAACAGAGAAGCTGTGACCTCCTGCTGCCAGGCGAGCCAAAGGGTGGAGAGCGCCGAGACCAGAAGCGACGCTTGAATGACGAGTTTTCTGTTGAGACGATCCGAAATCCAGCCCCAAACAAACGGGCCGGCCAGGCTGCCGACTTGGATAAAAGTGAAAAGAAAGGCTCCGTACGTAATGTCAAGATGAAAATCACGCACAAAGTGCGGAACGATATAAACTTCGTTGATATCTTGCCCGCGGCCGGCGGCGCCCGCCATGAAAACCAGGGAAACGAGCAAAACATTTTTGTTCTGTAAACACTTCTTGTAGGCGTCCCATCCCACCGGCGTCAGTCGTGACTTTGCTTTGTCGGAAACGGCGAGCCGGAGGCTGTCTCGGAAGACAAAACAGATCATTCCCATGATCGTAGTAACGATGCCGACAGCCCAGAAGACTCCGCGCCAACCCAGTTGGACGATGAGCAGGGCGGCCAGTAGCGGCGCCACCAGACTACCGATCTGTCCGGCCGTAGAGTGGAAAGCGAGCGCGCGCCCGCGCGCGGCATTGAAGTAGCTCGCGAGCATGCTAGATCCGATAGGGTGCTGCGGGCTGGAACCAAGCCCGCCGAGAAGCCGGGTAGCGAAAAATTGCTGGAAGCTGGAGGCGAATCCACTGCCGATCACGGAAAGCCCGAGCACGCAATTGCCCACGCCGAGAATCACTCCCCTTCTTACATAGGGGACCACGAAGCCGTACAGTGCCTGAAACACGCTGCCTAAAGTGTTGTAGACCGTTGCCAGGGAGGCGATCGCCAGGTAACCCATCCCCAAATCCTTCATCATGAGAGGATAGATCACGCCCAGCATGGCGGATTGGAAATGATTCACGAAGTGGGTGCCGCAAACAATACCGAAGACGGCCTTGCGCCCCAAAGTGCTTTCCTCTGCTGTTGCCGTCGCGGTAATCATGAAAGTGATAGCCGTTTCAGAATCCAGATTACAGCCCTATATCATTCTACAGGAAAGACCAAGACCGCTTTCAGAACATGAAGGGAATAATCTTTTTCCGCCACGGCCAATCTCTTTTCCACCCGAACCATCCAGGGGCCGGGATGGGTGATTTTAACCCGGGCGATGCCCTCTCTCGACTCCGTCACATAGGCATAGGTGTTATAGTAGCGGCTAAAGCCGTCGTAGGTTGCGTAGACATAAGCCTGCAGCGGTTTGCCTTCAAAAAGAATCTTGAAACTCAGCTCGTCGCCGATTTTCGCCGCTGTGGGATTAGAGACGGGGAGGATTTCCAACCGGTGACCCAGTGTTTTCTCGTAGCTCTTGTCGGAAGTATCCACCACGATCAGAGCCTTGGAAAATTTCTCGAACTTGGCTTTTAGCTGTTTTCCGGTTTCCTGCGATGTCACAGTCTCGATGGGCTCCACCAAGTGCCCGGTGATCATCGCGGTTCCTTTGCTTTGGACCGTCGCGACGCCGTCGAGGGTTTGCAAAATGTTGTTTTCCTTGAGCGGAAGGTCAACTGATTTGTTGCCTTCCAACAGAGAAGCTCTTACTGTGCCGGCAGACAACAACTCTTCTCCGGCCATGAAGACATGCGTCGAAAGAACGCTGAAAGGTACTTTGTCCCCCGCTTTGGCATGCATCGCCGCCGGCTTGATAATGAATTCGTGGGCGCGCGATGACGAAGCGAAGATCAAAGCGGAAATGGTGGTCAATACGCTGTATCTTGCAATCCATGCTTTCATATTTCTCCTCAAATCGAATTGAGAATCACTCGAGCTCAAAGTGCATAATCACCATGGGCGCTTAAATCCTGGCAGGTCAAAGTGCACGGTCATTCCCGCTCTTATCGTCAATGGGCCGCCCGGGGTGTAGTGGATGTCGTTTACGGGATTGGGCTCATTTACTGTCGGCAATCGAGGGTCATTGCGGATTTGCGAATCGTGGAATTGTTGACCCGCCCACCATTTCTTATTGGCGAGATTGGTGATGGAAAAATTGAAGTCATAGCGCTCCCAGGTGTACTTGGCTAAGAGATCGAAGATCATCCAGGGTCGGAGCAGCGAAACACGCGCTTCGTCGCCGTAACGGCTGCCCATGTAGCGCACCTGAAGACGACCTTCTAACCCAGAAGGGTGGCGCGCGGTTATACCGCCGTAGGCTAACGCGCGAGGCGCATTAGGAATGGCTCCGCCGCTATTCGGCCCTTTTATGAACCTGCCCCAAGTGTAAGAAGCATCCAGGTCCGAGCTCAGCCAATCATTGATCTGGTATCGTAGCTCTACTTCGGGACCCTGCCGCCGGGTCGGCCCCGCCGGTTCGAATTGTCCGGTGTCACCGTCCAACACCAATTCACTGGTTAAACGCAGCTGCCAATAGTTCACGGCTAAGTCCAGGCGATTGAATAATCTTGTCCTAAGGCCAATTTCTCCCCCAAGGGCGCGCGCGAGCGGCGCGCTGCCGGGATTAGCGACGACTACTCTCGCGTCGTTGCTATGATAACCGCCGCCAAAGTTCATATAAAACTGCGGTTGCGTGTACCATGTGCTGCCCGAAAACGGGGTGAGAATAACGTTGACTTTAGGGTTGGCGATGAATCCTTGTGAGGTCCCGGTGGTGGTAATCGCAGCGCCCTGAGATACATTGGCCACGCTATAGAAAAACTTGTCGAGCCGCGTACCTATTTGGGCGCGAAGCCAGTTATTCGGTCTAAATTCTTGCTGGGCATACCAGGCCAGGCTGGTTTGGTTAATTTGACTGTTCTGCTGCGTGCTGAAACGCACGCGATTGACTGCATTAAAGAGCCCTACTCGCGCGCGATCAGTTCTACTTGTAAAGCCGACGAAGGTCTCTGTCGGTATATCAAAAAGGGTATAGTTGCGCCGGTAGTTGAGTAAGGAACCTCCGGCTATCCTCTTATCTCTTTGCTCGATCTCATTTCCGAGTATATCTCCATTGGGTAGACAGGATTCACAGTCAGGTGGGTTCTCAAAGAACGTAAAATTATTGTAGAGATCGAGACTATAGAAAAACCCCCAGGCCTGGGCGTTGAAGGACTGGCGCTCATCCGAGTAATTATAGTTCAGGCTGAAATTGTCGCGATCGGTATTTCCTCCCTGGCTTGGATCCACGCTTCCAAAGCGCCCCAAAACCGCTCCCGGTTGCCTGGTCAAGCGCGACGGTATCTCTCCGGATGCGGTCCAGTAGCTGTGTGAAAAAGTTCCCAGGAGACTTAAATTAGAATTCGCTGTGGAGAGAAGCGTGAATTTCGTGAACAGGTTATAGCGGTTATAACCCATAGGGTCTTTGAAGGGACCATTTTCATGGTAAGCCTCGAACGCGATGTAGGGCTGGAGAAACGTTCCTTCGGGAAATGAAAGAATTCCTAAGTAGCGTTGCAGACTGTAGCTCCCACCCATTATCGTCCCGCTCGAATCCGTGGAGCGTCTTTTGGTAACGATATTCACCGCGCCCGCGGTGTCGAAATCTCCGAACCTCACAAAGTAGGGTCCTTTGGTGACTTCTATATGATCCACGGTCTCCGGTATCAGCCAGTGCAGGTCGGCATATCCTTGGCCGTGGGCATTATTTGGCAGATTGACTGGAATCCCGTCCACGTAAATTGCGAAGTCGGTCCCATGATCTGCGTCGAAACCTCGCAGAAAGTATTCGTCCGCTTTTCCTCCGCCTTGGTGCTGGACCGTGTACAGACCTGGAACCGAGCTGGTAAGGATATCCACTGGAGTGCCCTGGGGGCGGAGCTCGAAATCTTTTTGCCGAACATTTGTTTCAGTTGCCGTAGAGACTGGTTGTTCGCCCCACACATAGACCTCTGTCGGTTTGGAGGAAGAGGGCTCTTGGTTTTGCGGGGGCTGTGATTGAGTGGCCTCCGGGCCTTTTGTAGATTGAGAAGAGTCTGAGGATTCCTTCGGCGGCTGTGAAGTTTGCTGAGAAGCTTGCGAGTCTTGGGAGGATTGAGTTGGAGAAGGTTGTGTATCTTTCAAAGACTCGGATGAAGAACGCGTATCTTGCGCGAGACCAAGTCGTAAATCCAGACAAAGAAAAATGAGTGCTGCAATGCCATATAAAATCATACTGAGAGAACCTCTGAATAGTATGAATCCGATTTTCGTGTTACTCCGAAGCAAAAATTTTTTAGTTTTTTATTTCCGTCGTTGTCGTAATAAGCCTGCCATTCTGAACCCCTTTCGTAGCGATTAACTGACCTGCAACTTCGTGCACCTTGTTCGCCGAGCCGCGCACAACGATCACTTCCAAACAATTGTGCGCGTCGAGGTGAATATGCAAACTTGCGTTGACCATGACGCTCGCCTTATGTTGCATATCCGCCAGAACATCACTCAAGTGATGCGTACGGTGATCATATAAGAGACTTATCACCCCGACGACTTCTTCGTCTCCCTTGCCGACTTTTTTCTGGATCAGATGATCACGAATCAAGTCGCGGATCGCTTCAGACCGGTTTTGATAGCCTTGACCTCCGATGCTGAGGTCGAAGGCTTGCAGCAGGTCTTCTTCTAGCGACACACCGAAGCGCGAAAGCCCGGACATGAATCTGCTCCCGTTCGATGTGCGTAACACAAACGTTCTTATCGTGTCAAACATGCTATAGGGTGTATGGGTTCTTGGAAGGGCAAATTTCATGTGTTAGTCGTTAGCCTGCATGGGCCAATACTCAATACAGCTACTTCTCGTAATGTTCTTGGTCATAATCATGCAAGGCTGCGGGCGTAATGAGCGCATGGATGCGCTTTACGCGCAGCGTTGCTTGGGTTGCCATGGACCGGCGGGCCAGGGTGATGGGCCAATTGCCGCTTCCTTGCCCGTACGCATGCCCGATTTTCGAGACACTGTGGAACGAAAAAGCATAAGTCAGATTCGCCGGGCGATTGCCGAAGGCAAGGGTATTATGCCCGCTTTCAATCCCGCGCTACACCAAAAGGAAATTTCGGATATGGTGTATATGGTTCGATTTCTTAGCCGGGAAGGGCGCAACATCCGTTGGTGGGAAAAATATGACACCCTCGTGGTCGCTCATTGTAACGTGTCGTGGGATACGGTGCTTGGTTACGACGAACCACCGGAGGACAAGCGCCGTTGAGCTTCGATCAAGAGAAGGGGATCGCATTCGCTTTCGCATTCAGGGCGCCCATATTGGCATCTAAGCTTGACAAGGGACTGGGTTAAAACTAAACTCCAACATGAAGTTTTGTGGTGCACTTCGCGATGAGTCTCGACAATATTGAACAGTTGGAAGCAAAGATAAATCGCCTGATTGATAGGCACCAACGGGTGAAAAAAGAGAAGGAATCCGTCGAGAAAAAGCTCCAGCAGAAGGAAAGCGAATGGCATAATCTCCAGGGGCAAATACGGCGGTATGAACGGGAACGTGTCGAATTGCGCGAGAAACTCGACAAGATAATCGGGCAATTCGCAAACCTGGATCTCCCTGAATAAATGGGGAAGAATCAATGAAAAAAGCTCTGGATGTCGAGATTTTAGGCCAGAAACTGACGATCAGTAGCGATGCGGAGGAAAGCTACATGCTGAAGGTCGCCGGGTATGTGGACGAGAAGATGCAGGAACTGGCGCGTTCGGCGAAACCAGTGGCGAGGTCTAATATTCCCACGTTGGCTGCTCTCAATATCGCCGATGAATATCATCGCTTGAAAGACATGCACGAAACAATTTTGAGCAGACTGAACCAGTTATCAAAGAAACTATCAACGACTTTGACTGAGGAGGGTTAACAACCTTAAGGTGATCCATTTCCCCTGCCGTGTTGCGATCAGGGGAGGCAACTCGAAACCAACGACGGAACTGAAATCCTGCTATTTGCCGTGGCGGGCATGCCTAATTGCTTTGGACCCACACGGTGGAATTGGCTGTCCCGGTAATCGGATTCGGAGTTGATCCATTGAAAAGACACGACGCAGGTGAAGCCTTAAAAACAGGTGGCGTGGAAAGATGAGGATTTGGGAAGCAGAATCGTTAAAGGATCTGATCTGTTGGTTTCTTGCGTCGATACGTGTCGTAAGAATTGGGCAACCCGTTTTGGATAGCTTGAAGCACAGTGTGGAAATTTCGCAGAGTATGATGACCCGCGCTCCAGCTCTGGCAATGAGAGGAGAGCCGCTATCCAGGGGACCAACCTTTTCCGGCCCATAGATCAAATCCTAAATCCATTCCTCGCTTCCAACTTTTCTTCTCTACCCCACCGACGTGATTGGTTATGTCGGAACGGCTCACAGGGGAGAGGAAGCAACTCCTGCGCGCAGCAGTTATAGCCCAACGCAAATCGCTGACAGCCAACGATTGCCGCGTTTGGAGCGCTCTGATTCAAGGGAACGTACTTCGGTTTCCGCCCTATATCCGCTCTGCCTCGGTTGCACTTTACAGCCCGATTCAGAATGAAGTCGACACGACGACGATCCTGGATCACGCGTTAGGCGCAAGCAAGATCGTTTACTATCCCAGGATTCGCGAAAGCTGCGTCGAGCTATTACAAGTCGATTCGGCGGAGGCATTTGCCATCGGCCATTTGGGTATTCTCGAGCCCATCGGGGAGCGGCGATTATCGGCTATGGAACCATTGGGACTTACGATGATGGTCCCCGGCGTGGTGTTTGATTCTCGGGGTAACCGTCTCGGTCGCGGCACGGGATGGTACGACCGGTTGCTGCAAGAGATCGAACGAAAGGTCATATCCGTCGGATTAGCCTACGAATTTCAAATTGTTGAAGAGGTACCGGCGGATTCTTGGGATCAGAGAGTGGATTACGTTATTACGGAAAGGAGAGTCATTGACTGCGCCGCTACGCGAGCGCAGTCGAGCTTAGCATCCTAAAATCATTTTGGATTGAAAGGGGGTGTTGTTTTTGGATCAGAACTTATTGTTCGGAATCTTAGGATTATTGGCTGGCATTATAGCAGTGGTGCTGGTTTCCTGGCTTCGCAGTCGGCATCAGCAAACGCAGATTGAATTAGCAAAGAACGCGGCTGCCCGAATTGTCGAGGAAGCCAAGAAAGACGCAAGCGCCATCAAGAAAGAGTCTGAGATACAAGCTAAAGATAGCGTGCTGAAGGAGAAAGGAGAATTCGAAAGGGAAGTGCGTGAAACCCGGCGGGAGCTGCAAAATCACGAAAAGCGCTTGATCAGCAAAGAAGAAGGAATCGACAAACGGATCGAAGCCATCGAGAAACGTGACAGCGAACTGACAAGACGAGACACCGCGCTCAAATCGAGGGAAAAAAATATCGAGGAAAAAGCCGCGGAATGCGACCGCCAAATTGATGCGGCGAGAAAACAGCTCGAGCAAGTGGCGGGCATGACCCGCGAGGAGGCGAAGAAGAGTCTCATCGATCAGATGGTCGAAGAGGCGAAGCATGACTCGTCGAAACGCATCCGCGTAATCGAAGAAGAGGCCAAGGAAGAGGCGGCTCGGAAGAGCCAAAAGATTATCGCTTTGGCTATCGAGCGGCTAGCGGGAGATTTCGTCGCGGAGCGCTCCGTGACGGTAATGCCGCTGCCGAATGACGAGCTGAAAGGGAAGATTATCGGTCGCGAAGGACGTAACATCCGCGCGCTGGAAGCGGCCACGGGCATCGACTTGATTGTGGACGATACTCCCGAGACGGTGGTCATTTCGGGTCACAATCCTATTCGGCGTGAGATTGCGCGCCTGTCGTTGGAGAAGCTGATCTCCGACGGGCGGATCCACCCGGGAAGGATCGAGGAGGTGGTGCGCAAGTCAGAACAAGAGCTCGACGACGCCATTCGTGAAGCCGGCCAAAAGGCCATCTTCGATGTCGGGGTGCACGGTGTTCACCCGGAGCTGGTTAAGCTCCTGGGAAGGCTTAAATATCGGTATAGTTACGCGCAAAATGTGCTGCTGCATTCCATTGAGGCAGCCTTCATTTGCGGCATGATGGCCTCTGAGTTGGGCTTGAATGAAAAGCAGGCGCGGCGCGCAGCGTTGCTGCACGATATCGGCAAGGCAGTGGACCATGAAGTTGAGGGGTCCCACGCAATCATTGGCGCGGAGCTGGCCCGCAAGTACGGCGAGTCGCCGAAAATCGTCAACGCCATTGCAGCGCATCACGAGGACGTAAAAGCGGAGACGATCTTGGCGCCGTTGGTGGACGCCGCCGATGCGCTGTCAGGAGCACGTCCCGGCGCCCGTCGCGAAATGATGGAGAGTTATACGCGGCGATTGGAAGAACTTGAGCGCATCGTTAACTCGTTTAGAGGCGTAGAAAAGTCTTATGCTGTACAAGCCGGCCGCGAAATCCGAATCATGGTACAGCACGATTTGGTTTCCGACGATGATGCGGCGCGCATGGCACGGGAGATCGCGAAGAAAATTGAGAATGAGATGACCTATCCAGGACAGATAAAGGTTACGGTGATCCGTGAAATGCGGGCGGTGGACTACGCAAAGTAAGGGAACGTGCTCGTGGTTCGTGGCTCGTGCTCGTAGAACACATTCAAAACGAGCACGGAGGACGAGCCACGAGCACGAACAACGAGCACGATTCTCATGCGCATTCTGATTCTCGGCGACGTCATGGGGCGACCTGCGCGGCGAGCTGTGCGCGAGCTCGTTCCAGGTTTCGCGGATCAAGAAAAAATCGATCTCGTCGTCGCCAATGCGGAAAATGCGGCCGGTGGCATGGGAGTGGATATCAAGAGCGCCAGCGAGCTTTTCGCGGCCGGGGTTCACGTGCTTACATCGGGCAATCACATCTGGAAAAAGAAAGAAATCTTTCCTTATCTGGATGAGCAGCCCTATTTAATTCGGCCGGCGAACTTTCCTGCCGGCGCGCCGGGGCGTGGCTGGTGCGAATGGCAAGATCAAAATGGAATGGCCGCTCTAATCATCAACATTCAGGGACGGGTCTTCATGCCGAACCATGTCGACGACCCGTTTCGCTGCGTTGATGCGATTTTAAAGGAGCATCGCCAGCATTCCCCCGTCGTGCTCGTGGACATGCATGCGGAAGCCACTTCGGAGAAAAGCGCCATGGGCTGGTACCTCGACGGGCGGACGTCCGTGGTGTACGGCACGCATACACACATCCAGACGGCGGACGAGCGGATTTTGCCTAAGGGAACAGCCTACATCACCGATTTGGGGATGTGTGGTCCTTTCGACTCTGTGATCGGAATGGAAAAGGAAACCGTCATCAAGGGGTTTTTGAGCCAACTGCCGCGCCCCTTTGAAGTGGCGCAGGACCATGTGGTGCTGCAAGGTGTGATTGTCGATGTCGACGACCAAAACGGCAAAGCCCGCGAGATAAAGAGGCTGCGGCTGCGTTCGCAGGTGAATTCGTGAAAACGCGCGACATCAGCGCACAGCTAGAGGTAATCAAGCGCGGCGCTGTGGAGATTATTCCTGAAGACGACCTGATTGCGAAATTAAAACAGGGCCGGTCGCTCAGAATCAAAGCGGGCTTTGACCCGACTGCGCCGGATCTGCATCTGGGCCATACGGTGTTGATTCAGAAGATGAAACAGTTCCAGGAACTGGGACACGAGGTTATTTTTCTAATCGGCGACTTTACCGGCATGATCGGCGACCCTTCAGGGAAGTCGGAGACGCGAAAACAGCTCACGCGCGAAGAAGTGGTCAAGAATGCCGAGACCTACAAAGAACAGATCTTCAAAATGCTTGATCCGCAAAAGACCATCATCGAATTCAACCATACATGGATGGAAAAGATGGATGCTGTTTCAATGATCGGGTTAGCTGCGAAGTATACAGTTGCTCGTATGCTGGAACGCGACGACTTCAAGCAGCGCTATCAAAAACAGCAGCCCATCAGCATACACGAATTTCTTTACCCGCTGATCCAGGGCTATGACTCCGTGGCTCTAAAAGCCGATGTCGAGTTGGGGGGAACGGATCAACGTTTTAACCTGCTCATGGGAAGGGAATTACAGCGCGAATACGGCCAAGCACCACAGGTAGTCCTGACCATGCCGTTGCTGGAGGGAACTGACGGCGTTCACAAAATGAGTAAGTCTCTGGGAAACTATATCGGAATCAACGAAGCCCCCGAAGAGATGTTCGGCAAGATCATGTCGATCTCGGACGAATTGATGTGGCGCTACTATGAATTGCTCAGCGACAAAAACCTGACCGAGATTCAAACTATCCGTGCGCAAGTAGAGAATGAAACCGTGCATCCGATGGAAGCGAAGAAATCCCTTGCTGCGGAGCTCGTAGCGCGTTTCCATGGCGATGAGGCGGCGCGCTCAGCGCAGGACTATTTTGAGACTCGTTATCAAAAAAAATCGATGCCGAAAGAGATCAAGAAACAATTTTCCGCGCCCGACCCCGTTTGGATTTGTGAGTTGATCGCTGATCGTCTCGGATTTGCCAAATCGCGCGGGGAGGCCCGGCGATTGATCGCTCAGGGGGCCGTCAAAGTGGACGGCAAAGTTGTGACAGACGTCAATTTTCAGTTTCAAAGAAGAGATCACGAGATTATCGAAGTCGGCAAAAACCGCATCGCGCAAGTGGCAAAAGACGGCTGAAGGATTTTCTTTGAAACTGTCTTGACAAGGCGCACCGATTTTCCTATAAAGTTAATTTGCTCGTTTCCGAGCAATTCATCTGGTCTTTGAAAACTAAATAGTAGCAACTGCTTATAAGCAGTGACGGTTTAGGGTTTCCGTAAAGCCTTGAGCACAGCTATCGTACTCGACAGTCAATCACAGCCTTCGGGCTGATTGAAAGATTTAACTGGAGAGTTTGATCCTGGCTCAGAACGAACGCTGGCGGCGTGCCTAACACATGCAAGTCGAACGAGAAAGGGGCTTCGGCCCTGAGTAAAGTGGCGCACGGGTGAGTAACACGTAGGTAACCTGCCTCTAAGATTGGGATAACCTGTCGAAAGACGAGCTAATACCAAATAAGACCACAGTTTCTTC
>Ga0126374_10000336_pt1 | contig 11380 bp, 11 predicted proteins | sample PanSoiMetPlot_12_FD_89874 | JGI IMG/M metagenome (GOLD analysis project Ga0126374, IMG submission 89874) | Tropical forest soil microbial communities from Panama - MetaG Plot_12 | ecosystem: Environmental > Terrestrial > Soil > Tropical forest > Bulk soil | place: Panama | collected 2016-02-17
TCGTAAGACGCGTCCACGTCATCCGGCATGTCCATCTCGATGATGAGCACGCGGCTGTCGGCCCGTTTAACGGCGATGGCCTTGACCTTTGCCTGCTCCAAGAGTTCGTCGCGGAGCGTCTTGGGCAGTTGCCCTCCAGGCGCGGCTTCGGCGGCAAGCGAGGCGATCTGCGCCGCGGCGAGCCGCTCCATCAGCCATTGGCGGCGGAAATTGGAGACCGAGGGCACGAAGACGAGCACCTCGGCCAGCATGACGAAAAGAATGGTGAGCAGCAGCAGCTTGGCCGATAGCCCCGGCACGTAGCGGGGCGGCCGCCGAGTTCCCCCCTCCGCGCTTAAGCTCTCATGCTTCACGAGCAACACTCGTGTAAATGCAGAAATACCAGGCGCCGAATCTAACCGAAGCGGCGCAACAGGCCGATGATGCTACGGAGCCAGCCCCTCGTCAAAGTGGGGAGATAGTAGGTGTAGGCCACGCGCTTCGAGAGCTCCGATAAGGTGGGATAAGGCAGCACGAAAGAGGTGATGTCGCCGAGCTTGATGTCCTTGGCCATGGCGACCACCCAAAGCTGAAGCAATTCGCCGGCTTCGGCGCCGACGATGGTACAGCCGAGAATGGTGCCGTCGGGGCGCGTGACGACCTTGATGAAGCCTTCGGTTTCGCGCTCGCATTGGGCGCGATCATTGTCGGCATAAGGCCAACGATAGATGCGGATGCGGCGATAGCGCTTGCGTGCCTCTGCCTCGGTCATGCCAATCTGGGCGAGCTCGGGGGCGGTGTAAACGACCCGCGGGATATTGACGGCGCTCGCATCTGGCTTCAGCCGGAACAGCGCGTTCCTGATCACGATGCCGGCGTGATAATTGGCAAGATGGGTGAATTGCGGGCCGCCGACCACATCGCCGATCGCGTAAATGCGCCGGTTGGTGGTCTTCAGCTGCTCGTTCACCTTGATGCCGTCGTCCGTGTAGGTGACGCCGGCGCGCTCGAGGCTGAGCGACTTGAGGTTCGGCTTGCGGCCGGTGGCGACGAGGAGATGCGTGCCCTTGAGGATGACCGGCTCCCCATTCTCCATGAAATGCACGGAAATGCCCTGCACCGAGCGCTCGACCCTCTCCACGCGCGTATTCGGATGAAGCACGACTTGCGTATCGGCGAGCCGCTTGATCAGCACGGCAACCGCGTCTTGGTCCTCGAAGGCGAGGAAGTTCGCCGTGTCGAACACCGTGACGTGCGAGCCGAGCATGCGGTGGGCCTGTGCGAGCTCTAGGCCTACGGGTCCGCCGCCAAGAACGATTAGATGTTGAATCCTCTCGCTTACATCGAAAATCGTCTCGTTGGTGAAATAGGGCACCTCGTCGAGACCGGGGATCGGCGGGATGGTAGGCATCGACCCGGTGGCGATCACAAATCTCCGGGCTCGGACGAGCACGCGTCCGGCCTCCACCGTGAGCTTGTCGAGGAAGCTCGCGCTCGCCTGGATTACGCGCACGCCGAGCCCCGTCATGCGCTCGATCGAGTCATTCGGCGCGATCGCCGCGATCACGCCGTGCACATGGTCGTGCACGCCGCGATGATCGATCTGCGCCTCGATCACGTCGATGCCGAAATTGGATGCGGTGCGGACGGCCTCGGCGCGTTTGCCGGCGGCGAGCAGGGCCTTGGAGGGAACGCAGCCATAGTTGAGGCAGTCGCCGCCCATGCGTCCCTTCTCGATCAGGACCACGGGCACGCCGAACTGGGCCGCCGCCGCCGCGACCGACAATCCACCTGAGCCCGCGCCGATGACGCAGAGGTCGGGCGTCAGCACCTCTTCCATAGTTGCCTAATCCCCCTTAGCCACACGTTTCAGTTCGACGTGCGCCTGAACCACTTGACCCCCACCGGAACGAGCGCCACGAGCCCGAGCGCCATAAGCCCGACGATCAGTTCCGGTGTCAAAAGCGCTCCCGGATCGAGCATATATGGGCAAGACTCTTGGCCTCCCGGCCCCATCTTGGCAAGGCAGGATTGGTGGGCGGCTTGCTCTGCCTCAAGCACGCTGTCGAGGCCGTTGCCGGCCAACGAGTAAGCAAAAGTCCCTGGGATAATGCCGATAATGGTGGTGACGACATAGGTAGCGAAACTCACACCGAGCAGTCCAGGGGCTAAGTTCACAAGCCAAAACGGAAAAATCGGCACGAGTCGCAAGAACAGCAGGTAATGGAAGGCGTCCTCCTGAAAACCCTCACGAAAGCGAGAAAGAGCAGGACCGGCACGCTGTGCCAGGAGATCGCCGAGCGCGCTTCTCGCGATGAGAAATACCGCGACCGCTCCAATCGTTGCGCCGACCACCGAGGCGACCCCCCCAAGAAACCAGCCGAATAGGAGACCGCCGGCGATGGTCAGAACCGCCCCGCCTGGAATCGACAAGGCGACGGTCACCGCGTAGACCGCGGTGAAGGCGGCGAGGCTGAGCAACATGTTGGCATCGATGAAGGCGCGCAGCCTCTCGCGATTCTCGGCGAGTTTTTGCAAGGTAAGGTAGCGCTGCCAGCCCATGGCAAGCACGAAGGCGCTTGCGGCAATGAGGAGAAGGAGCGGCCAAAGCCGCTTGAGCCACGCAGCGCCGCGTGTGGTCTCCGACGCAGTCTTCATGCTGATGCTCGCTCCCTGGTCGGTCGTTGGCGCCATTAAGTTGGCAGCGGCCAAGGACATAGGGAACAGCCCTTCGCGCCATTGTGATGCGTCGTCACCAGACGCGAGCCGAAACGGCTTCTCTGTCGCACAAGGGGCGATTGGGCATGCTTCTCGGACTGGCAGGCTTGGCGTTGCGTTGCCAGAAAAGGAGGGCTCGCTTGATGATTATCCGACTTTTGGCTGACCCGACAACTCCGGGGCACTCTCGGCATAGTTGAAGACGCAGCCTTCGGTGCGCGATCGGTTCGGCAGAGTCCCTGAATTCCCGCGGGATCGATTGACTTGAATGGGCGCAGCACCCTATAAGCCCCGGGATTGCGGACCCCGGTGCGGGCCTTTCGCTTCGTAGAATCGAGACAGGAGTAGCCCCCGTGAAACGCACCTACCAACCGTCGCGGCTCGTCCGCAAGAAGCGCCACGGCTTCCGCGCTCGTATGGCGACCAAAGGCGGGCGCAAGGTGCTCGCGCGGCGGAGAGCCAAGGGGCGCAAGCGCTTGTCGGCATAAGGCCGGCAGTGCCGTAATCGGTGACGGCCATCGGACGTCTCAAGACCCGCGCCGAGTTTCTGCGTGTGAAGGGTGGATCGCGCTTCGTTGCGCCCTCGCTCATCTTGCAGGCGCGCCGCCGTGTTGCGAATGAGGACGACGATCACCATGTTGCGCGCTTCGGCTTCACCGCCACCAAGAGCCTGGGCAGCGCTGTCACGCGCAACCGCGCAAGGCGGCGGCTCAAGGAGGCGGTGCGGCTTGCAGGACCTGCAGCCGCGGTCGAAGGATATGATTATGTTTTGATCGCGCGTTCGGGCACGGTACAACGGCGCTTCACCGAGTTGATCAAGGACCTTGAACGCGCGCTTGCCAAGGTGCACGAGCCCTCGCCGGCAAAGCAGCGCTGAACGCCCGAGAACGGATTGGCCTCACGCCCGCGAGCGGGATGGATGCGGCCCTTGAGCTGAAAGCGACATGGACGAGAATAATCGCAATTTCCTCCTCGCCATCCTGCTGTCCATCGGCGTCCTGTTCGCCTGGCAGTTTTTCTTCGTGCCGAAGCCCCATCCTCCGGCCGAGAAGCCGCCGGTCGAGCAGTCGCAGCAACAGCAGCAGACCGAGCAGGGACCGCCACGTCCAGGGGCTCAAAGCGAGACGCCGTCTGCGGGTGGACCGACTGCACCGGCAGCCGGCGCCGCTGCCACTCTGACGCGCGAGGAGGCGCTGGCGCAAAGCCCGCGCATCGCCATCGACACTCCGGCGCTCAAGGGCTCGATCGCGCTGAAAGGTGGACGCATCGACGATCTTACGCTTGAGGACTACCGCGAGACGGTCGATCCAGACAGTCCCAACGTCATCCTGCTCTCGCCGAAAGGCGGACCGCATGCCTACTACACCGAGCATGGCTTCGTCGGCGGAGACAATGCAAACCTTGCGCTTCCATCCGCCGACACGGTGTGGAAGGCGACGAGCGAAGGGCCGCTCACCCAGAGCGCGCCGGTTACCCTCACCTATGACAACGGCAAAGGCCTCTCCTTCACCCGCACCATCGCGGTCGACGATAAGTACATGTTCACGGTCACCGACAAGGTGGCGAATAGCGGCTCTGAACCCGTCACGCTCTATCCTTACGCGCTCGTGTCGCGCCACGAGACGCCGCAGGTGAAGGGCTACTACATCCTGCATGAAGGACTGATCGGCGTCGTCGACGACGGGCTTCAGGAGATCACTTACAAGAAGGCAATTGAGAAACCGGCCACGACCTTCAAGAGTAAGGAAGGCTGGCTCGGCATCACCGACAAATATTGGGCTGCCGTGGTCATCCCCGAGCAAGGCAAGTCCTTCGAGGCGAGGTTTTCGGGAACGCAAACCGACGGCCGCGACCGCTTCCAGGCCGACTACCTCATGGCGCCGCTCACGGTCGAAGCCGGCGGCACCGCCGAAGCCAGGGGACAGGTCTTTGCCGGCGCCAAGGAGGTCAACCTCGTCGACACCTACGCGGAGAGATACGCAATCCCCAAGTTCGACCTCCTGATCGACTGGGGCTGGTTCTATTTCCTAACCAAGCCGATGTTCTTCGCGCTCGACTTCTTCTACAAGCTCGTCGGCAATTTCGGCGTGGCCATCCTCATCGTCACGTTGTGCATCAAGATCCTGCTTTTCCCGCTTGCCAACAAATCCTACGTGTCGATGAGCAGGATGAAGAAGCTCGCGCCCGAGATGCAGCGCATCAAGGAGCGCTACGCCGACGACCGCATGCGCCAGCAGCAGGCGATGATGGAGCTCTACAAGAAGGAAAAGGTGAACCCTGCTTCCGGTTGTTTGCCCATCCTCGTGCAGATTCCGGTGTTCTTTGCGCTCTATAAGGTGCTGTTCGTCACCATCGAGATGCGGCACGCGCCGTTCTTCGGCTGGATCAAGGATCTGTCGGCGCCAGACCCGACGAGCGTGTTCAATCTGTTTGGGCTGCTCCCGTTCGATCCGTCGCAGGTGCCTGTTGTCGGCCATTTCCTCATGATCGGCGCATGGCCCTTGATCATGGGCGTCACCATGTGGGTGCAGATGAAGCTGAACCCTGCGCCGCCGGACCCAGTGCAGCAGAAGATGTTCGCTTGGATGCCGGTGTTCTTCACCTTCCTGCTCGCGGGCTTTCCGGCTGGGCTCGTGATCTACTGGGCGTGGAACAACCTCCTGTCGGTGATCCAGCAGTCGGTGATCATGTCGCGGCAAGGGGTCGAGATCCCTCTCCTCGAGAATCTCGGCTTCAAGAACAACAAGGCCAAAGGCGGCACCAAGGGCTAGTTCGCGCTAGCCTCCGCCTCTTGTCATTGCCCGAAGGCGGGCAATCCCGTAACCCCGGCCTTCGGGCTTCAATTAAAGTCCGTGATTACTGGATCGCCGGGTCAAGCCCGGCGATGACAATGGAACAGACCGAACTCACTCCGGCCGAAATCGCTGAAGGCGAGGCGCTGTGCAAAGGTCCCTGCGCTTTCGTCAGAGGCGTCGTCCGCATTGACGACCTGCCGCAGGACGGTAGGCCCGAGGTCGCCTTTGCCGGGCGCTCGAATGTCGGCAAGTCGAGCCTCATCAACGCGCTCACCGGGCGCACAAGTCTCGCTCGCGTCTCGGTCGCGCCTGGGCGCACTCGTGAGCTGAATTTCTTCACGCTTGGCAAAGACGGGGCGTTAACCCTCGTTGACATGCCCGGCTACGGCTATGCGCGCGCCTCCAAGTCCGAGATCAAAGGCTGGACGCGCCTGATTCGCGACTACCTCAAAGGCCGCCGCGAGCTTAAACGCGTGTTCCTGCTGATCGACGCACGCCATGGGATAAAGCCCAACGACAAGGAGACTATGAAGCTTCTGGATGAGGCCGCAGTCTCCTATCAGGTCGTGCTGACCAAGGCCGACAAGCGTAAGGCAGCTGAGTTGGCGGAGGTTCAAGCGAAGGTCGCGCAAGCACTTGCGAAGCACACCGCGGCCTATCCCGAGTTGCTCACCACCTCGGTACGCCTAGGCTCAGGCATCCCCGAGCTTCGCGCTGCGGTGGCCCGCTTAGCGCCGAACAGCGTTGTGTCATGAGCCAAAGCGCCGCTATAAGCGGCTCGTGAGCAACGCCAAGTCATCCTCTGCGAAGTCGAACGAAGCTCCGGCGCCGGAGGCACGCACACCAAGCGCGGCCGTCCCAGGAGTGGCGGACGTGCTTGCCTCGGTTCACGCCAAGGCGAAAGTGCTGTCCGAAGCGTTGCCCTTCATGCAGCGCTACGACAAGCAGACCGTGGTGGTGAAATATGGCGGCCACGCCATGGGCGATCCCGCCCTCGCTGCCGATTTCGCCCGCGACATCGTACTGATCAAGCAGGCCGGCGTGAATCCCATCGTGGTGCATGGAGGCGGCCCGCAGATCGGCTCGCTGCTCGACCGGCTCAACATCAGAAGCGAGTTCAAGGGCGGCTTGCGCGTGACCGACCGCGAGACCGTCGAGGTGGTCGAGATGGTGCTGGCCGGATCGGTCAACAAGGAGATCGTCACAGCGATCAATTCGCAAGGCGGCAAGGCAGTCGGTATCTCCGGCAAGGATGCCAATCTGATGCGGGCGAAGCGCCTCGAGCGGCGCTGGCGCGATCCCGATTCGAATATCGAGCAGATTGCCGATCTCGGCTTTGTCGGCGACCCCGCCGCCGTGGATCCCCATATTATCGACGTGATCATTCATTCAGATCTGATCCCGGTGGTTGCCCCGATCGGCGTCGGGCCCGATGGAGAAACGCTCAACATCAACGCCGACACCTTCGCCGGCACGCTTGCTTCTGCCATGAAAGCAAAGCGCCTGTTGCTGCTCACGGATGTCGAGGGCGTGCTCGACCGGGAGGGCAACCTGATCAAGTCGCTAACTACGGCTGAGGCACAAAGCCTGATCGAAGACGGCACGATTTCTGGCGGCATGATCCCCAAGATCGAGAGCTGCCTCGACGTGATTGCCGAAGGCGTAGAGGCGGTCGTGATCATCAACGGCAAAGTGCCGCATGCGGTGTTGCTCGAGCTGTTCACCGAGCATGGCGCTGGCACCTTGATCGAGCGGCGCAGGCGCAAAAGCAGCGCGAGAGGCGCATGATGATCACAAGGCGCGAGCTTGGCGAAGGCTTCAGCCACGTGGAGGCATGGGTGTTCGATCTCGACAACACGCTCTACCCCGCCGACTGCAATCTCTTCGCCCAGATCGACCGGCGCATAGGTGAGTTCATCGCAAACAGCTTCGGCATTCCGCTCGAACAGGCGCAGGCCTTGCGCGAGACCTATTACTACGAACATGGCACGACACTTGCCGGACTGGTGCGGTTGCATGGCGTGTCGCCTGACGTCTTCCTCGATTACGTGCATGACATCGACCTTAACTCCATCACCGCCTGCCCCGAGCTCGCGGCCGCACTCGACGCTCTTCCCGGCCGCAAATTCATCTTCACCAACGGCTCGCGCAAGCATGCCGAGGCTGTGGCCGCGCGGCTCGGCGTCGAAGGCCGCTTCGCCGAGATTTTCGACATCCACGCGCTCGAATACATTTATCCGAAGCCGACACGGGAGGCCTATGAGCGCTTCGTGCGCGCGAGCAATGTGGTCCCGCGCCAAACGGCAATGTTTGACGACCTGCCGAACAACCTCGAGACCGCGCACACTCTCGGCATGACCACCGTTCTCGTCCATGGCGTGACCGACCATCCCCAGCACCAGGCTATTGCCGGCTGGACGGAGCTTCCCCCCCACATCCATCACCGCACTGATGCGCTTGCTCGCTTCCTCGCCGCGATTGGTGCGTCGCTTGCCGAGACCGACGAGCCCGCGGAAGCCACGCCGCTCTGCGCGCAGTTCTGTTCTGCCTGACCTGACGGCCCTTCATGACCCACGATCACCTCAAGACTTTCATTGACAGCGCCTACGAGCATGCCGTCGAGATCACGCCGGAGACCAAGGGCGTGGTGCGCGACGCGGTGGAAGAGGTGCTCGACCTGCTCGACAGAGGCGAGCTCCGAGTGGCCGAGAAAATAGGCGGTGCTTGGGTCGTGCATCAGTGGCTCAAGAAGGCGATCCTGCTCTCCTTCCGCCTGCACGAGCCGCATAAGATGGACGGGGGCCCCGACGGTGGAGCGTGGTGGGACAAGGTGCCTACCAAGTTCGCCAAATGGAAGGTGAAGGATTTCAAGCAGGCGGGCTTCCGCGTCGTGCCTGGAGCGGTCGTGCGCCGCTCTGCCTATATCGCACCTGGCGTCGTGCTGATGCCCTCCTTCGTCAATCTCGGCGCCCGCGTTGACTCTGGCACGATGGTCGACACTTGGGCCACGGTCGGCTCCTGCGCGCAGATCGGCAAGAACGTGCATCTCTCAGGCGGGGCTGGCATTGGCGGGGTACTAGAGCCGCTCCAAGCGAACCCGGTCATCATCGAGGACAATTGCTTTATCGGAGCCCGTGCCGAGGTGGCCGAAGGTGTGATCGTTGGCGAGGGATCTGTGCTTTCGATGGGCGTCTATCTCGGCCAGTCGACCCGCATCATCAATCGGGCGACCAGAGAGGTCTTGCAAGGCCGCGTGCCGCCCTATTCAGTCGTCGTCTCCGGGACGATGCCAGGTAAGCCGCTGCCAGACGGATCGCCGGGCCCGTCGCTCTATTGCGCGGTGATTGTGAAGACGGTTGATGAGCGCACCCGCGCCAAGACCTCGATCAACGAGCTGCTCAGGGATTGAGTTAGGCATGGGGGGCGATGACGATGAAATGGACTGAGCTTCTGTTCAGCTTCAGGGGGCGGATCCGGCGCCTCTATTTCTGGCTCACCACTCTCGTCTTCGGGTTCGCAGCCGGAATGCTGATCTCGACCTTCCAATTCATCGCTGAGACCTACGGCATGGGCGAGACCGTTCCCGACACTCATCAGTTCGAGCCGACAGGGCCATTATCGATCGCCATCTTCGCGGTGACCCTTGCCAATCTGTGGGTCAATCTCGCGCTGACCGATTCCCCAGGCCAAACGCCGCGTTTTCCCCTGCACTTAGCCCCTTCCGTAGGGGCGCCCTTCGGCCTTACAAAGGTGGGCACCACGGCAGCTTGTCCGCCAAGGGAGGGGGGAAACCAATGGACTTGAATTTCAAATATCTCTTCACGTCGTTCGACGGGCGCATCAACCGGGCGAAATACTGGGCGGGAACCATCATCCTCGCCATCGTCAGCATCGTGGCCGGCTTCATCATTGGCGCTATCTTCGGATCCTCTACCCTTGGCGCCATATTGGTGGCCCTTGTCACCATCAGCCTGTTCTACCCGGGATATGCGGTGGCGGCTAAGCGCTTCCAGGACCGCGACAAGCCTGGCGTCACCGCCCTATACGGCCTGATCCCGGTCCTGATCGCGAGCCTGTTGCAGGCGTTCGGGCTTACCGGAACGCCGAACCAGCCCAACGCGCTCGGCTGGATTTGCACGTTGGTCACAATGGGCGTCGGCCTCTGGTTCCTGATCGATCTCGGCATCCTCAAGGGCACGCCAGGGCCCAACCGCTTCGGCGGAGATCCCTTGGCTGCCGTGCGATAGAACGGCCATTCCCAGGCGATGGTCTTCCGCGCTTCCGCGCGAGGCGAGATCATCGTCATCCACTCGTGAAGCCGTGATGGCGTGGTTGGACTTGCCACGCCGGATGGCACTCGTCATTTTACCTGCGCAATGAGCACCATCGGCGATAAGGCCGTCGCGATCGCGCAAAGCTTGATCCGCTGCGAAAGCGTGACGCCGGCCGACGCAGGCGCCCTCGACGCGCTCGCCGAGGCGCTGAAACCGGCTCGCTTTGCCGTCGAGCGCCTAACCTTCAACGACCACGGGTCGCCGCGGATCGACAATCTGTTTGCGCGCATCGGCGATGGCCCGCCGCATCTTTGCTTTGCTGGGCATACCGACGTCGTGCCGCCAGGTGACGTGAAGCTGTGGAGCCATCCCCCTTTCGCCGCAGAGATCGCCGATGGCCGGCTCTATGGCAGAGGCGCATCCGACATGAAGGGGGCGATCGCCTGTTTCGCCGCAGCCGCTCTTGATTACGCCAAGGCGCGAGGGCGGGACATTGACGGCACCATCAGCCTGCTCATCACCGGCGATGAGGAGGGCGTGGCGATCAACGGCACGCGCAAGGTGCTGCAATGGATGAAGGAACACGCCGAACGCCCGGACCATTGCCTGGTCGGCGAGCCGACCAACGCGAAACGGCTTGGAGAAGCGATCAAGATCGGCCGGCGCGGCAGCCTGAATGCCAAACTCAAAGTCACCGGCGTGCAGGGCCACGTCGCCTACCCGCATCTTGCCAGCAACCCGGTGAAGGGGCTGGTCCGCGTTCTCGCCCGCCTCTATGACTCTCCGCTCGACTATGGCAGTGCGCATTTCTCGCCGTCTAATCTCGAAGTGACCAGCATCGACGTCGGCAATCCGACCGTGAATCTGATTCCGGCTCAGGCCGAGGCGCGGCTCAACATCCGCTACAACGACAAGCACTCGCCTTCCTCGCTCGAAGCCTTCTTGCGCGAGCAAGTCGCGCTTGCGCTCTCTGGCAGCAATCTCAACTTCAGCTTCGAGTTCGAGCCGCCGAGCCACAACTTCCTCACCGAGCCCGGACCGCTCGACGCGATCCTGAGCGAGGCAGTGCGCGAGATCACCGGCCTCACGCCCTCGCTCGACACTGGCGGCGGCACGTCCGACGCGCGCTACATCAAGGACTACTGCCCGGTCATCGAGTTCGGTCTCTTGACCGAAACGACCCACAAGGCCGACGAGAACGTAGCCCTTGCCGACCTCGAGCAGCTCACCGCCATCTACCGGCGCTTCATCGAGCTCTATTTCGAGACGTTCGGGGGAACCGATGCCGGGTGACGACCGGCCGATCGGCGTGTTCGATTCCGGGATGGGTGGACTGACGGTCCTGCGGGCGCTGCTTGCGCGGCTGCCCTCCGAGCGGTTCGTCTATCTCGGCGATACCGCACGGCTTCCTTACGGCACCAAGAGCCCTGAGACCGTACAGGCCTATACGCTCCAGGCTACCCGCCTCCTTGTATCCGAGGGCGTGAAGATGGTGGTGATCGCCTGCAACACCGCCTCTGCCGTGGCGCTGGGCCCCTTGGCAAAGGCCCTGTCGCCGGTGCCGGTGATCGGCGTGATCGAGCCTGGCGCGCGGGCAGGCGTCGCAGCTACCCA
>Ga0126374_10000339_pt1 | contig 11356 bp, 7 predicted proteins | sample PanSoiMetPlot_12_FD_89874 | JGI IMG/M metagenome (GOLD analysis project Ga0126374, IMG submission 89874) | Tropical forest soil microbial communities from Panama - MetaG Plot_12 | ecosystem: Environmental > Terrestrial > Soil > Tropical forest > Bulk soil | place: Panama | collected 2016-02-17
GAGTTCTTCCCCCGCTCGGAGGGCGTGCAGATCGACCCGATGGGCCGCCGGGAGCCGGTGGGCGGCACGTTGCGCACCGCGGCGTGCCGGCTGGAGGGCATCGCCGGCATGGGCTTCGACGTGGTCTACCTGCCGCCCGTCCACCCCATCGGGACCACGGCCCGCAAGGGGCGCAACAACGCCCTGCACGCCGGGCCGGGCGACCCGGGCTCGCCGTGGGCTATCGGCTCCCCGGCCGGCGGCCACGATGCGATCCACCCAGAGCTGGGCACGTTCGCCGACTTCGACGCGTTCGTGGCCCGCGCCCGCGAACTCGGCATGGAAGTGGCGCTCGACCTGGCCCTGCAGACATCCCCCGATCACCCCTGGGTCACCGAGCACCCGGATTGGTTCAGCCATCGCGCCGACGGCACCATCGCCTACGCCGAGAACCCGCCCAAGAAATACCAGGACATCTACCCGCTCAACTTCGACCACGACCCCGGCGGGCTCTATAACGAGGTGCTGCGGATCGTGCGCCTATGGATGAGCCACGGGGTGCGGATTTTCCGGGTGGACAACCCGCACACCAAGCCGCTGGAGTTCTGGGAGCGGCTGCTCGCGGACGTGGACAGCACCGACCCCGACGTGATCTTCCTGGCCGAGGCGTTCACCCGGCCGGCCATGATGCACACGCTTGCCAAGATCGGCTTTCACCAGTCCTACACCTACTTCACCTGGCGCAACACCGCCCCGGAACTCATCGAGTACCTGCGCGAGCTGTCCGGGCCCGCGGCTGCGTATATGCGGCCGAACTTCTTCGTTAACACCCCGGACATCCTCACCGCCTATTTGCAGCACGGCGGGCCGCCCGCGTTCCGGGTGCGGGCCGTGCTCGCCGCCCTGCTCTCGCCGACGTGGGGCGTCTACTCGGGCTATGAGCTGTGCGAGAACGTCCCGGTGCGGCCGGGCAGTGAGGAATACCTGGACTCCGAGAAATACGCCTACCGGCTGCGGGACTGGAAGGAGGCGGAGCGGGAGCCGGGCGGCATCGCGCCGTTCCTCACCCGCCTCAATATGATCAGGCGATTCCACCCGGCATTGCACTGGCTGCGTAACCTACGCTTTCATTACGTCGACCAGCCGAGCATGATCTGCTTCTCCAAGCGCAGCAAGCGGGATGCGGACACCGTGCTGGTCGTCGTGAACCTGGATCCATACCAGCCGCGAGAGGCCACAGTATGGCTTGACATGTCCGCACTCGGCGTGGACGATCGGTCGCAGTTTGTCGTCACAGACGAGCTGACCGGAGAGTCCTACCGGTGGGGTCAAGCCAACTACGTGCGCCTCGATCCGGCGACCACACCAGCTCACATATTCACCGTCACGACCGGTTTCACCGCGTGACGCGGTACCTTACGTCGCCTGGGGAGACGCGAGTGGCTACACAGCCGCACCAGATCAAGGCCGCGGGCCAGGGTTCCTTCTACACCGGTCCCGGTGACCCGGTTCCCGACCCCTTCTCGTTCGAAAAGCCGCGCGACCCGCATTGGTACAAGCGCGCCCTGTTCTACGAGGTTTTGATCCGCGGTTTCCACGACTCCAACGGCGACGGCACCGGCGACCTGCCCGGGCTGACCTCCCGCCTGGACTACTTGCAATGGCTGGGCGTGGACTGCATCTGGCTGCTGCCCATCTACAACTCCCCGGTACGGGACGGCGGCTACGACATCTCGGACTACACCTCGATCCTGCCGGAGTTCGGCATCCTCGGCGATTTCGTGGAACTGGTGGATCAGGCCCACGCCCGGGGCATGCGGGTCATCGCCGACCTGGTCATGAACCACACCAGCGACGCCCACCCGTGGTTCCAGGCGTCCCAGACCGATCCCGACGGTCCGTATGGCGACTTCTACGTCTGGTCGGATACGGACGACAAGTACCCCGAGGCGCGGGTCATCTTCGTCGACACCGAACACTCCAACTGGACCTACGACCCGGTCCGGGGCCAGTACTACTGGCACCGGTTCTTCTCCCACCAGCCGGACCTCAACTACGAGAACCCGAAGGTCCAGGACGCCATGCTCGAGGTGCTGCGGTTCTGGCTGGACCTCGGGATCGACGGGTTCCGGCTGGACGCGGTCCCCTACCTGTACGAGCGGGAGGGGACCGACTGCGAGAACCTCAAGGAGACGCACGAGTACCTCAAGCGGGTCCGGTCCGAGATCGACCGGCTCTACCCGGACCGGGTGCTGCTCGCCGAGGCGAACCAGTGGCCGGCCGACGTGGTGGAGTACTTCGGTGACCCGTCGGCCGGCGGGGACGAATGCCACATGGCGTTCAACTTCCCGTTGATGCCACGGATCTTCATGGCGGTCCGCCGGGAGCAGCGGTACCCGATCTCGGAGATCATGGGGCAGACCCCGGACATTCCCGCGGCCTGCCAGTGGGGCATCTTCCTGCGCAACCACGACGAGCTGACGCTGGAGATGGTCACCGACGACGAGCGGGACTACATGTACGCCGAGTACGCCAAGGACCCCCGGATGAAGGCGAACATCGGGATCCGGCGGCGCCTGGCCCCGCTGCTCGACAACGACCGCAACCAGCTCGAGCTGTTCACCGCGCTGCTGCTGTCGCTGCCCGGCTCGCCGGTGATGTACTACGGCGACGAAATCGGCATGGGCGACAACATCTGGCTCGGTGACCGGGATGGGGTCCGCACCGCCATGCAGTGGACCCCGGACCGCAACGCCGGCTTTTCCACCTGCGACCCGCAACGGCTCTACCTGCCGCTGAACATGGACCCGATCTACGGTTACCAGGCGCTCAACGTGGAAGCACAACAACGCAACCCCGGATCGCTGCTGCACTGGACCAAGCGCATGATCGAGATCCGCAAGCGGCACCCGGTCTTCGGGCTCGGCGCGTTCGATGAGCTGAACTCCTCCAACCCCAGCGTGCTGGCGTTCGTGCGCGAGTACACCGGCCCGGTCGACCTCGAAGGGGCAGACCTGTCCGACCACATCCTGTGCGTCAACAACCTGTCCAGGTTCCCCCAGCCGGTCGAGCTTGACCTGCGCCGCTTCAAGGGCATCACACCGGTGGAGTGCATGGGCGGGGTGATTTTCCCGCCCATCGGGGATCTCCCTTACCTGCTCACCCTGCCGGGGCATGGGTTTTACTGGTTCCAGCTGCCGGGGCTGCGGCCGCAGCAGCAGGCCTGACCGGAGACGGCGTCTTGGCCCCGGAGGCGGCGGCGGCAGCGAAGTCCGCTACGCCGCGCCGCGGGCCGGTGAATCCGCTATGACGGGGTAGGTGGCAGTCATGACGTTTGAGGAAGAACTGGCCGCGTGGCTGCCGGGACAGCGCTGGTTTGCCGGAAAGGGAACACCGATCACCGACCTGGCCGTGGCCGCCGACACCACGCTGGTCGGCGGCGACCCGGGGCTCCGGCACCTCATCGTCGACGTGACCCAGGCCACCGGCACCGATGCATACCAGCTGTTCTTGGGCGTGCGGGCGGATTTGCCCGACCGCCTGGAGCACGTCAGGATCGGCCCGGCCGGCCCGGGCCTGACCGGCTACGACGGCCTGCACGACCCGGACCTGACGGCCACGCTGCTGGCGGCGATCGCCGGGCAGGCCTCGATCGGGCCTCTGCGCTTCACCCGGCGGCCCGGCGCGCAGATCGACACCGGCCTGGAGAGCCTGGTGCTCACCGCCGAGCAGAGCAACACCAGCCTGCTGTTCGGCGAGGCGGCGATCCTCAAGGTGTTCCGCCGGCTCTCCCCCGGCCCCAACCCCGACCTGGAGGTGCCCGACGCCCTGGCCCGGCTGGGCTCCCCGCACGTGGCCGCGCCGCTGGGCTGGATCACCACCGAGACCAGCGGGCTGCGCACGGTGCTCGCGGTGCTGTCCACCTATCTGCGCGCGGCGATCGATGGCTGGCTGCTGGCTGCCACGAGCGTGCGTGACCTGTACGCCAGCGGAAGCACGCAGGCGGCGGAGGCCGGCGGGGACTTCGCCGGTGAGGCGGAGCGGCTGGGCGAGGCCACCGCCGAGGTCCATCGCGACCTGGCCTCGGCCTTCGGCACCGAGGACCTGCCCGCCAGCGCGTATGGCGACATGTCGGCGCGGATGCTGGGCCAGCTCGACCGGGCGGTGGCCATGGTGCCGGAACTAGGCCGCCACGACCGGGGGCTGCGGGAGGCGTTCGAGTCGGTGGCCACGCTCACCGACCCGCTCGAGGTGCAGCGGATCCACGGCGACTACCACCTGGGCCAGGCGATACGCACCTACACCGGGTGGGTGCTGCTGGACTTCGAGGGGGAGCCCGCCGTCCCCCTGGAGCAGCGGCGGGCCCGCTTCCCCGCGCTGCGTGACGTGGCGGGCATGCTGCGCTCTCTCGACTACGCGGCACGCGTCCAGCTCCCCGGGCACGAGAACACCGAGCAGGTCACGGCGGCGGCACGGGACTGGGTCCGGCGCAACCAGGCCGCGTTCTGCACCGGTTACGCCCGGGCCGGCGGGGCAGATCCCGGCAAGCACGGGATCCTGGTACGCGCCCTCACCTTGGACAAGGCGGTCTACGAAGTGATGTACGAGGCGAGGCACCGGCCTTCGTGGCTGTCCATCCCGCTCGGCTCGGTCGCCGACGGAGCGGCATGAGCGGGCCCGGGCAGGCCAGCGGGGTCAGCTCCGGCGCGGCGGGAGCCGCGGCCGGCGTGCACCCCGACGAGATCGACCGGATCGCCGCGGGCGTCCACCACGACCCGCACTCGGTGCTGGGCGCACATCCCGGACCGGACGGGGTCCAGGTCCGGGCGCTGCTGCCGATGGCAAAAACGGCCGCCGTGGTCCTCGCCGACGGGCGCCGCTCCCCCCTGGCCCACCTGCGCGAGGGGGTCTTCGGCGGCACCCTGCCGCTGACCGAGGTGCCCGATTACCGGATCGCCGTCGCCTACCCGGGACCGGAGCCGGACAGCACCGGGCCGGAGACGATGATCGACAGCCCGTACCGGTTCCTGCCCACGCTCGGCGAGACCGACCTGTACCTGATCGGCGAGGGCAGACACGAGCAGCTCTGGCGGGTGCTCGGTGCGCACGTGCGCGAGTACGGCACCGACGGCATCGGGTTCGGCAAGGTCAGCGGCACCGCGTTCGCCGTCTGGGCACCGAACGCGCGCGGTGTCCGGGTCGTTGGCGACTTCAATCACTGGGACGGGCGCGGCCACCCGATGCGCTCGCTCGGCGGGTCGGGGGTCTGGGAGCTGTTGGTGCCCGGCGTCGGCGACGGGACCCGCTACAAGTTCGACATCTGCGGCCCCGACGGGCGGTGGCGGCGCAAGGCCGACCCGATGGCCAGCCGGGCCGAGCACCCGCCCGCGACCGCGTCGGTCGTGTTCACCTCCCACTACACGTGGGGCGACGAGAAGTGGCTGGAGACACGGCGGCGCGGGGAGAAGACTCGCGAGCCGGTCAGCGTGTACGAAGTGCACCTGGGCTCGTGGCGGCCGGGGCTGTCTTACCGCGAACTCGCGGACGAGCTGACCGCCTACGTCACGCAGATGGGTTTCACCCACGTGGAGTTCCTGCCGGTGGCCGAGCACCCGTTCGGCGGGTCCTGGGGCTACCAGGTGACGTCCTACTACGCCCCGACCGCCCGGTACGGCAGCCCGGATGACTTCCGCTTCCTCGTCGACCGGCTGCACCAGGCCGGGATCGGGGTCATCCTCGACTGGGTGCCCGCGCACTTCCCCAGGGACGACTGGGCGCTGGCCCGCTTCGACGGCACCCCGCTGTACGAGCACGCCGACCCGCGGCGCGGCGAGCACCCCGACTGGGGCACGCTGATCTTCAACTTCGGCCGCAACGAGGTCCGCAACTTCCTGGTCGCCAACGCGCTGTGCTGGCTCGAGGACTTCCACGCCGACGGCCTGCGGGTGGATGCCGTGGCCTCGATGCTGTACCTGGACTACTCCCGCGGGCCGGGCCAGTGGACGCCCAACGAGCACGGCGGCCGGGAGAACACCGACGCCGTCTCGTTCCTGCGCGAGGCGAACGCCACCTGCTACCGGCGGGCACCCGGGGTGATGATGATCGCCGAAGAGTCCACCGCCTGGCCGGGCGTGACCCGCCCGGTGCACCTGGGCGGGCTCGGCTTCGGGTTCAAGTGGAACCTCGGCTGGATGCACGACACGCTCAACTACCTGTCGCACGACCCGGTGTTCCGGCACTACCACCACAACGAGATCACCTTCTCGCTGATGTACGCGTTCACCGAGAACTTCGTGCTGCCGCTGTCGCACGACGAGGTCGTGCACGGGAAGGGGTCATTGCTGGCCAAGATGCCCGGCGACGAATGGAAGAAGTTCGCCGGGCTGCGCGCGCTGTTCGCCTACATGTGGGCCCACCCGGGCAAGCAACTGCTGTTCATGGGCTCGGAGTTCGCCCAGGGCGCGGAGTGGTCCGCCGAGCGGGGCCTGGACTGGTGGGTGCTGGGGGACGAGCACCACGCGGGCACACAGCAGCTCGTCAGGGACCTGAACCGGGTCTACCAGGACAACCCGGCGCTGTGGGCGCTCGACCATTACCCCGACGGGTTCGCCTGGATCGACGCGAACGACGCGGGCGGCAACGTGCTGTCGTTCCTGCGCTTCGCCGGCGATTCGCCGCCGCCCGATTCGGCTGCTCCGCCGGACGGCTCGGCCTCCGCGCCCGGCTCGCCGGCCCCGCCGGACGGCTCGGCTGCCCCGCCAGACGGGCGCGGAGCGGCGGAACCGCCGGTCAGGCCCGGCATCCTGGCCTGCATCGTGAACTTCTCCGGGGTGCCGCACCTGCGCTACCAGGTCGGCCTGCCACTGCCGGGCCGGTGGCGCGAGGTCATCAACACCGACGCCTTCGGCTATGGCGGCAGTGGCGTCGGCAACCTGGGCATGATCGAAGCGGTGCCGGAGCCCTTCCACAGCCAGCCCGCCTCGGCCGTGCTCGCCGTCCCCCCGCTGGGCGTGCTCTGGCTCGTCCCGGACGACTGACCCGGGAGCCCACCGGGAGCTCAGCCGAACTGGCGGATCAGCCAGCTCGGGCCGGTGACCGCGGCCCCGGCAGCGGCGCTGCGCCGCCGCAGCTCCCGGTCGGCGGTGATCACGACCCGCCGCCCGGGCAGCCGGCCGGCCAGGCCGGCGATCTCGTCGTCGCCCTCGCCACGGGCCGCGACGACCCGGACCGCGGGCACCGGCGACACCAGGTCGAGCACCCCCCGCGCCCGGCCCTCGACCACCAAGATGACCTGCGGATACCAGCGGCCCGCCGCGGCGTCCACGCCAGCCGCTGGCCCGTCGCTGTCACCTGCCGCGCCGCCGGAAGACGTGTCGTCCCCGGGGCCCGAAGGATCGCCGGGTACCGGGCCGCGGACGCCGCGCGCGGCCAGCGCCGCCAGCTCACCGTGCAGCCGCGCCATGGCCCCGGCGCGGTCGCGCCACCACCCGTCGGCCCGCGAGCCCATCACGTTGGCGCCATCAACGATCAGGGTGACATCCATGCCGGCCGACGATAGCGCACCGGCCCGGCAGCCGGCCCGCGCCCACCCTGCCCGCCGGCCACCCTGCCCGCCCGGCCACCCTGCCCGCCGGCCACCCAGCCGGCCCGGCCACCCTGCCAGCCCGGCCACCCTGCCCGCGCCTGCGCCCTGGCTGCCGCGCCGTACAGTGGGCGCATGGTGGAGGCCACGTTCTCAGACAAACTCAGCAGGTTGCGGCAGCGGCGGAGCGGCCCGCTCATCCTGGAACTCGACCTGTCCGAGGGCATCGCCGAAGAACCACCCGGCGACGTGGTCTCGGCAGTGCTTACCATGCGCCGTCCCCGGCTTGGCGACATACTCGATGGCCTGCGCCGGGCCCGGGCGGACGACAAGGTCCGCGCCCTCGTGGTCAAGATCGGCGGCCGGCAGATCGGGCTCGCCCGGGTGCAGGAACTGCGTGCCGCGATCGCCAACTTCGGCCGGTCGGGCAAGGCCACGGTGGCCTGGGGAGAGACGTTCGGGGAGTTCTCCCCCGGCAACGCCGCGTACTACCTCGCCACCGCGTTCGACCGCATCTGGCTCCAGCCGTCCGGGGATGTCGGGCTGACCGGCCTCAGCCTGGAACAGTGGTTCTACCGGGGGACCATGGACAAGCTGGGTCTGGAGTACGAGGTCGCCAAGCGGTACGAGTACAAGAACGCCGCGGACCGGCTGACCGAGCGCGGCTTCACCGGGCCTGCCAGGGAGGCACTGGAACAGCTCGCCTCCTCCCTCACCGGGCAGCTCACCACCGCCGTCGCGCAGCGGCTGGCGGTGCCCCCGGCGCAGGCCAGGGAGCTGATCGACGACGGCCCTTACATCGCCGAGGAGGCGCTGGAACGGCGCCTGGTCGACGCACTCGGCTACCGGGACGAGGTCTATGACGAGGCGCGCAAGTCCGCAGGACCCGGCGCCCACCTGCTCTACCTGGGCCGTTACCAGCGCGCCCGGGCGCTGGCCGAGCGGGCCCGCAAGCTGCCGGAACCCACGGAGAACGTGATCGCGCTCATCCACGCGAGCGGTCCGATCCGGCGCGGGCGCAGCGGGCGCGGCCCGCTGTCCGGCGGGGCCATGGGTTCGGACACGGTGTCGACGGCGCTGCGGGCCGCGGCCGCCGAGCGCCGGGTGCGGGCGATCGTGCTGCGGGTGAACAGCCCGGGCGGCTCGTACGTTGCCTCGGACACCATCTGGCGCGAGGTGGTCCGGGCCCGCCAGGCCGGCACCCCGGTCATCGTGTCCATGGGCGACGTGGCCGCCTCCGGGGGCTACTTCATCTCGATGGCGGCCAACGCGATCGTGGCGCAGCCGGGCACGGTGACCGGCTCGATCGGGGTGCTCACCGGTAAGCCGGTGACCACCAGCCTGCTGGAGCGCGTCGGTATCACCACCGATTCGGTGACCGAGGGCGCGCACGCGGACATGTTCACCACGACGCGCCCGTTCAGCAAGGAAGAGTGGTCGAAGATCAATTCGTGGCTGGACCGGATCTATGCGGACTTCACCGGCAAGGTCGCCAGCGGGCGAAACATGACGCCCTCGCAGGTGGACGAGATCGCCCGCGGCCGGGTGTGGACCGGCGCGGACGCCGCCGCCAACGGCCTGGTCGACCACCTCGGCGGCCTCGACGACGCGGTGGCGCTGGCCCGCCGTGAGGCCAGGCTGCCCGACAGCGCGCCGGTACGCGGCTTCCCCCGGATCACACCGCTGGACCGGCTGCGCCGGCCGGAGTCCAGCGAGGACTACGCCGCCGCGGGGGCGAGCCTGCTCGCCGAGAGCTGGGGGCCCGTCTGGCGGCTGGCGGCCGGCGCCGGATTGCCGCCGTTCGGCCCGCTGCTCCTCCCTATCCCCTGGGCATTTCAGTGACAGAACGACTGGCGTCCGGCACCGGTGCCGCTCAGCCCGGCACCGTCCCCGGTGAGCAGATTGCCCGCCTCGGGGAGGCACTGGCCTCGTTCGCCACCGGGGTCACGCTGGTCATGGTGGCCGACGGGCGGGACGACATCGGGACCACGGTCAGCGCGTTCTGCCCGGCGTCCTTGTCGCCGCCACTCGTGCTGGTGTCCCTGATCGCCGACTCCTACCCGGCCGAGGTGCTGGGCCGGGTGGACCGGTTCGCGGTGACCGTGCTCGGCGCCGGCCAGCGCGCCCTGGCCGGGAGGTTCGCCGTAGCCGGGCGGCCGGGAGCGCGGGTCTTGCTGGAGGGCACGCCGCATGCCCGGGGAGAAGCCTCCGGGGCGCTCATCCCCGGCGGCGGCCTGGCCGCGCTGGAATGCGAGGTGTCCCAGCGCCTGCCCGCCGGCGATCACCTGCTGGTCATCGCCTCGGTACTCAACGTGCCCTACGTGGCCGACAGCGGCGACCCGCTGATCAGGTTCGCCGGCCGCTACCCTGCGCTGCGCTGACCGACCGCGCCCCGGGCAGCCGACGGGCCCTGTGGACCGCCTTGTGGAGTATCCGGTGGAGAAGGTCCTGTCGCGGGGGACAACCGAGGGTTAACTGTGGATGGCTTGTGGACGGCTAAAGAATCTTGAAATTGCTGCCCGGAACCCCTTGTGCGGTCACGGCGATAGGCGTAGACATTCTCCTACCACCGGGAAGGTAGCCGGCGAAGGGGAAACCCCGAGCCATCGGCAATGGGCAAATCCGGGCCTTCGGGCAAGGACAAGCCCGGCGCCACCGGCGAGGAGGAAACTCCGAGCCACCCGGCGCGGGGGAAACCCCGGGCCACCCGGCAATGGGTGACTTCGAGGCCTCTGGCCGAGGGGAAGCCCGGCGCCATCCGGTAAGGGGGAAACCCCGAACCACCTCGGCAAAGGGAAAACTTTGGGCCAACTGGCGGAGGGGAAACCCCGAGCTATGCGGCGCAAGGAAAGCTCTGAGCCACCTTGGCAAAGGGAAACTTTGAGCCTCCTGGCCTTGGGGGAAACCCCGGGTCATTTGGCGAAAAGAAAGCTCTGAGCCACCGGCACGGGAATTACTTGGAGTCGTTTGGCTTGGGGGAAACCCCGAGTTATCCGGCGAAGAGTATTTCCTGAGCCACCGGCACGGGGAGTTCCCGAGCCACCTGGTGATCCGGGCGACCGGAACACCGGCAGGTTGCTAGCCCGGACGGTGGGTCGAGCGGCGCAAAGGACGCTGAGAAATCGGCGGGACGGTGCCGCGAGACTGGGCGAGGCCGCTGCATCTCATACATGCAGCGGCCTCGTCCTATTGTGCCCGATGGGCAAAAATCACGCTCGTACCGACACGCCGCCGCTGGCCGCGGCCATTCCTCCCGGCGGCCGGGCCCGGACAGGCTCAGCGGTGTCCAGTCATCTGGCGTCCACTGGCCTCCGGCTCAACGCCAGCCTGCGCGCCGCTCCTGGGCGGCACAAGGGTTCCCACCCGAACGTGCAATGACGCTTTCCTTGGCCGTTAAGCCGCCGGAGGCCGGCCAGCGGCAAGCTCGCCTGCCTGCCACACCGCGGCGACCAGCGGCACTCCCGGCCGGTACGCCAGGTACACGTGCGAGGGCGCGTCGAGCAGGACCAGGTCGGCCCGGGCACCGGGGCGCAGGTGCCCGATGTCGTCGCGGCGCAGCGCCCGCGCGCCGCCGGCGGTGGCCGCCCAGAGGGCTTCCTCGGTGGTCATCCGCATCTCGCGCACGGCCAGGGCTATGACCAACGGCATGCTGGAGGTGAAGCAGGACCCCGGGTTGCAGTCGGTGGCCAGCGCGACGGTGGCCCCCGCGTCCAGCAGGCGGCGGGCGTCCGGATACGGGTTCCTGGTCGAGAACTCCACGCCGGGCAGCAGCGTGGCGACCGTTCCCCCGGCCGC
>Ga0126374_10000341_pt1 | contig 11350 bp, 15 predicted proteins | sample PanSoiMetPlot_12_FD_89874 | JGI IMG/M metagenome (GOLD analysis project Ga0126374, IMG submission 89874) | Tropical forest soil microbial communities from Panama - MetaG Plot_12 | ecosystem: Environmental > Terrestrial > Soil > Tropical forest > Bulk soil | place: Panama | collected 2016-02-17
AGCCGCATGTCCAGCTGCGGATCGTGACGGACCTCAAGCCGGTCAAAGGGGGCCACCGCATGCGCCTCACCGGCAACGGCGATGCCACTCGCATCGATCACGAGCTCGAGATAACCCCGAACGGCATCTTCAGGCTGTTCGCGCCAATGCTGGTAATGAACGGACGCAGAAACCTTCGCGAGACCGCAAACGCGATCAGCACCCATTTCGAAGGTGCCGTCTGATTTGGCGTCATCGCGCAGTACCACCTCAAGTCGCTGTCCAGATAAAGCGCTGTCGCCTTGCGACAAAGGAGGCGTCCCCCTGAGGCGTCCGGACTGTCGGGACTGGACGAAATCCAGGCGCCTCGTTGGCCAGAAACCGCACGGCCGCTTCGACGCCAAGCAGGCTTCCGACAGCCCAATATCGCGAAAGCTGGCCCAGTGTCCAGCACCGCGCTGGCCCCGCATTTCGTTTCAGGGTCGCGGTAGGGACCGCCGTTGCTAGCGGCCCCCGCGCAGATCCCAGCGTGCGCGTCTGACGCACTGGGCTCCTCCCTTGGGTTCTGGCGTCGAAGCGGTGCGTCGGCCAGGGGTGCAGGATGCGTGGCCGGGGTAGCCATCGGTCGGCGAGACGGTCCATGCGTTTCCAGTTGAGGCGGCGGGTGGCTGGCTGCGGCGCCGCAGCGCTCTGAGCCAGTGTCTTGTCACCCGCCAGCGGAAGCCGCGGAGCGACGCGCCGTTGTCGGGCACCGCGTAGTGGTTGTAGTGCCCGCGCAGGGCGCTGGCCAGCCAGCGTCCCTGGTCGGGGATCGGGAGATGCCGGCGGCATCACGGCCCGGGCAGTCGCCTTCACCACCACCCGCCTGGCAACCGAAGCCGAGCGTCCCGTCTTCGCCGAGGCCGAAAAGAGGACGTCATGGCCTGGGCCATCACCACCATGCCCCCGCTCCGGCTGTCCCACGCCGAGTCCGGCAGCTCCGCAGCGCCGGGATCGCCCCGACACACAGCCTTGGACGCCTCAGACCGATGCGCCGACCGGGCCGCCGCGTCTCGCACGACAGCTTTGCCGAATCAGCAGCCGCCAGGAAAGCACGGAGCGCATCATTGCGAACCCTGGAGAATCACCGTCGAGCAGCTGCCCTTGCAGACGGCACAGAACCGCCTGAGATGGACGGCATCCTTTCGTTGAGCTTGATCTCGCTGTCGACCATATCGGCGGTTACTTGCGCACTGAGTGCGGACTGGGCTGATCACACAGCGTAATTCGGGTTTGCGGACCGATGCGCGCCGGAGCCATCGTCGGCGCCCAGCGGCGACCGCGCGGGCGCCCGCCCTCCCGCCACGAGCCCCCAGCAGGCCAGGCAGAATTAATAGTGCTTTAGTTTAATTCTCGGGAACTCCACTTCCGCGTTGCTGTTCACGAGTCTTCGCCTCGGCGCATACGCTCGCCCGCTCGTGGGCCGGGAACGGTGGCGATGATCATGGCGCCGGGGAAAGGACCAGCCTGATTTCCACGGCCGCTCCGCAACGGCGCCACCGGCCTGGCGCGGGCCTGATTAAGCAAGCCGAGGTCATCGGGAACGTCGTCCGGCTCCAACCTGTGGGCCCCCTGCCCAGGTGCGTAGCTGGTCGCATCGGCCCAGCCGCCCATCCAGCCGCTCGGGAGCCGGGCGGGGCACACCGTAGACCGCCACCCCCCGCGCCAGCCCATGCTTGGAGCCGGGGATCCATCGCCGCCACCTGTTCCTCGCTTGCCCCGGGTTAGGGCCAGTGCTGCTGGCGTCTGCCTAGGCCATCTGACCAGCTGCGGGATAACGCCGTTCCCGCAACAATCCCCGGTTCGGCGCAGCGGCCCGCCGCTCAGCCCGCCCGGGCCCACCACCGGTTCTGGCTGGGTTTGCCGGCGTACGGTGGCGGACAGGTTGATGCAGGCGGCGCCCGGGTTGCCTTTGTGGGGTACGGGCCGCAATCAGAGGGCCTTGCAGGTGCCCCAGATCGCGGGGCACGGGCGGCGGGGTGCCTACCTGCCGCTGCGGTGGACGATCACTGCCCTTGGGCTGGCTGCGCGAGTGCGACATTAGCCGATTTTGCCGCTTCCGTTGGGGGGCGCGGGCGGGCTGATCTCCTCCGGGGTGCGGGGGAACTTGGCGGCTGCCGCCGACTGGGACGGCAGGTCGTCGTAGGACACCTGCACGCGCTGGTCGTCGCGCCGCTGGTTTTGCAGCGCTTGTACCGCTAGCACAGCCCGGTCGGCGTCGGTGAGCGGCGGCTGGACGATGGAACGCGGCCACAGCCGCCGGGCCAGCACCACGTTGAGCTCGGCGGTATACACGGTGATCCCCACGCTAAGGGAGATCCAGGCCAGCAGCACCAACACGGTAGCGAACGCGCCGTAGACCGCATCGGTGTGCCGGACATGGCCCACGACAATAGTGCCGATGGCCTGCAACACCGTCCACGCCAACCCGCCGGCCACCACACCCGGCACCAGCTTGCGGGTCGGCACCCCCTTGGGCGTCAAGACCCGGAAGGCGGCCAGATACATCCCGACGTTGGTGGCGGCGGCGGCGATCTCACTGGCGACGGCGAGCACGCCCGGGCCGTGCCCGTACAGGCCCAGGGCCGTCAGCACCGTGGTAATCACGAGGCCCAGCCCCACCACGCCCAGGAACAAGATTGCGCGCCCGAGCCGTGGCACGTAGCCGGGCCGCGCCGGCCCGGGCAGATTCCAGACCTGTTCCATCGTGAACAAGCCAGCCTGCGCCAGGCCGGTCGCCCCCCAGATCAGGGCGAGAAGCCCCACGGCTAGGCCGATGATGCTCGAGCGGCGCAACGCCCCGACGTTGCCCGTGAGCTGGGCGCCGATCAGCGGGACCTGGTCAGCGACGGCGCTGAGGACCTGCTGGCGAAATGCAGGATCGATAGATGCGACCAGGCCCAGCAGGGTCACCAGCACCAGCAGCAGCGGAAACAGGGCTACGAATGCCGAGTGGGCGAGGTTAGCCACCAGTACCCCGCCGTTATCATCCCCGTACTTCTTGATCAGCCCGAAGACAAACGCGGTCACCTTGTGCCGCTGCTGCACCGCATCGACCCGGCGGACCGCCTTTTCGACCGGGTTCATCGCCGATCACCACCTGCCGCCTGCGCACAATCCGCACTGCCCGCCAGCGCCCCAGGCAAACACCCCGCCCGCAGCTGCATCCAGCCGCGAACCCGGCCCCGGCGAAATCAGCCAGGCTGATCACGCCCAAGATGGCGCGGCTGCGGAAGCGCCCCGGGTTTTGTGGAGACTTCCCCACCCCGACGGGCCTGCCATCTTGGCATTCGCTCTGTCCACGCTGGTGATCCACAGCGCGGTCACCGCGCTTCCCTTACGTAGTGCTGGCCGCGGCGACCCTGCCGGCGGAGTATCCTCCCATCGACGTCGCCCGGCTGGACATCATGCCACCGTGGCTGTGGGGGCGCCGATGGCGGGCGGACCTTTGGCGCACCCCGGCCCAGCCGCTCGCGCCGCTGCTGTTCGGTGCCATCTCCGACTACATCTTCGGCGGCGGGACTGGCAGGCTGCCGTGGACCTTCGTGGTCACGCTGCTGCCGCTCGCCGCGGCGGCGTTCTTCCTCTTCCTGGCGAGGCGGCACTACCCGGCCGACGTGGCGGCCGCCGCGGTCCAGACCAGGCGGGCCGCTCTTGGAGCATCCAGTCCCTGGGGGCAGCTGCGTTGACACTTCGGCCGGGGGTCGAGGTGCGCCCGAAGCCGCTATCCCCGACAGGTCAGGCAGGTAATCAGGTGGTGCTCCGCTGGTGGCCTGCGATCTTCGCCGGCACCACCTATGCCGCAGCTAACGGTGAGCCTTGGGGCCAGGCCGGCCGATCCGCCTGTCAGCGGTGAATGGTAACGAATTCGCAGCTGAACGATATATGCCACGCAACCCTGAGCCTGCCGAGCCTACGATGTCGCGCAGATCGCGATGGCCCATGGCCATTGCTCTGGGCGCCTGTCGGAGGTGGCACGTGCGCATCCTCGTCGGCGTAGTGGTCGTGTGGCTGATCATCGGGGCGATCGCCGCCGGGCAGCGCGGCTACTACAGCCGATCCAGCACGAATTGCGCCCAGGCCGGGACGGTCGCCGTGACGATCCTGGCGGGCCCGCTCAATTACGTCGGCGTGAACCCCAAGGCCAAATGCCTGATCCCTAAGCCCAGCCAGTAAGACGCGAAGCCGGCGCGGTCATGCCCGCGGCCGGCTCGGTCAATGGGGCGCTATTGCGCGCGGCTGAGCCGGTGATCTCCGTGTCCCTTCTTACCGGCCGATCTGACTGTCTTGTGCGACGAGCGCGACGCCCTGGACCACGGCAAGGGCTGATCGCTGATGAGCCGTCCCATTGAGCATGAGGAGGCTGAGCCGGCGGGCGCGGTGAGCAAGCGTGGCGATGGGGCGTCCGGGGTACCGATGAACTCGGCGGAGATCTCCGCAACGCTGCGAAGCCGGGCGGGTATGCGCTCGATCTGCGCCGGGCCCGGGCGGTTCGCTCAGGCGCAGCATCAGCGGCTGACCCGCCCCAAGGAGGCGAAGTGAGCAACGATGAGGGACCGGGCTTCCCGATCAAGACCCAGGAGGCTGGCGAGATCCCAGCGACCTTCTCGTTCCGTTTCACCGAGGACGCCCTTTACGTGACTGGCACGGCCCCGATAGGAGAGGACCAGGCCCTGATAATCGCCGATGTGCTGGGCGAGTGCTTTGGCGCGCAGATGCTGGAGGCAGCAGCGGCCTTCGCCGTGGAGCAAGAAGCCGGGAAACCCCCGCAGCACAGGCTCAGGCTCGTGGTCACGCTGCGTGATGACGCGGAGCCCAGCGGCCCAGCCCGATGATCCTCAGGTCACCGGGGCAACCCGGCACGCCCGCTGTGACGAAACTTGGGGACCCCAGCCGGTGCGCGGCAGCGCCGGCGAAGCCGGCCTTTTGATGGCACGCCGGTGACGGGCGGCACGGTTAGGCGGCGGGCTGCTGGCTTGGGCCGTCACCGAGGGGTGGGATGCCGTCGCCGGGCGGGATGAGGGTGACCTGGTAGCCGGGCGGGGCCAGTGCCTGCTGGTGGTGGCGGATAAGGTGCTCGCGGTTGCGCTGGTCCCGCTGCTGGTAGTAGTCCTCCCCGGCATCGGCATAGTCCTGGCCGTGCTTCATGACCGCCCAGGCGACGCAGATCAGGGTGTGGCCCATCGCGATGGCGGCTTTGTTCTCATGCCCGCGGCCGAACCGGTGGGCCAGGCGCCGGAACCGGGCCCCGGGCCGGGTGCGGGTGCGGGCGGTGGCCCAGGCCGCCGCCGCCAGCGCCGCGCGCAGGTGCCGGTCGCCCTGGCGGGCCGCGGCGTGCTTGCGCTTGCCCGCGGATTCGTTGTCGCCGGGGCCAGCCCGGCCCAGGCGGCCAGCTGGCAGAACCGCGGTGACCGGCGCCTTGTCCCGGGGAATGGATAGCCGTTACGCCCGCCTGCCGGGCCACACGGGGCCTTTACCGGGTCTTTGCCGGGCGGTCCGGTTATATGCCGCTGATCGTGGGTAGCGCCGCGGGTGCCGGCGCCGCCGGGTTTGGCTGGGCCGTTCACCCGGCGGTGGCGCGGCCGGCCTGAAGACGCGGCCCGCGCCGTGTCCCCGCTCCACGGAGCCGTGGTTCCTCCGCTCCACGGAGTGGCGCGGGCCGCCCAGCCGCCGCCAGCCATTCCTGGGAGGGTGAAGGTTGGGCTGCCTGATTGCGCGGAGTTACCTTCGGGCTGCGGTTGACGAAACAGCCGGGGCCGTGCGCGTGCCCGCCTCGCGTTCCTCGCGTTCCGGGCTGACGGGAGGTGCCCAGACGGGCCCGCGCCTGGCATCCGGCTGGTGTCTGCCTGGTGGGCCTTTCTTGGTGACAGCGCTTTCCAGACCAGGCGGGCGCGGCCCCCGGCGCTCGCGGGCCGCTCGGCCGCCCGCCTTGCAGGCACCTGCCTTTGGCCCGGGCCTGGGCCGCCACCCGTTCCGGTTCCCGGGCCTCACCGGCCGTACAAGCGCCGGGCGCCTAATCTGTGCCGGTATCGAGGCCGATCCGAACGTTCTGGCACAGCGCCAGGTCAGCTCTCTGGGCAGCCTGCGAGGCGATCGGCCGCCCTCTTGTGGATGGTGGAGGCGGCAACGCCACCTGGTGGACTTGGCCCTGGCTGCCTGTGCCGCTGATCGGCTGGCCCGTCGGCGTGGGCGGTGGGTTGCCTGCGCGGCGGACGTCGAACGGGTTGTCGTTTACCTTGTTGAGGGTCTGTTCCCCGGTCACGCCGCCATCGCGCCCGGTCCCAGGAGCCGGAGGCTTGGCGATGGGCTAGTTCCTGCCGTTAGCCTGATGAGGGTTGCGGGAACGAGGCCAGCCATGAGGCTCCGATGATCAAGGGCAGAGGCCAGGGGCTGCCGCTCAGTCCCGGGGGAGGCGGCGCGGGAGCTTGAGGCGGCGGCGCACGACGCGTCGGTGGCGTTCGGCTGCCTCGCCTTGGGTGAGCCCGGCCGGGCTCACCCCGGGCGCGGGCTGGTCGGCTCTGGGCTGGTGGTGCTCGCGGTCAGGGGCTAAGCCGGTGATCACGTGCACGCCCCTTGCAAGGGCGAGGACAAGCCCGCCTCCCCACGGCCGCCGGCCGCGCCCACGCTAAGCTCCGTGCTCCCGGCGGGCGCGCCGGCGCCCGGCTCAAGACCCGGCGCATCCTGCGCAAACCGCGCCTGCGGCCGGTGGCGCCGGGCAGCTGGCCACGGTCATCCACATCCTTCAGGCCCGCGAGGCGAAGGAGGACGGAGGCTCAACGTTCCCGCCGCCACCTTGGTGTCGATGTGCGGTTGTTCTCCGTCGGCCCTGGCCAGCCATTTCGAGGGATCCCCGCCGGGGACGAGCCGGTCATAACCGGGCAGCTGCCCCAGGTATCATTTCGATGGGCGCCTGCCGACGCGGCCGCAAAACGGGCCGCAGGCACTAGGGCGTGTCTTGTAGATCTTCGTGCGGCCGTGTGTGCGCTGGTTGTTCCCGCTATTGGCTCCGCGCTGTTGGCGCGGGTAGGTTGGGCGCTCGTGCGCGCGGCTGTGTTGCGTTCTCCTGGTCAGCCGCTGGTGTTTGAAGATCGGGGGGATCTGCAGCCGGTGGGTGCCCAGCGGGTTGTGCGGGTGCTGGGGGCGGGGGTGTGTCATTCGGACCTGCACATGATCGACGGTGAGATCGGCGGGCCGCTGCCGCGGGTTCTTGGCCACGAGATCGCCGGGCACGTGGCGGGGATCGGTAACGTTCTGGTTTATCCCTGCTGGTCGGACGGCACGTGTGGCTATTGTCGGCGCGGCCTGGAGCAGTTGTGCCCGGCGGCGGCCGAACCGGGCTGGGCGGTTGACGGCGGGTTCGCCGGGCAGGTGCTCGTGCCGCATCCCCGGTTCTTGCTGCCGTTGGAGGGTCTTGACCCGGTGCGGGCTGCCCCGCTGGCCGACGCGGGTGTCACGCCCTACCGCGCGGTGCGGCGGGCGCTGCCGTGGCTGACTGCGGGGGCGACCGCGCTGGTGATCGGCGCCGGCGGGCTGGGGCAGTTCGCGATCCAGTACCTGCGGCTGCTGTCGGCGGCCACGGTTGTCGCGGTTGACCCCAGTGAGCTCAAACGGCGGCGGGCGCTGTCGCTGGGGGCGCACGATGTGGCCGCCCCCGGCGACGGCCTGCCCGCCGCCGCGGTGGTCTTCGACCTGGTGGGCAGCGACGCCACATTGCGCCAGGCGGTTGAGTGCGTCCTGCCCGCAGGGATGGTGATGGTGGTGGGTGAGGCCGGCGGGCGCGTCCCGTTTGGCTTCGGCCTGGTCCCCTATGAGGTGCACCTGACGTCCTCGGTGTGGGGCTCACCCCAGGATCTGCGGGCGGTCGTGGGCATGGCCCAGCGCGGCGACCTTAGCTGGGACGTCGAGCCCATGCCGCTGGCCCGGGCGAATGAGGCCCTGTCGCGGCTGCGCAATGGCGAGGCTGCGGGCAGGATCGTGCTGATTCCATGACGCCCTGCCGCCAGCGCAGCAACCGCGTCACCTGGCGGGCGCGCTGCCTGCCACCTGGGCGGTTTGCTGGTCACTGAACGAGATCGCGGAGCCAGATTCTGATCGAGGCGGCGTCGAGGGTGCCCTGGTAGATCTCTTTGCGTTTGTCGTAGCGGGTGGCGACGGCGCGGAACTGCTTGAGCTTGGAAAAGCAGCGCTCGACGGTGTTGCGCTCGCGGTAGTGCGTGGCGTCGAAGGAAGGCGGGCGGCCGCCGCGGCGGCCGCGGGCACGGCGGTGGTTCTTCTGGTCTTCCTTGACCGGGATGACCGCCTGGATGTGGCGGCGGCGCAGGTAGGCGCGGTTGGCGGCGGAGGAGTACGCCTTGTCGCCCATCGCCCGGCCCGGCCGGGTGCGGGGCCGGCCGTTGCCCTGGCGGCGGATACTGATCTGCCCCATGAGCGGGATGAACTGCGGGCAGTCACCGTGCTGTCCGGGGGTGAGGATATCGGTGATAGGTCGGCACCGCCGGTCGGCGACCAGGTGAATCTTGGTGGTCAGCCCGCCGCGGGACCGGCCCAGCGCTTCCCGGCCCGGCCTGCCAGCCCGCGGGTTCTTGTCATTCGGCGCGGCCCCCCCTGGCCAGTTCCGCCGTCCGGGCCCGGCGGGCGCCGGCCGCGTGCTGGTGCGCGCGCACCACCGTGGAATCCGCGCTCACCGTCCAGTCCGTGCCCTCAGCCGCATCGCACCCGGCCCGCAGCACGTCCAGAATCTTCGCCCAGCTCCCATCCAGCGACCAGCGGCGATGCCGCCCATAAACGGTGCTCCAGTTCCCAAACTCCGCCGGCAGGTCCCGCCACGGGCACCCCGTCCGGGCGCGGAACAAGATCCCCTCGATCACCATCCGGTGGTCGTTCCAGCGGTGACCCTGCCGTGGATGCGGCGGCAACAGCGGCGCCAGCCTGCCCCACTGCTCATCCGTTAAGGCATGACGATTCAGCAGATCACTCACCCGAAACGATCTACACCAGCCCAGGACCAAGATCTACGCGACACGCCCTAGCAGCATCAGCCCGTACGGCATTCGCACGTGCGATTGGTCTTTCGCCCCGGACCACGGAAGCTTCCGGGGCTCCCATCGTCCCAGCTCAGCAGGCACCTTCCGGGCCGGCGCGCCGACAAGGACCGGCATGCGGGGCGGTGGATGGGGTTGAGGGCGCTGCCGCGCATGTTCAGCTGGCCGCTGATCATCGGGCCTGGCGGGCTCACCGGCCGGGTGCCCGGTAATGGCCCGGGTGGCCTCCACCGTGTTTAAACCGTGCCGGGTGGGTAGGTGGCCCGGGCAGGCTTTGTGATCCTTGGGCCTGCGCGGGAAGTGATTCACATGAACGGCAGCATGCTGCGGATTCCCCGCAGCCGCGGTGCCCTCAGCGGCGCGCTGCTGATCGTGTTGGGCGCGTGGGGCGGGCTGGTTCCCTTCATCGGCCCGTACTTCCATTACGCCTACACACCCAGCAGCGCCTGGTCCTACACCTCCGGCCGGCTGTGGCTGGAGATCGTACCGGCGGCCGGCGCGGTCGCGGGAGGGCTGATCCTGCTGGTCAGCGCGTCCCGCCCGGCCGCGCTGTTGGGTGCCTGGCTTGCCGCGGTCAGCGGCGCCTGGTTCGCGGTCGGCGGGCTGCTCGGGCCGATCTGGCGCGGCCACCAGGTCAGCGCGGGCACGCCGGTGGGCGGGGCCATCACCCGCTCGCTGGAGCAGATCGGCTTCTTCACCGGGCTCGGCCTCGCGATGGTGTTTGTGGCCGCGGTGGCGCTGGGCCGGCTGACGGTGATCGCGGCCCGGGACACCCGCGCGGCCACGGCCGCCACCCCCCCACCTGCCGCCACCCCGGGCGGCGAACCCCAGCCCGAGCCCGCCGGTTCCGCCGCCGCTCACCGGTAGGCCGCGGCGGGTGCCCGCCACCCGCCAGATCCGGCGGCGTTGGCGATGCCGGCCTCCTGGCCAGCCGCCGCCTGGGCTGTTGGCCGCCTGCCGCCGTCAGCTGGGGGTCTTACCGCGCAGGTCCCGGGCGCGGCGCGGCCGGGGGGCGCGGTGCCGGGCGGCAGCCGGTTGCGGCCACCGGCACTTGGCCTGATGCCGCCCGGATTACCCGGCCGCATGTCCACGGCATGCCGGAAGGTCCGTCTTCCCGACGTGCCGGCCACGGCACAGGACCGGAACAGGAACCCGGCGCCGCGTGTGGTGAACTCCACCCAGGAGTCCCCGATGGCCGTCAAGCCGGTGACGACCTTGCAGGGGCAGGGACCGGGCTGGGGGCCGCCGCCGCCGGTGATGTGGCCGGGCGGGCTGGCCCGGTGCCGCCCGGCTGCGGTGGTGGCGCCCGGCGGGCGCGAGGCCGGCATGACGTGGGAGGCGGCTAGGCCGGGGGGTGGCCGTCGGCGCCAGCCCCGCCGCGGCCCAGCTCACCCGGTGCCGGGCGCGGATTCTGACCGTCCGGGCGGGCGGAACAGCTCCGCTACCGGGACCGGGTGCGGCGCGCGGGCCGCGTCGGAGCCGGCGATCAGCGGCCTGGGATCAGCCCCACCGCCGCCCAGGTCCGAGTGTGAGGGTGCGCCTGCCCCCCACCGCGGTGGGCATTGCGGGCAGCCGCCGGGAGCTGAAACAGCGCCAGCTAACCCGTACGGGAGTGCGATCGGGCCTACGGGCACGCCGGCGGGCAGGCGCTAGCGCTCACCGGGCGCAGCGCATGGGCCATGGCCTTGCCGCCGGCGCGCCGGCTCCCGGCGGGACACCTGGTATCCCGGCCCGGAAGGGAGTACAACAAGACCATGAAGACGGCGCCCGCTTTGGCGCTGATAGCGGCCGGCGCGATCGTGGCGTTTGCGGTTCACGCTCACCCGAGGTTCTTCAGTTTCCAGATCGCCGGGTGGGTGATCATGCTGACCGGGATCGCGGGGCTGGTGATCCCCCGCCGCGGTTACCGCTGGGTGCGCCGCGTGACCCGCCGCCCGCCGGCCGCGGCCGGGACTGACCGTGACCGGCGCCTGCGCCGCCGCACCCGCCGCCCGCGCGGCGCGGCCAGGGCCGCCGGTGCCGGGCGTCTGCCGATCGGCTGGACGTTCCGCCGCCGCCCAAACCCCGCCCTGGTGACAACCCCGCGCCCCGGCCCCGTGCCCGGGGAAGCGGCGGACGGTACCGCGCCGGGCCCGGACCTGCCCGGTGAGACGGTAGAGGAGTTCTTCCAGGTTTAGTGCCGGTCTTCCGGTCGGCGGGGGAACGGGGCGGGGCGGTTCGGCGTCCTCGGACGGGGAGTTCCGCCCGATCGCGGATACGGCTGGAGCCTTCGCGCTCCGGGGTCCTCCGCC